>Ga0307474_10001782_pt1 | contig 15571 bp, 13 predicted proteins | sample atmos_gasesECM1C_2_FD_203312 | JGI IMG/M metagenome (GOLD analysis project Ga0307474, IMG submission 203312) | Hardwood forest soil microbial communities from Morgan-Monroe State Forest, Indiana, United States - atmos_gasesECM1C_05 | ecosystem: Environmental > Terrestrial > Soil > Temperate... | reverse complement strand
TCCCGACCTTCCGAAGATCGACGTGCTGATGCTGCCGCGGCTGGATCAGCCGCCGCTTGGGGTCGGCGAATCGGCGTCCGTTCCAAGTGCCGCGGCGATTGCCAACGCCATCTTCGATGCGACCGGCGTGCGTTTTCGCGAACCGCCCTTCACGCCCGAGCGCATCCTGGCGGGATTGCGTAGCGGGCAGCCACCAGTTCGCACCGCCTTGCCTGCGGCAGCGCTGGTTCCACCGGCCTCGCCCTGGCGGAATCCGTTCAAAAAACGCCGCGGCACGCTTGCGACCATCGCCGCCCTCGTTACAGCCGGCATTGCGATTGCCTCGGCCACACTGCCATGGCGATCGATCGCGCCGATAGCGCGGCCCAAGCCTTCGGTGTTTGCGCCGGATACGATCGAACGCGGCCGGATACTCGCAGCCCTTGGCAACTGCGCGGTCTGCCACACCGACGTCGACGGCATCGTCAATGCCGGCGGCCGGGCGATCGAAACGCCGTTCGGAGCGATCTTCAGCACCAACATTACGCCGGATGCCGAGACGGGGATTGGCGGTTGGTCGTATCCCGCCTTCGAGCGCGCCATGCGCGAAGGCATCCGCCGCGACGGCCAGCATCTCTATCCTGCGTTTCCCTACATGCATTATGCGAAGACGACCGACGCCGACCTGCAGGCGCTTTACGCCTACCTGATGGCGCAGGCGCCGGTGCGGGCCAGTAATCGTGAGAACACCCTCGCCATTCCGTTCAATTGGCGTCCGCTGCTAGCGGGCTGGAACGCGCTGTTCCACCGCCCCGAAGTCTTCGCGGCCGATGCGACCAAATCCGCTGCATGGAATCGCGGCGCCTATCTCGTGGAAGGCCTTGGCCATTGCGGCGCCTGTCATTCTCCGCGCAACGCTCTAGCCGCCGAAAGCGCCGATGCCTATCTCGCCGGCGGCTTTGCGGAGGGTTGGGAAGCGCCGCCCTTGACGTCGCTTTCGCGTGCGCCGATCCGATGGAACGAAGATGAACTGTTCGCTTATCTACGGACGGGGGAATCGAGATACCACGGCGTCGCCGCGGGGCCGATGGCGCCTGTGGTCAGGGAACTGGCCGCGCTTCCTGATGAAGACATTCGTGCGATGGCTGTCTATCTTGCCTCCTTCAACCAGCCCGCGATCAATAAAACAGATCAGAACGCCTTGGCGGAGAGGCTCGAAGCGTTGACCCGCAGGCGTCTGGCTTCCGTTTCCCCCGCCGGTTATCGGATTTACGAGGGCGCATGCGCCGTTTGCCATCAAATCGGCGGCCCGCCCTTGTTCGGCAGCCGGCCGTCGCTGGCGCTCAACAGCAATTTGCACGCGGCCGTACCCGACAACCTGATCCAGGTGATCCTCAACGGCATCGCCGCGCCGGTCAGAAGCGATCTCGGCTATATGCCCGCCTTCAGGGACAGCCTTTCTGATGAGCAACTGGCCGAGCTAGTCGCCTGTCTTCGCCAGCAATTCGCGCCCGAAAAGCCCGCCTGGACCGGGCTGCGGTCGGCAGTTAACCGTATCAGGCAAGGGATTTCGCACTGATCCGGTCTGCTATGCTTTTCCGAAAGCCACTGGTTGCAAGGCCTCGGGCCGGATAGAATTAGCACATGGCAGTCACGGATATAGCAAGTCGGACCTACAATCATGGCTGGCGGCTCGACCCGATCGTGCGCAGCCTGCTCGATACCGATTTCTACAAGCTGCTGATGTTGCAGATGATCCGCCAGTGTTACCCGAACCAGCGGGTAACCTTTTCGGTCATCAACCGCAGCAAGCATGTCCGCCTCGCCGAAGTGATCGACGAGGGGGAGCTTCGCGCCCAGCTCGACCACGCCCGTACCATCCGCTTCAGCAAGAAGGAGCTGATCTGGCTTGCCGGTAATACGTTCTATGGCAAGACCCAGATGTTCTCGCCTGATTTCATCAACTACCTTTCGACCTTCCGTCTTCCCGAGTACGAGCTCAAAAAGGTCGACGGCCAGTACGAGTTGAATTTTTACGGCCCGTGGACCCACACGACGATGTGGGAAATTCCGGCACTCGCCATCCTCAACGAATTGCGCTCGCGCCAGGTGACGAAGGGGCAAGGCAGGTTTGCCCTCGACGTTCTCTACGCCCGCGCCAAAGCCAAGCTATGGACCAAGGTCGAGCGCCTGCGGAAACTGGAGGGCTTGCGCCTTTCCGATTTCGGCACCCGCCGCCGCCATGGTTTCCTGTGGCAACGCTGGTGTGTCGAGGCGGTGAAGGAAGGCCTCGGGCCGTCGTTTACGGGCACGTCCAATGTGCTCCTGGCGATGGACAATGATCTGGAAGCGATCGGGACCAACGCCCATGAACTGCCGATGGTCGCCGCGGCGCTGGCCAACGACGATGAGGAGCTGCGCCGGGCGCCGTATCGCGTTCTCGATCAGTGGCGACACACCTATGGTGGAAATCTTCTGATAGCGCTGCCCGACGCCTTCGGTACCAAGGCGTTTCTTCGGGATGCACCCGAATGGGTCGCCGACTGGACCGGTTTTCGGCCGGACAGCGCGCCGCCGATTGACGCTGGCGAGGAAATCATCAAGTGGTGGAAGCTGAAGGGAAAGAACCCCAAGGAAAGGCTTTTGGTGTTTTCCGACGCAATGGACGTCGGTTCGATCGAGGAGATCTTCCATCATTTTGCCGGCCGGGTCCGCGTCAGCTTCGGCTGGGGCACCAATTTGACCAACGATTTCGTCGGATGTGCGCCGGACGGCTCGGTTGATCTCGACCCGATCTCCATTGTCTGCAAGGTGACTTCGGTTGACGGCCGGCCCGCGGTAAAGCTTTCGGACAATCCCGAGAAAGCCACGGGAAGTCCAAGCGAGGTCGAGCGATACCTGCGCGTGTTTGGCAATGCGGGCCGGGTCCGCACCGCCGTCCACGTGTGAGTCTCGCCTGTCTTCGCGAGCCACCGGATCGCTTCGTCGTTTGCACTCCTCGCGATGACGTTCCCCGTCATTGCGAGCCAACGGGTCGCGCGAAATGGCTCCCGATGACAGGCTCCGCGAAGTAATCCAATTTTTGTCACACCACGCGACGTGCCGAAGAGGCGCCAACCTACCCCTGCCGGGTCGACGGCTTGCGCTCGATCGGATAGATGTCGATGGCCCGCAACCGGCCCAGGCGCAGCACTTCCATCTGGATCGTGCGGTCGATCCGGTCGCGATCGAGCACTCGGATCAGGTCGTCAACGCCCTGGATCTTGACGCCGTCGAGCTTGATCACGACGTCACCGGGCAGTAGTCCGGCCCGCGCCGCCGGTCCATCCTTCTCGATCTGTGCCAGAAGCGCCCCCATCTTGTTGTCGACACCAGCGATGACCGCATGCCTTCTCGGGACGGGCGCCGTCTGGCCCGCTACCCCAATATAGGCACGCCTTACATAGCCGTGACGGATGATTTCGGAGAGCACGAATTGTGCGGTGTTGCTGGCGACCGCGAAGCAGATGCCCTGCGCACCGCTGATGATCGCCGTGTTGATGCCGATTACTTCGGCCGCCGATGAAACCAACGGGCCGCCGGAGTTGCCGGGGTTTAGCGCGGCATCGGTCTGAATGACGTCCTCGATGGTCCGGCCGCTCACGGATCGAATCGAGCGGCCAAGCGCCGACACCACGCCGGCAGTCACCGTCGATTCAAACCCCAATGGATTGCCGATCGCAACCACAAGCTGGCCGCGGCGCAGTTTCTGCGAGTTGCCGAGCGAAGCATAACGCAAGTCACGTACCCCGTCGGCGCGCAGCAGCGCCAAATCAGTGTCGGGATCGACGCCAAGTACGCGGGCATCCGTTACGATGCCTTCGATGTCCCTCAGCCTGATCTGCCGCGCCGATCCGACCACATGGCTGTTGGTGAGCACAAGGCCGTCCGGCGAGATGACGATGCCCGAACCCAGCCCGCCGCCGCGGCGTCTGTCAGTCTCTTTCGCGCCGGTTTCGACCCGAACGACTGCCGGACCGACGCGCTCGGTCACATCGATGACGGCGTTGGAGTAGGCGTCGAGCAGGGGCTGGTCATTTGCGGCCGCAACTTCTGCCGCCTCGGATCGGGGGGATGAATTGTCGGAAGTATCGTTGGTAAGATCCAGCATGGTGCAATCCTCCCAAAGTCAGATGGTGGTTCCCATCCGCCCCCGCAAGAGAGCGTCGAAACCACCCTGAAATGGGGGCGCTTGAAATGACGGCCCTCATTCCTTAGGTATTCTGGCGCCGCAATTGCTTAAAAACTGGTTTTCCCGTTGTTCTGCGTCCTTCCAGCGCTTTTGAAGCGCAGCGACCGTGCTCACTAAATCGGTCTGTCGCCCCAGCTTCCCGTTCCGCTGGCTTGGAGCCTGTCGAGTTCGCCTTGGTACCAGCCGAGAATCTGCTCGCCGTTCCAGTGCACGACGCCTTCGTGCTTGTTGACGAAGTCGTAGATCGCCTCAAGATATTTGATCCGGAAAGGCTGGCCGCTGATGTAAGGATGAATCGCAATCGACATGATCTTCGGCCGGTCCTTGCTTTCCGCATAGAGGCGGTCGAAACTATCGATCGTTCGCCTGAGCAGATGATCGCTGTCGTGGTGCTGAACCAGCATCATGGGAATATCGTTCAGCTCCACCGTATAAGGCAGCGTCACCAGCGGGCCCTTGCCGGTGCGGATTACTGTTGGCTCGTCATCATAGACCCAATCGCCAATATACCTGACGCCGGCCTCGGCGAGCAATTCGGGCGTCTCGTAAGTCTCTGTCAGGCCGGGTCCCAGCCATCCGACCGGCCGCTTGCCGGTGAATTTCTCGATCACGCTCATCGAGCGGGCGATCATCGCCTTCTGGTCGCTTTCCTTGTGGATCGGCCCCTGTTCGTAGGCATGGCCCATGAATTCCCAGCCTTGCTCCTTCGCCTCACCTGCCACGCGCGGATAGTCCTCGCAGACGCGCGCGTTGATGGAAAGCGTCGGCGCAATGCCGAGTTTCCTGTAGAGATCGAAGAAACGCCAGACGCCCACGCGCATGCCGTATTCGTGCCAGCTCCAGTTCGGCACGTCCGGCAAAAGCGGAACGCCGGTCGGCGCCGGCAAAACCTGGCGTGCCATCGGCTTGCCGATGTCCCAGACCTCGAGGTTGACAATCGTCCAAACCACCATACGCGCGCCACCCGGCAGCTTCAGGGGCGGACGGTCGACGATGGCGGAATAATCGGATCGTTCGCGCGGGATGATCGGGTTAGTCATCTGAAATGCCTTCTGAGCTCGGTTTGAAAAAAGGAGATTAGTCGGACAAAAGCGCGGCGAGACAATCACCGCGTCACTCGTCACATTATATTCGAATGCGGCGCGGACGAGTTATTCGATGGCGATCACAGCCGGCCTTCCCTCGCGCAATCCCAGGATCTGCAACGGCGTATGCGCGTGGTTATGATCATCGGGAGCATAGCTGCCCCCTAACCGGGAAGGCATGGTCGTGGTCTTCAGGGCTGCCTCGATTGCTGCCGGCTGGTCGGAGCCTGCACGACGAATCGCATCCACTACCAGATAGGTAGCTTCGAAGACGAAGAACGAGCGTTGCGTGGGCACCAGCCCGTAGTGCGATTTGTACGCTTTGACGAATTCCTGCACCTCGGGCTTGTCCAGCGCGGGCGTGAACACGGCGACCCCCGTCAATCCGGACATGCCACCCGCGTCACGAAAGGCTTGCGAAACCGCCGCCAGCGCGCTTGCTAGGTCAAACCGGCCCGTCACCGGCACTTTCCACCTCGCAGCTTCATAGGCCTGAAAAAATCCCGCTGTGGACGGGCCGAGGATTGCCACGAGTTCGTCCGGCGAACCGTCCCTCAGCCGGTTGAATATCGCGGCAAAATCCTTGGTGTCTTTCGCAATCGTTTCCTCTGCGGTGACGCTCATCCCGGCGTCTCGCGCTGCCTTGGCCATGGCGACCGCGTTGGCATGCTGAAACGCCGCGTCGTCGGCGACAATCGCAATGGATTTCATGCCCTGCGATTTCAGCCAGCGCGCAAGGCCGCGGGTAATATCCACTTCGGAGGGGATGGTCTTGAAAGCAAAATCGTTGCCTCCCACGCCCGAGGCGTCAACGAAATCCTGCCCTGCCGAGGTCGCAATCACGAGCGGTACCTTCGCCTGCTCCACGACCGGCATGATGGCATGTGTGACCGGGGTACACAGCGCGCCGATCACGACAGGAACATGCTCCTGCTCGATCAGCCGTCGCGTCTCGGGCACCCCGACCTCCGGCTTGCACGCATTGTTGGCATAGAAAGCCTCGACTGGACGCCCGAGCACGCCGCCGGTCTGGTTAATCCGGTCCAGGGCCAGCTGAGCGCCGTATTGCTCGGATTGTCCCCTGTCGGCCAGCGGACCGCTGAGAATCGTGGTGATGCCGATCTTGACGGGTTCGGCAGCCTGCGCGAGCGAACTGCAAAGCAGGCCCACAGCCAAAACGAGAATCCGCGACATTTAAGATCCCTGGCGCTATTGTGAGAATTTACTTCGGAGGGAAGACCTAGACGTTGTGGGCCGGCGATTGTCCACTCACGAGCGTGTGCGCCCTGGCAAACTGGCCCTCCGGGGCGGTTTCGCACTCCGGCGATATCCCCGGCTTGATGAGCTTGATCTTCGATCGCGGTTCGCTATATCGAGATTTTCCTTGAGAATTTCGCGAGCAGAGAAGATGACGACTGTCGATCCCAGCGTAGAAACGCAGCCGTTTCAGGCCGAGGTTTCCGAACTGCTGCACCTGATGGTGCATTCGGTCTATTCGGAGACTGAAATTTTTCTGCGCGAGCTGATCTCCAATGCGTCCGACGCCTGCGACAGGCTGCGCTACGAGGCGATCGCCAATCCAACGCTGATCGGGGACGGCAACGCGCCGAAAATCCGGATCATCCCGAACAAGAAGAACAATACACTGACCATCGCCGATACCGGCATCGGCATGGATCGGCAGGAACTGATCGACAATCTCGGGACCATTGCGCGCTCCGGCACGAGATCCTTCGTTTCACGTCTCAAGGAAGCGACGGATGGCACCGGCCTGATCGGGCAATTCGGCGTCGGCTTCTATTCGGCCTTCATGGTCGCCGAACGCATCGTCGTCACCAGCCGCCGCGCGGGCGCGGAGGATGCCTGGACCTGGGCGTCGTCGGGTGGCTCCGGTTTCGAGATAGCGAGCGCCGGCACGGACGGCGCGCCGGCTCCCTCGCGCGGAACCGACATCGTCCTGTATCTGAAGGCGGATGCGGTGAAATATCTCGAGCCCTTCGAGATCGAGCGCATCGTTCGCTCCTATTCCGACAACATCCAGTTCCCGATCGAACTCGTACCCGAAGAGGGCGAGCCGCGGCAGATCAATTCGGCGAGCGCGCTGTGGCAGCGACCTAAGTCCGAACTCAAGCCTGAGGATTATGCGCAGGCCTACAAGTCGCTCGCGGGTGCGTTCGATGAGCCGGCCATGACGCTGCATTATCGCGCGGAAGGCCGATACTCCTACGCGGTATTGCTGTTTGCGCCTTCCGCCAAGCCGTTCGACCTGTTCGATCCGGCACGCAAGGGCAAGGTCAGGCTTTACGTGCGCCGCGTCTTCATCACCGACGATGCGGAGCTCTTGCCCGCCTATCTCCGCTTCATCCGTGGCGTCATCGACAGCGAAGACCTGCCGCTCAACATTTCGCGGGAGATGCTGCAGAATAACCCTCAGCTCGCCCAGATTCGGAAAGCCGTCACCACCCGCGTGATCTCGGAACTGGAAGCACTGGCCGAGAAACAGCCGGAGAGTTTCGCCAAGATCTGGGATGCCTTTGGTTCGGTAATCAAGGAAGGCATCTATGAGGATCTCGAGCGGCGCGAAAAGCTTTTGGCCTTGTCGCGGTTCACCACGACGGCAGGCGAGAAGCGCACGCTCAAGCAATATGTCAGCGAACTGAAGCCCAACCAGACTGAAATCTATTTCCTGGTCGGCGACAGCATCGAAAGGCTCAAATCCAATCCCAAGCTCGAATCGGCGGCTGCCCGTGGCATCGAGGTGCTGTTGTTGACCGATCCCGTCGACGCGTTCTGGACTTCGGCGCCGCTTGATTTCGAAGGCAAGCCGCTGAAGTCGCTGAGCCAGGGCGACGTCGACTTCGGACTTGTTCCGTTGCTCGATGACGGCAAGAAACAAGAGACCAAGCCGGACGCGGACGAAGCGATGATCATTGCCGTGATCAAGTCGAACCTGGGTGATCGGGTTTCCGATGTCCGCGCGTCGCAACGGCTGACGTCCAGCGCGTCGTGCCTGGTCGCCGGCAGTCACGGCCCCGACCGTGAGCTCGAACGCCTGCTGGCAAGAGCAAATCGCGGCATCGGCAGCAAGCCGATCCTCGAAATCAATCTTCACCATCCCCTCGTCGAGGCCATCCCGAAGGCCGGCGAGAAAGCCGCCGACCTCTCTTTCCTGCTGCTTGAGCAGGCGCAGATACTTGATGGCGATTTGCCGGAGGACCCGGCCGCGTTTGCCAACCGTTTGAATCGCCTCGTGGCCGGTGGTCTCTCCAGGGCCTGAGCGCCAGATGAAAGCAAGCGTTGTGAAAGCAAGCCTTGTGAAAGCAGGCCTTGTGAAAGCAAGTCTTGTGAAAGCAAGTCTTGTGAAAGCAAGGCTTGTGAAAGCAAGCCTTGTGAAAGCAAGGCTTGGCGCCAACCATCCCGCTGCACTATGCTGCCCCGATCGCACCCGGAAACCGCATTCATGCAAAAGAAATTCGACCGCACCGCCGAGGACCTCGGCAACTCGATTCATCTCGAACACGTCAATGTCCAGGTGCCGGATCAGCGGTTGGCAACATTGTTCTACGTCTCGGGGCTGGGGCTGACCCGCGACCCCTATCTGATGACCTCCGACGACAATATGTGGGTCAATGTTGGCCGGAGCCAGTTTCACCTGCCAAGCGGTGAGGCACAGGTGTTGCGGGGCCATACCGGGCTTGTGATTTCGGGCCGCAAGGCATTGCTCGATCGGCTCGCATCGGTCGCCAAACGCCTGGAGGGCACGAAGTTCGCGTTTCGCGAGCATAATGATTATGTCGAGGCAACGTGTCCCTGGGGCAATCGCGTGCGCTGCCATGAACCGGACGCCTCACGCTTCGGGCGCATCACGCTCGGAATCCCCTATGTCGAATTCGAAGTGCCCGCGGGCACGGCGAAAGGGATAAGCGAATTCTATCCGAAGGTCATGGCAATGCGGGCCGATTTCAGCGATGGCGACCGCATGGTTGCTTCCGTGCATGTGGGCAACAACCAGCACCTCCTGTTCCGCGAGACCGACCGGCCGCAACGGGAATATGACGGCCACCACGTCCAGATCTACATCACGGATTTTTCCGGTCCCTATCGACGCCTCGCGGAGCGTGGCCTGATCTACAGCGAAGACAATCAATACCAATACCGCTTCCGCGATATCGTCGACCCCGAAAGCGGCAAGCGGCTGTTCACCGTCGAACACGAGGTGCGCAGCGCCACCCACCCGATGTACCTGCGGCCACTGGTCAACCGAAACCCGGCGCAAACCAATCGCACCTTCGCCTCGGGCCACGACCAATGGCTTTGGGCGATGGGCCCGGATCAATACGACGCTGTCTAGCGCGACTTGAAATTCGGCTGCTCTGGCAAGAGAAGTTCTCCCCCCTTCCTTCCCACCTGCTTGCCGCCGGGCGAGGCCAAACTGTGGCTTCGGCTACGTGCGGGGAGTTGCCGGTGATATATTTCCCATATACGCTTGGGTTGGCGTCGAAATTTCTGGGGCCCCGCGCGATGTGAGGAACGGTTTGAAATCGAAAAGGCCTGCACGAAACCGCGCTCGGAGCGAGGCAGAAGACGGCACGCTGACCGATCGCGCCTATCGCGAGCTTGAAGAAATGATCGTCACGCTCCGCCTGTCGCCCGGTACCGTCCTGTCGGAGCAAGCGCTCGCCTCGCGCCTGAAGATCGGCCGTACTCCGATCCGGGAGGCTTTGCAACGCCTGGCCCGGGACGGGCTTGTCGTTATCATGCCGCGGCGCGGGATCATGGTCTCCGAGATCAATTTGAGGCTGCAATTGCGGCTCCTCGAAGTGCGCCGCGAACTCGAGCGGCTGATGGCAAGCCTTGCCGCCGAGCGCGCCTCGCCGGAGGAACGCCGGGAATTCGCCGAAGTTGCCGAAGCGATGCTGAATGCCGCGGACAAGGCCGACGATATCGCATTCATGCGTCTCGACCAGCGCTTCAACATCCTGATCGCCACCGCTGCGCGAAACGAATTCGCCCGCCGATCAATGGGGCTGATGAACGCGCTGTCGCGTCGGTTCTGGTATCAGCATTATCAAGAGGTTGCCGACCTACCGCTTGCCGCCAAGCTGCACGCCGCAGTCGCCGAGGCCGTGGCGCAGAAAAAGGCGAAGGCCGCAGCCACCGCGTCTGACCGCTTGATCGACTATATCGAGGATTTCGCGCGCAAGACGCTCGATACTTGAGAGATTTTCAGTCGAAGACCACGACGCTGCGAATGGTCTCGCCCTGCTTCAGGGCACGAAAGCCCTCGTTGATCTCCTCAAGTTTAATGCGACGGGAAATCAACTCGTCCAGCATCAGCGCGCCGTCGAGATAGGCCCGCGCAAGCAGCGGGAAATCGCGGCGCGGCCGCGCGTTGCCGTAGCTGACGCGGCGGATGCGTTTCTCCTGCATCAGCGAACCCCAGCGAAATGACACGTCGTTGTTCACATCCACCTTGCCGAGCCAGATCACCTGGCCGCCCGGCCGCACAGCCTCGGTCGTGACGCGGAAGGCCGACGCGCTGCCCGCGGCCTCGATGACGACGTCAACGCCCCGACCGCCCGTCTCGCGCTTTCCAGCCGCAACCGCGTCCTCGCCCGACGCATTCACACCTAGGGCCGCACCGAGACGGCGCGCAAGATCAAGCTTCGCCGGATCGATGTCCACGGCGATGATGCTGCCTGCGCCGGCAAGCCGCGCGCCCTGAACTGCGGAAAGCCCGACCGCGCCGCAGCCGATCACCATCACGGTATCGCCGCGGGCGATGGCGTTGAGATTGAGCGCAGCTCCAACGCCGGTCATCACGCCGCAGCCGATCAAACAGGCGCGGTCGAACGGAATTTCCCTCGGCACGGCAATGGCCTGCTGATCGGCCAGGATGCAATATTCGCCGAACGATCCGACAAACATCAACTGCTGAAGGGAACGGCCATCGGCAAGGGTCGAGCGACTTTCGCCATCGAACGGCCGCGCCTTCGGTCCCTCGCCGAGATATTGCTCGCACAGGATCGGGGCGTCGCGGTCGCAATAGAAGCAGTGTCCGCAGTGCGGATTCCAGGATAGTACGACATGATCGCCCGGCCTGACGCCTCGCGCGGCGGCGCCGACCTGTTCGACGACGCCTGCGGCTTCGTGCCCGAGCACGATCGGCAAGGGATAGCGCAACGAACCCTCGATCACTTCGAGGTCGGTGTGGCAAAGCCCGGCAGCGCGGATTCGAACCAGAACATCGGTGGGCTTGAGCGCCACGGCCGAGACGGTTTCGATCGACATCGGCGTCCGTGGCGCATGCAGCACGGCCGCGCGGTATTTCAGTGTCATCAGGCAACTGCCTTGCCGGAAAGCGCGGCCAGCGCCTGATCGATATCGGCGGAAGTCATTTCCCATTCGTTGCCGAAATTGGCAACCACCGCCTGCATGAAGGGCTCGACCATGGCCTTTGCCTTGGCAGTGTCGCCAAGATGATTGACCAGAAGCGCCAGCGCGAGCTGCCGCGGCTCCGGTCCCTCATAACTCCATTCGAAACCATTTTTGGTGAACTCCACGACGTTCACGCCGGGATCGAGCGGCGCACCGTCCACCGTAACCTTGACCCCGTCGATTGTCCGGTCTCCCGAGTAAACCTTCATGTCATCCTCCCGCGTTGCGATCCTTGTCAGGAAGCAGTTTCGATCTTTCCGGCAATCACCCGCATCACGTCACGATGGCGATGGGCCTCCGTCAGCGTGCCTGAGAACATCACCTCGCCCCGCTCCAGGACATAGATGCGATCGACATAGTCTGGAATATGATGCACATTGGATTCGGCCATCAGAATGCCTTTGCCCATCCTCCGGATCGACGCGACTCCTTCCGCGATCGAGGGGATGATCGTCGGCGAGAGGCCTTCGAAGGGTTCGTCGAGAAGCAATAGTTTTGGATCGAGCGCCAAGGCGCGTGCGATCGACACCATCTTGCGTTCCCCGCCGGAAAGCTGGCCGCCGCCGCGGGAAAGATATTGCCGCAGCTTGGGGAACACGGCGTAGGCCTCCTCAACGCGCGCATCGGCCGCGCGCCCGCCAGGCCGTGTCCACGTCGACAGTTCGATGTTCTCGGCAACGGTCAAATCCGAATAAACCTCCGACTCCTCGGGCGAAAAGCCGACGCCGAGCTGCGCAATCCGCCAGGTCGGCAACCTCGCAAGATCCGCACCCTCGAAGCCGACGTTCCCGGAACGCGGGCGACGATAACCCATAATGGTTCGAAAGGTCGTGGTCTTGCCGGCCCCGTTGCGCCCGATCAGACCGACAAGCTCGCCGGCCGCAACCGACAGGCTGATGCCGTTGAGAATGCGGCTGCCCTCGATATCTACCTTCAGGTTCGACAAGCTCAGCATCACCGTGTGCTTTCTCAGAGTCTCACTCGCGTGCCCACGACCGCTGCAATCATCGCCGGGTCCGCAAAGAATGCCCGCGGCGCCATGTCGGCAAGGAGCGAGCCGCCCTGCAAGGCCACGATGCGATGCGAGTAACGCTCGACGAGGTCCATGTCGTGTTCGACCTGCACGATGGCGCGGATGCCGGCGGACCTGGCGGCCTCGACCAGAACTTCCATGATAGCGTGTTTGTCGGCTGTCGACACGCCGCTGGTCGGCTCGTCGAGAAGGATGACGGCCGGATTGAGCGCGAAGGCGCTGGCGATATCCAGAAGCTTTTTCTCGCCTTGCGAAAGCCTCGAGGCGATCTTGTCGAGCTTCGGCCTCAGGCCCAGCACGTCGGCGACCCGTTCCGCATCCGCCTGAAGAACACCGTCCCGCTTGAGAGAGCGAAAAGGATTGGAGGCGCGGCGCAGGCGCGAGGCAATTGCAACCGCGAGCGTTTCCCTGACCGTCAAGGCGGGGAAGATGTTGACCAGCTGAAACGCCCGCGACATTCCCAATCGTGCAAGCTCAACCGGACCGATGCCGGAAATGTCGCGGCCGAGAAAGCGGACTTCTCCCGATGTCGGCCGCAGCAGGCCGGTCACGACGTTGACGAGCGTCGTCTTGCCCGCGCCGTTGGGTCCCACGATCGAGACGAACTCGCCGGCATGCACCGAAAAGGAGATGTCGCTGAGAGCCCTGAAGTCGCCAAACGCCCTGGAGACGTTGATCGTCTCGAACAAGGGAACGTTTGCGGCTACCGGCTGCGGCTGCATCTCATGCCTCCCTGCCGCGGCGCGAAAGCAGCATTTCGACCGTGCCGGCCAACCCCCGCGGCATGAAAACCACAAGCAGCACGAGGATGCCGCCCATCACAAAGCGCCAGTATTGAGTGATCGCCATCACGAAATCCTGCAGCACGACGAACACCAGCGCGCCGATCGCGGGACCGGCAAACGTACCCGTGCCGCCAAGCACCGCCATGAACACGAGATTACCGGAATGCGTCCAGTAAGCGAGTTCGGGGTCGGCCAATCCCGTGGTGACGGCAAGTATCACCCCTCCGATCCCGCCATAGATGGCTGAAATCACGAAGGCCGAAAGCCGCATGCGAAAAATCTCGACACCGACATAGGCAGCCTTGCCCGCGTTTTCCCGGATCGCGCGCAGATGCAAGCCGAACGGCGATTGGGTGATACGCCACATCGCCAAACCCAGGCCCGCGAACAAGACGAGCGTGTAATAATAGAACGGCCCCGTGAGGAATGCGGTTTTACCGCCGCGCCACTCCATGCCGAGCAGCAGGGGCCGCAGGACGCGCATACCCTGGTCGCCGCCCGTGACGGCGTAGAACTTGTACAGAAAGGAGTGAAACAGCATGCCAAACGCAAGCGTCAGCATGCCGAAGAAAATCTTCGTGTAACGGACGCACAGGGTGCCGATCAACAGCGCGATCAGGCCGGACAGCAGCGCCGAGGCGACCAGGATGACTTCGAAACTCAGGATTGAGAGCTTCGAGGTAAATACTGCCGCGGTATAGGCGCCCACCCCGAGGAATAGCGCGTGCCCGAACGACAGCAGCCCCGTGGTGCCGAACAGGAGATTGAATCCGAGCAGCGCTATCCCATAGCCGACAAACGGCAACATCAGCAGCAGCACGTAGGGTGAGGCAACGAAGGGCAGCAGCGCCATGACGACAATCAGGGCGAGCAACACCCCAATTCCGTTGAGAGTCATCGTTCGCCGCAGCAACGCGGGCCGGGCGATTTCGATCGAGGAATGGCTCACACGGCCGCCTTTCCGAACAGACCCGCGGGACGCAGGATAAGCACGGCGACCACGACGAGGTATACCGACAGCATTTCCATCTCCGGCATCAACGAAATCGCCGAGGCTCGCATCATTCCGACTATGAGCGCACCAACCAGTGCGCCGCGCATGCTGCCAAGGCCGCCGATGACCACGACGGCAAAGGATTCGACCACGAGGTCCACCGCCATGTCGAGAGAGGCCGCGCTGGAAGGCACGACCAGCGCGCCACCGACCGTGCCAAGCATGCAACCGACCGTGAAGACCAGCGCGAACACCCTGGACGCGTTGACCCCGAGACCTTCGGCCATGTCGCGGTTTTCGGCCGTTGCGCGCACGATGCGCCCGGTTCTGGTTCGTTCAAGGAAGAGACCCAGTATTGCAGCGATCGCAAGGCTCGCCGCAATCACGAGTAAATTGTAGGTCGGGACGCGAATCCCGAGAAAATGCGCGGTGCCGTAGGCGAGGTAGACATTGTCCATCGTTCGCGGCGTTGCGCCCCAAAAATAGCGAAACGTATCCTGAAACATCAGGAGGAATCCGAAGGTTATCAGCAGCTGATAGCTTTCGTCGCGGCGATAGACCGTGCGCAGCACGCGCTCGATCGGCAATCCGACAAGGCCAACCAAAAGCCCTGCGACGACCAGGATGGGAAGGAACAAGGCCGGCGGCATGCCCAACTTGATTGCAGCTCCGACTGCCGTGATTCCGAAATAGGCGCCGAGCGCATAGAACGATCCGCACGCGAGATTCACGATCTTCTGGACGCCGAACACGAGCTGCAGCCCGGCGGCAACAAGAAACAGAACCGCGGCGTGAAATGTCCCGCCGAGGATCACATCCAGAAGTTCGGCCATCTCTCAGACCGGCATTTTGGCGGTCTTGATCCATTCCCAGAAATCCGCGCCAGGCGGCTTCTGCAGTTGCGCGGCCTGGAACGTATCGATCGAAGCCAGCGTCGGGAAGTCATACTTGTTGTTGTTGGTGGACGGCCCTTGATAGAAGACCTGTTCGGCGATCTTGTCCTTGCGAAAACGGCCCTTGCCACCC
>Ga0307474_10001781_pt1 | contig 15578 bp, 13 predicted proteins | sample atmos_gasesECM1C_2_FD_203312 | JGI IMG/M metagenome (GOLD analysis project Ga0307474, IMG submission 203312) | Hardwood forest soil microbial communities from Morgan-Monroe State Forest, Indiana, United States - atmos_gasesECM1C_05 | ecosystem: Environmental > Terrestrial > Soil > Temperate... | reverse complement strand
TCTCCAAGATCTTCAGTCCTGCAATATATATCGTCTTGCGGTAGTCGTACTGCGCTTGCTCCAAAGAGGGACGGTCTTCGTTAGAAGCACCTTGATTGCCCATGGTATGCCCTTCCTTGTTCGTTCTTTTGAAAACGCACTGTGTCCATGCGCGATTGCCACGCTGCGGAATTATGCCGCAATTGCCGCGCCGACAACATCTGCAACTGGTTAATTTTTGACCAAGACCAAATCGAATGACTCTGCATAAATCGAACCCTTTGACGCATCAAGTATCTGTAACTCTTTGAAAAATGTGATATCCGCATCTAATATTGAACGACCGTACAGTACGAGTTGGCCCGAGTAGATTTAGTCAGTGGCACGGGCAAGGATGTCATCGACGAGTCAATCGCCGATGCGAAAACGCAGCTGCAAATCACCTGGTTTGGCGGCGGCCACCTCGACTTGCCAGTGCACCGCTAGACAAAGCGAAGATTCCGCGAAGTCGTGCTGCCTGATACAGTGCGCGTGGCCTTAAATGGGGAATGGGTATGAAGGGTAAAGTCGTAGTCATTACCGGTGCGACGTCAGGCATTGGCGAGATCGCCGCGCAACGTCTGGCGGGCATGGGCGCGCGCATCGTGCTCGTGGCCCGTGATGCGGCGCGAGGCCAAAAGACACTGACCCGGTTGCCGAGCATCGGCTCAGGCGCCCCGCATTCCATCTACTACGGTGAACTATCGCGTATCTCCGAATCCAAACGCGTCGCAGCCGAAATCGCCGCCGCCGAACCGCGCATCGATGTGCTCATCAACAATGCCGGCGCCTTGTTCGGCACGCGCCGCCTCACCGCGGACAATCTCGAGGAGACATTCGCCACCAATCACATGGCGTATTTCGTGCTCACGCTTGGATTGAAGGCGAATTTGCTCGCGGCGTCTCCGGCGCGCGTGGTCAGTACCGCCTCCGACGCACACAAGGGGTACACCTTGGATTTCGATGACCTGCAGGCGGAGAAAGGTTATTCCGCGATTCGCGCCTACGGCCGCTCCAAGCTCTGCAACATTCTCTTTACCCGAGAATTGGCGCGTCGCTGGAGCGGGAAGGGCGTCACCGCGAACTGCCTGCATCCCGGCTTCGTCGCCACGCGTTTCGGCGATAGCAGCGGCGGATTCCTCTCGAGCGTGGTGCGCATCGGCAAGACTCTTTTTGCCATTACCCCGGAAAAGGGCGCCGAAACCATCGTCTACCTCGCTTCCTCTCCCGATGTGGCCGCGATCAGCGGCGCCTATTTCTATAAGTGCCGTCCAGCGACCCCGACAGCGGGCGGCCGAGACGACGCGGCCGCCAGCCGCCTGTGGAATGAATCCGCAAAAATTTCGGCAATCGAGGCTTGAAGAGATGACCTACAAGAAAGTCTGCGCGCTCACTCTCACCGTAGCCATGCAGTGCACGGCGTTCGCTCAGGAGGCACCCATGGCACCGCTGCGACCCGATCAGGTCGCGTTTCGCGCCCTCTACAAGGAATTGGTTGAGACCAACACCACGCTGTCGGCCGGCAGCTGCACGCTGCTGGCGCAGCGCATCGCGGCCCACCTCAAGGCCGCGGGCTTTACGGACAAGGACATTACGCTCTTCTCAGTGCCTGATCATCCCAAGGAGGGCGGGCTCGTCGCCGTCTTGGCGGGAAGCTCGAGCACCGCGAAACCCATGTTGTTGCTGGGTCATCTGGATGTGGTCGAGGCCAAGCGCGAGGATTGGACCCGCGATCCTTTCACCCTGATTGAGGAGAATGGCTATTTCTACGGCCGCGGCGCTGCGGACATGAAGGCCATGGATGCCACCTGGATCGATATGCTGATGCGCTTCAAGAAAAGCGGCTACCACCCAAAGCGCACCATCAAGCTGGCGTTGACCTGCGGCGAGGAGACCACCTATGCGTTCAATGGTGCGCAGTGGCTGGCGAAGAACAAGCCGGAGCTCGTCGCGTCCGAATTTGCACTGAATGAGGGTGGCGGCGGCCGCACCGACGGACACGGCAAGCTGGTCGTGGAATCGATCCAGGTGGGCGAGAAGGCGGCACAAAATTACCGCCTGGAGACGGTCAATGCCGGCGGCCACAGTTCCATCCCCATCCTCGACAACGCGATCTATGAACTTGCCGATGCACTCACCAAGGTTCGGGATCATGAATTTCCGGTGAAAATGACGGATACCACGCGGGCGTTCTTCGCCAAGGCGGGCGCCGCGCGCGCAGATGATGTCGGGCGCGCGATGGTGGCGCTGTCGCAGAACCCAGGCGACAAGGCGGCCGAGGCAATCGTTTCCAAGGATCGCAGCTATCACAGCATGCTGCGCACGACCTGCGTCGCGACACTGCTGGAAGGCGGCCACGCCAACAATGCCTTGCCCCAGCGAGCCGCGGCGAACGTCAACTGCCGCATTTTCCCCGGTGAAAGTGTCGAGGGCACTCAAGCCGCTCTGGTCGCGGCGATCGGCGACACGGGTGTCAAAGTGACGCCGGTGCAACCGATTCGGCCCATCGCCGTTCCGCCGCCGCTGGATCCCAAGATCATCGGGCCGGCCGAAGCGCTGGTTACGAAATATTTCCCTGGCGTGCCCCTGATTCCTTCCATGTCGACCGGCGCCACTGACGGCATCTTTCTCGAAGCCATCGGCATTCCAGTCTACGGCGCGCCCGGCGGTTGGGGCGATCCCGACGGCAACGGCGTGCACGGGCTGAACGAGCGCCGCAGCGTGCGATCCGTGTACATCGGCCGGGACTTTCTCACCGATCTGGTGAAAGCCTACGCCGACGCGGTCTAGCTGATCTTCGCGCGAGATCGGCTAGGCGCGTTTGGCGCTCTTGGCCACAAATGGCTTGGCCTTGTTGTTCCAGTCGGCGAGAAACACGTCCTCGAAATATTGCGCAATCGGCGCGCTCTCAATGATCACGCCGGCGTCACGGTTGAATTGAATGCCATCGGGCGAAAAGTTCTGGCTGCTGACGACGGCCACGCTCGAGTCGATGACGAAGCCCTTGTTGTGCACATTCGGCTGCAAGGCAATGTTCGCGGTCAGGTCCACGCCGGCATCCTTCATCTTTTCAGCCCAGGTCTCGCCATATTCGAGGCTCTCGATGAGCCGGACGTCCACCCCCGCTGCTGCTCGCGCGGCAATCGCCTGAAGCAGGGTGGGGTAGACACCCGTCGCCGCGGATGCCTCGATGTATTGCAGTTGCACGTACAGCGTCTTTTTTGCGCTCGCAATGAGCTTGATCATGTTAGTGACGTACTGACCCTCGGTTCCCGGCGGCAACGTGTCCGGCGTCAGCAGCGGCGTAACCTTGACGCTGATATTGGCGAATGTTTTTGCGGCCACGGTTCCGGCCGAGGTCGGGGTGGATGTGGCCGGCGGCGAACTCGATTCCGCGGCAAGCTTCGCGGCGGCATCGGCTGCCGCCTCGGTCAACGCTGGGCTTTCGGGAACTTGGTAGGGTTGCGCGGATTTGAAGTCCTGATTCAGATACGCCTCGAACAAATTCGCCAGCGTCCGATCTTCGATGATCACGTGCCAGTCGCGGTCCTCGGTTTTCGGCGGCGAGGCCATGTCCGGTTGATTGCTGTTGTTGAGATTGCCGCTCGACAGCCACAGCGCCGCGCTGTCGCGGACCATCACTTTGATGTGATAGGACGTCGGAAACATCTCCGCCGACACCAGGCTATCGTCGCCGGCAAGGGCTCGCACAATCCTCGAGCGCGAACCCAAGGCAGCATCGAGCTCCTCAACCGTTTGTGAATCGAGCTGGTTGCGGGTCGCGTTCGGCGGCGGATTGTCGAGCACCATCTGCAAGGTCTTGGGCTTAGTCAGCACCGTCTTGAACAGCGCGAGAATCGGCCCGGAGGTGAAATCGTACATCCCGATCACCAATGACTTTTTCGTGCCCTGGAGAAACGAGGTGAGCGTGGTGAATCCCGCGTCGGGACTCACATGTGCAATGATCGTAGTCGTGGTCTGTACGGGATTGAGCGGCGCACCCGGCGCCGGAACATACGTGATTTTCGGCTTCGCCGCGTGCGCGGCGAGCGCTTTCGCGACCACGGGTTGTCTCGCCGCAAAGCCGGTCAGGGCTTGTTGTGTTTTGCTCTTTGGGCTGCTGAGCAACTGACCGCTCGGCATTTCGCGCTCCAGCGCCCAGGCCGGCTCCTTATCCTGCGGCCGGCCAAAAGTTTGGGTCAGCGCCGCCGCGGCGGGATCGTTCGCGCGCAGGCGTTGGTGCGGCGTGGCTTGGCGAACGTCGACCGGAACGCGATTGATGGCGCGCGGTAATAATTGACCGGCCGGTAAGTCGCTGGTTTTCGTATGCACCGTGGCAACAATCGCCCGCTTGCCGGTGAGCTGATGATTCGCAATCTCGAAGCCCGGCCTCACGGTCAGGACGCCGGGCTTTCGAAGCTTCGCCAGGTTCTGTCGAATCGTTCGATCGATCGCAGCGGGGGTCAAGGCGGCCTTCTTCACTCCCCTATCTTATCCAAACAATATGTCGCCTTGATTGCTGCTATCGCGCGATTGCATATTGCTGAATCAATAATTGGCGTTCTTGTATTTTGGTTGCGTCCGTCCGGACGCTCTCTGCCCGTAACGCGGCGACACAAGTTTTTACAAAGTCCATACAGTTTTGTGTGCCCGGCGTGCTCTACAATAATCTGCGATCCTCAAGTTTGGCTGGAGTTCAGCTGGCCAAGGAGCCAAAGTGACAGGGAGGACCTCGATGCGTTTTGGACTCGTGCGGTTGATCAGGGTGTCGCCGTTCGCCGTGTTGGTCGGGGTGTGTGGCTGCGGAGGAGGCTCGGGCAGCGTTGCGCCGCCACCTGTAGCCAACCCGGCTGTAGGGTTTGCCTATGTCACGGTCGCGGCGACCAGCGCTGGCGGTATCGGTTCGGTCTACGGCTATTCGGTCCTGGAGGACGGCTCAATAGCCCCGTTACCACAGGTATCGGTGAACGCGGGGGTCGAGCCGGCCGCCATAGCTTTGGATCAGGCGGGCCGTCATCTCTATGTCGTGAACGTGGGGGATGGCACCATTTCACAGTACACCATTGCTGCGGACAACTCGCTCATGCCGATGAATCCGGCAACCATCGTCAATCCCGGAATGAAGACGCTCGGCGCCATGCCCAGCGCGGTGGTCTTGGATTTCTCAGGGAGCTTCCTCTACGTGGCCAATTCGGGAGACGCTACACTATCGCAATTCAGCATTGGCAGCGGCGGCCAGTTGACACCGCTCACGCCGGCGACCGTGGCCACTGGCACCGAACCGACGTCGATTGCGGTCACGGCGGGTCCGAGCGGAGGTCATGTCTATGTTGCGAATTCCAATGTCAGTGTGCCAACAGGAATGGGAAGCGTTTCGCAATTCTCGATGGGCGTTGACGGTGCGCTCACCCCACTTAATCCGGCCACCGTGTCTGCCGGCTCAAGGCCCGTGGCCATTGCGATTGATCAGTCAATTGCTCCTTTTGGCACCGCCTTTGTCATGAGCGACTGCGACGGTGCGACGTGCACGGGTTCGATCATCCCGTTCGCGGTGGGAGCGGGCGGAGAGCTGACCGCCACCGGCGGTGTGGCCACCACCGGTGCGCACTACAACGCGGTTGAGATGGTGACGGACCAATCCGGCAATGCTTATGTCCTGACCAACCTCATGGGTGTCGACACCGACCAGGGCGCAGTCTGGCAGTTCGGGGTCGGGAACGCCGGAGCACTGAGCATGCCGCCCAATCAACCCACGCTAGACATTGGAGCCACGGCATTGGCACAGGCTCTGTTCGAGAGCAGGCTGTGTGTGCTTACCTCGAATGTTGGAGTCGACGGCAATTCCGGCAGCGGCGGCAGCATCAACTGTTACACGCTCGGAGCCAGTGGGCAGCCGACCCTCCAAGCCAGCACAATGATCGCAGCGCCGCGTCCGATTTCGATGGCGGTATCGTTCTTGCTTGCGCCGTAGACGCGTTACGCATCGCAAGTGGCTAGATCTCCCATGGTCTGCGACCATCCAGGCCGGCATGTGGAGATTACTCATTGCGTGTGTTCTGACTGTTATCGCAACGGCTACCCCGGGCGCAGAACGGGCCTCGTCAGCGGACGACTGCGACGCTGATTCACCGGATTGCGTCGTCGTTGGCAAATGGAATGTCAGCCTCGCGCTAGGTGCGGGCGTGCGGTCCAATCCATTGGTACATGGCCAGGACTTGCCGCTGGTTGTTGTGCCGCAGATCAGCTACTACGGCAAGCGGTTCTACATTGATAACTTGGACGTCGGATTTACCGCTGTCGAGGGTGAAACGAACACCCTGAGCTTGATCGCCACTCCAGGCTACGACCGCATATTTTTCTACCGCAGCGACTTGCAGAATATTTTCGTGAACCTAGAAGGAGCCTCAGGACCCGCGGGCGGCTCGAACCCGCCCCCAGTGCGCTTCCCATCGCACCCTGAAATCACCTATTTGGCAGGTCCGGAGTGGACTTTCAATGTCCACGACATCATCGGTCAATTCGATGTTCTGCGTGAGGTGACAGGCCACAATCACGGCGACGAGATTCGCACAGCAATCGAATTTCCGGTGAGGCGGTCGACAGGCGCGTTCAGCGCCACGATCGGTTTGACCTGGCAAAGTGCGGCGATAGTAAACTACTATTATGGCGCGCCGCGCATTTATGAGTCAGGAAGCGCGCTTCGCCCGTTCCTCAAACTGGGATACACACGACCGCTGGGTCCGAAATGGCGCTTCCAGGGCATCGCTCAATACGAGCATTTGGCAAATGCGATTGCCGATAGCCCGATCGTGGCGCACGACTACGTCGTGACTCTATTCTTAGGGTTTGTTCGTGCGTTTTAGCTTAAGTTCTCGCGCTTGCCGCTGTACGGCGATTCTCATCGCAGCCGTATTGACCTCAGGTGTGGGCGAGCCGGGCTCCGGGATTCAACTGGAACTGAAGCCCCGGGTGTGCACACTGGCCGCGAACGAAACACAGTGCAGCACGACCGTGCACGCCAATTGGCATTCGCCACGAGAAGAGTCGCTTTGTTTGGTCATCCTGGGGCGCTCTGACGTCAAGCGCTGTTGGGAACACTACTCCCAGGGCACTTACAGCATTGAACTGGCGTTCAGCGACGATCTGCTATTTGAGCTGAAGGATTCGCGGCTTGAGACTGTGCTCGCATCCAAGGCGCTGCGCATCATTCGCGAGGCAATTCGTTATCGGCACCGACGTCAAGATCCCTGGAGCATTTTCCAATGATGCCCTCGATCATGCTGATCGAAGACGATGTTCGATTAGCTGAGCTGGTGGGCCGGTATTTGGAAGACAGCGGCTTTCGCGTAACCATCGCCGATTTGGACCGACACGTCGCGAGCCAGGTAATCAAACTCGCCCCGGAACTGGTGATTCTCGATTTGGGATTGCCCGGGGATGATGGATTTACGATCTGCAAGCAGCTTCGGCCAGCATATTCGAGCCCAATTCTGATTTTGACGGCGCGCGATAACGACATCGATCACGTCCTAGGATTGGAGTTGGGCGCCGATGACTATGTCGTCAAACCTGTCGAGCCACGGGTCCTTGTAGCCCACATCAACGCATTGCTTCGGCGCGGCAGGAGCAAGGACGAACCGGCTCTCGGACCGTTACGGTTTGGTGCGCTAGCGATCGATCGTGCGGCGCGCTCAGTTCGCCTGAATGATATAGCGATCGTTTTGTCCAGCAGCGAATTCGATCTGCTTACCTGTCTCGCAAGCCACGCCGGCGAGATTCAATCACGAGAAGTCCTGTTTCGTCGTCTATATAAACGCGACTATGACGGATTGGATCGCACATTGGACGTCCGCATCTCACATCTTCGCAAGAAGCTAGGTGAGGACGGCGACACATCGGAACGAATCAAGACGATTTGGGGCCAGGGATATTTGTTTGTAGCCGGCGCGTGGTGAGATGGCGCGCCACTTTCTTGGACTCTACTTGTTGATTGCGGGCACACTGGCCGCAGTCAGTTGGGCGCAAGACGCGCTTCTCCAGATATACAGCCGCCCGAACGCCATGGACGACGCCCCCTTATCGCTCGCCTTTGCCGTTGTAAAAGCCCGATTGCGTGCGTTGCCTGAGGCGCAGTGGAAGTCTGAAGTCGCGACTCTTGCCGCGAGCTCGGGAATCGATATGGAATTGTTTTCGAGCGCCGACATCGCAGGGCGGCAGACGCTCGATAAGTTGGCGCGTGGCGAAATCACCCATATGCAAGGGCCCGCGCAGCGATACTGGTCATTGAAGCAACTCGATGCCAGGTACGTGCTCGCACTTGAATTCGTCGAAGCTGACGCGCGGCGGGGACCGCTCGATTGGCTCTTGACCGTGGGATTTTACGCGGCGATTGCGTTCGTCATCATGATCTGGCTCTGGCCCCTCACGCGCGACTTACGATCACTGGAGAGTTCTGCTCGACGCTTTGGGGACCGGAGTTGGAATTTCAACGTCGCCGTCAATCCGCGTTCTCCCGTATATTCTTTGGCAGCTACATTCCGGAAGATGGCGGCAAGAATTGATGGCTTGATCGCATCGCACCGGGACATGTCAAACGCCGTCTCGCACGAAATCAGAACTCCCCTGTCCCGCATGCAATTTGAAATAGAACTGGCGCAGGCGGCTGGCAGCCTGCCTGAAGTGCGGGAACGCCTGATTCATATTAAGGCAGATATCGGCGCAATCAACGATCTGGTGAATGCGACGATGGGGTACGCAATTTTGGAACGTGCGGACGTCGCGCTAAATATGGATCGCCATGATTTCGCGGTACTCATTCCCGCGCTCGCGGAATCCGCTCGACGCGACGCGGGCCATCGTCATGTGGTCACGGACATTCGAGGTAATGCGGGGGAGGTCATCTGCGACGTCCACCTGCTGGAATCCGCCTACAAGAATCTCCTTTATAACGCGATGCGATTCGCCAGGCACAATGTCCGAGTGACGTTTGAGGCAGACAATTTAGTCAATCGATTGACTATAGAAGATGACGGTCCTGGGATACCGATTGAAGATCGTGGCCGGATATTCGAATCGTTCGTTCAGCTGAAACGCAGTGGTGAAGCGAAACAGGGCTTCGGCCTGGGGCTCGCGATCGTCAAGCGCGTGATGGAATGGCATAACGGCAGCGTTGTCGTCGATTCATCGCCTTTGGGCGGCGCTCGCTTCATTGCTGCGTGGCCCGCTGCCGCGCGCTGATATCTCCAGCTTCCGCTGCGACCGGCGGGGTTCGCAGACGTCATTTTTGCGCCCCTCGAATGGAAAATGTTCGGAAGGCGTTGCCAGGGTGAGCGCAATATTGCTATACCAAGCACGCGGATACAACAAGACACGGGGAAACCATGGCTCGATACGTAGGGGCGATCGATCAGGGCACGACGAGCACGCGGTTCATCGTGTTCGACCGCGGCGGCAACATGATTAGTTCCGCGCAAAAGGAGCATAAGCAGATCTTTCCCAAGCCAGGTTGGGTGGAGCACGACCCGATTGAAATCTGGCAGAACACACAGGAAGTCGCGGGTGCCGCCTTGGCGCGCGCGAGTCTCGGGCCTTCCGATCTTGCCGCCGTCGGCATAACCAACCAGCGTGAAACCACGCTTCTGTGGAACAAGCGCAGCGGCAAACCCCTGCACAATGCGTTGGTCTGGCAGGACACCCGCGTGGATCAACTCGTCGCGCAATACGCCCGCAACGGCGGCGCGAATCGCTTCCGCGCCAAAACCGGACTGCCGCTGGCCAGCTATTTCAGTGGTCTTAAGCTGCAATGGCTCTTGGATAACGTGCCCGGCGCGCGTGCCAGGGCGCAATCGGGCGAACTCTCGTTCGGCAATATCGACACCTGGCTGCTGTGGAATCTCACCGGCGGAAGCGATGGCGGGCTGCACCTGACCGATGTCACCAATGCCAGCCGCACTCAACTGATGAATCTTCAAACACTGGATTGGGACGCCGCCTTGTTGGAGGAATTTCTGATACCGCGCGCCGTGCTGCCGCGCATCGTCGCGTCGAGCGAAGTCTACGGTGCCGTCAGGACGCCGGCCCTGTTGGGCACTTCCGTCGCCGGCATTCTCGGCGATCAGCAAGCAGCGTTGGTGGGTCAAGCCTGCTTTCGACCGGGTGAGGCGAAAAACACCTACGGAACGGGCTGTTTCTTGCTCATGAACACGGGCGAGAAACCCATCGCCTCGACCGCGGGGCTGATTACCACCGTCGCCTACCAGATCGCCAAGGAACGGGCGTGCTACGCCTTGGAAGGATCGATCGCGGTCACCGGCGCGCTGGTGCAATGGCTGCGCGACAACCTAGGGATGATCGCCAGCAGCAATGAGGTTGAAAAACTCGCCCGCGAAACTGAAGACAACGGCGGGGTGTATTTCGTGCCCGCCTTTTCCGGGCTTTACGCGCCGCACTGGAATGAGCGCGCGCGCGGCACCATCATGGGTCTGACGCGCTATGTCACCCGCGCGCACATCGCCCGCGCCGTGCTCGAAGCGACTGCCTACCAGACCCGTGAAGTGCTCGGCGCGATGGGCGAGGATTCTTCGATCCAGATTCCGGAGCTGCGCGTCGATGGCGGCATGGTCGGCAACGAGCTGCTCATGCAATTTCAGGCTGACATTCTCGACGTGCCGGTGGTGCGGCCGAAAATCACCGAGACCACCGCCCTGGGTGCGGCCTACGCCGCGGGCTTGGCGGTAGGTTACTGGCGCAATCGCGAGGATCTCGTCAGCAATTGGGCGGTGGACAAGCGCTGGAATCCGCAAATGGCGGAAAATCGCCGCGCGGCGCTGTTCGGCACCTGGCAGAAGGCCGTGGGCCGCTCTCTGGATTGGATCGAGTAATCGAACCATCAAAATTTCGGGCAATCGTCTCTAAAAAAAATAGCGAAGGGGACAGCATGCATTCGGCATTTCTCGGCGAATTTCTCGGCACGATGATCATGATGTTGCTCGGCAACGGCGTCGTGGCGAATGTCGTACTGCGCCAAACCAAGGGAGAAAAATCCGGTTGGATCGTGATCACCACCGGCTGGTGTTTTGCGGTCATGGCGGGGGTCTTCACCGCGCTGGCCATCGGCAGCGATGGTCATCTGAATCCGGCGGTGACGGTCGGCGTCGCCATTTCGAGCGGAGATTGGAGCCGGCTCAATGTGTACGTGCCGGCGCAACTCTTGGGCGCGATGGCCGGCGCCGTGCTGGTCTGGCTCACTTACCTGTCGCACTGGGAAAAGACGCCCGACCCGCTGGATAAACTAGCCTGTTTTTCGACCACCCCCGCCATCCGCGCACCGCTCGCCAACATCCTCACCGAGATCATCGGCACCTTCGTGCTGGTGCTGGTCGCCGCCGCCATTTCGTCAAAATACGGCACCGGCGTGGGACTAAGCCCCGGACTCGGCCCCTTCTTGATCGGCTTTCTGGTGTGGGGAATTGGCTTGTCTTTGGGCGGGCCCACCGGCTATGCAATCAATCCGGCGCGCGATTTGGGTCCGCGCCTCATGCATGCCGTGCTTCCCATTCCCGGCAAGGGGACCTCGGACTTCGGCTACGCCTTCGTGCCCATCGTCGGTCCCTTAGTGGGCGCGAGTATTGCCGGGATCCTGGTCAAGATGATCGGCATCTAACGGCAGCCGTGCGGTGAAACTGGTGCCGCTCTCTTGCGAGGACGTCACGGACAGCGTGCCGCCGTGAGCGCGCACGATTTCGGAACAGATATATAAACCCAGCCCGAGTCCTTCGCGATTCCCCGTCGACGAGTGGCGCCAGAACGGTTCGCAGATCTTGTCGAGGTTTTCGGGCGATATGGGTTCACCGGCATTCCAAACGTTGAGCACGAGATCCGATTCCTCGGCTTGCGCGGATACCCTGACAGTGCCTTCAGGTGCGCCGTGCTTCAGAGCATTGCCGATCAAATTCGACGCGACTTGCTGCACGCGTCCAAGATCGCAGCGCACCTTGCGCGTCACGCTGATGTTCGCGAGTATTTGACGCTCAGGCTGCCCGTCTTGAAACTCTCGGACTACCGCATTGAGGCCGGCATCGATATCCTCGACTTCCTCGACGCGCACGCCCATTCCTTCGCCGAGCCGCGCCCGCGCAAAATCCAACAGGTCATTGATCAAACAAGACATCCGTTTCACACTGACTCTGATGCGCGACGCGACGCCGTTGAGCGCCGGGTCCGTGATTTTTTTCTCGAGCAAGACACCCGCAGAGTAGATCGCCTGCAGAGGATTGCGCAAATCATGCCCCAGAATGGCGATGAATTGTTCGCGCACCTCATTGTCGGCATGAGCGCCGCGCAAGGCAGATTGATCCGCCTGCCGCGCCATCTCGCTGTCGAGCAGCATCCCGATGAGTGCGGCAAATCGCGTGAACATCTTTAGGATTTTGGGATCAGCCACCTTGGCGGGTGCCGGATCGATGGCGCAGAGATTTCCAAAGTAGCGGCCGTTCGGCAAAACAATCGGGACCGACACGTAGCTTTCAATCTTGTAGAGCTTCGGCGTGGGATGGTCGCAGTATCGCGGATCGGTGCTCGCTTGCTCGATGACGATGGGCGCATTGGACCGTTTTGATTCAATGCAAAGTGTCGATTCCAGATCCAGCTGTCCGCCGGCAGTGACACCGAAGCTGATCTCATCCTTGACGACGCACGCCGTCCAGGTGTTTTCGGTGACCCGAGCCACGGCGGCAAATCTCATCCCCGTGGATTCGCATAAAACTTCCAGCAGCGTCGGCACCGCCTGTAACCTATTGAGAGCGGCAACGTCCCGCGCGATCTCCTCGGCGGAATCGCTCACGATTTGGGGCTGGCGCGGCAAATTGGCGGACAAATCAAGCTCCTTGCTGCATAGCGAAAGGCCGCATAGCGCGACAATCTAGCACTACTGCAGGGTGATTTGGGACGCAGAGTGAATCCTGCCATGCCATGACAGGATTCGATAGTACGCTGCAATAACTTAAGTGAATAATCGGGGCACACCTTGAGAAAATCCGTATCCCCCAGGACCGCACAGTCGGTTGTGCCCGTCGTGCAGGGTCAATGCCTGTGTGGCGACATTCGCATTGAGATCGATTTTCCTGCCCGCTGGGCTTGGCATGACCATTCCGCGGCCAGTCGGCAAGCCCACGGCGCCGCGTATGCCACGTACGTCGGTAGCTGGCGTCGCCGCTTCCGCATTACACGCGGACAATCGAAAATCACGCAATTTGAGGACGCTGCCTCGGGCGCCACGCGCAGCTTTTGCGCGCGCTGCGGCACGCCGATTTGCCATGAACGTGCCCGATCGCCGCACATGGTAAATGTGCCGCGCGCCCTGTTCAAAACTCGTACCGGCCGGCAGGCGCGCTATCACATCGCCATCGAACAGATGCCGGAATGGACCTACTTGGGCGAACGCTTGGTGCCGCTAAAGGGATTTCCCGGCGTCGTCTGGGATCGCTCAAAAAGGAAACCACGCGCGCCGCCGCTAGCCGCTACCTAGTTCACAAAGCCTCCAAAAGCAGGCGGCGCCTTAAAAACGCCGCCTTTATGTCGCGCGGCAGTCGGCTGGGGCAGACACCGCGACGTCGCGCGGCTTTACAGAAGACATCACCGGATCGATATCGCGAGTTGGGTCACGTTGTTACAGGGCCGCCGCGCGCCATATTGTCGCTGACGAGGAATCACGGGTCCTGAATCAACGTGCGAGGATGAAATCAGTTAACGAGCTTCTGGAGTTGTTCACGCGACAGGCCGCGCTCCCCCGACGACTTTCGGCGGAGATTGGGACGATCTCGTCGATCCGGGGGACGAACTCGTGGATTGCGCATCAACGCGGTGGCGCCGCTGGGTCTCTCATTCAATACGGCCACACGGCCGAACAAAAATTGAACGCGGAGACCCGCACCGATGCGATTGCTCGACAGTGTTGCCCGCTGCCACACACCGCTGATCTTGCCATCCGGCAAAACCCGAGCGCAGGTCCCCCTGGCGGGTCCGAGCCGGTATGCGGCGCAAATAGCCGCCTGCCCGTTGCGATTCGTACTGGGTGATGACTTGACCCAAGCGAGTGCCGACCTGGCATTTGCGGATGGCGCCCGGCTCGTCGGCTGCTTGGATTTATTGCGAATGCCCGCGCCGCATCTTTGGATTGAGTGGAATGACGAGGTGCACCGGCGCGTGATTCACGAAACGCGCTCGTTCGCCGAATTCGATTCGGCTGCCTCGGGACGAAAAGTGGGCATCATGCTGCGCGCCTCGGCCGACGGCTTGACGGCCGTCGGGCGCACTTTCTGGGCGGACGCCGCCGCGGTTGAGCATGCTGCTGGGGATGAGCGCGCCGAGGTCACGCTTTCGCCGCTGGAAACACATTTCGATCTGCGCGGCGAATTCGCGGATTCGAAAGGCGCCCATGACGTCCTGTCGGGCGGTTTCCTCGACGCCACGCACGCCGGCAACGCGGCTACAGCGTCCCTGCTTGACCAGGTTCGGTTTCGCTTCGAGGAGTCATGGGCCGCCTACTACCGAGAGGCCGCGGACGATGCGGATTTCAAGCGTCGATTGATCGCCGATTCAATCGTATCAATTGCCTGGGATGCGCCCCTGGTGCTGGCCTTCCTGTTGCTGCTGAGTGCAAAGGACGCCACGCGTCTGATGCCCGTGTCGCGTGCCGCCATCAATCGCAAACGGCTGGCGAATGGCCGCGCGCCGCTGCTCGATCACGTCGAAGTGAATGCGTCTCTTGATGCCGTATCCACGGCCGAATCGGCGGGGGACGGCAGCGGGCGCCAATCACCGCGCCTGCACCATGTCCGTGGCCATCTGGTACGGCGAGAAAATCGAGTCTTTTGGCGGGTACCGCACCTACGCGGCAGCGGCACCCGAGGCTCGGTTCGTTCCAGAACCGTTTGTCTGGCGTTTACCAGAAGGACAGAGCAGGAAGCGCGGGTTTAAAAAACTCAAGGCCGAGCGCGCAGGCCGTCCGTGGCGAAGGTTACGCCGCCCGCATAGTTTAAGCGAATGGAGTCCAACACAGCGCGCTGCGACTCATCAACGGCCGGCGAAATATGGCTCAGCAACAGTGCTCCAGCGCCGACTTCCTTGGCAAGCTGGCCGATGGCTCGCGGTGGTGTATGCAAGGTGTAGAGAATGGCGGGCGAGCCGGGCGGATCGAGAACCACGGTGTTGAAAACCAACAGGTCGGTGGACTTGGCGATGCTGCGCAAGGCAGGCAGGCCCAGTGCATCGATGTCACCCGAGAACGTGACGCTCTTGCCTGCATGCTCGATGCGATAAATCACCGCGGGTGCATCGCCGTGATGCCCCGCAATCGCGGTGACCCGTAAGCCGTCTTGTTTGAGAATTTCCAGCGGCGCGGCGTTTCCAAGCGTCGTGGCATGCTCAAGGGGTGCGGGGATGTCATGCCCATGCAAGGTGATGGGCGCGGCGAAATCGTTCAAGTACGCGAAGGCACCCTTGGGTCCGAACAACAACTGCAAAAATTCGCGCGTGCCGGGAAAGTAGGCATCCTCCCCCTT
>Ga0307474_10001780_pt1 | contig 15581 bp, 11 predicted proteins | sample atmos_gasesECM1C_2_FD_203312 | JGI IMG/M metagenome (GOLD analysis project Ga0307474, IMG submission 203312) | Hardwood forest soil microbial communities from Morgan-Monroe State Forest, Indiana, United States - atmos_gasesECM1C_05 | ecosystem: Environmental > Terrestrial > Soil > Temperate... | reverse complement strand
CAGCAAAGTTCCACACGCAGCATCGAAATCTGTGCCACTTTCAAAGACTTAACGGAAAGTTGACCGAATTCTGTGCGGATCGGTACAAATCGCGACGAGGCCGAGCGGACCGTTGCGGGCGCGGGGGCGAAATCGGGGATTTTTTAAAGTGAGGCACGCGTGCGTGATACGGGTTGGAGCCTTTCTCACTTCGGCGGTTGCAGTCCGGGCGACGTAAGCCACTCAGTTATGTCAGACGCGATTTCGTTCCGATGGGTCTTCCTAAGCAAGCTGTCTCGTTTGTGTCCTGGTGGGAACGACCTGGCTTCATCGCGTAGTTGTTGAGCTTCTAGACCAAGCCGGGCCTTTAGCGCGGCTTTTCGTTTGAAACGGATGCGCGTCATGACGGAAACCCAGCTCTGCTCTATTCCCGAAAGACTCTGAGGTAAGTACGAAGGTTCAAAATGGAAATTCCTACATTCCTCATCCGTTCGTAGGGGTCGGCCTTAGCGTTCCATATTCTCTGCATGTTCGGCCAACTGTCGCCACTGCTCGGCGATCTCAAGATAAGCCTTCTTCGCATTGGGATCGCGTGTAGCCGCCGCCATAGCTTCGGCTTCTTCGGCTTTCTTCCGGTATTCTTCCGCTCGTTTCATGCGGATGCACTCCGGTCTATGACGGGCATGACGGCATTTCCCATTGGGACCGTATAGAGGTTCCGAGCTGTACGGTACCAATGCCGAAACCCGTCATAGTCGTCATATCTATCAATCGAGGTCGTCGAGACTGTCGCTTTGCTTGAGTTTCAGGCCGTACCACACCCTACCGATCATTGTTTTCCTGGTGGTGTATTTCAGGCCCTCAAGGGCGGTGTTGAAGTCGGCCTGTTTAAGGACTTCCTCGCCGGTGCTTCGCGTCCATTCCTTGAAGTCGCCATACAGCAGCGCGGCAGTGCTATCCAGGCCACGTCCTTTGTCGCACCGTTCCTCGATCCAGTTGGAGACGACGTTCTGGGAATTGATGTATTCCTCCGTTGCTTCACGGACGATTGCGGGCGGGTTAAGTCCGTCCCGTTGCCATTCGAGGCAGCCTTCTATCGCCCATTTCAGGATGCCGGGGTATTCGGCCTTGAGCTTCTCACCCAGCAGGGGATCGCGGTTTTCCTTGGGGATCGTCGCCAGGAACGGGATTAGGTTGAAGCGTCGCCGGATTGCCTCATCGGTGGACTTGAGCTTCGGCTTATTGTTCCCGGCAATCAGGATCTTGAACTGCGGGACGTACTCGAAAAAGTCGCCGCGCATGAACCGGGCCGAAAGCTCATCGCCGCCGGTAATGGTCTTGATCTTGTTCTCATCCCAGGTGCGGCCTCGCTCGGTCTCACTTGCGGTTACCGCCCGACTGCCAACTAAGCCCGCAACATCTGTCGGATGCTGGTCACTCGTCGAGACGATGAATGTCTGCATCGCTGCTGTGCGATGATACGTGTTCAATATTCCCGCTATAACTCCCATGAACACTGACTTGCCGTTCGCTCCACTGCCATACAGGAAGAAGAGAGCGTGTTCCTGAATGCTCCCGGTCAGGGCGTACCCGATCACTCTCTTGAGGTAGGCTTGGAGCTCTTTGTCGCCGCATGTCACGTCCTCTAAAAACTGAAGCCACGTCGGACACTCACCACCGACGCCACACGACGTAATCTTACTGAGATATTGCCCAGGATCGTGTTTTTGTAACGATCCATCACGCAAATCAACGATACCATCTTGCGTGTTTAGAAGCATTGGATTTTTGTCGAAATCGTCGATAAGCGATTTCAATCCGGCGTCATAGCCCGCCACCTTGATGACGTCCGCGATCGTGTTGGCGTGCGTCAGAAGCTTCTTGATCGATTCTTCCTTCGAGTAGATACGGGCTACATCGGCACAAACACTGCGCGCGGACGTATAGCGATGGAGCTTTTCGTCGGGCGACCACACCTTTCCGTCGTAATGATACCACTCACCGCGATTGGTGACGTGCCTGAAGACGTCGCCATACTTGGCGGCAAAGCTATCCGCTAGTGCGAAGTCAGAATATTCGGGAATGCCATCTGTGCGTTTCGCGTAGTGAACCTCAACCTGTTCGCCCGGGGTTTCCACGCTGCCGGTGGACAATTTGCCGCCGTTTATCGACATGAAGTGTTTTGTCATTGGGTGCGCCCCATCAGCTCGGGGTACACAAGATCCAACGCACCCATATCGGCGAGCTTGGCGTCCGCCTCATCCATTGAAATTTTTCCGTCTTTAAGCGCCTTGCCGAGCAGCTTTGCTTCATCGATGAACCAACGTGCCCGGCTAATAGCGAAGCGCAGTCCGGCAAGCTGGAGTTCCCTGCGGATTTTGGGATCGGTGACGGCGACCGGCGAGGTAATTGGTTTGACGCGCGCATTCATGCCGGCGTCCCCATCGGTGAAGGGGGGCTTGGCAAAGAAGATGATTGCCCGCGAGATGGCGAGCGTGTAAGTATGATTCCCATGGATGGCCGCCTCAACATTCCGGCCGTCTATCAAAAGCCCCGCAGCGTGCCACCGCTGGCGGGGTTTTCTACGTTTGGGGCTGCGGATGCAGTCCCGGCGATCTCGCACGCCTGCGAGGTTGGGCCGGGAACGAAAATCAGGGCGATCAAAGACTTGTCGTTAACAGCTCCTTAAACCGCCAATTCTAGATTCGAACCGGCGAGGTGCGCCCCGCCGGCTCGCATCTTGAACTGAAAGACTTGACCCGAATGGCGCGAACGCCTGCCGCTGGATTTTGGTCGCGATGGCGCGCTCGTCCGCGGACGCTTCCGTATTGTCGAGGGCTGACCTTACGGCTCGTCGCGGCGCTGGGTGGTATCGTGCTTCTTGTCGCTGCGGGCGCGGCCCGCGCCGAGCCGGTGAAGGCCGAGGCCAATTTTTCTGCAGGCGGCGGCTTTGCCCGGCTGGTGCTGAAGTTTTCCGAGGATGTCAGCTCCGAGGTAACGCCGGCCGGATCGATCATCGTGATCCGGTTCGAGCGACCGGTGGAGCTTTCGCTCGACAGGCTTTCCGATGCTGTTCCCGACTATGTCGGCTCGGCGCGACGCGATCCGGACGGCACCGCGATCCGGCTGTCATTGAGGCGCAGGGTGACCATCAACACCATGACGGCCGGCGAGCGGTTGTATGTCGATTTCCTCCCCGACTCCTGGAAAGGCCCACCGCCCGCGCTTCCGCAGGATGTGGTTCGTGAGTTGGCCGAACGCGCAAGGGTCGCCGAGCGCGAACTGCGTCAGCAGCGGGCGTTGTCGGAAGCGAACAAGCGTCCGCCCGTCAATGTCCACGCTTTGGTCCAGCCGACTTTCGTGCGCTTTATATTTGAGATGCCTGAGGGCGTCGGTATTTCTTCGGTGCTGAACGAACAAAAACTCCGGCTGCTGTTCAGCAAGGTGCTGGTATTCGATCTCGCGGATGCCAAACTGGCCGCGCCGCCCAACGTCGCCTCGATCAACCAGAAGAGCGACAGCGAAACCTCGACGGTGGAAATCGCACTCGTGGGCGATGTCGATGTGCATTCCTTCCGCGAGGACAAGAACTATGTCGTCGACGTCGCTTTCCAGCGGGCCGAAAAGGCCGCCGCGCTGCCGTCGGTATCGGACGCGTTGCGCGCTTCGATCAAGGCTGCCGAGACGAAAGCCGCCCCCATGCCCGCGACCGCGATGCCGGCCATGCCACCGGCCGTAACCGATCCAGCCGTTTCCGAAACGGCTCCCGCGATAGCCGAGGTGCCTGGCCAGGCGAGCGAGATCGTAGCGCCGGAGATGCCAGCCGAGAAAGCTGCATCCGAGTCGACTTCCACGCAGTCGCCGAAAATGCCAGCAGCGCCAGCTCCAGCGGCGGAAGCGCCAATGCCGGCGCCGATGCAACTTCCCGCCGCCGCGACCGAGGCTCCATCGAGGGCGTCCCCTGCCGCGCCCGCACCGCCAGCGGAAGCGAAGTCCGCGAGCGGCAATTCAACCGTCAGCGCCGGCCGCGACAGCGACGGGTTGCATCTGACGTTTGCATTTCCCTCCGCCACGCCCGCAGCCCTGTTCCGCCGCGCCGACACGCTGTGGCTGCTGTTTGATTCGACCAGGCCGATCAATGTCGAGCCGATCCGCTCCCAGGTCGGGGCCGTAATCGCCGATGTCGGCGTCCAGCCGCTGGAGAAGGGGCAGGCGATCCGCATCCGTCTCAATCGGCCGCAATTGCCCGCACTTGCCGGCGATGACGTGACGGGCGGCATTAACTGGATACTGACTTTCGCCGATGTGAATCAGATGCCGACGCAGCCGATCGCGGCGATCCGGAATATCGCCGAGCCTTCGCTCGCAAGCGTGACCGTGCCGCTGCCCAAGGCCGGCCAGCTTCACCGCTTTGTCGATCCGGATGTCGGCGACACGCTGCTGGTCGTCACCGCGATGCCTCCGGCTCACGGTCTCGTCAAACGACAGGATTTTGTCGAGCTGTCGCTGCTCGAGTCGATCCACGGGGTTGCGATTCATCCGAACTCCGACGATGTCACCGCTGACGTTGCGTCCGACAAGATCATTCTGGGCAAACCCGGAGGGCTCACGCTGTCTCCGGCCGACACCGGCGCCGAGCGTGCGCCCACCGCGGTACGGCCGATTTTCGACCTTGGCGAGTGGCGCAGGAACCGCGACGGAAACTTCCTAGAGCGAGAGGACGCGCTGATCGAGGCCGCAGGTGTCGCCGCGCCCGAGCAGCGCACCCGCGCCCGCCTCGACCTCGCCCGCTTCTACATGTCGCGCGCAATGTTTTCCGAAGCCGCCGGCGTTCTCGAACTCGCGCTCGCCGAGGCCAAGCCCGGTTCGGAAGACACTGCCGCCGTAATCGTGCACGCGGTCGCCAGCATCCTGATGGGTCGTTCGGAGCGGGGATTGAAGGACCTCGCCAATCCTGCGATCGGAACCAACTACGATTCCCAGCTCTGGAAGGCCATGGCCAGCGCGAGATTGGGAAAATGGCCGGACGCGCGCGAGAAGTTCAAGAGCATCGAATTCGCCATCAGCTCGCTCCCGATTGATCTACAGCGCATCGTGCTCGTGGACGCGATGCGCGCTTCGCTCGAGGTCAGGGATTATTCGAGCGCCGCAAAGCGGGCCAGCGAGCTCGAAGTTGTCGGTTCGTCGGCTGAATGGAAACCTGCAATTTCGGTGTTGCGCGGCAGGCTTGCCGAAGGGCTTGGGCATGACAAGGATGCGCTCGATGAGTACAGGAGCGCGATCGAGTCAAGCGATCGCGCCGCCGCGACCGAGGCCAAGCTATCCGAAATCGCGCTGAAACAAAGGCGCGAGGAGATCAGCCAGGCCGACGCCTTGCGCGAGCTTGAGGTCCTTGCGGTGACGTGGCGGGGCGATGCGCTCGAGCAGCAGACGCTGGAAATGTTGGCGCGCATCTACGCCGACACCGGACGCTACGCTGAATCATTCGCCGCCGTGCGGCTTGCCAACCGCCTTTCGCCCAATTCGGAAATCGCGCGTCAGGGTCAGGATGCAGCTTCGGCGCTGTTTGCCCAGCTTTTCCTGGGGCAGAAGGGCGACGACCTGCCACCGATCGACGCGCTCGGAATGTTCTACGATTATCGCGACCTGACGCCGATCGGACGGCGCGGCGACGAGATGATCCGTCGGCTGGCCGACCGCCTTGTCGCGGTCGATCTGCTCGACCAGGCGAGCGAATTGCTTCAGTACCAGATCGACAAGCGGCTGGAAGGGGCGGCGCGCGCGCAGGTGGCGGCGCGCCTGGCGATGGTCTACCTCACCAATCGCAAGCCGGATCGCGCGATTGCGGCTCTTCGCTCGACCCGCATTGCCGATCTCTCCAGCGAACTGCGCCAGCAACGGCTCCTGCTGGAGGCACGCGCGCAAAGCGATGTCGGGCGTCACGATCTTGCGCTCGACATCGTCTCCAACCTGAGTGGTCGCGAGACGATCCGGCTGCGTTCCGACATCTACTGGGCGGCGCGGCAGTGGCGTGAGTCCGCCGAGCAGATTGAACTGTACTACGCCGATCGCTGGCGCGACTTCCGCCCCCTCAATTCGGTGGAGAAGAGCGACATGATCCGCGCGGTCGTCGGATATGCGCTGGCCGAGGACAGTATCGGCCTGGCGCGCTTCCGCGAAAAATACGGACCGCTGATGAGCAGCGAGGCCGACCGGATGGCGTTCGAGACCGCGAGCAAGCCAATCGGGTCTTCAGGTGCCGACCTCACCCAGATCGCCAAGATGGCGGCCAGTGTCGATACGCTTGATGGTTTCCTGCGCGAAATGAAGACGCGCTTCCCGGATGCCACCGCGCGCGCCGTGCCGCCGGGGGCAGCGAAGGCCGATCCGTTTCCGACCGGCTCCTTGCCTGCGATCGTCGGCGTGAAGCAGGCCCGTGTAACGAAGTAGCGAGCTACATTGTGTCGTGACCCCCTCGACAGACTCCCGCTGAAGCGTCAATTTGCGCCGCCAGCGCGCAACAGGAAGGCACCGTCATGAGCAAGCCCAGCAAAACCGAAGCCGAACTCATTGCGATGGCAAGGGCCGAACTCAAGGTTCACGCCGACTGTCCGCCAGGAATCGCGATTTTCGTTGTCACCACCGACGACGGCTGGGAATTCCGCACCGAGGCCGATGAAGAGACCAGGGCGAGGCCCGGTTATGGCGAATGCGTCGCGATGATCGTCCAGATCGGCGACCACCTCAGCAAGCAGTACGATCTGAACGGCTGAGAACGAATCAATGCGCGCCTTTCCGGTAACACCCCTTTAAACAAACCGAATTACTGTCCGGCGACGCACGCTTAACGTGAATTTGAGGTCGCGAGCAGTCGTCGACGTCACGATGGGCTGATGCGCTGACGCGCCATTTCACAAACGCCCGGCCACCACCCATGATGACCACCGTCCACAATCCCAATCGCAGCCTGGTTCGCATTTTCGGTCTGGCGCTGTGCGGCCTGCTCTTTTTCTACTCGATCATCGCGGTCTACGGCCTTCTCGCAGTTGAAAACCGGACACCCGCGGATTTTGCCGCCGGCTTGCTCCGGATTGCACTGGGGCCGCTTGCGCTGCTCGTTCTGCTGCGCTGGGGCTGGGACTCCGACCCGCTCGATCGCACGGTCAGGCTCATGGGGGCGACGTTCGAGGCCGACTTTGTAAATCTGAGCAGCAGGACCAAAATCAGGTCGATCGTACTGGTCACGATGCTCAGCCTGTTGCTGGAGCTTGTGCTGATCCGCTGGTTGGCCTCGGTATTTCCGGTTTATTCGTTCTACAAGAATTTCACGATGCTGGCTTGCTTCCTGGGCCTCGGCGCGGGCTACGCGGTCGCGCAACGCCAACCTTGCGCGCCTGCACTGGTATTGCCGATGCTCGCGCTCTTTGTCGGTGTGATCACGCTTCTGCGTTACGATACCGGCATCCTGTATCTGATATTCTCGATTGGATGGCTGAGCGCGTTCGACCTTCCGGTTTACTTTCTGCTCGGCGCAAGCTTCATCGTCTGCGCCTGCATTTGCTATCCGGTGGGTCAGCTTTGCGGAAAGTTGCTGCACAGCTCTAATTCGCTGAATGCGTACGGCCTCAACTTGATGGGTAGCGCACTTGGCGTCCTGGTCCTGTTCGTGATGAGCCTTTACTGGCTGCCGCCGGTGATTTGGTTCGCGGTAACCGGTGGCATCATTCTGCTTTTCGTTCTCCCGCGCGATGCTTTCCTGCAGGCAGGAATCGCAAGCTTCTGCGTTCTCCTGACCATCCTGGCATGGCCGGTGCAACCGGAGACGCAGCGAATCTATTCGCCGTACCAGTTGCTGGAACGCACAGCCAAGCCCGACGGACTGATGCAGATTCTGTCGGGCGGCAGCTACTATCAGAAGGTTTATAATTTTGCCGAAGACAGGCGCGGTCACGAAACCGATGCCGATCGCTATGTGCGCACCTACTACGAGTTTCCGTACAATTTCAAGAAGGCGCCCGAGCGCGTCGCCATCGTTGGCTCCGGCAGCGGCAACGATGCGGCGACCGCTCTGCGAATGGGCGCGGCCCACGTCGATGCCATCGAAATAGATCCCGCGATCGCATTTCTTGGCACCAAATACCATCCCGAGCGCCCGTACGACGACCCCCGCGTCAATCTTTCGATCAATGATGCGCGGAACTTCTTCCGCACGGCCCGGCAGCAATATGACCTGATCGTCTACGGCGTTCTGGATTCGCACACCGCGCTCAGCCATGCCTCCAATCTGCGGGTCGATTCCTATGTCTACACCCGCGAGGGATTGGCAGAGGCTTTCCGGCTGCTCAAGCCTGATGGCGTTCTCGCCGTCTCGTTCACGCTGGTCAATGACGCGCTCGGATTCAAGCTGTCAAAGATCTTGCGCGAGCAGCCGGGCGCCGGAAAGCCATTGGCGGTGCGGGTTCTCTATGACAACGCGCGAACGACGGCTTTCATCGTCAAGAAGGGCGGGGACGTGGCGATGCCGAACGCCGGCGACTTCGCCGCCATCGGCTTTACCAACGTATCCGACTATTTCGCGCAGGCCTATCCCGAGTCGTCCATTCCGACCGATGATTGGCCGTTCTTCTACATGGTCGAGCGCGCCTATCCGGTCACCTACATGATCGCGCTCGCGATGATCCTTTTGCTCAGCTATGTCTTCGTGCGCAAGACGATCGGCTTTTCCGATCCCATCGACCGCACCTATCTGCCGTTCTTCTTCCTCGGCTCAGGCTTCATGCTGGTGGAAACCAAAGCCATCACCGAACTCGGTCTGCATCTTGGCGGAACCTGGTTCGTCATTGCCGCGGCGATCATGCTGGTGCTGGTGATGGCATATCTCGCCAATATGATCGTGACGCGAACGGGGATGAGGCTCGCGGGCCCCGCTTATCTCGGATTGTTCATCAGCCTTCTGGTCGGATATGGACTTGCGACCAGTCACGATCACTGGATGTTCGGCCCGCCGGCAGTGCAGCTTGCGGCGAGCTGCTTGGTGCTGACGATCCCGCTGTTCTTTGCAGGAATCATCTTCTCAAGTTTGATAGGAAGCGGGGAAATCAACATCTCGACGGCATTCGCCTACAATCTGATGGGAGCGCTGTTCGGAGGCGTGATGGAGTACAATTCGATGTATTTCGGATTTGCGTTCCTCTATCTGCTCGCCATGGGATTTTATTTCCTCGCCTTCACATTCTCGTTGAACTCCAGGTCACTGCTTCAACCAGCCGAGTAAGTTTGGCCGATGCCCGGCCGACGGCCGGCGAACGGTATCACCTCAAATCAGCCAACCGCGGCGCGAAAGATGCGCATATAATTGCCGCCGGCAATTTTGCCGGCCTCATCAGGCGAGAGGCCGCCCCGCAGCATCGCCGCGACGAGCTGCACCCATTGCGCATAATCCTGCACCGCGCCGGGGTTGACTTGCTGCTGGTCGGTGCCGATGCAAACGTGGTCGATGCCGACGACGTCGATCATTTCCTTCAGGCCATCGACATATTTTTCAAGACTGCCGAAGAAGTGCCAGATGCCGATGGCGCCCCCGGTCTCGGCAATCGCGCGGGCGTGGTCGCCGCTGATTTGCCGCGCGATGAGCGGCGTTGGTCCCATCGCGCGGGATCCCGAAAGCGCGGTGTGCGACAACAAAAGCGGCCTGGTCGCAACCTTGACCGCCTGCTTGACCATTTCCTCGGTCGCGTGCGCAACGTCACAGACAAATCCCAGCCGGTGGCAGGCGCGAATGACTTCGGCGCCATAGGAAGTGAGCCCATGATGGATGACGATGCCGGTCTGGAAATCGCCGATGTCGTTGGGGGTGTAGTGCACGAGCTGGACGTGCCTGACGCCGCGCTGATGCGCCTGTTCCAGTCGTTCGAGTTTTCCTTCCAGAAAGTCCAGCCCTTCGACGTCACCGACGATCGCGGGCGCTCCGGACGCATGCGCCGCTTCGAGATCGGCAGCCGAAAGCGCGCGGCGCAGGCCGTGATGGGCGACCATCTCATCCACCCAGGCCAGACGCTCCAGGTGATACTGGTAGAGCTGGTTCGGTTCCGGCGTTCGCAATGCGGTCAATACTCCGGCTGCGTTCCTGCCGAGAACGGGAGCATCCGGCACGTCGGCGAGACATGCCACCGCCAATGAGCCGGCCCGCATGCCCTTGGCGAGATCGCCATTGGGCGGCGCCTGCGATGTAATTCCACTGGTCCCGCCATGGGTGTGAACGTCGACGGAGATGGATTTGCGCAGCACCTCGAGCGCGGCGTTGGCGGATTCGGCCGTTTGCGCGGCGGCAGTCGAGCCGCGCGGTTGAATGCCGCCGGCAAGCACGGCACCGAGCGATGTCAGTGCCGAACGCCACATCCATTGGCGGCGCGTGAACGTGTGGCAATGGCTACAGCAATCCATGTCGCGTTTCCCTCGAAACGGTTCGGCGCCCTGTCGGGGGGCGGCTAGAGCATGATCCGGAAAAGTGGAAACCGGTTTTCCAAAAAGATCATGCTCAAAACTAAGAGATGAGATCGTGATGCGATTCCACTTAATCGCATCATGATCTAGCGGGATCAATTGAATCCCAGGGCAAGCCCCGGTTCAAGCCCCGGTTGCGCGCGCTTCATATGCGATCACCTTGATTGAAGGTTGGATTCGGGTATCGAACCCACGTGACGGGATGGATCGCGTTCGTCACGTGACAAGCCACGAGGCGATCTCTCGCGGCGCCCTTGCCTCAGACGGATGTGCACGATGCGACCCGTAACCCAGAGTTGATTGCATGGATGGCAGGTATGCTCTAGCTGCCCCGCCTTTTTGTTTATCATCGGGAGGTGGAAGTCGTATCGAAGCAGTCCGAAACGTTCAAGGTGATGGAACGCCGCCTGCTGAAAGCGACGTAGCGTGGTGGCGACGTGGCCGATCTCCTAAGCAGCATTCCAGGGGGAAACGATGAATCGACCTGGCGGGCTTAGTCTTTCAGCAATCATCAAGTCCCAAGACGCCCGTCGCGGTTTTTTGGGGTTGAGTGCGGTATCGCGTCGTCGTCTTTGGCTAGTCGTCCCCGCGCTCTGTGCATTGGCTTATCCGTTGCTGTTGAGTTGGCTTTCCTCTGGCCTTGTCGTGGTGCACGGGTCGGACGCGCCGAACGGACCGATCGTCTGGGCCAGTGTCATCGGGTCTCTGACACTGGCGCTGGCGGTCATGCTGGTCAGCTTTGTCTTTGGACTGGCGCTCGGATCACCCCATGTCGGGAGACCCGAGGACTTTCGCGCCCGATGCGTTGCCCTTCTGGCGTTTGCCACACCCTCTCTCTATGTGGGCTTCGAAAACGTCGGAGGCGTATTGCGTGCGCCTTCGGCGGCGCCGATTGCCTGGTTAGGCTTTTGGGCGTTGGCTGCGATGATCGTCCTGCTAGGCCACAGGTCGTCGCCGATGGCTGCTGCCATGACGCCCATCGGGCATCGCCGGCTAGTCCTTGCCCACGGTGTTTCCGCTCTCGCAATCCTGCTGCTCTTCGTCGGGCCTCACATTGGGAATCATCTGGCCGGCTTCTGGAACGGGCCACTACACATCGTAATAATGGACGTCGTGCGCCGCGTTTATCGCGACGACATTGTCCAACCGGTATTGCTGGCGTTGATCGGTTTTCAGATTCTGAGCGGCACCGCACTGGTGCGGCGGCGGATGAGAATGCCGAGCGATTTCTTCGGCACTGTGCAGACCATGTGCGGCGCATACATTGGCGTATATTTTCTCGCCCATATGACGGCGGTGTTTGCTGCCCGCCATGCAGGCACGGACACGAATTGGAGCTGGTTGACTCGCCCCAACGACAGCCTGCTGTTTAGTCTCTTCAAGCTTCGCCTGATTGCCCATTATTGGGTGGGGCCGATCGCAATTGTCGCCCACGTTGCCTGTGGCCTGAGATGGGTCTTGCTGCAGCGTGATATTTCACCAGCGACGGCCAATCGCGTCGCGTGGGCCCTCATCACTCTGGGAGTCGTTGCCTCCAGCATCATCCTACTCGCGCTGCTCAACGTCCACATCGCTTGAGAAGAATGTCTAGTTCTTTCCAGGTTTTCGTCGGGCGATACTCGGGAGATGAATCAATGACCATGGTTAGAAGCGGATCAGTTTCGTCCTACGCTGCAGTCGCTGCCGCAGCTGCTCTAATTTCTGCCTTTGCCACGTGGGGCGCAACGCAGTTTGTCGCAACGTCGATGGCGCAACTCGTTGCTGGTGGTACTAGTCAGCTGCTCACCCAGGCACTTGCTGATCTGCCAGGACGCGAGGTCCGGATCAGCTTACTGGATCGGGAACCAGGAAGCAGCAGTGCCAGGCACCGCCACCCCGGACATCATACTTTTGGATACGTCATTGAGGGGACATACGAGTTTGCAATCAACGGGGAGCCTGCCCGCAGCCTGAAAGCCGGGGAAATATTTTACGAGCCGCCTACCGCGGTTCACTCAACGTCCCGGAATCCAAGCACGGACACGCACGCAAAAATTCTGGTGTTCATGGTCGCGGACCAGAAAAATCCGAGCACGGTCGCGGAATAGATTACATCGGTAAAGGCCGCATTTTTCGGGGCCTTGGAGTCGCCTTGGTAGGCCAGCGGTGTCCAATGCCTTGCGGACCGCTGGAAAAAGGTGAAATGCCGCAGCCTCAGCCGCCGTAGCTTTGCACGAGGCTGCCTGCCACCAGCGACCAGCCGTCAACCAGCACGAAGAAGATCAGCTTGAACGGCAGCGACACCACCACCGGCGGCAGCATCATCATGCCCATCGACATCAGCACCGAGGCCACGACCAGGTCGATGATTAAAAAAGGCAGAAACAGCAGGAAGCCGATTTCAAAGGCGCGCTTCAATTCGGAGATCATGAAGGCGGGAACGAGAATCCGCAGTGACATCTCTTCCGGGCTCGCCGGCGGCGGCTCGCCCGACATGTCCATAAAGAGTTTCACGTCCTTTTCGCGCACGTTCTTCTGCATGAAGCTGCGCAACGGCACGGCAGCGCGTTGCAGCGCGTCCTCGACGCTGAGCTGGTTGGCGACCAGCGGTTTGACGCCCTCGTCGTAGGATTTCTGCAGCACCGGCGCCATCACGAATGCGGTCAGAAACATGGCGAGCGCGATAATGACGGCGTTCGGCGGCGCGGTCGCGGTGCCAAGTGCCGTGCGCAACAGCGACAGCACCACCACGATGCGGGTGAACGACGTCATCATGATCAGGATCGAGGGCGCGATCGACAGCACAGTCAACAGCGCGACCAACTGGATCGCGCGCTCGGTCACGCCGCCATTGCCCTGACCGAGATTGATGCTGATGTCCTGCGCGAGCGCAGGGACCGCCAGGGTTCCGGCGGCAATCAGGGTGAGAAAAAATAAAACTCTACGCGGGGAGGCGGCCAGCCTCACGAAGGGTTCTTTGGACGCCCGAGCAGGGACGCCATCTCGTCTTCAAGATTATCGAACCCGCTTTTCGACGGCGCCGGAGGCGGAGGTGGAGGTGGCGTTGGCGGCTCGTTGCGGGAAGCGGGGCGGGCCGGGGGCGGATCGGGCGAGACCGGCGGTGCCACCGTATCCCCGCCCGGCCGGCGCAGCGCTGCTTCCAACCGTTGCGCCATCTCGGCGAGATTTTGGTCCGCGGACGAGAGCGGAGGGGATTGTGACGGCGGCGGTGGTGGCGGCGGCGGAGCGGCGCGCTCTGAGCGCGGGGCAGGCTTCGGACCATCGTTCATGCGCGGTGGGCGCGGAATCAACGGCTCGCCGCGCGACATTCGCGGCGTTCCTTCGGGGCGAGGATCGGGCCGGCCGCCCAGTGGCTCGGGCGCAAATCCCGCCAGCGGATCGCCGCGATCGAGGCGACGTTCGGACGTCGGGCGACGTATTTCGTCGGCAAATGGCGGCCGCGCCGGGCGGGGCGGCGGCTCCGGCATCTGTGGCTCGGTATGATCAGACCCGTCGCCATCGCTCCAGCCTTGAGCCTCAGGAACAGGCGCTGTGCGCAGCTGCGGTTCGGGGCCGGCGAGGCCCGGCCGGGGCGGCATTTGGTCGCGACCGGGCATGGCGCGCACGATGTTGGGCTCCACGACGATGTCGGTCGGGCCGCCGATCATCAAGAGATGTTCGATGTTGTCGCGACGGACCAGCACCAGCCGCCTGCGTCCGTCCACGGCCGCAGCGTCGATCACCGCCAGGCGGGGCATCCGGCTGCGATTGGTATTGGCGCCGAGCCGATTGCTCGCGAATCGCCGTACCAGCCAGGCCGCGACGCCGATCAGCGCCAGTACCGCCACAAACGCTAGTAAGAATGTAAGTGCCTGCATGCTCTGTCCCCGGCAAATCCCCGTGTTCTTCAGGCCTCTATTGGTCGAACGCGGATCGAATGCGACACGCCGAACGGCAAACCAAGCCCCAAAGTCTGGCCCGAACTAAGTCTGGCCCGACTTCTTAATCCCTCACGGCAGAAACTGCCGTCCCGGATGCCTTAATAACCTATGAATCGGCTGGGCCAAAATGACTTCTCGCGGTCCCGAAACCGATGAATTCGTTGGTTAACGCAGCATTCGTGGCGAAAATGCGCTCGCAGCGAGTCCTCAAGCCAAATTAGCCTTCGAGCCCGAAAGCTGGCCCGAGCGGGCATCTTAACCGGCTGTTAACCATACACGCGGCAAATTCTGCCTACTTTGAAGCGGCGTCAAGCCGCGGAGGGGATTGGAAAGAGCGGCGCGATGTCCTTCAACGATCTTCCGGCCTTGTCGGCGCTGCGCACCCGGATGCAATGGCACCAGGAGCGCCAGCGTGTTCTCGCCGAGAACGTTTCCAACTCCAATACCCCCAATTTCAAGCCGCGCGACCTGGTTGAACTGAAATTCAACGAGAAGGGCGGCAATGCCGCCGCACCGGCGGGATCGCTGGCGATGCTGCGCACGAGCCAGGTCCATCTTTCCGCCTCTGGCGCCGAGCCGACTTTCGATCAGAACCGCCGTGTCGGCTTTCAAACCCGCCCCGCAGGCAACTCCGTCAGCCTGGAAGAGGAAATGCTCAAGGTCTCCGCCAACCAGATGGACTACGCGGCGGCCACTTCTCTCTACAGCAAGAGCCTGCACCTTCTCAAAATGGCGATCGGCAAGGCCTGATGGATCGCCCGGAAACGTGTTCGATGCGCAGGATTTTAGGGAACCGACATGGCAAGCGATGCGAATGACTTTCTCCGCTCGATGGGGATCGCCACCTCCGGCCTGCGCGCGCAGGCGGGACGGATGCGGGTGATCTCGGAAAACATCGCCAACGCGGACTCCACGGCGCCGACCGCCGGCGGCGATCCCTACCGCCGCAAGGTGCCGACCTTTTCCTCGGCACTCGATCGCACGCTGGATGCGAAGGTGGTTGCGCTCGGCAAGATCCGGCCCGATCAGACGGCGTTCCGCACCAAGTACGAACCGGGCAATCCGGCGGCGGACGCGGCCGGCAACGTCAAATATCCCAACGTCAATCCGCTGATCGAAATGACCGACATGCGCGAGGCGCAGCGGTCTTACGAGGCCAATCTCAACATCATCAGCGCC
>Ga0307474_10001779_pt1 | contig 15585 bp, 14 predicted proteins | sample atmos_gasesECM1C_2_FD_203312 | JGI IMG/M metagenome (GOLD analysis project Ga0307474, IMG submission 203312) | Hardwood forest soil microbial communities from Morgan-Monroe State Forest, Indiana, United States - atmos_gasesECM1C_05 | ecosystem: Environmental > Terrestrial > Soil > Temperate... | reverse complement strand
AGTGCCAAGGTTCCCAACTCCGGCTGTCCCGCGTCACCGGCGGCGTCGGGCCTAACCGGTCCCGCACCTTGCTGGTAAATGAAACCAATTCTTCGTCGGTCATCTTTTGCACGCGAGTTCGAGCCCTGTCGAAATCGAATGTCGCCGATGTCATCTTTTCGCCCTTGCACAATAAATTTCGCACCACCGTCATGGCCGTCCACATATCTGCCTGCCAACCGTGATTGTGCCAAGAAATTGTTAATGGGTCTACCAATAAACGGTTGCGTAATCGCTGGACGTAAAAGTGTTGAGGGAGACAGTTCGCCTTCGACCTTCAGACGGACAGGACGCGGAATCGGTTACGGCGGACTTGTTATTTGGAATCCTGTCTTGTATCCCGCAATTTTAGGATTCGACTTGTGCGTCGATTCAATTTCACTGAGTATTTCTACGAATAGAGTCAAATTCCTCTTTGAGTTTTTTGGGGCACCTTTTGTTACCTCGAGATCAAATTTCTCTACGCTTTCCCACTCCGCTTCTTTACAATTCCGAGCTTCCGTTCCGCCTGAAACCAAGGAAGGGAACTGAGCGATCTTCGCGGAGGCCCTGCATGCCCCAACTAAGATTTCACGTCACGCTGACACTCGCCCTCATCCTCAGCGCGCTCGGCGCGTCCGCCCAACAATCCTCTCCCGCCGCCGCGCCCGCATCAGCGACGACAACCTCGCCCGCCGACGCCCAGCTCCTCAAGAACACCGAAGCCTTCGTCCGCAACCTGTTCGCCTGGGGCCCCGACTTCGCCGTCAAACTCGGCCCGCTGGCCCCGTCGCCCTCGCCGGACTTCTACCTCGTCCCGCTGACCGTCACCATCCACGACCAGGCCGACACCGGCACGGTCTTCGTCAGCAAGGACGGCAAAACCTTCCTGCGCGGCGAAATGTACGATACTTCCCTCAACCCCTACGCCGACAATCTCGCCAAGCTCCGCCTCACCGGCGATCCGTCCGTCGGGCTCGCCACCGCCAAGATCATGTTTGTAGAGTTCAGCGACTTCGAGTGCCCGCATTGCCGCGAACTCCACGAGACTCTCAAGACCCTCATACCCGAGCACCCCGAAGTCCGCTTCATCTTCAAGGACTACCCGCTGACCCAGATCCACCCCTGGGCCGAAACCGCCGCCATCGGCGCCCGCTGCGCGTTTATCCAGGACCCTGCGTCCTACTTCAAAATGTCCGACCAAATCTTCGACAAACAGGAAGTAATCTCCGCGGAAAATGTCTGGGACAAACTGAACCAATTCGCCGCCCAAGCCGGCCTCGACCCCAGCACCTTCAGATCCTGCCTAACCTCCAAAGAAGCCAAAGACGCAGTAGAAAACAATCTCCGCGAAGGCCAATCCTTAAACGTCAACAGCACCCCCACAGCCTTCATCAACGGCCGCCCAGTCGCCGGCGGCGACAAACCCACCCTAATCCAATACCTAACCTACGAATCGTCAGCCACCACCACCAAACCCCAAAAGTAACCCCAACCCCAAAACCCAACCCAACCCAAAAACCCAACCCAAAAACCCAACCCCTAACCCCAACCCCTAACCCAACCCCCGAACCCAAACCCCGAACCCCAAGGCCAACCCAAACGGCCAAGGCCAAGCCCAAACGCTGAGTTCCGTAAGCGCCTTCGATAAACGCCATACAACATAATATTCATTATCGGAAGTCAATGAAATTTTGAGTGATTTATAGGGCGCGATGCCCTGCCAATGTATTTCGGTCGTAAGTCGGATGGTTCTAGGCAACGCCTTACCGGGTTTACTGGCTCCCCGACGATCCGTTCGTCGGCGACGGAGTCGGCGGCAGGGTTTTAGCGGCAGGGGGCAGGGTGGCAGGTTGCGGAAGAAGCGGCGGAGCCGGCTGCTGCGTTTGCAGCGGCACTGGCGGCGGCGCCGACTGCTGCGCCTAGAACGAACCAGTTCAGGTTATGGCGGAATCGGCGCCAGATGCTGCCGCCTTTTGCAGCGGTCAAGGCCGCGTCGCGCTCGTGGGTCATCGCCGTGAGCTTGGTGGCGTCGTCAGCGCGGGTTTGTTGGGCGGCGGTGAGCTGGGCCTGGCAGGAGCGGCAGTCTTGCACGTAGTCGTAGAGAGGCTTTAGGTCGGCGGCGGGAATCTGCGCTGACGAAGGTGTTGCCGCGTCCTGACTCATAGCTGAGGGTGTGCGGTCGTGCGAGGACGGAGGCTGCGTAGTGTTGGCCGCGTCCGGGAGTTCGGCCACGGCGTCAGCAATCCCCGATGACGACGCGGGCGAGTGCTTGCCGTCGACGGATGCGCGCGTTTGTGCGGTGGCGGAGCCGACGTTGGGATCCACGGCTTCGCTGATCGGGGCACTCGCAACACTCCCGGACGCTCGTTCGTCGCTGCTAGCTGGCGCCGTCTTTGGTGCGAACCAATTCTTGCCAAACAGACGCAGGCCAGTTCCCTTTTTGTTTTTTCCCTGCCCGGCATCCGAGGTCGCGGCTGCCTGCGGAGGATTCTGGCCCGAAGGCGGATTCAGCGTTATCGGCTGTGGCAGATTCAAGTATTGCGGGAGCTGGCTGAGTACTTCTTCCGGCGTCTGCGTATCGTGTTTCAGCTTTTGGATTTGTGCGAGGGTTTGATCCAGAGCCGTTGCCCGGGCGCGTTCACGCGCGTCGGCCGCGTCGAGTTGCTGCTTCTGGGCGGCGATGGTGGTTTTCATGCGGAGCTGTTCATCGTGCGATGCCAGCCAGGAATAGAACACCATCGCAACGAGGATCACTGCGGCGATGGCTGCTGAAATCTGGAGTGTGCGGCGCATGGCAGATTGCCTCGATCGCCTCGGTTTGGCTGATCGCGAGGGCGAAATTCGGATTGGGTGAGAGCCGTGGGATTAAAGACAGCGGCGGAGGACTGTTCACTGCCGTCAGCTCAGCGGTCGGTGGTTAAGTGACCGTGGACATCGATAGGTACAGTTCTTAAATCTGAACGTGAATGACACCGCTGAACGGCTGAGGCTATGCCGATCTTCAGCTAAACCGCCACGCCATTGCCCTTAACTTGTACCTTCGTCCAGTTGTTTGCTGCGATCCAGGAAGCGATGATTGCGAGACGAGTTTTGCCCTCGAACCCGTGCCCAAACTGGAGATTCCGTTGTCGCGACGTGCGTCGGCTTCCTGCACTTTTGTCCTGATCCTTTTGCTGCTGGAAGTAGGCTGCGCCGGCACCAACCCGTCGAAAAATTCACCACCCCCGCCTCCCCCGTCGCCGCAACTCAGTATCAGCATTAGCCCGACGAGTGCGAATGTCCGCGCAGGCGCGACGCAAGCGTTTACCGCGCAACTGAGCAACGCCACCAATCAAAACGTGAACTGGACGGTCAACGGCATCAGCGGCGGAAACGCGACGGTCGGAACGATCAGCGCGACAGGATCTTATGTGGCGCCGGCTATGTTGCCGAATCCAAATACCGTCACCGTACAAGTCGCGTCTGCCCAAGATTCTAGCGTCAAGGCGTCCAGCGCTGTCACACTTTGGAATGTCACGCCAAATCTAGCCAGCGTCACACCAGCCAGCTTCAACACCGGCTCGTTCACGCTCACTTTGAACGGCAGCAGGTTCGTCAGTGGCGCGCAGGTCACATTTGGCGGATCGGTCCTGACCACGACCTATGTTTCAGCGACGAAACTGACCGCGACGGGGTCCGAAGCGACCGCTGGAATGTATGCGGTCAAGGTGACCAATCCAAGCCCGGGCAGCAGCGTATCCGGTGCGGTCAGCGTAACCGTGACGGCCTCGTCGGGCGGGAATCCTCCTCCGCCACCACCGCCTCCCCCACCCAGCGCGTGCAGCGGAATCAGCACCGGCCAAGGCGGCAGCCTGAACGGTTTCCTTCCCTTCCCAGCCGATAATTTGTGGAATCTAAATGTCGCCAGTGCGCCGGTGGATCCGAACTCCGCTGCGATCGTAAATTTCATCGGTGGCACCGCCCCGGTGCACGCGGATTTTGGATCGGGTCAGTTCGATGGCTCGATTATCGGAATTCCATACATCGTGGTGAGTTCGTCGCAAGCGCCAGTGACCATCAACCTGACCGATTTTGCCGATGAAAGCGATCCCGGCCCCATGCCGGTTCCAGCCAACGCGCTAGTGGAAGGCGATCCGAATCCTGGTGATGGCGATCGGCACACGCTGGTCGTCGACAACAGTTCGTGCTGGCTGTACGAACTCTACAACGCGGTTCCTCAAGGTGATGGGAGTTGGAACGCCGCGTCGACCGCGGTGTGGGATTTGCAAGCGGATGGCCAGCGCCCGCTGACCTGGACCTCCGCGGATGCCGCCGGTCTTTCGGTTTTCGCCGGCCTCGCGCGCTACGACGAAGTCGCCGCCGGTGAAATCAAGCATGCTCTGCGCTTCACTCTGCAGCACAGCCGCGCGGCATTCGTGCCGCCGGCGTCGCACTGGGCGGCGAATTCATCGAACGCAAATGCCGCGCCGATGGGCATGCGCATGCGGCTGAAAGCCAGCTTCAATATTTCCGGATTCTCCGCCGCAAATCAGGTGCTTTTGAAGGCGATGCAGCAATACGGCATCATCATGGCCGATAACGGTTCGAACATGTACATCAGCGGCGCGCCGGACGATCGCTGGGATAATGACGACCTGCACAATCTCGGCCAACTCACCGCTGCGGATTTCGAAGTGGTGCAGATGGGTACAGTTTATACGCAGTCCAATTTGCCGACGGGAAACGCGCCCGCGATCGCGGGTTTCACCGCGGCCTCGTCTGCCGTCTCGGCCGGCACGCCGGTTACTCTGAATTGGAATGTAACCGGCGCTTCGTATTTCATCGTGACGCCGCAGATTGGCGCGATTCGTGGAACCACGGTCGTCGTCAACCCGGCCCAAACCACCACCTATACGCTGATCGCCACCAACGAATTTGGCCGCAGCACCAAGACCGTCACAATCAACGTGCAATGATTTATTTTTGTCGACGCTGAGTAGCTACCTGAAAAAGCTACTTCACCGTCACCGTGAGGTTGGATGGCGCGGCCGGCGTGATCTGCACCGACGACGCCAGGTCCGGCGCGGAAAAAACCGCGTTGCCGTTGCCGTCGACTCCCGACGTACGCGCGTAATACACGACGGCACCGTACGGTGGGCCTTGCGTGAATTGCACACTAACGCTGGTCGCGGTGTTGCCGCTGGCCGGCGTAGCATTTGGCGCGACGCCTATTTTCACCAAAGTCTTGCCACTGTCCGGCGTGGTGCCGTATTCGAACCCGTTGACACAGTTGGTGGTGACGGTAGTGCTGCAAACCGGATCCACGGAATAGTTGAACGTCCACGCCAGCGTGATGGAAGCGGCTTCCGCGACGTTGGCCATAAACAAGCTCAGTGCCAATGCGGCTGACAAGACGCACACGGACACTTTTCTGCCGGAAAGGCAATTCTTGATGTTCATTTTTTTAAACTCCTTGAAATGAAATGCGTGATTGCAAACGCGATGCAGCTGCAATTGTGATTTGTTGCGAACGGCTGGACGTTTTTAGCGCAGGTCGCCAAAATTCGTCAGGTCGCGTGGCCTCATACCGCGCAGTGCGCGAACCCAACGACGCCGTGCTGCTGAGTCCCACCAGGCGCGTAGGTCTGTAAGGTTCCAGCAAAATTTCATTGGTAGGCGCTAACCCGAGCCAGAACTTGCGTCGCGTAGTCCGGATTGGCTCCGCCATTCCAAAGCTGCAATCCACGCGCCGTGTCTCCAGATGCGTCGGCCAGTTTCGCGGCGAACACCCGACAGCCCATTTCGATTCCCATCGCGGGATCGCACAGCGCGCTGAGAAACTTGCCGGTGAATTCATGTTCGCGCGCCACCTGCCCCATCACCTGCATCAATCCCCAGGAAATGGACCGCGCAATTTCTTCCGAAGGAGGCAGCCGCAACGGAGCGACGTAGCGCAACCGAAATCCCGGCTCGTAGCGTATGGCGTGCGGGTCCCACGCGGATTCCTGCTCGATCATGGCGCAGACCAGGCCGGCATCGAGCGAGTGGCGCGACGCAGTGTCACGCGCCAAATCCGTCAATGCTGAAGAGGGTTGCAACAGGAGCACCGTTGATTTCAGCTTTCCATCTTGTACTTGCCAGTTCGGTCAAAATCCAGCCACCGTATCTGCGGATCCGCTTCGTGTTCGATTCCCTTCTCATCGCAGATTCGCGCGAGTAGTTCGTAAATGTGCGGCAGGTGGCTGGTAGCCATGTCTTCGACGAATACTCGCATTATTTCGTCGTTTCGGACGCGCCGGTAGATCCAGCGCACAAACAAGATGAACTGCACAAAAGCGGCGATCGCGAACGTCGGCCAGTGCGGATCGAGAAAGTCGTGGAACATTTTGAGTCCCTCCAAAACTTTCACGGCGTCCCGGCTAGTTCGTTGAACGAATCACATTTTCAATTTCCGCGGCCTCTCGCGCTTCCGCGGATTCAGTTTTTTACCCAAACAGCGAAGCGACGCTGCTACCCGCGCCGAACAATCCGCTCAAGCCGGCGGTGGATGAGCCAGTCGAAGCCCTCTGGCGCACGCCGAGCAGTTCGGATGGCACGCCCATCGCTTTGCCGAGAAGATTCGTATCAACGCCATAGGTCTGCCCCAGCGCGCCGAGTCCGGCTAGATTTTCCTTCAGCTTTTGATTGGCGAAGGCGATTTGATTCTGCTGCGCCTGCGAGGCGTCGGTTTGCGCCTGCTGCCGGCCCAGTTGCGCGTCCAAATCGCCAAAGCCGGCGGAATTATTCGTGGCTGCCACGCGGTTCGCCGCGCGCTGACGCAGCGCGTCAAAGGCGGTATTGGCCGCGCCCATGCTTTGCTGCGTGATGTCCGATTGCTGTTGCGGCGAGTAGCCCTGGCTGTTCAACAGGCCTTGAATCGTTGGCATCAGCAAGGAACGATCCTGCTGCCCGGACTGATTGGCTTGGGAGATCAGCTGATTCTGCTGGCCGAGCTGTTGATCGGTGAGATTCCGCGTGCTTTGTTCTGCTCCACGAGACATGTAGTCCTCCGTAAGGCTTTTGTCGCCAGAATGATTTATTTCGAAACGAAGCGTTTGCAGTAGGGCGTCCAGGCGTCGTCGCGCATCCAGCCCAGCGCCGTCAGGCGGCGCCCGAATTGTTTGGCGATTCGCGGCGGCAACCATGCGTGCGCGTCGTCCAGGCCGCGCGCGATTAAATCGCGCTCGCCGGCATCGTGCAACGCGAGCAACTGCGCGTAGCGTTGGCGCGGCGTTGTCGTCGCGGCGACGCGGCCTTCGCGATCTGTGTCGCAATTTGCGTCACGGTTTGTCTCACGATCAACCAGCAAGTACATTTCGCAAGTCAACCGCGCCAGCGACGCCATCGCCGGCCGCCCAGCGTCATCTTCCAGCACCAACTTCGAGACGAAAATCGGATCGCCCAGATCCGGAAACGGGTACGCAAACCCCTGGCTCGCGTGCATGCGCCGCAGCGCCGCGAGGTCCGCGTCGCAATATTCCCGAATCCTCATGGGTGAAGGAGCAATCAGAAGACGCGGTGCCGCAGCAGCGGATGGATCCGCGCCACGGTTTCAGCAGCGTCGAAAGTGCTGGAGCCGGTGGCAACGCCATGCGCCGCGAGCGCTGCTTGCGCGGCCTCGGAGATGGGCTTTTGCGCCAGCGGATGCGGTAGCGCCTCGAACGCTGGATCATCTTCGAGCGCCAAATGCACCCCCTCGTCCGCGTCCACCAGCAGCAGAATCGCCGGCGCTGGCTCCAGCGCAATCCAATGCGAATGTACGAATCGCACGGCGTGTCGCTGCCAGCCGTCCACCGTCGTGATGTAGTAGCGTTTTCCAGTCAATGGATTGGCTCGCGTGCTGCATCGCCCAGGTCACGAACTGAACGTGTAGTTATGCGTCGATATCGTGGCCGCGTGCTTCCCCGCGAAAAACTGGTGCACCGGCTCGCAGCTCACCGTAACTTTCTTCGAGTCTTCGAAAATCGCTTCGATCTTCTTCAGGGTGACCCGGCCGAACCGCCCCGCAAAAATATCCGCAAGGCACAATCGCTCCGCGCGCATCGGCGAACCATCCGCCAAAGTAAAAATATGGTGCGGCGTCACATCCAGCGACTCCGCATTAGAAAAATGCAGCCGGATGAACGTGTCGGCGTCGCGCACTTCCAGCCGGGTGATTTTCGTCCAACCCTCGCCGTAGCTTCCGCCGGGGCAGCGCAAAACTTCCCCCGGCTTGCACGATTCGATTTCCACCGTCCCGCGTTCGCGCGAGAGCACCATGGTCCCAACGCGCAGGCAGCTTCCGCTGCCGCCGCCGGACCCGCCGCCGGTTCCAGAGGTGGTCGTCGCTGCGATCATCGCGCCTTGCGACAGCGGAATTCTTCCCTGCAGCGCTTGCTGTTGCGCCGCGGCGTTGGTCTTCGCCGTAAACCCATTGGCCGGCGTGCCGGCGCTGAGCGCTATTCCGCCCACCCAACTGATCGCCAACGCCGTTTCGTCCCAGTAGGGATAAAAATTGTAAGCTGTGCCCGGAGCCAAGCCGCTCACCGCGAGCGAGCCATTCGCGACCACCGTGGTCGTCCCATCCGCGCGCGCAATCGTCAGCGAGGTCCACGACCAGGTGATCGACGCCGTCGTCGAAGCGTACGTAAACGCGCCCGACCAGGTCGGCGCGACCGAGCCTTTCATCAGCACGCCGGTTTTCGTCGGATCGATCTTCCCCGCCGTCGTCGCCCCAGTCGAAACCCGTGCGTATTGCACTCCGTCGGTCACCTGCTCATCAAGGTTCCAACCCTGGTTCGGCCCCAGCGCCGCATTCGCCACGCGCTTCAGCGCCTCATACAGCTGCGGATTCGTCTGCCGCAGCGCCTCAATTTGTGGAACATTCAGCATGGAATCCTCGGGACGCGGCCTAGACTAGATTTGATAACAATGGAGGTAAGTTTTATTCTCGACATCATCGATAAACTGCGCTTTAATCGCGGACCATGCAGACCTTAGGTGTCTCAAATTCCACGCCACCATCCGAAAACCGGCTAAAGAACCTGTTCTGGCCCACTATCTCAACGGCGACGGATGTCGACACACTCGGAACTCAAGGCTACTGGATCTGCGCCATCGTGGCCGTTCTGGCACTGGTCGGTTCGATTCTTGCTGGCCAACCGATAGCCGGCGTTCTCTTGCTTCTCTTCTATTTTCTGGGTGGCGTCGGCGTTCGCGAGCACAGCCGCTACGCAGCGGTCGTTGTTTTCGTCATGTTTCTTTTTGAAACCGTTTTTGCGTTTTCGATTTGGAAAGTATTCTTGTGCGTCGTGCTGCTCTCCAATGTTCGTGCGACTTTCATCGCTTCATCCTGGAAAGCCGCAGTTCCCGAATCAGAAATGCCGATGCGCTTCAATGACACCTGGACCGATAAATTCGCAGATAGTCTTCCAGCCTGGATTTGGCCTAAGGCTCGAATCGTTTACTACATTTATTCGGCCGGTTTCCTCGCACTGACTTGCTTTGGATTATTTGTCTTACTGCGCCGCGGCGGATTGCATCGTTTAGGCTAAGGCCTCAATTCGTCCCGCGAACCACCGCAAACGGATCCGGCTTGGCCCACGGCACCAGTTTGGTCAACGAAAACCACGACCCCACGGCGTTCGTTCCGAATTGATATGACACCCGCTCCGACAACACGTTCGTAAATTGCTCCATGTCCCGCGTCCCCGGAGATGCCAGCGTCCACGCGCCGAGCGCAACCTGGGTCACCGCGCCCGGCCACAGCGCCGTCAGAGCCAGTGAGCCCGCGCCCTGTACGTAGCCCGTCAAATACCCAAATAAATTCCGGCCGCTCAATCCCGTCGCCGCTAGAAACGCTGTGGAATAAAACGAATTGATCGCCGCGCCATCGTCGGAGAGCTGCCCTTCGACCGGCGCATAAATTTTCCCCGACGAATTGTTCGAGCCAAAACAAATCTGGGCCACGCCATTCGCGCGTTCGATCAGCCCGCACGAATTCGCGGCAATATTCCACGGCGCCCATTTGCGCCCGCGTTCCGGCACTCCTGGCAACGCCGCCAGCGGATCCTGCATTCCCTCGGTGTAGTCCAGCACCAGAATCTGATTCGGCTCCGTCGCGCTGCCCATCGGCACGCCGACCAGGATTCGCTTGTGCTGGGTATCCACCTGCACCCACAGCCGCTGCCCATACTCCCAGTTGATGGCGTCCCAGGTCGGCTGAATTTCCTGCGACAGCTTAATCGGCGCGCTGCCATCGAAATAGTAAAGCCCGGAGCGACCCGCGATCGCCACCCATTCTTCGCCCAAACCCACGCCGTGCGCCGACGGTGTGCCCACCTGATTCGACACTTCCTCCACTTGCCACAACGCGGGCTCATTTACTCCGTCGTCCGCGGTCACATACAGCGAGCGTTCCTTCACGATGTACAAATTATTCCGCAGGGTGAACGCCGCGCGAATTCCCTGCCCATTATTCTCGGCGATGCTTTGAATTCCGGTCACGCCGTCGTAACTTTCCGGCATCGCGGTCGATGAAGCGCGCACCAGCGATGCGTTTTGCACCGCGTTGGTCTGAAATATTTCAATATTATCGACCAAAAACGATTCGCCGCTCGGCGCGGGAATAGCATCGGCATAAACGCGCAAAGTCAAGTCCGTGGGCAAAGTCACCTGCGCCGGAAATAAATCCGCCGCGAATTCCACGTACGGCGAACCGGCCTGCGCCGCCGTCACCGCCAGTCCCACTCCCACCTGGCCCAACGTGGGGCTGAAGGCGTTGATGCGCAGCGTTCCTGCCGTCAGGTTCGCGCTCCGGGCGATGTGCGCTCGCACCGAATAATCCGTATTGATCACCAGCAGTGGATTCCCCGCCGCATCGGTGATTGCATTCTGCGAAATGTAGCCGCGCTCGGCGGTCACGCCGTCGGCCGTGATCCGGTAGGCGTCGCCCCATACCACGTTGCTCGGTTCGCGGCTGCCGCCCGCGCCAAACGCGGGATCCAGGCGCCATCCCAGCGGGCGCCCGTCCCCCGACGCATCCCATCCGCCGTCGAACGAAACATTCCGCCAGTTATCCATCTTCGAGCGCTCACCCCACCAGAACAGCCGCTCGGAATACGCGACCACTCCCAATTGGTTGGGCAGCTCGATTTCGCCAAACAAATAATCCATGCTCGTGCCACTGAGCAGAATCGTGTCGCTGAAATCTACCTCCAGCGAAGTGCTGGTGTTGTCGTTGATCGTCATCGCCGCCGGAACGTTGTAAAAAGTTGCCCCGCCGCTGGCCGTAAAGGCCAGCAGACGCGCGATCACCTTCGAAGGTCCGGTGGGGATATTGGTCACGTTGACTTTCAACGACCCGGCCGCGGTCCACGAAACCGGCGGCGATGGCGCCGTGTAATATCCTTGCCGCGTCACAAAAATTACCGAGCATTGATGCACGCCCGGCGAAATATTTCCGGCATCCACCGCGTCGGCCAGCGCCGGACCCTCGCCCGGGCCGGTCTGGCTCACCCGGTCGAGGAACGAATCGTCATACTGCCGCGGCATATCCTGCCCCAGCAATCCGTCGGAGAAGGCCATGTATTCGCGACCAAACTGCGTCGCCGACGCCAGGTTCATGTTCAACGCCACACCTGAAGCCGCCAGCGTCAGGGTTCCCGGTGACGTTTCCTTGTAAATATTCCCCAACGAATCGAGCGCCAGGAAACGCTGCACCAGGTTGGTCGTCGCGTAGGTTTTGACTCCATTGATCTGCGGCGCGCCCGCCAGCGGAGCAAACTGCGACGCGAGCCCCGCGCGCGTCCGCACGCCCCCGGGGAAGAATTCCACGTCGCCTAAATTCGGCGACATGCCCGCCGGCACATCCGAAGGATCGAGCAGGGTCACCCAGGTGCTGAAAATGTTCAGCGGCAACGGCGAGAAGGATTCGATGGACATGATCTTGGGAGAAGCTCCTCGAACGGCCTACTGCAGCTTCTTGAAGATTCCATAAAACGTGATGGTGTCCGCCGTGATCGCCGAGGGATACGCACCCCCCGTCAATTCCGGAAAAGCCGCCTGCGCCGCTCCCGCCGACGCGAACATCTTCACCTTGTTCGAATTCATCGCCGCCCCGGGGATGAAAACGTAATCGTATCCGGCCAGCCCATCCATCCAGGCCGTGCCTTGAATCGGCGACTGCGCCGACGCAATCACCGGAACTTGCGACAAGTCGACCGTATCGCCGCCAGTCGCATAGCTGCCCGTCGCGGCCACCGTCCCGCTAACATGAACGCGCTTCCCGTCGTCCCACGTGTCCACCAAAGAAAATGCCAGCGCCATAGTTCCTCCTGAAATTAATCCAATTGCGCGAGAATCCAAATCTCCGGGCGCGAGGCATTGCTCGCCCTTTTCAGTTCGTGTGAATGGCTGCTATGATGTTGAGTCCTTGACGCAACCCGAACGCCTGCAGCTGAATCCAACAGCGTCGAATCAGCAAATCATGGGTTTGCGAATTGCTTGTAGAAGCGTCTTACGCAGTCCTGTGCCCAGTGCACACTAGGGCCAATGCACACTAGGGGGAAATGAGTGCGGCGATTGAGAATTGTGACCGTGTTGGTGATGACCATCTTTGCCGCGCTGGCGTTGAGCATTGCACTGGAAAATCTGGGCCCAAGCGCGATCGCGAACGCGCAGAGTCACTCTTCCGGCTCGACCGCTGCCCCCGCGCGCGACACCGCTCCCGCGTCCGCCTCTACCGCTCCCGCTCTCGTCGCCTGGAATAAAATTCCGCCCACGATCGTGGCCTCAAATATCGGCGTGCGCACGCTCGCCGCTGCGCCCCAACCCAACGAAACCCCGGGCACACTTGTCTCCACGCCCGCAGCTACCGCCACGGCGGACCAATTGCTGCTGACCTCCGTCGACAAACCCAACAAGCTCTTCTCGTTTTCAGCCCCGGCAGCTCCGAATGCAACGGCGGCGGCCGCAGCAAGCGCGGCGAATCGCCTAACCACGATTGCCGGAATCGGCGAAATCGGTTCGGTCGGAGATGGCGGCGCCGCCACTGCCGCGCAGTTCGATTTGAATTTCGACGACATCACTGTGCGCAGCGGCGTAGCCATCTCGCCCGATGGCGCGGTCTACATCGCCGACTCCGGCAACGCTACGATTCGAATGGTGTCTGGGCCGGCCAGCAGTGAACCTGGAATCATTCGCAGCGTCGCCGGACGCTGGGCTCCACGACAAAACGTGCAACTCTCCGAGCCGCTGGGCATCGCGCTCGATCGCTCCGGCAATTTGTTTATTGCGGACGCCGGTGCCAACGCCATCGATATTCTCTACGGCGGATCGTCGCCGAAGGCCGGCCAAATCGAAACTCTGGCGCACATGGTGGCACCCGCCAGCGTGGCGGTCACTCTCGATGGCAGCACCGTATTCGCTTCTTCCGCGCAGACCGGAGCGATTCTTGCCATTAACACCCGAACCCGCGCCACTCGCACGGTGGCCGTCGGTCCCGCCGCGATTTTCGCCGCGGCACAACAGCATTCAGCTACCGGCTCCGGCCGCATCTCTCCCACCGGCCTCGCCGTTGACGGCGGCAGCAATCTTTTCATCGCTTACGCCGATCCCAGCGCGGCCTACGACCAAATTCTCCGGGTCGACGCCTTCTCCGGAAAAGTTACGCTGGCGGCGCGCGGCCTTAGCAGCCCCGGCGACATTTCGTTCGACGCCAAAGGAAATCTTTTCGTCGCGAACCAGGGCATGCGCAACGTGGTGCGCTTCAACGCGCTCGGTGTCCCGGCCATGGGCGTCACCCTGACTGCGCCGGTCGGCGTCTGCACCGATTCGGCAACCCTTTTTTGCGATCAGCTGATCGGCGGAACCTCGCCCACTCAATCTTTTGAATTGACCAACAACACCGCTGCTGAAATATCTGGTATAACCCCCAGCTTCGTGACTGGAGACACCAGCGATTTCACCGTGTCGAGTTCTTCCTGCGGCACCACGCTGGCTGCCAATTCCAATTGCGCCTTCAACCTCGCTTTTACGCCCACCGCCAACGCGCCGGCTTTTCAGACCAATGACGGCGCGACCTGCGTCGCATCCGCGACCACCAATTCACGCTGCTCGGCGTTCAACGTGACTTACACCGGAGCCACCGCCCCGTTGGTTTCCGCCGTCACCGGAATCGCCGATGACTTCCAAATTGTTTGCGTAACGTCTACCAGCACTTCCTGCGTAGCTTTGCCAGACAGCAATTTCGATCAGGCCACCATTTTGCAGGGCGGTTTCGCGACCTTCCAGTTGCAGATTGTTCCGGATAATACTTTCAGTGGCCCAGTGAATTTGGTTTGCCCTTCGAATTTGCCGGTCTCTCCCGCCGGGACCGTCGGTAGTCCCACCACCTGCGGGCTTTCCCTGGGCACCAGCGTCTCGCTGCCGCTCCAACCTAATCTCACTGTAAATGTTGTCGCCGGAACTCCGCTGGCATTCAACATGACGATTCAGACCACCGATAGCAGGGGCCTGCAAACCGTACCGCCCACGACCGCGCCCCCAGCCGCCAGGCGAAGTTTTTCCCCAACCAGTCTGTTCCTGGGCCATTCAAATGGCGGCGGAAATGGTTCCACACCGTCGGGCCAGAGCAGCTTCGCGCCCGGCACCTATTCGTCAAATTCGATTGCCATCCGGTTTCTGGCGTTACTCGCGCTCAGTTCACTCTTCATCGTCGGCCTCAGTCGTCGCGGAGCCTTCCTGCGAAGACATCCCGTATGCGCCATTTTTGCGCTCGCGCTGGTGATCGCCACAGTTGCCGGATGCGGCGGCGGCAAATCGAAGGGCACAATTCCCTTCACCCCAGTCGGAACGTTTACGTTGACCGTGCAAGGCTCGGCGCAGAATGGCGCCCGTGGGTACACGTGTACGCTCATCGTAGCTTCGGGCACCTAGCGCTTTAGCTGCCGGTCAGTTTCACCTCGGCCCATCGCTGCCTCACAAATAAATCGTCCGTCGCCGGTAGCCATACGGCTTTCTGCGCCGGCCCTTGGTTTGTTCCGGCCGGATGTAACGGTTAATTAATTCCTCGATCGCGGTCTGCGCCGTGCCCAGCAGGTCGATCGCGAGCGCTCGAGCTCCTCGCGAACGCGCCGCCAGCGCTGCCGTGGCGAAACCCAGAGCGTCGGTCGCGGATCGGATTTGAATCGGGTCGGTTCCCAGCGTCAGCACCGGCAGAACCTTCTCGTAACGGATCCGCACCGTGATCGATTGCGTCGCGCCTATCAAGTTGATTTTGTCCTCGCGCCATTCCCACAATTGCAAACATGAACCCGGTTGCAGATTCAGCATCCCGCCGCCGCTTGTGAATTTCCCCATGGGCATGAACACGTCGCCGGTATTCGCCGCTACTCGTTCCCACAGCATGTGCGGCATCAGGCAGTCAGTGGGCAGTTGCGGACTCGATGTGTCGCTTAGCTCGGTATTCGTCACGCCCGTCGATGTGTTCACATCCAGCTCGATGTCCTGCTGCTCCACCAGTACGCTCACCCCGTTTTCTGCCAGCTCGCGTTGTAATCCGCGGTA
>Ga0307474_10001778_pt1 | contig 15585 bp, 9 predicted proteins | sample atmos_gasesECM1C_2_FD_203312 | JGI IMG/M metagenome (GOLD analysis project Ga0307474, IMG submission 203312) | Hardwood forest soil microbial communities from Morgan-Monroe State Forest, Indiana, United States - atmos_gasesECM1C_05 | ecosystem: Environmental > Terrestrial > Soil > Temperate... | reverse complement strand
TGGCTGGAAGTTCGAAAGGCTCTTGCCGGTCTGGAAGAGGTCGAATTGGCAGGCATCGGAGTCGACGCCTGGGGTGTGGACTACGCCCTTTTGGGCGAACGGGGCGAGTTGCTCCAGAATCCGTACCACTACCGTGATCGGCGAACCGAAGGCGTGATGGAGGAGGTTTTCAGGAAAATTCCCAAGGAAGAAATCTACTGGGCAACCGGCATTCAATTCATGCCGATCAACACGATTTATCAGTTGTTCGCCGAGCAGCGTGAGACGCCCAAAATTGTCGCGGCCGCGAAATACCTGGTTACGGTCCCCGATCTGTTCAATTACTGGCTGACGGGCAAGGCAGTCTGTGAATTCACGAATGCCACGACGACCCAGATGGTTGACCCCGTCAAGCGCACTTGGGCGAGCGGATTGATGCGGCGCCTGGAACTTCCGTCCGACCTGCCGGCTCCGATTGTGGAACCGGGTTCGATCGTGGGCACACTCTTGCCGGGCGTCGCGGGAAGTTCCCGGCTCGTTGGTACCACAGTCATTGCTCCTGCATGCCACGATACAGGCTCCGCGGTGGCCGGCATATCGGCTCGTGAGGGTACGGCGTTCCTCAGCTCCGGAACCTGGTCGCTGCTGGGCACGGAACTGGATTCCCCCGTCATCACTTACGATGCATTACGTCTGAACTTCACGAACGAAGGCGGCGTCAACGGGACCACGCGTCTGCTGAAGAACGTGATGGGTCTCTGGATGCTGCAGTGCTGCCGTCAATCCTGGACCGTGCATGGAAGTTCTTACGACTACCGGGAATTGATGGAACTGGCAGCAAGGGAGGCGCCCTTCCGTCACCTGGTCGATCCCGATGATGAGTCCTTCTTGCGTGCGACAGATATGCCTGCGGCGATCAACCAGTTTTGCAGTCGAACTCACCAACCAGTCCCGAAGCAGCTGGGTGCGTACGTGCGGACGATCCTTGAGAGTCTTGCATTCAAGTATCGGCTGGTCTTGCGGAATCTGGAGCAGGTGAGCGGAAAACATATGGAACAGATCCGGATTATCGGTGGAGGGTCGAAAAACCGTCTGCTGAACCAACTGACGGCCGACGCCACCGGGCGGAGAGTTCTCGCCGGTCCGGCTGAGGCCACGGCGCTCGGGAACGTCGCGATGCAAATCCTTGCCACTGGAGGCGCTACTTCTCTGCAAGAAGTACGCGCCATGGTGGAGCGCTCATTCCCCACTGAGATCTTCGAACCGCTCGAAACCGATCAATGGGATCGGCATGCCGAACGATTCGAGCATTATTGCGAGAGTATCTATGCCTGAAATCAAACAGACCGTTCACCTGAAGGATTTGTGGGACGACGCGAAAGCTCATAGCCTGGCTGGTGATCAGTTGGCTCTCCTGCGGTATCGCTCAAACCTACTGGGCGCGGATTTGCGCATCACTAACTTCGGCGGCGGAAACACGAGCTCCAAACTGCAACTTCCCGACCCTTTCACGGGCCGACCGGCCAGAGTGCTCGCCGTCAAAGGCAGCGGTGGAGATCTTGGCTCGATCACCGAATCGGGGTTCGCGTTGCTTTACCTGGACCGCCTTGAGCAACTGAAAGAGTTGTATCGCGGCGAGCAGTACGAAGACGAGATGGTCCGCTACTATCCACTCTCGGCTTTTGCCGAGAATCGCGTGGCCGCATCGATTGACACTCCGCTGCACGCATTCCTCCCGTTTGATCATGTTGACCATCTGCATCCCGATTGGGCCATCGCGCTCGCTGCCAGCGCAAACGGGAAGCGGAAGTCGGAGGAGTTCAACAAGGAGTTCGATCGCAAGATCGTGTGGGTGCCTTGGCAGCGTCCCGGATTCGAACTGGCGCTCCTGATTGAGCGGGCGGTCAAAAACAACCCCGGAGTGGAGGGCCTGATTCTCGGCGGCCACGGCCTGTTTACCTGGGGAAAGACCCAGCGCGAGTGCTATTTGAATAGCATTCACACCATCGATCAGATGGGCGAATTCATTCTGCAGCATCAATCGAAGAAAGGGGCTCTTTTCGGCGGAGTTGTGCATCCGTCGATTACGGATCGCAAGAATGTTGCCACCCAAATTCTGCCTGCGCTCCGCGGAGCGCTGTCTTCGACTCGGCGCGTGGTGGCTCACTACGCCGACGACGAAGATGCTCTGACTTTCGCTGGATCGAAGTGGGTGCAGGAACTGAGTGCTCTCGGCACCAGTTGTCCCGACCACTTCTTGAGAACTCGAGTCTGCCCCATGTTTCTTTCCTGGGATCCCGCCAAGGATGGCGTCAACGTTCTGAAAGGTCGCATCCAGAGTGAGGTGGTCGAATATCGGGCCGCCTATAAGAAGTATTACGAAAATTGGGCGACCAGTGACTCGCCGAGACTCCGCGACTCGAATCCATCGGTCGTCGTAGTTCCGGGGTTAGGCCTCTTCGGTTTCGGCAAGAACAAAAAGGAAGCCCGGATCACAACTGAGTTTTTTATAAACGCGATCCATGTGATGGCGGGTGCGAACGCCTTGGAAGATGGAGAAGTATCCCATCCGCTGCCGCAGGCGCGGCGCCCTGCGCAGTCGCAGCAGTTCACCCACTTCCACAATTACGTTGCACTACCGAGGTCGGAGGCGTTCCGCATCGAGTACTGGGCCCTGGAAGAGGCCAAACTTCAGCGCATGCCAGCCGAGGCAGAGTTCAGCCGCAAGATCGCGCTCATCATCGGCGGGGCGAGCGGAATTGGACGCGAAGTCGCTTTGTTGCTGGGGCGAAAGGGAGCTCACGTTGTCATCGCAGACTTTGACGAGCAAGGATCCGGCAAGGTGGCCGATGAAATTGGCGCCGTGGCCTCTCGTGAATTTGTGGCGCACACCCCGGTCGACCTTAGCTCATCCGCATCTTTAGCAGATGCCGTGAAGTTCACGGTTTCGCAGTTCGGCGGCATCGACGTGGTGGTCAACACGGCGGCGATCTATCCTGTGCCCGGCCCGGACGGAGAACTCGCGGACGCGCAATGGGCTAAAACTTTTCTGGTGAACGTAACCGGCAATTATCTTCTTGCCCGGCAAACCGAGTGGGTGTTCAAAGACCAGGGCCTGCACGCCGCCATGGTTTTGGCGAGCTCCGCTAACGCCGTGGTTCCAAAAAAAGGGAGTGAGGCGTATGACACGAGCAAAACGGCGCTCAACCACCTGATCCGCGAGCTCGCAATCAAGATCGGCCCTTTGGTGCGGGTCAATGGAATCGCGCCGGCAACTGTGGTTGCCGGGTCCACCATGTTCCCCCGCGATCGCGTCATGCAATCACTCCAGAAATACGAGATCGAGTACTCCGAGTCGGAGACGACTGAGGAACTACGCGGTAAGTTGGCCGATTTTTATGCGCAGCGAACGCTGACGAAGTGTCCCATCCTGCCCCAGGATTGCGCCGCCGCAATCGTGTGGCTGGCGAGCGATCAGAGCGCGAAGACCACGGGGCACGTCATTCCCGTCGACGGCGGCCTGTCCGAAGCCTTTTTGCGTTAAGGAGCGAATATGCAGCGCGTCTGCTTTGTGTTGCAGGTCAAACCGGAGCGGCTCGAGGAATACAAAGAACGGCATCGCACAGTCTGGCCCGAGATGCAGGCGGCTCTGCGTGAAACTGGATGGGGTAACTATTCGTTGTTTCTGCGAGACGATGGCCTTCTGGTCGGCTATCTCGAGACCGACGACTTCGAACGCGCGCGCGCCGGCATGGCCCAGCGTGACGTAAACGACCGTTGGCAGCGGGAGATGGGCGGCTTTTTCGTTCAGCTCAACGGAGCGCTGCCAGATCGCGCCATGCAGCCTTTGGAGGAAGTCTTCCACCTGTAATTCGGATTCGAGGAGCAAATGATTCCAAACCCGGCACTCGGGGTTTTTTTTCACTGGTTGGGCGGTCTCGCTTCCGGCAGCTTCTATGTTCCCTATCGAGGCGTGAAGTACTGGTCCTGGGAGATTTACTGGCTGGCTGGGGGATTCTTTAGTTGGATCATCGCCCCCTGGATTCTCGCTTCATTTCTCACCAAGGATCTGTTCGCGGTGCTAGGCCAAGCCCCCGCCGCTGCGCTCTTCTGGGCCTTCTTCTTCGGACTCTTGTGGGGAGTCGGCGGTCTTACATTCGGTTTAACCATGCGCTACCTTGGCCTGTCGCTCGGAATGGCGGTCGTGCTTGGACTCTGTGCTGCATTCGGCACGCTGATGCCGCCGATCTTCCGCGGTCAATTTGTGGCCCAGGTCCTGGGAACTTCCTCGGGGCGCGTAATTCTGTCCGGAATTTTCGTTTGCCTCGTTGGCATAGCGGCGGCAGGGCTGGCAGGAATTTCAAAAGAGCGCGTCATGTCACCGGAGCAGAAGAAAGCTGCGATTCAGGAATTTGACCTGAGAAAAGGCATCGGTGTTGCTCTGCTTTCCGGGGTCATGAGCGCATGTTTCGCTTATGGGCTGGCGGCAGGCGATCCGGTCAAAACCCTTACCTTACAACATGGCACTGCAAAACTGTGGCAGGGATTGCCTGTGTTGATTGTGGTCCTGGTCGGCGGATTTCTAACGAACTTCATCTGGTGCCTGATACTACTCACGCGCAACAAGACGGGATATCAATTCTTCAACTCATGCATTCGGCAGGATGGCCCAAAAGACGAACCCATCATCGAGACCGCCGTGGACGCTCCCAGCCGTGAAGTGGTGGAACACATCGGCTACTTGCAAGGCGGAAAAGCTCAGATGGCGGTGATGGCGCCCGACACACCAGCGCCAGCACCTCTGCGCGCACCCATGCTGCGCAACTACCTGCTCTGCGCCCTGGCCGGGACCACATGGTATTTCCAATTCTTCTTCTACACCATGGGTGAGAGTCAGATGGGACGCTATGGCTTCTCGAGTTGGACACTACATATGGCCAGCATCATCATCTTCAGCAGCTTGTGGGGGATCGGGTTCAAGGAGTGGAAGGGTGCGGGGGCTCGTGCCTGGTATTTGCTCACTTTGGCGTTGTTTCTGCTGGTTGCGTCCACTGTGATCGTCGGTTACGGAAACTATCTAGGACTGGCAACAACCGGACAGTAGCATGCCGCCTGCCATCTCGCGGCAGCTTTTCCCAGACACGGGCGTTGGCGGAGTTGATATTGGCAGCGCGACGTCTTAGTCCTTAATCCGAAGCGCTCGGCTCGCGACGTTCAATAATGCGGCGACACTCTCAGCCGTAGGCCACCGACGAGGCCAGACGCCAGAGGCTGCAGGTTGTCCATCCCCTGTGGAATAAAGCGTTCGCCGTAGCGATCGTTCAGCAGGCGATAGTCAGGAAGAGCGCGCCCCGCCATGGAGTTAATCGCCGTATTACCCACGATGATGCGTAGTTCATTCTTCCCCGTCTTCAGGAACGCGCTCAGATCAATGGCGTACGGCGGATGCCAGACCACGCCTGCGCGCCGGCCGTTGACGAATACCTCCGCCGCTTCCCGCACCGGCCCTTCCAGGTAGGCCCGGAGGTTGAAGGTCGGCAACGGCTCAGGTTTCGCAACGGGCGTGCCCTCCCCGAAATCCAGAACCAGAAAAGTCCCGGAGGCAACATCGGCTGGTAGGTCGATATCTTTTTCGTAACTGCCTTGCCCGGAATAGTATTTGAAAGGCTCCTCTGCACTCCAGAAGTGCAGGGTCGCCATGTGGATGGTCTGATTCAAGCCCCTAAAGGTAAGGTTCCAATCCGAGGAGAGATCAATGTCCTTCGAATGAGGGTCCGGAATCCATACGGGCTCAGGCTTGATTAGTGAATTTGTAAAAAAGATCAGCCGCGATTCATAGGGCTGCAAGGAGATCTCGATTTTGGCTGCATTTTCCACCGGCGAGACGCGACCGGTGAACGGGTCCCACCACTCGGCACGTTTCGCGGCATGACGGAAATTTGCTCTCACGCTTAGCGGCTGGTTGCCGGTGTTTGCCAGAAAGTACAAGTCCCCGCCGCTTAGATGACGATGAATAAACCCGATCTCCGGAGCCTTTGGAGAAAAAACAACGTCCGGTTTGTAATAGCTTGCGGCAGCACTTCCGAGCTGGTTTTCATCTTCCACAAAGTGACCCACCGCACCCTTGTCACGGAATAGGCGTTGGGAAATTTCGTTAATCTGCCGGCTCTCGTTCTCGGCATTCATCAACCCCGGAGCGGTCGAAGGCAAGTTGCCTGTGGCGATGACAATCCCTCCGTGCAGAGCGTATTGCTCGATCTTCTGATAGGTAGCAAGCGGCAGGCGCTCGATGCCGGCCAGCACCAGCACGGGATAATGAATGCCGAGAGTATCGATGGCATCCCCATCCATAAAGTCCAGGTTGAAGCCAGCATCGAGAATCTGCGGGATGACTCGGTCGCCGAGCAGCTTAGGCATGGACTCGTCAATGCTCACGTCTTCCCCACGAGTGTTAAAGCCGCCTTTTGTCGTGACCGATCCCGACAACTGGTTCGCGAGGGTGAAGCTTGCCCAAGCATCATCATTCGGCAACAACAGGGCCACATCGTTGGCTGGCTTGCCCTGACGCAGCGCAAAGCTGACGCGCTGCAAATACGCGGCCAGGTCTGGCATGGCGAACCACCAGGGATTATGGGCGTTAAACGCGCCGGCAGCGTACATGCGCCATCCTGGCTCTCCGGCAATCTCCGGCGAGTAGGGCCAGCCGTGCCCAACCAGTTGGTTGATTCCCTGCAAAAAATGCAAATCGGCCTCAACCTTCATATCCAGCGGTGACGCGCGAAAAGCGGGAGAATGCAGCCAGGTCCAGGTTTCTGACGAAATAACGGGCCTGCCGAGAAGATGACCGGCAGACGCCGCCCAGCGCGTATCTGAGAACTGCCGCCACATGAGCAAAGTTGCTTTACCCTCACCTTCGGGAAGATCTACGTACTGGTTGCTGGAGAGCGTTACCGGAGGAAATCCGTAGGTCTGCGAGCGGAAAAAGGTGTGATGTTGCTGCGCCCAAGCGTGCAGCGGCACGAGATAGTGCTCGTTCGCCAGTTCGGTCAGCGTTCTTCCCCAATCGTGTCGAACGGCGGACGTCTCCGGACCAACCTCGGCCATCAGCGCGGGCAAGTGGGGAACCAGGTCGTAGCCTCGCCTTTGCCGGAATTGCTCGAGTAAGTCGGACGTCCAATCCGATCCATAATCTTCCAGGCTGTCGCTGAATACCGCGTAGGGCGGGTGATCCTCGAACGCCTCCATCATCCGGTCTCCAACTGCGTGCAGATGAGTCTCGATCGCATGCTGATCGTAGTGATCGAGAACGAAGCCCTCCGCCCCAACGGCTGGGCGTTTTACGGTCATTCCGGTTCGGCTGGAAATAAAGAAGAGTGCGGAGCGCTGGCGGTTCAGGTCGGGAGGAACCTGCAGGCGGCCATTTTCAATAGAAGACATCGGCGCTGCCTTCGCTTCCTTGAAAACCGGGGCATCCCCAGAACGTGGAGCCAGGAACGCTGCGACCAATTGTTCGCCAGTCGTGATGCCTGGGATCGCAATTGACAGTACCCCGGATGGAATCGCGACCGCCTGCACCCGCATTTCGCCCGCCGCCTGGTTTATGGGAATGTGCGCTCCGCCGAACGGCCAACCGCTTCCCAAGGTGATGTCGACGCGCATCCCGAGCTTTCTGGCCTCGGCCGCTGCATAGCGAAGGGCATCGATATGCTCTTCCGAAAGGTAGGTCAGATTGCGAAGACCGGCTGGAGGATCATCCAGCGCCAACGGATATAAGGTAGCAATCTCGACGCCTCCAATTCCCGCCGCCTTCATCTGCTCGAGTTCGCGCTGGATCTCGGGTTTTGTGACCGCAGGGCCGAACCACCACCACCGCATCATGATTCGACAGTCGTCCGGCGGATGCGCGAAGGCTGCGCTGAGCTCAGCCAGATCAGCCTCCGTTTGAGCAACAGTCACGGGGATTTGCAGCAAGGAAAGAACAAGCAGTGCGCCCCACTCCGTTATTTTGGCGAGGCAATTCCAAATCCATTCTGCCTGATTGTGATCTTTCATTTGGAGCGCTCCGTTTATACCCACCCGCCATCAATGATGAAATTCTGGTTTGTAATCGCCAGGCTGTCGTCCGAAGCGAGAAAAAGGATCAACTTCGCGACCTCCTCGGGCAGAATCATTCTCTTGATCGCCTGCCGGCTCAGAATCTGCTGCTTGTACTCCTCCGTAAACCAGAGTTCGCGCTGACGATCGGTGAGAACGGCTCCTGGCAGGACTGCGTTCACTCGGATCCCGTCGCCTCCAACCTCGTGCGCCAGGGTGCGCGTCATGCCAACAACTGCAGCCTTCGCGGTCACATAGATCGGCATTCGCGTGGAAGGTATGATCCAGCCAATTGAACTCATGTTGATGATCGCGCCCCGCCGCGCTTGCCGCATTCCGGGAAGTACCGCTTGTGCCATGAAGAACTGATGCTTTAGATTGACCTGCATGCACCGATCCCAGTAGTCCGAGGTGACCTCCTCGATTGTGTGGCGAGTATCGTTTCCGGCGTTGTTCACCAGGATGTCGACGGCCGGAAATGATTGCAGGATCTTATCCATAACCCCTTGAAGTGCGCCGATGTCGGTAAGGTCGCAGTGGAAATACTTCGCCGGCGCAGAACCGCCTTGCTGCAGTCTCTGGACGAGGGCTTCGGCTGCCTTGTCCTGAATGTCGAGAAAGACGACACGGGCCTGCTGCCTCGCGAAAGCCTCGACGATGGCATCGCCGATACCGCTGGCTCCGCCTGTGACGATTACGATTTTGTCCTTGAGGCTGGGATAGATCGCTGTAGGTAAGGTTCGATTCATGCCGGCGCATCCGTTCTTTGAAAGCTGCCGCCAGTCCGATTCTCCTGTGACAGTGACGCTACCTGAACCCTACCGAAAATCCAAGTGGGTTCCAGCGAGGACAGGCGGAATGAAAAAGCTGCCCGCGATTTCTCGCAGGCAGCGGTGCTTTTGCTATCGCAATCAGTGGTTGAACATCATCTTAGACCCTACTGAGCAGTGCCCCTGACATACACGAACTGGTTGCCATTGGTGGCGTTGCTCCGGATGGTCAGTGTTGCGTTCTTCGTGTTCCGGGCGCTACCCGCCGTGGGCGCGAAGTTCAAAGTGAAGGCGCAACTTCCGAGTGCCGGCAGCGTTCCGCGGTTCACCTAGGAACCACCCGTCGTCAGCTGGAACTGAGCTGTATTGCCACGGAGGGTGAACCCATTGCCAGCGTTGAACCTCATGGGGGTTGTTCCGTTGTTGGTGACGGTTACGGTGAGCGGCGCCGAAACCTGGCCGCCGGTTAGGCTGCCGAAGTTGTAAGGCGCTACTGACGACGTTGCTGGCGACACCGCAGCCACAGCTCCGTTACCCCTACCACGAAGGGCAAGCACGCCCGATCCCGCGAGCGCCGAGGTGACAGTCAGTGTGCCGGTAACGACCCCGGTCGTCGTCGGCCGGAAGCGGACGTTGATGGTAAAGGTAGCAGCAGCGCCGAGAGTCGCGCCGCAAGTACCCTGAGCCGCTTGTTGTGGTCATGGGCGGAGTCGGACATTCTTACCCTCGACCGTCAAGAGTTGTAATCGAGGATCTGCCGCGTCTTGTGGAACTCGGCGAAGCGGCCTCATCAGCGACGAGTGTCGCTAGCCCCTCCCTCTAGCATGTCCCTATTAAGTCCGCTGTGTTCCGCTTGACGCCGCGTCATGTTCGCACAAGCGTGACCTCCCCTTGATCGGCTCTGGGTGCGCAGCCTAGATACTCGTAAGCGTTACGGTCGTAACTCGAATTCAAGCCAGCAAGGGAGGCGGACCACGCAGCTGTGATATTTTCAACGCGAGGGCGAGCCACATTCATGACGGAAGGAAAGCACCGCGTCCCGTCGGGCTACTCCAGCCTCGACATCGCCGGCGTCATGCATGGGCCTCGGGCGCAGAAATATGCGGAGTTCCTGTGGCGCTCAGATCCCCTTGCTGAAGCGGTGATGGATGAGTTCGCCCGCATGCCGGAGAGCGAATGGCGGGCGATGCTCGACCTTGCTTTGGCTAAGGGCATCGAGGCTGTCCCGCACGCGCCGGAGCCGTTGTGCGCGCTGTTTCGCCAACTGGAGTCCGTTCCCTTCTGGGCAGATCAGGAGCGGTGCAACCTCGGCGGGGCCACTTTCCTGCGCTGTCGCCTCGGCTTTACAGTCCTGGCTCTGCTTGCACTCCCGATCATTTACAGTTGGCCCGCGGGCAACAAACCGCTCGCTCTCTCCGGTCAACTGGTGCACCGCGCGTCGCAACGTTTGAAAGACACGACGCGGTACGTGTTCGCGGTTTGTCAGCCCGACGGTCTTACTCGTTTTTCCGATGGATTTGCCATGACTGTGCGCGTGCGCCTGATCCATGCACAGGTAAGACGATTGCTCCTTGAGTCGGGCCAATGGCATTCGGAAGCTTGGGGCTCCCCCATCAACCAATGTCACATGGCCGGAACCAATCTAATGTTTTCCGTCGGAGTACTCGATGGGTTGGCGCGACTTGGGTATCGATTCAAACGCGTGGAACGCGAAGCGCTCATTCACTTGTGGCGCTACGCGGGTTACCTCCTGGGCGTCGAGCACGAATTGCTGGTTGCGGATGATTTCGAGGGTCATCGCCTGCTGGACATGTTGTTCGCGTTCGAGCCGCATCCCGACGACGATTCCCGCGCGCTGGTGAATGCCCTCATGCAGACCTCGTTCGACTACGTTCGCAACTTCAAGCCGGGGCGCTGGTGCAGCACAAATCTATGCTACGGGATCTCGCGCGCGCTCATTGGAGACGCGCAAGCCACCGCTCTCGGGTATCCCGAGACTCGCTGGCAACTCCTGGTGCCGGCAGTTCGTCCCCTGACCTGGCTGGTGGAAACCGCCCGGATTTTCAGTACCCGGGTACAAGCCCTGGCGAGAGTCGCAGGACCAAAAGCGTTTCGGCATCTCTTGAGTGAGCGCGGGCTAAAGGGGCGCACCGGAGAATTCGTTATCCCTCGGCGAATAGCCGTTCGCCCGGGGGAGACCGAAGCCAAGACAAGTCCTCGAGAACGCGAAACCACGCGCGAGGGCGCGACCAACGGAGGAACGCGATGAAGGAGCCGACGCGTGTGGTGTGTCTGGGGGGTGGTTGGGTGGCCATCTACGTTGCGCGTGCTTTGCGAGCGGCGGTCCGAAAAGGCGAGGTCATGCTGACCGTGGTCAGTCGCGACAACTATTCCACGGTGCATGGACTGATCGCGGAAATGCTGACATGCAAGATACAGCCGCAGCAAATCAACTCTTCGGCGCGCGAAATGATCGCGCCCGCGCTTCTTCACAACGCGGAAATTGAATCCGTGGACGTCGGCAACCGCCGTGTGCTGACGCGGCGCTCGCTCGACGGCAGAATTCACACCCTGCCCTATGATCATCTCGTAGTAGGTGTCGGTTCGGTCGAGGATTTCTCTCGCTACGCCGGAATCGCCGACCACGCGTTCCCTCTGAAAACGTTCGGGGATTGCTACCGTCTTCGCAATCATCTCTTAAGCATCGTGGAGATGGCGTCCATCGAAACCAACGCGGAAGAGCGGCGGCGATTGCTTACTTTTGTAATTGCAGGTGGAAACTACGCCGGAATCGAGGTCGCATGCGACCTGGTGGACTATTTTCGCTTCCTCTCGCAAACAAGATATCCGGAGTTGAAGTTCGAGGAGTTTCGAGTCGTGCTTGTGGAAGCGGGCCCGCGTATTCTTCCGGAACTGGGGACGCGTCATCCATCCCTGGTTCGCTACGCTGAAAAGCGGGTGTTGCGCCTCGGCATTGAGATGCACCTGAACACTGGTCTGCACGCAGCGACCGCGGAGGGAGCCGTCCTCAGTTCGGGCGAGCTTATACGGACTCGTACGCTCATCACGTGTACGGGCATGAAGTCGTCTCCGTTGCTCGACCAACTGTCCTATGAACGCGATGCGCGCGGACGACTGGTCACGGATCAGTTCTGCCGTGTGCCCGAAACCACTAACATCTGGGCCGGGGGGGACTGCGCCGCCGTTCCACATCCCGATGGCGGCACCTGCCCTCCCCTGGCACATTACGCACAAAAAGCCGGTCTCAATATTGGGACGAATATCTCGCGGGCGGTCGCCCACAAACCTCTCCAAGCGTATTCCTTCAACGGGCTCGGCGAAGCTTGTACGCTTGGGCACCGCTGCGCAATTGCGCACATGAAGGGAGTTCCGGCCTACGGCTTTATGGCGTGGATCGGCTGGCGTTTTATTGTGCTGACCATGTTTGTGCCCAGCTGGACTCGGCGGGTGCGGCTGATGTTCGATTGGTGGTTAACCCTGATACTCGGTCGCGATGTCGTGAATCCGAGGATTAACGAGCGGGGATCGATCTATCACGTTCTGTACGAACCGGGACAGGTCATCATCGCCGCGGGTGAGACCCGACGCTATCACTACCTGGTGGAATCGGGAGAGGTGGACGTTGTATCGAGCGAACAGAACACAGAAGTACTGGTGGGTTCGCTCACGGCCGGCGATTATTTCGGCGACGCAACCCGGCCCAGTTCCGACTGTTGTATGCGGGCTCGAACGCGAGTACGGTTATTGGCCATCGGTGGCGAGGCAGCCGACGCATTGAGCACCGTGCGACCCGACATCGCGATGCTTCTGAAACAAGGTACGAGCGGCGCTCCGGAAACGCAACGTCTCTGAACCATGTTCATTGATCCGCTTAAATCGACCTTGTTCGAGGTCCTACTCAATCGCCGTTCGCGGAGAGTGGCTCTTGGGATGAGCATCCCGGCGGGGCCGCTTCGATACTCAAGCCCACACCAACCTGTTCCACTGAGCGAGGATGAGGAAGCGGCGCTGGCATTCGCCGCCTGCGGCGTTACCGGCTACGCCCTTGCGGATCTCTCCTATGGCGCCGGCGAAGGCGGCAGTATGTTGGTCGGCCGACTCGGCCGCACCGTAGCGAGCCCGGATGCCGTGAATGCTGTGGCGGTTCTCGTCACCAATGACCGTGGAACCTGGCTGCTGAAGCGTCCACAGGATTACGCCTCCGCTGAGTTCCAGGAACTGGTTGGCTTGGCACGAAATCGCGCCTTGACCGACCTCTATACGCGCGGTCGCATACAACTGTCCGATCGGCGGACCGCGCCACCTCTAGACCCCGGCCACAATTTCTCGATCAATCGATGGTCGCTCTACGCTCCCGGAACAACTTATTTCCTACCGATCATCGAAACCACCGCGCTCACGATCAATGCGCTCCTCGAGTTGTTCAGCGAGGAAATGGGGATTTTCTTGCGTGACGAGCGGGCGTGGTTCGGGCCAGCCGGCGTCGGTCGCTTTGCGCGCAGCAAGGGTGGCCACCTTCACGACAAACCGCATGACCTGCGCTCAGCCACGATTCAAATGATGGAAACGGCGCTGCTTGAGTCCATGGCGACCGAGCACGGAATGGTCCTGCAGAACCTTGCGCTCATGACCGAAGCGTTGGGATTGGGCGGCTTCCCGAACTTTGCGCGACACGAGTACAGCTGGTTTAGAGCGATCGGCTTCCGCATGCACTCCATGCCGGCCAGCCTCTACGCTGGTGCCCCGGGTTTTCTCTCTGTGCTGGCGCGATGGTTTGTTAAAGATCCCGAACTCGTGTATCCGGTCGGACTGGAAAAGGACGACAGAGCACTGCTGAAACCCTTCTGCCCTCCTTATTACAGATCCATGGAGGAAGCCGTCCTCGCCTTCTTGCAAACGAAGTTCGGGCCGGATGGTGGCTACCGCGATGGAGCGCGTGAGAGCGCGTGGCGCGATGCGGATTCTGCCGCCAAAATACCGGCGCCGAGCGCGGCGGCGGTGCAGGCGACGATTGCATATTGTGACTACATTTTGCGACGTTACGGACGATTTCCCGCCTACACTGCGCCGTTCCGGACAGTCATTGGGTTCCAGGCCGGTCATGTGGACGTCGACTTCTATGACCGCTTTTACCGTCCAAATGCGCTTCCCGACTCTGTGCGGGCGTGCACGGAACGAGCTATCCGCAACTCACAAGTGGCGCGAAGCGCGAAATCACCGCGCTGATCTTGCGGGAACGAGCCCGCTCGACGCGGTTTTGCTATCCCCAGAGAATCGAGACAGTCGGGGACGGTACCCGTTGCGGGTGCGCACCTTGAATTTCTTCAGGCGATCGCCTACGAGCTTTACCGTGATGGCGCGCCAGCCCGAGTTGGTGTTGGGCTTGGGGTAATAACTGAGCGAGTAAAGGTGCGCCAGATCGTCCCGAATCGAAGCAAACGCCTTATTTTCGTCTCTCCAGTTCTTGGCGAAGTAAGCTTTGCCACCCGTAGCCGCAGTCATGCGGTCAAAGACAGCACTGGACACAGGTTCCAGCTTAGCCTCGCGAGTACTGATCATGTAAATCGAGACCCCGGCTGATTGGGCGAATTCTGCAACGTCCTCAGGCGGCACCACGCTAGCATTGTCCGGGCCGTTGGAGAACACGACGACCACTTTCCGGCCCGTGTTTTGAGCCGCGTCCTTTAATGTCAGCAAGAGAGCGTTGTAGAGTGCGGCCTGGTCACCAGCGACGGTCGAGCGCACTGCCCGCAAGACCTGCGGCCGGTCAGAGGTAAGAGGTGCGGCACGAGAGAGATCTCGGCTGTACGAGTAGAATGCGATCTTGTCGGCGTTTCCCAGGGAACGAATAAATTCGGTGATCGCATCTTGCGCGTAGACAAAGCCCCGGTACATGTAGTCGCTCGTATCAAACAGGACAAACACATTGGCACCGTTTACCAATGATTCGAATGTGGGAGGTGATGACGAGCCGGAAGAAGTTTCCGCTGAATCGCCCGCCTGAGCCGAGCCTGAATCTTGCTCGCCGAGATCGATCAGACTACGGGCTGGTTCATTCCCTTCCGCAAACGTAGCAGCCCTCTCCAAAATTCCGTCCTCAGCGATGGCGAAGTCTTTCGGACGTAGTCCGGTAATATATTTTCCGTTCTTGTCCGTCACCGCAACATTGAGCTGAACCAAGTTGACGACCACGTGCAGGTTAGGACTATCCTGCGCTCGGATGGCTGTTTCATTTCCCAGGAACAGCGCCAGAATCAGAATCGATAGAAAGAATTTCCTCACCATAGCTCCCAAGCTTCCTACTCTGCGATCTCGCCTGTGGAGACCGCTAAGTCGGCGTGCAATTTCGATCCAACGACCACATCCATATCTATCTCTATATCAAGGTCCAGATATCAAGGTCCAGCGCTGGCACCCTTCGCCGGCGAACCCAACTTACCTGTGCGAAAATCTTCCCCGGCCTCGTGCATCGCGCGCAGAAGCGCCGGCCAATCCTCGAAGTCGGTGGCGAAAATCTTCTCCACCATCAACCGGGTAAGCTCAGGTACGAGATGGTTAAGCATTACCGGCGAATACCCACTCTCATCAGCCAACCGGGCCCAATACAGATTCGGGGAATCCCAAGATTCCGCGAGGAACCGGCTGGAGTATCCAGAGAACGGCGGCATGGGCGCCATATTCAGCAGTTCGAGACCGTAGTTTTGAGCAAGGCTGGGATGGG
>Ga0307474_10001777_pt1 | contig 15586 bp, 25 predicted proteins | sample atmos_gasesECM1C_2_FD_203312 | JGI IMG/M metagenome (GOLD analysis project Ga0307474, IMG submission 203312) | Hardwood forest soil microbial communities from Morgan-Monroe State Forest, Indiana, United States - atmos_gasesECM1C_05 | ecosystem: Environmental > Terrestrial > Soil > Temperate... | reverse complement strand
GCCGCAGGAAAAGCCTGCAGCCGTGGCGGCAGACTGAAAAATTGCACGAGAGATTTTAGCGGGAAATAGGGAAGCGAGAATATAGCGATGTTGATGCCGAAGAAGGTGAAGTACAGAAAGCAGATGCGCGGCCGCCGCAAAGGCAAGGCGTGGCGCGGCGGATCGCTGGCATTTGGCGAATACGGACTGAAGGCCATGGAAAATGCCTGGATTACCGACCGCCAGATTGAAGCTTCCCGCGTAGCCATCACGCGATTTATCAAGCGCGGCGGCAAACTGTGGATCAGGATTTTTCCGGACAAGCCGTTTACCAAAAAGCCCGCGGAAACCCGCATGGGCAAAGGCAAAGGCGCTCCGGAAAAATGGGTTTCGGTGGTGAAGCCGGGACGGATCATGTTTGAAATGGCGGGCGTGGACGAAGCTACCGCACGCGAAGCATTAGGATTGGCTTCGCACAAGCTGCCCATTCCCACCAAATTCGTTTCACGCGCAGGAGAACTCTAGTATGCCGCGGCGTATGGAAAAAATTCGGGAAGCGGGTGTCAACGAACTCGCGGCGCAGCAAAAAGAACTGACGGAGACCATCTTCCGGCTGCGTTTTCAGTTGTCCACCGGGCAGGCGGAAGCGCTGAAGCGTTTGCGCGAAGCGAAGAAAGATTTGGCGCGCGTGAATACGCTGCTGCGCGCGCATGAATTGGCAAAGAAGGCATAGAGGACATTCGAATGACCGCAGAAACACAGACGAATGCAGAAACGCAGAAAACGGCAGGATCCGAACGCGGTGACCGCACCGAGCTGATCGGCAAAGTCACCAGCGCGAAGATGGAAAAGACCATCGTCGTCGAAGTGATCCGCCTGGTGCAGCACGCCAAGTATCGCCGCGTGATCCGCATCAGCAAAAAGTTTTATGCGCACGATGAAAAGCGCCAGGCCAAGCCCGGCGACACCGTGCGTATTTCGTCATCGCGGCCGCTCTCGAAGCTGAAACGCTGGCGGTTGAAGGAAGTGCTGACGCGAAACGCGTCGGCACAGTAAGCGGAACGGGGAGATTAAGCCATGATTCAGATGCGAACCTGGCTGACGGTGGCGGACAATTCCGGCGCGCGCAAGCTGATGTGCATTTTGCCGGTGGGTGGCGATGTCGGCTTGAAAGCCGGACTCGGCGACATTGTCACCGCGTCGGTGAAGGAAGCCACTCCGGAAAGCCCGGTAAAGGAAGGCACGGTCGTGAAGTGCGTGGTGGTCAGGATGCGCAAGGAACATCGCCGCCGGGATGGGACCTACATTCGATTTGACGATAACGCCGCGGTTTTGATTAACGATGCCAATGAGCCTGTCGGTACACGCGTGTTCGGGCCGGTGGCGAGAGAGTTGCGCGAGAAGAAATTCACCAAGATCGTCTCGCTGGCTCCGGAAGTCTGGTAAACATTTATGAGCGCACAACAAACAAAGCGGTTCAAGATCCTGATTCGCAAAGGTGACCAGGTAAGAGTAATGTCCGGTAAGGACGCGGGCAAAAGCGGCCGCGTGCTGGCGATCAATCCGCGCAAGAATACGGTGGTAGTCGAACACGCCAACCTTATCAAGCGCCACACTCGCCCCAATCCGGCGAAAAACATCAAGGGCGGCATCATCGAAAAAGAAGCTGGCATCAATGCTTCGAACGTGATGGTAGTTTGCAGCAGCTGCGGCAAGCACACGCGCATCGGCCACAGCACAGCCAAGGATGGCAGCCGTTCACGGGCTTGCAAACGTTGCGGAACCGTTTTGGATAAGTAAGAGCTGAAGCAAAGTGACGGTCAGGATCACGGGAAAAAGAGAAGAATCGAAATGAAGAGCAGAATGCAGGAAAAATACCGGAACGAAACAACGCCAGCGCTGATGAAGCGCTTCGGGTTGAAAAACGTGATGGCGGTGCCGAAAGTCTCGAAAGTCACGGTCAACATTGGCTTGGGCGAAGCCAGCCAGAACGTCAAGCTGTTGGACACCGCGGCGCAGGAACTTGGCCAGATCACCGGGCAAAAGCCGATCATCACGCGCGCCAAAAAGTCCATTGCGAATTTCAAGATTCGCAAAGGCATGCCTATCGGCTGCGCGGTGACATTGCGCGGCGATAAGATGTACGAATTCCTGGACCGCTTGTGCAACGTGGTTCTGCCGCGCGTACGCGATTTCCGTGGGCTGCCGTCGAATGCCTTCGATGGCCGCGGCAACTACACACTGGGCCTGAAAGACCAGTTGGTATTTCCCGAAATTGATTACACCCGCGTGGACAAGATCAAGGGCATGAACATTACCTTGACCACGACCGCAAAGACCGACGAAGAAGGCCGCGAACTGTTGCTCGCTCTCGGCTTTCCTCTACGCAAGCCCGGAGGAGCAAGCTAATGGCACGCACCGCAAAAATCGTCAAGGACCAGAGAAAGCCCAAGTTCAAAGTGCGCCACCGCAACCGTTGCCGGGTGTGTGGCCGGGCCCGGGGGTACATTCGCAAGTTTGAAATGTGCCGCATCTGTTTCCGCGGCATGGCGCTTAAGGGAGAGATTCCCGGCGTCACGAAAGCCAGTTGGTAAGAAAGACTTAGGAGAATTATGCAGACCGACCCCATATCCGATTTTTTGACCAGCATCCGCAACGCGGTGGCCGCCAAGCATCAGCGCGTCGATGTGCCCGCGTCGCGCTTGAAGAGCGAGCTGGCGCGTATCCTGAAGGAAGAGGGCTACATTTCGACTTTCAAGATGGTGGACGAAAATAAGAGCCACAAAACTCTGCGCGTATTCTTGAAGTACACGCCGGACCGCCGCAGCGTGATTTCCGGAATCAAGCGCATTTCGCGTCCCGGAGCGCGCCTGTACGTCGGCTCGCACGACGTCAAGCCGGTGGTGGGTGGACTGGGCATCAGCATTGTTACCACGCCGAAAGGCTTGATGAGCGGGCGCGCCGCACGGAAAGCAAATCTTGGCGGCGAACTGCTCTGCGAAGTTTGGTAGCGAATTTAATTTCGGAAAAGTTTGCGACGCATAGCACAAGATTTTACGAAGGGTTGAGCCAGAACAATGTCACGCATCGGAAACAAACCAATTCCACTGCCCTCGGGCGTGAAAGTCGCCGTGGCTGCGGACAAGATTGATGTGCAAGGCCCCAAGGGCAAAATGACGGTGGCCGTTCCGCATGGCATCTTTTTTGAACAAAAGGATGGCGTGCTGAACGTCAAGCGCAAGGACGAAGAACATCGCGCCCTTCACGGCCTGGCCCGAGCTTTGGTTGCCAACGCTGTTCAGGGTGTGACGCAGGGCTTCAAGAAGGATATGGACATCGTCGGTGTCGGCTATCGCGCGGAGCTCAAAGGCAAAGTCGTGAATTTCGCGCTTGGCAAATCGCATCCCATCGAGTTTCCAGTTCCTGAGGGGATTCAAATTGCCGTCGAGAAGCAGACCCATCTGGTCGTGAGCGGCGCGGACAAAGGGCAGGTTGGCCAGGTTGCCGCGAACATTCGTTCGCTGCGTCCGCCCGATCCGTACAAGCAAAAAGGAATTCGTATTACCGGCGAACGCCTGAAGAAGAAGGCCGGCAAGGCGGGAGCCAAGGCAGGCGGCGCATAGTTTTATCGCATTTGCTGCATAAGAGTTGGCAAGTTTTGCAGGATTCGAAGGAGAAGAACAAGTGGCATCCGTACCGGTTCGCAGACTATCAAGAGACCTCAAACGCCAGCGCGTTCACGATCGCGTGCGCGTGAAGGTTTCCGGCACTCCCGAGCGGCCTCGTTTGTGTGTGTATCGCTCGCTCGATCATATTTACGCGCAGATCATTGACGACCGCGCGGGCAAGACGCTGGTGGCCGCGAGTTCCGCGGACAAAGGCACGAAAAAGAATTTGAAAGGCGGCGGCAACGTCGCGGCAGCCAAAGTGGTCGGCAAGGAAATCGCCGAACGCGCCAAGGCCGCCGGTTTGGCGAAAGTAGTGTTCGACCGCGGCGGGTACAAGTACCACGGCCGCGTCAAGGCGCTCGCGGATGCGGCGCGGGAAGCGGGGTTACAGTTCTAAGCCTATGTCGAAACAAACATTGCGGGACAGTTTGTCGGTGCGGCGCTTGCTGCACGTAAACCCTTCGGATCTGAAGGATGACGTCATCGCTATCAACCGCGTCACCAAAGTCGTCAAAGGCGGCAAGAACTTGAGCTTCTCGGCGCTGGTCGTGGTCGGCGACCACCAGGGCCACGCCGGATTCGGCATGGGCAAAGCGCGCGAAGTGCCGATGGCCATCAAGAAAGGCATCGAGCAGGCCAAGAAAAATTTGATTCAGTTGAACCTGATTGGCTCAACCATTCCGCATCAGGTGCTTGGCCGTTACGGCTCGGCGCAAGTGTTGCTCAAGCCCGCTCCTGAAGGCACTGGCGTGATTGCCGGCGGGCCGGTACGCAAAGTGATGCAGGTCGCGGGAATTCACAATGTGCTGACCAAGTCATTGGGCACGTCGAACCCGCACAACGTGGTAAAAGCCACGTTTTCCGCGTTGCTGGGCTTGAAAGACGCGGCGCAGGTTGCGGAGACCCGCACCAAAACTGTGGAAGAGATCACTGGCCGCGAAAAGAAGTCTGAAAAAGTTGCCGCAGGGGAAGCGCAATGAGTGCCGACAAATTCAGTGTCAAGAAAAAGCTGGCAGGCGGCACGATCAAAATCAAGTGGGCGGTCAGCTTTATCAGCTGCACCGATGATATGCGGCAAACGATTCGCGGGCTGGGCCTGCGCCGTTTGAACCAAGTGGTCGAACGAGAGAACACGCCGGAGACGCGTGGCATGGTCCATAAAGTGCGGCATCTTGTGGAAGTGGTGGACTAAGTTTATGGCCAAGAAAATCGTCAGGAAAAAATCCAACCGGACCGCCGGCAAAGCGAAGCAGGAAACGCGCAACCGCTTCAACCTGGAAACGCTGCGGCCGCCGCGCGGCTCGCGCCAGCGCAAAGTGCGTGTTGGCCGCGGCATCGGTTCCAAGCTCGGCAGAACTTCCGGCAAGGGCAACAAAGGGCAGAAGTCTCGGCGCGGCTATTCCCGCCGCCGTGGATTTGAAGGCGGACAGATGCCGTTGCATCGCCGCATTCCCAAGCGCGGCTTTCGCAGCCCGTTTGGAAAAACGTTTGCCGTCATCAATTTGCAGGACTTGAACGCTTTTCCGGCCGGCGAGACCGTTACGCCGGAAATCCTTCGCGCACATGGTTTTGTCCGCACGCAACAGCAGGTAAAGATCTTGGGCGACGGCGAACTGCAGAACAAACTCGCCGTTCATGCGCACGCGTTTAGCGCTTCCGCCAAGGACAAGATAACCAAGGCGGGCGGCTCGTTCGAAGTTTTGGCTTAGGGTTTCAGGGTCACCCTGAGGTAGAAAAGTTGTAGCGGCGGGTTTATCCTGGCCGGTTTTTCTTTGGTTTTCGCAGCGGCCGTCTTCCAGACGGGCGGTCTTTTGCTCGAGGGTTTTGTAGTGGCCGGTCTTTAGACCGGTGCTTTTCAGGTTTGCCTTAAGGTTTCACGGGTTAACGCATGAACCGTTTCTTACAAGCACTCGCGAATCTCTTCCGCATCGAAGAATTGCGGAAGCGCGTCCTGTTCACACTGGCGTTGCTGGCCGTGTACCGCATTGGTGCGCACATTCCCACTCCGGGTATTAACGGCGCGGTGCTGGACCAGATTTTTTCCGCCGCGCAGGGAACCGCGCTCGGCATCTTCGATCTATTCAGCGGCGGCAATTTTCGCCGTCTGACGATTTTTGCCCTGGGCATCATGCCCTACATTACTTCGTCCATCATCCTGCAGTTGATGACGGTAGTGTTCCCGTACCTCGAGCGTCTGCAAAAAGAAGGCGAGCTCGGACGCCGCAAAATCACGCAATACACGCGCTATCTGACGATCGCCTTGGCCATCATCCAGTCCTTTTCCACTGCTCAGCTTCTGCAGACTTCGCCGGGCTCGGGTGGACAAGCGCTGGTCTATCACCCGGGTTGGGGCTTTACGTTGATGACGGTTCTGACGCTGACGACCGGTTCGGCCTTCATCATGTGGCTTGGTGAACAGATTAGCGAACGCGGCATCGGCAACGGCATGTCGCTCATCATCTTCGTGGGCATCGTAGTGGGCTTACCGCGCGCGGTTTTCGATTTGTATGAAAAGGTTAAGATCGGCGCCTGGGGCGGAACAGTGCTCACGCCATTCTTCACCATTCTGCTTCTCGCGTTGATGGTTGGCGTAGTCGCATTTATCGTTCTGGTGGAAGGCGGGCAGCGCCGCATTCCCGTGCAGTATGCCAAGCGCGTGGTCGGGCGTCGGGTCATGGGAGGTCAATCTTCCTATCTGCCGTTGCGCGTCAATTCCGGTGGCGTCATCCCTCCGATTTTTGCCAGTTCGTTGCTGGCGTTTCCGGCAACAATTGCACTGGTGCTCGGCGCCAAATACGCTTTTATCAAAACCTTCGCCAATGCGGTAAAATGGGGTGAACCGCTCTATACCGTGCTGTATGTCACCATGATTCTGTTGTTTGCCTTTTTCTATGTGGGAATCGTGTTCAATCCCACCGAGCTGGCCGACAACATGCGCAAGAATGGCGGCTTTATTCCTGGCATTCGCCCCGGCCGTACCACGAGCGATTATGTCAGCAGGATTTTGAAGCGACTCACTTTGATTGGCGCGATTTATCTGGCGCTGGTTTGCTTGCTTCCGGAATGGATGATTGCCGGCATCCACCTGAATCATTTGCCCGTTTTTCTTGGTGGAAACTGGTTTGACCGCCACTTCCCGCAGTGGATTCTGAACGGGCTGGGCGTGCAGTTTTATTTTGGCGGTACCTCGCTGCTGATCGTCGTTGGCGTTGCGATGGACACCGTTCAACAGCTCGAAGCGCAGTTGGTCATGCGCAATTATGAAGGGTTTGCACGGAAGGGCCGACTTCGCGGCCGGCGGTAACCCGGTAGTTCGAGGGAGACGACCGATTGACGCCGGACATTCGCCCGCACGAAAAGCTTGACCGTGCCGTCATTTTTCTCGGGCCTCCGGGGGCCGGGAAAGGTACCCAGGCGAAAGAATTGGCGCGTAAGTTTTCCGCGCCGCATCTTTCCACCGGCGACATGCTTCGCGAGCACGTGGCGCAAGGCACTTCGCTGGGCCAGCGCGCGCAGCCGATCATGGGCCGTGGCGAGCTGGTGCCGGATTCGATTGTGCTCCGCATGGTCGCGGATCGCATCGAGCGCCCGGACTGTTCGCACGGGTTCGTGTTCGACGGATTTCCGCGAACCGTGACTCAGGCGCAGTGGCTCGGCGAACTGCTCAAGCAGCACGGCTTCAAGCCGCCGCTGGTTGTGCACATGGTGATCGGTCCCGCGATGCTCTTGCGGCGCATCACCGGTAGGCGAACCTGCAAGGTAGGCGGAGAAATTTATAACGTCTACGAGCGACCGCCAAAGGTCGAAGGCCGTTGCGATAATGACGGGGGCGAACTGGAGCAGCGTCCCGACGACCGGGAAGAAATCGTCGGACCGCGGCTCGCGGCGTACGAGAAGCAAACCGCTCCGCTGGCGGCATATTACCGGCGGCTCGGCAGACTTCGCGACATCGACGCTTCAAAAAGTGTCGAGGAAGTAAGTAAGAGCGTTCTCGATTTTGTTCGCGAAGCGAAGTAGCAGGAGCCACTCTTGGCTGTGCGGCGACGTAAGAAGCGAGACGGTTTTGCAGCGGCCGCCTTCCGAGGCGGGCGGTTCCAGGGTTTTGTAGTGCCGGGTTCTTAGCCCGGCGGCTTTTCGCGGTGGAAGTTAGAACGGAACATGGCGATACATCTGCGCAGCGCAGACGAAATTGAAAAGATGCACCGTGCCGGTCTAATCGTGCATGACGTGCTGAACACGCTGCGGGCCAGTGTGCGTCCTGGAATGACGACGATGGACCTCGAGAAAATTGCCGAGGAAAAAATCGCCGGCAAACCTGGCCACGCGGCGTTTAAAGGGTATCGCGGGTATCCATGCGTGCTTTGCACGTCGGTGAATAGCGAGATCGTTCACGGGATTCCGTCGCCGAAGCGCAAGTTGAAGGAGGGCGACATCGTCTCCATCGACTTCGGCATGGAAGTGGACGGGTACTTTGCGGATTCTGCGGTAACTGTTGCGGTTGGCAAAATCAGGCCGGAGCTGCAGAAACTGCTGGATGTAACCCGCGACTCGCTCGACCGCGCCATCGAAAAGATGCGCGCAGGCAACCGCCTCGGTGATGTCGGCCATGCGGTGCAAAGTCTGGTCGAGGAGAACGGTTTTTCGGTGGTACGTGAGTTCGTCGGGCACGGCATCGGCACCAAGATGCACGACGAACCCAATCTGCCGAATTACGGTGAACCTGGCCGTGGCGCGCGTTTGCAGGAAGGCATGGTTATCGCAGTCGAACCGATGGTGAATGCAGGTGGCCATGAAGTTCGCATGCGCGATGAATGGGTTGCGGAAACCGCCGACGGCAGTCCTTCGGCGCATTTCGAGCACACCATCGCGGTAACTTCCAACGGTCCGCTGATTCTGACGCGGCCCAAAGAAGTAACCGGCCCGTCCTGGTAGCCGCTTTTTGTAACGCCCGCCTTCTGAGGCGGGAGGCTTTTCGGAAGCTTGTAGCGACCGGTCTTTAAACCGGTGTTTTTCCCGGGAGCTTATGGCAAGACCAGAAGACGACAAGAAAAAGAACGATTCGGGAAACTCGAAAGAGGATGCCATCGAAGTTATGGCAACCGTGATCGAGCCTCTTCCGAACGCGATGTTCCGGGTCGAACTGGAAAACAAGCACCAGGTTCTCGCGCACGTCTCCGGCAAGATGCGCAAGAATTTCATCCGTATCCTGGCCGGAGACAAAGTAGCAGTAGAGCTTTCGCCGTACGATTTAACGCGCGGCAGAATCGTCTACCGCTACAAATAGCAGGTTCTGTGGCGGCGCCTTCCGAGGCGGGCGTTCTTCGGGATTTTGTAGTAGCCGGTCTTTTCTACCCCGCTATTTCACGGGGAGACCGGTGCTTTTGGTTGATTGTGTAGCGGCCACCTTCAGGTGGCCATGGGCAAGCAAGGAGTCAGGCAACATGAAAGTACGAGCATCGGTAAAAAAGATTTGCGACAAATGCAAGGTCATCCACCGCCGCGGGGTAGTGCGGGTAATTTGCGTCAACCCGAAACACAAGCAGCGGCAGGGATAGTCTTTGGTTTCCTAGTGGCCGGTCTTTAGACCGGTGTCTTTAGGTTTATGTTGCAGCAGCGGGTTTATCCGCTGCGCTTCGAAGGAACAGGAGAAGTCATGGCACGTATCGCAGGTGTTGATCTTCCGGTGAACAAGCGCCTTTGGGTCGGTTTGACGGCGATCTATGGCATCGGACAAGTGCGCGCAAAGAAGCTCGCGGAAAAGGTCGGCGTGGATTTTACGAAAAAGATCCGCGACCTCACCGAAGACGAAGTCAATAAACTTCGTCAGGCCATCGAGCAGGAAGGCCGCGTCGAAGGCGATCTCCGCAAAGAGATTCAGATGAATATTCGCCGTCTGATCGAAATTCAGGCCTATCGCGGCGTTCGTCATCGCCGCAATCTGCCGGTTCGCGGTCAGCGCACGCACACCAACGCCCGTACCCGCAAGGGTCCGCGGCGCGGAGCGGTCGCTGCCAAGAAGCAGGTCAAGGGCAAGAAGGGCTAATGTGGAGTGCGGGAGCCCTGCTCCCGCTTCTCCTGGGTTCGTAAGGGCGCAGCATGCAGGGCCCAGGCGCAGCAAAGTTTTCAGACTTTGGTGATAGGAAACGGAGTGCAACGTGGCAAAAGAGCAGCAAAAAACAGCGCCGGACGGAACAGCAGCACCGACAAAACCCGCCGCCGGGGCGAAAGCAGCGGCTGCGCCGGCTAAGCGCAAAAAAGAATTCAAGAAGAAGCGCGAGAAGCGCGTCGTGCCGCATGGAGTCGTTCACGTCGCTGCGTCGTTCAACAACACGCAGATCACGATTACCGACACCGATGGCCGCACATTGTGCTGGTCCTCGGCGGGAGCGATCGGGTTCAAGGGCTCGCGCAAAGGCACGCCGTACGCCGCGCAGCAAGCTTCGCTGAACGCTGCCGGCAACGCGCGCGATCAGTACAGCATGAAGAGCTGCGAAGTCCGCGTACAGGGTCCAGGCTCAGGCCGCGAATCCGCGGTACGCGCCCTGGCTGCGGCGGGATTGCACATCGTGGTCATTCGCGACGTCACGCCGATTCCGCACAACGGCTGCCGTCCGCCGAAGCGCCGCCGCGTCTGACGCGGTGCTGTAGCGGCGGCCCTCAGGCCGCCATCGGTAGCACAGCCACTCTTGTTTACCCTGAGTGACGAAGGGGCTGTTCGGCGGTGTAAGAAATTAGGCGCGCCATAAAGTTTTGACGCGCTACGAAAAGCTAAGAAGGAATTGGGAAGGGAGAACAGAAGTTGGCAAGACATCGTGAAGCAGTATGTCGCCTTTGCCGCCGCGAGGCGCAAAAGTTGTTCCTGAAAGGTCTGCGGTGCTTTACCGAGAAGTGCGCCATTGAAAAGCGCAACTTCGTTCCGGGTCAGCACGGGCAGTCGCGCCGTGCAAAAATTGCCGGCTACGGCCTGCAGTTGCGCGAGAAACAGAAGGTGAAGCGCACCTACGGGTTGCTGGAACGTCAGTTCCGCAACTATTTCGAAAAAGCCGAACGGGTCAAGGGCCCCACCGGCGAAAACCTGATCATCATGCTCGAACGCCGCCTTGATAACGTTGTGTGGCGCGCGGGTCTGGCGTCCTCGCGTTCGCAGGCGCGGCAGCTCGTGCTGCACGGCCACGTGCGTATTTCCGGCAAGAAGGTCAACATCCCTTCTTACCAGGTTAACGTCGGCGAAGAAATTGCCATCAAAGAAAAGATGCACCAGAACGCGATGGTGATGGAAGCCCGTAACGTGGCGCAAAGCCAGAACAGCGTGCCCTGGCTCGAACAGGACCGCGAACAATTCAAAGCCAAGGTCGTCGCTCTGCCGCGCCGTGAAGATGTGCAGACGCCGCCCATCAACGAGCAACTGATCGTCGAGCTGTACTCCAAGTGACCGGGTTCGAGGGTTGTACTGAGTTGGAAAAGTCGGTGGGTGCTTTCGTAGTGGCCGGTCTTTAGGACCGGTGCTTTTCGGGGTTTCAGGGTTCGTACCTACAAACCCTGACAGAAAACGGGTTTCAGGGTTTGTTTTACAAATCCTGAGTTCAAAGGTCTTATGGGAAGCCGTCACAACCGGCTTCCAGAAGGAAGGAACAATATGTGGAAGGGTTTTCAAAAGCCAAAGCGGCTTGCGCCAGAACTGGAATCATTGACCGAGAAGTACGCGCGTTTTTCCGCGCAGCCGTTCGAACGCGGCTGGGGCACGACGGTAGGCAACACATTGCGCCGTGCGCTGCTCAGCTCCATCGAAGGCGCAGCTATCACCGCCGTCAAGATTGAAGGCGTGTTGCATGAATTTTCTTCGATCGCCGGCGTGGTCGAGGACGCAACCGACATCATCCTCAACTTGAAGCAAGTGCCGATCAAGCTCAACACCGACCTGCCCAAGACGATTTACCTGAACGTCGAGCAGCCCGGTCCCGTCACCTCTGCGCAAATCGAAGAAGACGCCGACTTCGCGGTGCTCGACAAGAGCGTCTACATTGCCACCGTCAGTGAAGGCGGCAAACTGCAAATCGAAATGCGCGTCAAGAACGGCCGCGGCTATGTTGCCGCCGACCGCAACTACGATGAGGACCTGCCCATCGGCTACATTCCGGTAGACAGCGTCCACTCGCCGGTGCGTAAGGTCAACTACTCTGTCGAGTCCGCACGTCTCGGCCAGATGACCGACTACGAAAAGTTGATGCTTGAAGTGTGGACCAACGGCGCCATCACGCCGAACGACGCCATTGGCCTTGCCGCCAAGCTCGTTAAGGACCACATGAGTATCTTCATCAACTTCGAAGAGCCGACTGACGTCGTCGAAGCTCCCGTCGAAATGGCCAACGATCCACGGCTCGAACACCTAGACCGTTCGGTCGAAGAGCTCGAGCTTTCCGTGCGCTCCTACAACTGCCTGAAGAACGCGAACATCCAGACCATTCGCGAACTGGTGCAGAAGAGCGAAAACGAAATGCTCAAGACCAAGAACTTCGGCCGGAAATCGCTCAACGAGATCAAAGATATACTGGTGAAGATGGGCCTCGCGTTGGGAATGAAGTTCGATGAACACGGACGCATCATCTGGCCGCCGTTGCCAAGCCAGACCGCCGCGCCGACCACCGAAGAGAACCTGGGCCTGTAGATGGCCGCTGTGGCACAGCCTTCGGGCTGTGTTTAATTTTCTGAAGGCTTTCTAGCTGCACGGCCCGCCTGCCGCAGGCAGGCTTTACGCCGCTGCTCCGCGGGTTTTGCGTTGTGCTGGGGTTGTAGCCCAGCTTCTCGCTGTTATTCCGGGAGCGCAAGCGACGAGGAACCTGCTTTTCCGGTCTGGCTGTAAGCAGAACCCTCGTATCACTCGGGACGACGGCTCAAGAAACTTTTTCGGCAAATTGTCATGGAGAAGATCAACACATGCGACACCTGAAATCAGGCTCAAAACTCGGCCGCAATCCGTGGCACCGCCGCGCGACCTTGCGCAACCTGGTCACCAACTTGTTCGAACACGGCCGCATCACCACCACCCTGACCCGCGCCAAAGCCGCGCGTCCGGTTGCCGAAAAAATGATCACCTTCGGCAAGCGCGACACGCTGCAATCGCGCCGCCAGGCCGCCGCTTACCTCATGACGCCCGCTGTCACCAAAAAGCTCTTTGGCGAAATCGCGCCCAAATTCGCCGACCGCGCCGGCGGCTACACCCGCATCATCTCCACAGGCAACCGAGTTGGCGATGGCGCCAAAGTCGCCATCCTCGAGCTCGTCGGCTACGAATTCAAGAAAAAAGAAAAGAAAGAAAAAGAAAAGTCCAAGAAGGAAGAACCAGTAGAAGCCGCCAGCTAACTGGCTCGCGCACTCGTCTACTGTCGTTCTTCCGGCGAGTTCTTTAAGCCTGTTAAAAATCAATACTTACCTAACCCGTCGCGGTAACGTATTTAGAGACACTCCTTGGGGTCCTTCGGTTGACCGCAACTTCGTCAAACCGAACGGGACGACCTTAACTAACCTTTGGTTTTGGGATGAATCAGGGCGCGACTTATCGCACTACCCTCAGCAGCATGCCGCTCCCGCTTCGGACCTTCACGTCGCCGCTGTCGGCCGACAGCGTTATTTCTCCAACAGGAGCGGTTCGCCCTGCATGGACGATTTTCGCTCCGGGGATGCCGTACACTCCGCAGGAATCGGCAGAGAACACCCAGAGCGCTTGAACATCATCATCACCCTCTACATCACCGCGACAACCTAAGTCAGGCTGAGCTCTGACGTGAACCAGTACGCCGTCGTAGGTGCCTTTTCCCACAACTTCGCTCCCTCTATCGGTGACCGCTCCTCCAACGCCATATTTAATGTCCCCGCCGATCTGGTCCGTGGTCGCCCACGTGTACGGCGTTCCGAATCCGGGAGTTGTTTCGGGGATTTGCGCGAACTGCACTTCCATCGGCGACGCAATCGCTCTGAGATTTGTGAAGATCGCCGCTCCGAGATGATGAATTTCGATTTGCGCGAATTGCAAAGAGATTTTCCCGGCGCTGTTATTTCCAGCAGGCGAAACCGATAGGATCGTTCCAACGACCGTGGAGCCTTCCGGGATCTTGCCCGAACTTGGCAATGGCACGTCTTGCATGATGCGGCCCGTTAGCTGTTGTCCGACACGCGCATTTTTCGAGGAGAAACCGTGATTTAGCCGAATGGGGAGGATGGTGCCAACCGGTATTTGCACACTGTCCCGGCCAACCCTGCCGCGAGCATCGGCGCCGGAGTTTTTTGTTTGCGCATTTACCGGGAATCCACACAAAAATACGAGGACCAAAACACCAAGACGGAACGAGTCACGCATCAGCATGAGGCAGTCTTCTCCAGCCACACAGCCGCCACAATCATTAGATGCTAGCAAGCGGTCTTCTGGTCTTCTGTCGCAACTCCGGCGGGAAATCCTCGGGAAATGAGTCAGACAGGCCGCAAGTGCCGATAGCTTTTCCCTGAATCTAGTTCTTGAAATTCAAGACACTTATGCCTGCCGTTCAGCGAACTGGTTCGCGGTTTACCGACGGCTTGCGAAAGCGGAACCACACGAATAACGTTATAGTGGCGACGAAGGCGCCGACGGAATCGAGCAGGGAATCCCAAGGGGAAGCGACGCGCGATGCGACAAAAGCTTGATGGATTTCGTCGAGTGCGGAATAGCCTGCAGCGATGGAAAGGGCAGCGAGCGCCCACGTCCATCGCCAGCCCGGACGGCCCGCGCGAACTCCGCGGAATAGCAACACGCAGAAAATAAAATACTCCGTGAAATGCGCCGATTTGCGGATGTAAAAGTGGATGACATAAAACTGATCGGGAGTGAGCGACGGCATCAGCCAGTGGAAAATCGGGAAAAAAATCGAAGCGGTATGCTCGGACGAAAACCAATCAGTGGAAAGAGAAAAAATAATGCACGCCCATACCAGGGCCGGCCACCACGAACGAAAAAACTGCGGCAGGAAACTTTTGGCCGGCACACGCTGACGGATTTCAGCCAGCTGCGGCGCGGGACGCGGACTGCGCCACGGTTGTTCAGACAAGGAATGGCTCCGGTCCGCAGCAGCGGACGTAATTCAGGATGTTGCTCATGGCTATTCCATTCTATAGTTCGGAGCTTCGCGCGTGATGACCACATCGTGCACATGCGATTCGCGCAAGCCAGCGGCGGTGATGCGCACGAAGCGGCCCTTCTCGCTTAATTCTTGCAGCGTGCGGGCGCCTACGTAACCCATTCCGCTTTTCAATCCGCCGACCAGTTGATCGGTCAGCGCGCCGAGTGGGCCTTTGTACGCAACCCGGCCTTCCACGCCCTCCGGCACGGACTTGCCGCTATCGCCCAGTTCCTGCACGACACTGTAACGATCGGAACCCGCAGCCATGGCTCCGATCGAGCCCATGCCGCGATAAGATTTGAAAGTGCGGCCCTGAAACAAAATTGTTTCGCCAGGCGATTCTTCGGTGCCTGCAAAAAGACTGCCGATCATTACGCAGGAGGCTCCGGCAGCCAGCGCTTTCGTAATATCGCCGGAATATTTAATGCCACCATCGGCGATGATGGGTACTTCAGTGCCACGCGCGGCGCGAGAAGCTTCGACGATCGCGGTGAGCTGCGGCACCCCCGCGCCAGTAACCACGCGAGTAGTGCAAATCGACCCCGGCCCGATACCCACTTTCAGCCCATCAATTTCCAATGCCATCAAATCTTTCGCCGCTTCATAAGTTGCCACATTGCCAGCGACGATTTGCATTTCCGGCAGGCGCTGGCGAATGGTTTTGATCGCGTCCATTACTTTTGCGGTGTGGGCATGGGCGGTGTCGATGGCCAGTGCATCCGCTTTCGCTTTTGACATTTCGATTGCGCGCTCGAGAAAATCTCCGGTTGCGCCGACAGCAGCTCCGGT
>Ga0307474_10001776_pt1 | contig 15591 bp, 9 predicted proteins | sample atmos_gasesECM1C_2_FD_203312 | JGI IMG/M metagenome (GOLD analysis project Ga0307474, IMG submission 203312) | Hardwood forest soil microbial communities from Morgan-Monroe State Forest, Indiana, United States - atmos_gasesECM1C_05 | ecosystem: Environmental > Terrestrial > Soil > Temperate... | reverse complement strand
CGGTCGCAGCCGCGTATGTGACAACGCGCATGGATCTCCCCCGATATGTGATAGGAATATCCCCGCTATCGTCACTGGCGAGTACCCGGCGCCTTGGATGACCAAACGCCAGGGAATTCCCGGCAGTGGCAATTTCGCCACTATTTAAGCGCGTCGCGGCCGCGAGATCTGATTTGGATCCCCTTGTGCCGCCTGGCTTTTAAGGCGCATGGCGGCCGTGGTCGGGGCGGTGCCCGGAGCCCGCCGCCCGGGCGGCCGTGACGGTACGTCTCGCCGGGGGCAGATAGCTTGACGTCGAGATAAGTCGGGACTAGATTTGTCCATAGATAGCTTGACATCGAGATACTCCGGCTGGTGGCCGGCGCGAGCGGCCGAGCCCCCGCGACAGCGGAACCCGCGGCTGCGGGAAGATGCGTTACGGCCGGGAAATCTGGGCAGCGGGACGCAGGGACGAGCAAAGGGCAGGAGACCAGACGATGACAGCCAATAGCTTCGGCAGCCGTGGCACGCTGCAGGTGGGCGGCAAGAGCTACGAGATCCACCGCCTCGGTGCCGTGGCCGGAAGCGACGACCTCCCGTTCAGCCTGAAGATCCTGCTGGAGAACCTGCTGCGGACCGAGGACGGCGTGAACGTCACCGCCGACCACATCAACGCGCTCGCGTCCTGGGACCCGCAGGCCGAGCCCGCCACCGAGATCCAGTTCAGCCCGGCCCGGGTGATCATGCAGGACCTGACCGGCGTTCCGGCCGTGGTCGACCTGGCCACGATGCGCGAGGCCATGCGCGACCTCGGCGGCGACGCGGGCAAGATCAACCCGCTGGTCCCGGCCGAGCTCGTCATCGACCACTCGGTGGTCGCCGACGTGTTCGGGCGGCCCGACGCGTTCGAGCGCAACGTGGCGCTCGAGTTCCAGCGCAACCGGGAGCGGTTCGGCTTCCTGCGCTGGGGCCAGGAGGCGTTCAGCCAGTTCAAGGTGGTGCCGCCGGGTACCGGGATCGTGCACCAGGTCAACATCGAGCACCTGGCCCGGGTGGTTATGGCCCAGCCGGGCGATGACGGCAGCGCGGCGGCAATGGCGGCCTACCCGGACACCTGCCTCGGCACCGACTCGCACACCACCATGCAGAACGGCCTCGGCGTGCTCGGCTGGGGCGTCGGCGGCATCGAGGCCGAGGCGGCCATGCTCGGCCAGCCGGTCTCGATGCTGATCCCGCGGGTGGTCGGGTTCCGGCTGACCGGCGAGCTGCCGGCCGGGGCCACCGCGACCGACCTGGTGCTGACCATCACCGAGCTGCTGCGCAAACATGGCGTGGTGGGCAAGTTCGTCGAGTTCCACGGCGACGGCGTGGCCGCCGTGCCGCTGGCTAACCGGGCCACGATCGGCAACATGAGCCCCGAGTTCGGTTCTACCTGCGCGATCTTCCCGATCGACGGCGAGACGATCAGCTACCTGCGGCTGACCGGCCGCGGCGACGAGCAGGTCGCGCTGGTCGAGGCGTACGCCAGGGAGCAGGGCCTGTGGCACGAGCCGGGCCGCGCGGCGCGCTACTCGGAGGAACTCGAGCTCGACCTGTCCACCGTGGTCCCGTCGCTGGCCGGGCCCAAGCGGCCGCAGGACCGGGTGGCGCTGACCGACGCCAAGACCGCGTTCCGCGAGGCGCTCGGCGCGTACGTGCCGCTCGACACCCTGGACGAGGAGATCGCGGATACGTTCCCCGCCTCCGACCCGTTCGTCCCGGAGAAGAACGGCGCGGCCGACCACCAGGGCGCGCCCGCCCGCAAGCCAGGCCGGCGCCCGTCCGCCCCGGTCGAGGTGACCCTGGACGACGGCACCAAGACCGAGGTGGACCACGGATCGGTGGTGATCGCCGCCATCACCTCGTGCACCAACACCTCGAACCCGTCGGTCATGGTGGGCGCGGCGCTGCTGGCCAAGAAGGCGGTCGAGGCCGGGCTGGAGAGCAAGCCCTGGGTGAAGACCAGCCTCGCGCCCGGCTCCAAGGTGGTCATGGACTACTACGAGCGCGCCGGCCTCACGCCGTACCTGAACAAGCTCGGCTTCAACCTGGTCGGCTACGGCTGCACCACCTGCATCGGCAACTCCGGCCCGCTGCCCGAGCCGATCAGCGAGGCGGTGAACGCCAGCGACCTCGCGGTGGTCTCCGTGCTGTCCGGCAACCGGAACTTCGAGGGCCGGATCAACCCGGACGTGAAGATGAACTACCTGGCCTCGCCGCCGCTGGTGGTGGCCTACGCCCTGGCCGGGACCATGGACACCGACCTGACCTCGGAGCCGCTCGGCACCGGCCAGGACGGCCAGCCGGTCTACCTGTCCGACCTGTGGCCGTCCCCGCAGGAGATCTCGGACATCGTGCGGGACGCGGTGGCCGCCGAGATGTTCACCCGCGACTACGCCGACGTGTTCACCGGGGACGACAACTGGCGGGAAATGGACGTGCCGCCGGGCCAGACGTTCGCCTGGGATCCCGGGTCCACCTACGTGCGGCGCCCGCCGTACTTCGACGGTATGCCGGCCGAGCCCGAGCCGGTGACCGACATCCGGGGGGCGCGCGTGCTGGCCCTGCTGGGCGACTCGGTCACCACCGACCACATCTCGCCGGCCGGCGCGATCAAGACCGAGAGCCCGGCGGGGGAGTACCTGATATCGCACGGCGTGCAGCGGCGCGACTTCAACAGCTACGGCTCCCGGCGCGGCAACCACGAGGTGATGATCCGCGGCACGTTCGGCAACATCCGGCTGCGCAACCAGCTGGCCCCCGGGACCGAGGGCGGGGTCACGGTGAAGCTGCCCGAGGGCACCGAGACGTCGATCTACGAGGCGTCGCGGGCCTACCTCGGGGAGGGCACTCCGCTGCTGGTGCTGGCGGGCAAGGAGTACGGCTCCGGCTCGTCCCGCGACTGGGCGGCGAAGGGAACCGCGCTGCTCGGGGTGCGGGCGGTGCTGGTCGAGTCGTTCGAGCGAATCCACCGGTCCAACCTGATCGGGATGGGCGTGCTGCCGCTGCAGTACCGGCCGGGGGAGTCCGCCGCGTCGCTCGGGCTGACCGGCCACGAGGTGTTCGACGTGGTCGGGATCGAGGCGATCAACACCGGCCCGGTCCCCAGGGAGGTGACCGTGGTCGCCGACGGCCGGGAGTTCCGCGCGGTGGTGCGGATCGACACCCCCGGCGAGGCCGAGTACTACCGGCACGGCGGCATCATGCAGTACGTGCTCCGGTCCCTGCTGGCCCGGGGCTGACCGGCCCGCCGCCGGAGTCGGCCAGCCGCGCCCGGACCTGGTCGGCGCCCGGATAACGCAGGTCGTCGAGGATGCCGAGCGCTCGCCGCCAGGCGTCGCGGGCCTGCGGTAGCTGCCCGGAGGCGTGGTGCGCGTTGCCGAGCTCGCTCAGGGATTCGGCCTCGTTGAACCGGTCGCCGAGGTCGGCGAACCCCTGCGCCGAGCGCTGGAAGGCGACGACGGCCGCGGCGTGCTCGCCGAGCTGCTGGCGCAGGTAGCCGAGCGTGCCCCAGATCGCCGCCTCGTTGCGCCGGTTGTCGTGCCCGACCTGCACGCGCAGCGCCTGCTGGCAGCAGGACACGGCCCGGCGGTATTCCCCGAGGTGCCCGTAGAACCAGCCGGCGTTCTGCAGCGCCAGGACCTCGCCGGTCCGGTCGCCGCAGCTGCGGAACAGGCGCAGCGCCTCCTCGTTGTGCCGGAGCCCGTCCTCGTACCGGCTCTCCGTATCTAGCAGCTGGGCGATGTTGATGTGCGTATTGGCCTCGCCGTCCTCATCGCCGGCCTGGCGGTAGAGGGCCAGTGCCTGCTGCAGGTGGGCATGGCTGTCCGGGCCCGAGCCGAGCCGTATCCACGCCCGGCCGAGGTAGCGGTGCGAGAAGGCCTGCCCCGGCTGGTCACCGAGCGCCTCGGCGGCGGCGAGTGCGGTCTCCTGGCTCAGGCACAGGTCATGCCAGTGCCCCCGCCAGTAGAGGAACCCCGACAGGGTCCACGCCAGCTTCCAGGCGTAATCGCTCAGCCCGGCGCCGGCGGCGGCAGAGATCACGGCCAGGAGCACGTGATGCTCGACCTGGAACCAGGCCATGGCCCGGTCACGGCCGGCGAAGGTCTCCGGCGACGTCCCGCCCTGCGGCGGATCCAGGGCCGGCCCGGACCGGTTCGGGCTGAGCAGCATGGCCGCGGCGTGGCCGGTATGCAGGTAGTGGTCCAGCATCCGGCGGGTGGCCGCGCTGCGCGCGTCGTCGTCCACGGCGGCGCCGGCCTGCTCGGCCGCGTAGGCGCGCAGCAGGTCGTGCAGGCCGTACCGGCCCGGCGACGGCTCGGCGAGCAGATGCGCCCGGGTCAGCTCGGCCAGGGCCTGGCGCGCCCGGCCGGGCGAGACGCCGGCCAGGCTCGCGGCGGCCGGGACCGAGATGTCGGGGCCGGGATGCAGGCCCAGCAGGGCGAACATCCGCGCGGCCGGGAGCGTGAGCTGTCCGCTGGACCAGGAGAAGACCGCCCGGACGCTGCCGGCCGGGTCGCCGGTCTCGAAGGCATCCAGGCGGCCGCGCGAGTCGCGCAGTTCGGAGGCGATGGCGGCCAGCGGGAAGCTGGGGCGGGCGTCGGCCCGGGCCGCCGCGATGGCCAGGGCCAGCGGCAGCCGCGCGCACAGCCGGGTGATCTCGGCCACCGCGCCCGGCTCGGCGGCGACCCGCTCCGCGCCCAGCCGGGAGGCGAGCAGCGCGCGCGCCTCGGCGTCGCTGAGGACGTCGAGGGTGAGCAGCCGGGCGCCCTCGGAGGCGGCCAGGCCGCCCAGCTCGTTCCGGCTGGTCGCCAGGACCAGGCAGCCGGGCGAGGCGGGCAGCAGCGGCCGGACCTGCCGCTCGTCGCGGGCGTTGTCCAGCAGGATGAGCAGCCGCTGGCCCGCGATCAGGCTGCGGTAGAGCCCGGTCTGCGCCTCGAGGCTGGCCGGGATCCGCTCCGGGCTCACGCCGAGGGCGTCGAGGAACCCGCGGATGGCCTCGGCGGGCGCCACCGGGGTGCCGGAGGGGTCGAAGCCGCGCAGGTTGACGTAGAGCTGCCCGCCCGGGAAGCGGCCCGCGACCTGGTGCGCCCACCGGACCGCCAGCGCGGTCTTGCCGACGCCGGCGGTGCCGCCGATCGCGGAGATCACCACCGTTCCCGGCGCCTCCGCTCCGGCCCGGTCCAGGATCCGGGTCAGCGCGGCCAGCTCGCCTTCCCGGCCGGCGAAATGCGCGGCGGTGCCGGGCAGCTGCCGCGGCACGGCCGGCGCGGCCGCCGCCGCGGGCCGGGCCGGGGTCAGGGCGGGATCGGCGGCGAGGATCCGGCGGTGCAGTTCGCGCAACTCGGGACCGGGCTCGGCGGCGAGCTCGTCGACCAGGGCCCGGCGGGCGCGACCGTAGGCGGCCAGCGCCTCGGCCTGGCGGCCGCTGCGGTACAGGGCCAGCATCAGCAGCGCGTGCAGCTGCTCGCGCAGCGGCTGAGCGGCGGCCAGCTGCTCGAGCTCGGCGGTCAGCTCGGCGTGGCGTCCCCGGTGCAGGTCGGCGTCAACGCGAGTTTCCAGTGCCTGCAGCCGCAGTTCCTCGAGGCGGGGAACGTTACGCACCGTCACGGCATCGGATTCAACGTCAGCCAGCGGCCGGCCGCGCCACAGGGCGAGCGCCGCGCGCGCCTGCGCGGCCGCCTCGTCCCAGGACTCGCCCGCGGCGGCCGCCCGGGCCGAGGCCAGCAGCGCCTCGAACCGGGTCAGGTCCAGCTCCTGGGCGCCGACGGTGATCAGGTAGCCGCCCGGCTGCGCGGTGATCCTGGCCTGGCCGTCCTCGCCCAGGGCCCGGCGCAGCCGCTTCACGTAGTTCCGGATGGTCACCTGAGCCGACGGCGGCGGCCCGGCCGCCCACAGCGTCTCGGCGATCCGGTCCACCGACACCACCTGGTTGGCGGCCAGCAGCAGCTCGGCCAGCACCGTCCGCTGGTTGCCCCGCGGGACCGGGATGACCGTCCCGCCGCGACGCACCAGTAACGGCCCGAGCAGACCGAACTCCGTCTCCGTCATCAGCTGCCCACCGTCCGTGCTACCTCAGCGCTACGCGGATGCTACCGGCCCGGCTCAGGCTCGAAGGCGAATGTCGGGCGTACAGCGAAAGACCGGGCGGAGATGGTCATGACGGACGGGCGCTGCGGCGTCCTGACGGCGCCTCCCCGGCGCGCGGTAGACGGCGGGGACGTGCTGGTGCTACCCGGCCCCGGCCGGCTGCATGGCCGGGCCGGGAATGGCGGCCAGGCGCCGCATCAGCGCACCGAACTGGTCGAACGACAGGCTCTGGTCGGCGTCGGACAGCGCCCGATCCGGGTCGGGGTGGACCTCGATGAGCAGTCCGTGCGCGCCCGCCGCGCGTGCCGCCCAGGCCATCGGTGCCACGTACCGGCGCTGGCCGGTGCCGTGGCTCGGGTCCACGATCACCGGCAGGTGTGATCGCTCGCGGACCACGGCGACCGCCGACAGATCGAGGGTGTTGCGGGTGGCGCTCTCGAACGTCCGGATGCCCCGCTCGCACAAGATCACCTGCTGGTTGCCCTGAGCGACCACGTACTCGGCGGCCGCGAGCCATTCCTCGATCGTGCTGGACAGCCCGCGCTTGAGCAGCACCGGCCGGTCCACCTTGCCGAGCTCGCGCAGCAGGTCGAAGTTCTGCATGTTGCGCGCGCCGACCTGCAGGATGTCGGCCGCCTGCGCCATCCGCTGCACCTGGTCCACCGCCATCACCTCGGTGACCACGGGCAGGCCGGTCTCCCGCCCGGCCGCGACCAGCAGGTCCAGCCCCTCCCAGCCCAGTCCCTGGAACGCGTACGGCGAGGTGCGGGGCTTGAACACGCCGCCGCGCAGCACGTGCGCGCCCTGGTCCCTGACGAACCGGGCGCACGCCATGATCTGGTCCGGGTCCTCCACCGAGCACGGGCCGGCCATCACCACGAAGCCGTCCCCGCCGACCAGCACGTCGCCCACCCGGATGATGGTGTCGGCGGACCGGGCCGCGCGGTCGACCAGCTTGTACTGGCGAGACCGGCGGACGGCGGGCGCCTCCTCCGCGGCCACGGCCTCCAGCGTCTCGGCCGGTGACGCGCCCGCCTGCGGGCCGGGCAGGTCTCCGGGCCGGGCCTCGGGCCGCAGTGCCTTGGCCGGGTAGCTGCCGAGCACCTTGATGTACAGCGCCGCCGACCGGAGCTCGTCCAGGGCGGCCGAGGTCCGGGGGTCGGCCGTGTTGCCCTCGAAGTCCAGGAAGAACAGGTACTCCCACGGTCGGCCCGGGCGGGGCCGGGACTCGAGCTTGGTCATCGAGTGGCCGCTGCCGGACAGGACCTCCAGGCAGCGCAGCAGGGCGCCCTCCTCGTGCCGGGTGACCAGGATCAGGCTGGTCTTGCACGGGATCCGGACGTCGGTGGCGGCGGGCGTGGTGGACAGCACCACGAACCGTGTGTAGTTGTCAGTGAAGTCGGAGATATCGTGCCGCAGCACGACCAGGCCGTACGCGGCGGCCGCCTCCGGGGAGGCGATCGCGCCCACGCGGGCGTCGCCCGCCGCGGCCACCGCCTGCATCGCGCCCGCCGTGTCGAAGTAGGTGGTCGGGACGGCGTCGGGCAGGGACTGCAGGAACTGCGCGCACTGCTCGAGGCCCTGGGGGTGCGACAGGATCTGCGTCAGTGAGGACAGCGGCACGTCCTGCGCGGCAGCCAGGCAGTGATCGACCTTCCAGGTCTCCTCGCCCACGATGAACAGCTCATGTTCCCGCAGCAGCGCGTAGACCTCGTTGATGCTGCCGGCGGTGGTGTTCTCGATCGGCAGCACGGCCAGGTCGGCATCGCCCGCGAGCAGCGCGTTGACCGCGTCCCGGAACGTACGGAACCCGGTGAGCTCGCCGTGCATCCCGCGGCCCGCCAGGTACTTCTGGGCGGCGGCGTGGCTGTAGGCGTGCGCCGCGCCCTGGAACGCCACCCGGGCCCGCCCGCCGCCGTCGCCGTTCAGGTGCCGCGCCTGCTGCGCCACCGAGTCGCTGATCAGCTCGCGGAAGATCGTGCGCACCAGGCTGGCGGAGACCCCGAGGTCGGTGGCCACCGCCACGACGCCGTCCAGCACCTTCCGTTCCCGGTCGGGGTCCTGGATCGCGGACGTGCCCTGCTGCTTGACCTGGGCGATGGCCGCGATCAGCTCGCGCCGCTGCGCGATCAGGCGGACGATCCCCGTGTCCACCTCGTCGAGGCCCTGCCGCAGGTCGGCGATGTCTGGCTGCTGCTCCGTCACTGTTTTCCCCTCACGTCGCAACGGTAGCGTCTTTGGGTGCGTCAATCAGAAACCCCGCCCGCGGCCGGCGCCCCGGATGGGGCCGGCCGCCGGTCCCTGGCCGGCCTCCCCGGTGCCCGCAATACGGCGCTGCTCGCGGCCGGGATCCTCGTGCTCGCGGTCAATCTGCGCGCGGCGATCGCCAGCCTGCCCCCGGTCTTCCCCGACCTGTCCGCCGCGCTGCACCTGTCCTCGGCCTCGATCAGCGTGCTCGCCGCGGTGCCGGTGCTCTGCTTCGGCGTGTTCTCTGGCCTGGGTGCGCCGCTGAGCCGCAGGTTCGGCGAGGAGCGGGTGCTGCTGGGCGCGCTGGTCCTGCTGGCGGGCGGACTGCTGCTGCGCGGCGTCCTGCCGGTGGTGCTGCTGTTTCCCGGCACGGTACTGGCGGGCGGGGCGATCGCACTGATGAACGTGCTGCTGCCCAGCCTGGTCAAGCGCCGCCACCCGGACCGGGCCGGAGTGCTGATCGGCGCCTACCTGCTGATGCTCAGCGCGGGCGCGGTGGTCGCGTCGCTGATCGCCGTGCCGGTGTTCAAGGCGGCCGGCGGCAGCGAGCGCGGCGCGGGCTGGCCGGTGCAGCTCACGCTCGGCCTGTGGGCGCTGCCTGCCGCCGCGGCGGCCGTGGCCTGGCTGCCGCAGTTCAGGTACCGGACCCGGCCGGATCGCGCCGGGCGGGCCGCCCGGGTGGCCGTGCACCGGCACGTGCTCGCGTGGCAGGTCGCGGCGTTCATGGGGCTGCAGAGCATGGTCTACTACGGCACGCTGTCCTGGCTGCCCACCCTGTTCCAGGACCGGGGCGTCAGCGCCGCCGCGGCGGGCGGGCTGCTGGCCCTGATGAACGTCGGCAACGCGATCACCGCGATGCTGATGCCGGTGCTCGCGCAGCGCGCCCGCAACCAGCGCCTGCTGGTCACCGCGATGGCGCTGGCCGCTTCGGGCGGCCTCCTCGGCGTGCTGCTCGCCCCGACCGGGACCGCCGCGGTCTGGACCCTGCTGCTCGGCCTGGGCCAGGGCGCGTCGCTGGGCCTGGGGATCTTCTTCACGATGGCCCGGGCGCCCGACCCGGTGACGGCGGCTTCACTGTCCGGGTTCGCGCAGAGCAGCGGGTACCTGATCGCGGCGGCCGGACCGCTCGCGGTCGGGTTCCTGCACGCCGCGACGGGTGGCTGGACGGTGCCGATCCTGGCGCTGCTCGGGGTGGTCGTTGCGATGCAGTGGTCCGGCTGGCTGGCCGGACGGGCCCGGACCCTGCCACCGCGGGGGAAACCGGGTGAACCCGGTGAACCGGCGCCGCGGCCCGAACGTATCGAGGGAGTTGGGGAATCGCGTGAGCTTGAGTGAGTGGGGAATCGCGTGAGTGGGGGTGGCAGCTGGTGCGTGCGCTCAGCGTGCGTCAGCCATGGGCACGGGCGATCGCCCGGGGACACAAGCCGGTCCTGAACCGGTGCTGCGACACCGGCTACCGCGGGCCGGTCGCGATCGCCGTGGTCAATCTGGCGGGCGTGTGCGGGGCGGGGGCCGCGGGCGGTCCCGCCGCCCCGGGCCGGTGCGCCCGCGGCGAGTGGGCGGCGGCCTACCACTGGCAGCTCGCTCACCCGCGCCCGCTGCGGTGGCCGGTCCTGGCGCTGGGCCAGTCCGGGCTGTGGGAGCTGGTCCCGGAGGTCGCCGACGGGCTGAGCAAGTTCCTGCCTGACGAGGCCGTCAGGGCGGGAAGGCCGGGATAGGCCCGGCCGAATTACAATCGGTGGATCCCGGATCGACTGTCCCGCGCGCTGGGACACCCCGGCCGACAGCGGCCCGAGACCACCGAGGAGCTGAGCCAGTGACTTTGCTGGAGACCATCTCTAGTCCGCGGGACCTCAAGGCGCTGAGCGCCGCCGAACTGCCCCAGCTGGCGGGCGAGATTCGTGACGTCCTGATCGAGACGGTGTCCAGGACCAGCGGTCACCTGGGGCCCAACCTGGGCGTGGTCGAGATGACGATCGCCTTGCACCGGGTCTTCGACTCGCCCGTGGACAAGATCGTTTTCGATGTCGGCCACCAGGCCTACGTGCACAAGCTGCTCACCGGCCGGCGCGCGGACTTCGGGACGCTGCGGCAGCGCGGCGGGGTGTCGGGATACCCGAGCCGGGCCGAGTCCGAGCACGACCTGGTCGAGAACTCGCACGCCTCCACCGGCCTGAGCTACGCAGACGGCCTGGCCAAGGCCTACCGGCTGCGCGGCGAGGGACACCGGACGGTGGTCGCGGTGATCGGCGACGGGGCGCTGACCGGCGGGATGGCCTGGGAGGCGCTCAACAACATCGCGGTGGCCAAGGACAGCCGGATCGTCATCGTGGTCAACGACAACGGCCGCTCCTACCAGCCGACGATCGGCGGGCTGGCCGACCATCTGGCCGCGGTGCGGGTGTCCCAGCGGTACGAGCACGTGCTCGACTACATCAAGACCACGCTCTCGCACACGCCGCTGGTCGGCCCGCCGCTGTACGAGACGCTGCACGGAATCAAGAAGGGCATCAAGGACGTGCTGCAGCCGCAGGTGCTCTTCGAGGACCTCGGCCTGAAGTACCTCGGCCCGATCGACGGCCACGACGAGCAGATGGTGGAGCACGCGCTGCGCCGGGCGGGCGGCTTCGGCAGCCCGGTGATCGTGCACGTGATCACCAGGAAGGGGTTCGGCTACCCGCTCGCCGAGCAGAACGAGGAGGACTGCCTGCACCAGGTGCCGGCCGCCCCGCCCGCGCCCCTGGCGGGGGCCAGCGTCCCGGCGACGCCCAAGCGCACCTGGTCCGAGGTGTTCGGCGACGCGCTGCTGGCGGTCGGCGCGCAGCGCCCGGACCTGGTCGCGATCACCGCGGCGATGCTGCACCCGACCAAGCTGGACGGGTTCGCCCGGGCCTTCCCCGACCGGGTCTTCGACGTCGGCATCGCCGAGCAGCACGCGATGACCAGCGCGGCGGGACTGGCGATGGGCGGCCTGCACCCGGTCGTCGCCATCTACTCGACGTTCCTGAACCGCGCGTTCGACCAGCTGCTGATGGACGTGGCGCTGCACAGGCTGCCGGTGACGGTGGTGCTGGACCGGGCCGGGGTGACCGGCCCGGACGGCGCGAGCCACCACGGCATGTGGGACGGCTCGATCCTGCAGGTGGTCCCCGGCCTCAAGGTCGCGGCGCCGCGCGATGCCACCCGGATCGCCGAGCTCCTGACCGAGGCCGTGGCGGTGTCGGACGGTCCGACCGCGCTGCGCTTTCCCAAGGGCACGGTCGGCACCGAGGCCGAGGCCGTGGCCAAGCTGGGCGGCATGGACGTGCTCAGCGTGCCCGCCGACGGGGCGGCCAGGGACGTGCTCCTGCTGGGCGCGGGGCCGATGGCGGTCACCTGCGTGCAGGCCGCGGAGCGCCTGGCCGACCAGGGCATCGGCGTCACGGTCGTCGACCCGCGCTGGCTCAAGCCGCTGGACGAGGCGCTGGTGGACGCGGCGCGGGAGCACCGGCTGGTGGTCACAGTGGAGGACAACGGCCGGGTCGGCGGCTTCGGCGACGCGGTGTGCCGCCTGCTGCGCGACCACGAGGTGGACATCCCCGCCCGGACGTTCGGCCTGCCGCAGGAGTTCCTCGAGCACGCCGAGCGCGGGGCACTGCTCGAGGACGTCGGGCTCGCCCCGCAGCACCTGGCCCGGGCCATCACCGAGGCGGTGGCGCGGCTGACCCCGGAGCTGGCCCACGGACAGCCCGCGTGAGGGACAATCGGGTGTTATGAAGACACTCGAGGTTGCTGTGGTCGGCTCGGGCCCGGCCGGCCTGTACACGGCCGAAGCCCTGGTCAAGCAGGCCGCCGCGCTCGACCCGCCGCGTCCGATCCGGGTCGACGTGCTCGACCGGCTGCCCACCCCCTACGGGCTGGTCAGGTACGGCGTGGCCCCGGACCACAAGTCGATCAAGTCCATCGCCGAGTACCTGCGCACGGTGCTCGAGCACGACGGCGTGCGCTTTGTCGGCGGCGTGCACCTCGGCGACGACGTGTCCCGCGATGACCTGCTGGCCAGCTACGACGCGGTGGTCTACGCGACCGGCGCGATGCGCGACCGGCGGCTGCGCATCCCCGGCGAGGACCTGCCGGGCAGCGTCGCCGCCACCGACTTTGTCAACTGGTATTGCGGCCATCCCGACGTCGACCCGGGCCGGTTCAGCCTGGACGACGCCGAGTCCGTCGCGGTCATCGGCGTCGGCAACGTGGCGGTCGACGTGGCCAGGATCCTGGCCCGGGACCCGCACGAGCTGCGCGAGACCGACGTATCGCAGCCGGTGCTGGACACGCTGATGGCGAGCAAGGTCCGCGAGGTCTACATGATCGGCCGCCGCGGCCCGGCCCAGGCCAAGTTCACCACCAAGGAACTGCGCGAGCTCGGCGAGCTGCCCGGCGTGGATGTGGTCGTCGAGCCGGGCGAGGCCGACCTGGACGCGTTCGACCCGACCGGCGAGAGCGCCCGGCTGGCCACGGAGGACCGGCACGTGCGCGGCAACTACGCCGTGATCAAGGACTGGGCGGCGCGCCGTCCGTCGGGATCCGGGCGCAGGCTGACCGTCCGGTTCTGGCTGCGGCCGGTCGAGATCCACGGGCCGGAGCGGGTGTCGTCGCTGACCCTGGAGCGCACCCGCCTGGACTCCGGCGGCAAGTTCACCGGCACCGGCCAGACCGAGACGCTGGATGTCCAGCTGGTGCTGCGCAGCGTGGGCTACCAGAGCGTGCCGCTGCCCGGCGTGCCGTTCGACGAGCGCTCGTCGATCGTGCCGAACGTCGAGGGCCGGGTAACCGGGCCCGACGGCGCCGCCCTGCCCGGCGAGTACGTGGCCGGGTGGCTCAAGCGCGGGCCGACCGGCGTCATCGGCACCAACAAGTCCGATGCCGCGCAGACGGTGCGGGCGCTGCTCGCCGACCTGGCCGGCGGGCCCGGCCCGGACGACGTCCCGCTGCCGCGGGCCGGGCTGCTCCGCTATCCGGAAGCCGCGCCGGAAGCAGCGGAGCAGGCCGCGTCCCGGTTCGAGGAGCTGCTGGCCGCCCGCGGGATCCAGCCGGTCAGCTACGAGGACTGGCTGCGGATCGAGGCCGCTGAGCGCGAGCTGGCCGCCGCCCTGGGCCGCGGCGCCCGGGTCAAGCTGCCCAGCCGCGAGCATCTGGACCGGGCCTGCGGGTTCGTCCGGCGCTCCTAGCGGCCCGGCGGCGCACGCCCCGGTTCCTCGGACCGCTCACTGTCGGCGGGCCGGTCTAGCGTGACTGACATGGACATTGACTGGAACGCCGAGCTCGCGGCCCAGCTCGACGGGCACTGGAAGCGCCAGCTGCGGCCGCGCCTGGACGGGCTGACCGACGAGGAGTACTTCTGGGAGCCGGTCGCCGGGTGCTGGAACGTCCGGCGCCGCGCCGACGCCACGCCGCCGGACGCGCCCGGCCGCGGCGAGTACACGGTGGAGTTCTCGTTCCCGCAGCCCGAGCCGCCGCCGGTGACGACCATCGCCTGGCGGCTGGCCCACATCATCGTTGGCTGCCTCGGCATGCGCAGCGCCTCGCACTTCGGCGGCCCGCCGGTCGATTACCAGACCCACGAATACGCGGGCACGGCCGCGCAGGCGCTCGCGCAGCTCGACGCCGGGTACGCGACCTGGATCGCGGGCGTGCGCGGGCTGGGCGCCGACGGGCTGGCCCGGCCGTGCGGTCCGGCCGAAGGGCAGTTCGCGGACCTCTCGATGGCCGCCCTGGTGCTGCACATCAACCGCGAGGTGATCCACCACGGCGCCGAGATCTCGCTGCTGCGCGATCTTTACCGGCGCCGGGAATGACGCCGGGGTAGCCCAGCGACGCAGCAGGCCACCGCCGTTCACGGCATACTGCTATCCCGTTATGGATGTGCCCATGGATGCACCCGCCGGCCTCCCGGAGCGGCTGAGGCTGCTGCTGGGCGCGCCGGAGCTCAGCTGGCTCGTCGACAGGATCCGGGTCCGGCTTGAGCGCGGCGAGCCGGTCGACGGCACCGTCACGCTGGTCGGCGCCACGGCCGAGCAGCGCCGGGCCGCGGCGCGGCTGCTCGGCCACGCGGTGCCCCGCGGCACCTCGCTCAGCGTGCCGCTGCCCGAGGTCGACGCCGCGCTGCGGCGGTCCGGGATCGGCTCCGGCCTGCGGGCCGCGGTCGAGGCGCTGACCGGGCCGGTCCGGGACCGGGCCGCCGAGCGGGCCACCGAGATCCGGCAGTTCCAGAATGCACTGGACGGGGCGCGGCGCAGCCCGCTGGCCGCGGCCAAGTGGCATCTGGCCTGGCTGGAGGAGGTCAGCCGGGACGGCAGCCTGACCCGGCTGGTCCGGCACGGGCAGGGACAGTTGCTCGCCCAGGCCACGGCGGTGCTCGAGCGCCTGCCGTCTGGGGCCGATGAGCCGGCCGTGCTGCTGCCCACCCTGGCCGAGGCGGTGACCGGCGACACCAAGGCGCTGGACGGAACCCCGCTGGCCGCGCTGGTGCTGCGGGCGGTGGCGCTGCGCGAGGGGGTCCCGGCGCCGTCCGGCCGGGACGCGGAACGGGCGCTGTGGACGGCCGCGGGCGTGGTCACCGACGACCTGGCCAGCCAGGTGCTGGTGCTGAACGTCCGGGCCGGCGGCGAGGGGCTGGGCGGCTGGCTGACCGAGGCGGCCGAGGCGGGGGAGCCGTTCCGGGTGACGCTGCACCAGCTCACCGTCATGCCGATCATGCCCCTGGCGATCGACCTGCGCGTGTGCGAGAACCCGGCGGTGCTGCGCGCGGCCGCCGGGCAGCTCGGCGCGGACAGCGCGCCGCTGGTCTGCACCGAGGGCGAGCCCTCGGTCGCGTGCTTCCGGCTGCTGCAGGCCGCGCTGTCGACCGGGACCAGGATCCACTGGCACAGCGACTTCGACTGGCCCGGACTGCGGGCGACGGCAGCGGCGATCCGGCGGCTGGGCGCGGCGCCCTGGATGATGGGGGCCGAGGACTACCGGGCGGCGCTGGTTCCGAACGCCGAGCCGCTCAAGGGCCCGGCGGCCGAGAGCCCCTGGGACACCAGGCTGGCCGCGCTGATGCAGGCCAGCGGCCGGGCCGTGACCGAGGAACGCCAGCTCACCGCGCTGCTGGCCGACCTGGCCAACCGGCCGGGGCTACGCTGAGTTCGTCGGGCCGCCGCAGGCGCTAGCTGACCAGGGACTTCAGCAGCGCCCTGGTCCTCAGCGCGTCGTCGC
>Ga0307474_10001775_pt1 | contig 15594 bp, 9 predicted proteins | sample atmos_gasesECM1C_2_FD_203312 | JGI IMG/M metagenome (GOLD analysis project Ga0307474, IMG submission 203312) | Hardwood forest soil microbial communities from Morgan-Monroe State Forest, Indiana, United States - atmos_gasesECM1C_05 | ecosystem: Environmental > Terrestrial > Soil > Temperate... | reverse complement strand
AGTCCTTGCCGGCACTAGTCTTGCCGCAGGTTGGATTCTTTGGACTTCCTCGAGAAACACCAGGGGCCACGGCGCGCGGCTGCTCGCCGGACTGTTTATGCTCGCCGGACTACACGGCATCGATCGTCCGCTCTGGCTAGAGAGTCCGCTATTCCTCTTGCGGATCGCCTTTGATCATCTGCTCGCCGTCTCGCTCGGCATAGCGATGGTTGTGCTCGTTTTGGAGCGCGCCCGTGCTCGTACCGATGAGCTGAACGACAAGCTTCGCCGGCTCAGTCTTCTTACCGCGTCCAGTACCCAGACACTCTCGGTTCGCGAGGTTTTGGATCTGGTGCTCGTGAATGTTGTAGGCAGCCTGGGCGTTTCTCATGGAATCGTTCGCCTTGTGGAGGGCGATGGGAATTCGGCGAAGCTTGTGGTGCGCGCTGCCGTAGGCTTTGATGAAGACTATCTGGCGAAAAATAAACAGATTTCGGTCACCGAAGCCTGGACCCAGAGAGTTCTGAAAGAAGATTTTGCCGTCACCAGGATCGCTGATGAGACCGATCCGCAGGAACTCGGCCGCATGGCTGCCACGGGCATGAAAGAGCTTGTCTCCTTGGCTCTCCGAGGGAAAGATGCACCACTGGGAATTCTTGTGATCGGATGCGGGCACGACACGAGGATCCAGGATGATGAGATTGACTATCTGAAGAACATCGCCAACCTTCTCGGTCTGACAATTCAAAACGTATTGCTTTTCGAGCAGGTGAACACAGTTCAGCGCCAATGGGCCTATACCTTTGACTCGATTGGCGATCCGATTTTTGTCCATGATGCGGACGGCCGTATTGTGCGCGTCAATCAACGCATGCTCCAGCTAACTGGCCGCGAAAATAAATCGCAGGTCGGCCGCTACGTGAACGAACTGTTCGCGCTGAAAAATGCGGCATACCGGCTTTGCCCTTACTGTGAAGGAATTGCTGGGGAAGGAGATGATCCCGATCCTTGGCTCCCAGGCTATTTCCTCGCGTCCAACTCCGTTTTTGCAGACCACATCGGCCGCCAAATGGGCACGGTCCATGTCTTGAAAGATATTTCCGATCGCAAGCGGGCCGAAGAGAAATATCGCACGCTCGTTTCCAACGTTCAGGAGGGCGTTTTTATCAGCACGCCACAGGGCCGCTTTCTCGACTTCAACGATGCGTTTCTGCGCATGGCCGGCTTTTCCACCCGCGACGAGCTGATGAAAATTGACATTGCAAATCTCTACGCCAATCCTGCGGACCGTGAGCGGCTCAAAAAATTGCTGTCCGATCACGGCTCTGTCGCCGACTTCGAATTCGACATCCGGCGAAAAGACGGCGAGCTTCGTACCGTAACCGAGTCATCGAATGCCATCCGAGACGTCGCGGGGAATGTCACTGCCTACCAGGGCTTTCTTCTTGACATCAGCGAACGGAAGCGCGCCGAGCACGAAATCCGCCGCCGCAATCGAGAACTGTTGGTCCTCAATTCCATCGCCAACACCCTCAGCGAATCGCTGGATCTCAGCGATTCGCTCCACCGTACTCTTCGCCAGTTGTCTGAGCTGTTCAGCCTCGACGCTTCGTCGCTCTATCTTTTCGATGCTAACAACGAAGTCTTGCGCAGGGTCGCTACGGTTGGTCATCGCTCCGAATTGTCTCGCCATTTTCCGCCGACTAAGGTTCAGCCCGAACTTCTTCAGCACATCAAGGCCGTGCATGCAACCTTCCTCTCGACCAATGGCCTTCCACTGCCGCAAGTTCTTAAGGACGCTCAGCGCCAGGAGCAGATCGTTAGCGCGCATGTCGTCATTCTATGGTCCAAAGACCGCGTCATTGGCGGATTAGTCGTTGCAAGTCGCTCGCCGCGCGACTTTTCCCCGGCTGACGTAAACCTCTTGATTGCCGTTGGCAGCCAGATATCCAGCGCAATTGAGCGCACACTTCTATATGACCAGACTCGCCAGGCTTACGACGATCTTCGCCGCACACAAGAACAGTTGCTGCACAGCGAGAAGATGGCGGCCGTGGGCCAGCTGATCTCCGGTGTTGCGCACGAATTGAACAATCCTCTGACTGCCATCCTCGGCTACAGCCAATTGCTGACGTCCTCCGCGCAGATCGGACCTCAAGGGCTCGAGTACAGCGAGAAACTCTACAAACAAGCCCAACGTACTCACCGCATCGTCCAGAATCTCCTGAGCTTTGCCCGCCAGCATAAGCCGGAGCGGATTCCCGTCCGCCTAAACCAGGTACTCGACGACACCCTGGCATTGCGGGACTACGACCTGCGCATGAGCAATATCAAGCTGCACTTGGACCTGGCCGAGGACTTGCCGCTGGCGTCCGCCGATCCTCATCAATTGCAGCAGGTTTTCCTGAATCTTGTGAACAACGCGGTGGACGCCATTCTCGAAGCTTCCGAAAAGGGAGAGTTGTGGGTTCGGACCGCCAAACAAGCGGACAAGTTTATTATTGAATTTGTCGACAGCGGCCCCGGGGTCAAGGATCCAACCAAGGTTTTCGATCCGTTTTACACCACGAAACCAGTCGGGAAGGGAACCGGACTAGGCTTAAGCATCTGCTATGGCATCATTATCGAACACGGGGGCCAGATTCACGTCAGCAATCTTCCTCCGCGCGGCGCGTGCTTTACCATTGAGCTGCCCTGTTTGGCGATTGCCGCGACCAGCGAGCTTTCAGGCTCCGAATTGTCGTCGTCGCCGGTTAGCTCGCTTTCGAAGTAAGTTGATATCTCAACTATCTTCAAAGCGCCCTCATCACTTTTTGTTTTTACTGTTCGGACTGCAGAGCCAGTTCAGCAGCAAGCGCCGCTCGCTCGCCAAGCTTTGCCATGGTTTCTTCCATTTGCATGGCTATCGATGCTGCCATCTGCCACACTGTTAACAATTGCGGCTGCGGAATAATTCCTATCAGCAGCCGGGCCTTCGTCATCTGAAACCGCCAGCGAAAGATCATCGCCAGCCGTATCCGTTCGTATTCATGTGAGCCCAAGACCTCGGGTGACAACACGGCGATGACTCGCGCAACGCGAAGTGAGTGCTCAAAGTCTCTTCGTATGGCGGCCAGGTACAGCAGCGCCACGTTTCTTCGTTCGCGACGTAACCTGTTTTCCAGATAGCGCCCGCCCTTCGCCTTCGCAAACTCAAAATCGGCGGGATCCATAGATTGTCGAATCTGCGGCATATTGTTCAAATCGCGGGGAGCCTTGTCCAACGCGCCTAAACCATGCTCATGGCCTTCGCGCTGGCTGGCGCCGCGCAGAGCCCAGAACAACAATCCCGCCAGACCAAGCCCGGCAACTACCGCAACGAAAAAGAACGGCGAATTCACGGCTTCGAGGACTCCGTGTTCCAGAATTGACTCAGTTGTTGGTTCAGTTCCAAGAGTCTTTGATTTACTTGCGGAATCAGCGAGTGATACACCTGAGCCGGGTTCAGCTGAGGTTCGCGAACCGTGTGGGTGACCGGTTCGCGCATGGCCCAGTTCCACAGCAACAGAACGCACACAAACGCTGCGGAAGAAACGTAATTCCAAGTGCCCAGATACGCCTGCACGTGCCTTTCGAACACCAGATCATTCAAGAGTTTGCAGCAAGAAAGTAGACCGAGTCCGAGGCTGATCATGCGGTTAGCAGGCTCAACAGGTACCGCATAATACCGGGCGAACAACAGCAATCCTACGATCCATGTGGCGATAAATGCTTCCAGGCTCATATCCAGCGTGATGACGGCAAGCCGGTAGTTTCTGGTCCCAAAGTACACCGTGGAAATCAGGACTATCGCGCCGCACGCAATCAGTATCCGCATTGCGAGTGCCCAAACGCCTTTGTATCTTCCCAGGATCCGGTAACAAATTTCCGCAGCTGCGAACCCTCGCGCGACCACCACGAACGCTTGCGTTGTCCACCCTATGCGGTATCCGTTAACGGTCGTAAATCCGTACGATTGATACAAATAGATGCCGACTACGGTTTGCAGCAGATTCGCGATCAGATAGAGCGTGAAAAGCGGATACGTGCGATACCGCGCAAGTAAAAGCATGCGGAACAACAAAAAAAGGGTTAGCGCCGTTGCTAACCCCCAAGTGATAAGAATTAATGTTGGCAGTTGTGACACGGCCAGAGCTTAACACGCTCTACTGGTTTTTGAGAATAGTTAACATGCGTTTCCCACAGACCATTGTGCGGACCGCAAGGACATAGTTCCAAATTGGAACACCCTTAGCCGGTCTGTCCTAGTACATGTACCCTCGAAGGCGGCAACGCTTGCAATGGTACGCCATCCGCCGCGATTACTGCGTCCGATTTGGACGGCGGAAGCGGCGGCAGCGGCATTCCGTCGGCCTTTGCGGGTGGCAGCGGCGGCAATGGCATGCCATCTGCTACTTGCATCTGTGTGGTGCTGTTTGTTGTAGTGTTCCGATTGACTGACGAACCCGCGGAAACTACGATGGACCCGACCAACAATGTAAGACCTGAGAGCAGAGCAATTTTCTCGAAACGCATAGATAACACCTCCAGGTGCCATCTTTTGCGTTCCCCTGCGAAAACGATTTTTGCGGTTCAAAACGTTCCGATTACGGAACACTGAGTTATGAAGAATGGATGATCAAATTCTCAGGAACAAATCTGTAGTACGCGACTTTGCTGCGACCACTCTCGCTGCCATCCCCAATATGTTTGGGCGGTTGGTCTATATCGCCTCTCTTCGCGATCTCTCGTCAGGCAATTATGAACACGCCGGACTTGCCGCGCTGTACTCTCAGCAAGCAGTCCAGGAATCGCTGGAATGTTGTCACTACGAAATATTTCAGAGGATTTTAGAGACGCCGCTTTCCATACAGGCGCAGGACCTGGCCGAATGTCTCCAAGGAATGGCCGGATCCTATCCTTCAACCCTGTCGCACTGGCGTGAGATGGAGGCCTACCGCGTCCTACTGCCGACGAATACGCCGGCCTACCTCAAGGAACTCTTCTTTTCGAACCTGCGCGCGCTGCTTGAAATTCTGCAAGCGGAGAACTCCACGGTTCGTTCAAACGGCTGACCACTCCAATCACCTTGCCGACCACCTCAGCTTCCGCCGGCAATGCCCAGGATTCCGGAGCGCAACGCGACAAAGGATGCGGCTCCATCAACAGTCGCCCCGGTACCTGATAAAACCACCCGCACCGGTAACCATCCCTCACATCAACAAGATACATCGGCCGGTCGTGTTCGCAAGTCCACTCTGCAACCTCGATTTCCCGCATCTCGGTATCCACCAGCACCAGGCTCCCGGGGCGCAGGAGTGGCGCCATTCTTCTGTCCGTCAGCCCGATATATCCATAACAATGCTGCGGACGTTCTTTCTTGAGAGCTCCTTCGAAGTGGCCCCACCGTTCCACCATCCTCGAAAGAAGATCGGTGCGTCGCGGATCAAATCCGGGATCAAATCGCAGCGGCACGCGTAAGCCGGTTGGTGGCGCCGCCACATGTGTTCGCGGAACTTGAAAATTGATTCCGTCCCCGAAGCATTCCTCGATGGGAATTTCAAACCATCGAAATAGCTCCATCGGATTCAAATGATAAAGCGCGGCCAGCGTGTAGAATTTATGCAGGCCCGGCACGACATTTCTATTTTCAATATCGGCCAGCCGGCTTATGTGCATGATGAAGTTGGGGCTGCCACGCATCGCAGCGAGTTCGTAGCTCGCAGTCTCAACGTCACGGTATGTCAGCCCAAGTCGCTCACGGACCTGGCGTAATCGCAATCCGGGCTGCATGGGATCCCCCTGCGGGAGGGTTTGACTTCAGGCAGCGTACACCCGAATTACCATTCTGTTAAGACTTCAGAACAGGCCAATCGGAGCACTCTGTTTTTTCCCGCTTTAAATTCTTTACCATAAGTCGGTCTCAAGACGCATTCCGTGCCCGGCCGGCCTCCTAACTACTGCGATTCGGGGAATCTGTTATTCTCAAAAAATGCACATCAATAAGCTCGCAATTCGCGGCTTCCTCTCCCGGCTGGCAGGGCTTACCCTTTACTTCTTCTTCGTCATTTCTAATCTCTCCGCCCAGCAATCTCCTGCTCCTTTAGCACCGCCTCCGGTAACCAATTCCCCTGCAGATTTTGTTCGCGCTGCCGACGAGGTTCTGCACGACATGAGCGAAATCACCGGGCTGTCGCTGGTTTCGCCGCTCAAAAAGACGCTTCGCTCGCGCGATGAAATTCGCGCTTATGTCATCCGCCAGATGGAGGAAGACAAGGATGCTGCGCAGCGCTACGCCGACGCCAAATCTGCCGAAGCCTTTGGCCTGCTGCCAAAGAATTTCGACCTGGACACCTTCATGGTCGAACTGCTCACCGAACAAATTGCCGGTCTATACGATCCAAAGGCGCACGAGTTCTATATCGCCAATTGGATTCCACTCAACGACCAGCGCATGGTCATGGCCCATGAGTTGACCCACGCACTGCAAGACCAGCATTTCAAGATTGAGGCGTGGCTGAAGGCGGCGCGTCCAAACGACGATGCCGAATTGGCGCGCGAAGCCTTTCTCGAGGGCAGCGCCACCGCCGCTATGGTCGATTATCTTTTGGAAGGTACGGGAAGATCCGTCATCAACATGCCAGAATTCGACCCTTCCATTTTGACCGGCGACATCGGTAGCACCCCTTCGTTGCAGAAGGCGCCCCCGTTTATCAAAGACACCCTCGTTTTTCCATATTTTTCAGGCATGACCTTCACTGCCGCGGCTTTAAAGCCCGACGGTTGGAGGAATCTCGCAAAAGTGTTTGCAAATCCGCCCGCATCCACGCAACAGATCATGCATCCCAGTCTTTACAAATCTGGCCACGTCCCCGAACGGGTGACCCTTCCATCGATTGACAACAAACTTGGCAAAGAATGGAAAAAACTCGACGAAAGCCTGTTGGGCGAATTTGGCTGGCTCGAAGTCTTAAAACAATATCTCGACGAAGCTGGAGCCAAACCTCTCGCCGCCGCCTGGGAAGGCGATCGCTACCAGCTTTTCGAAAATCAATCCTCCAAGCGACTGCTTCTCATCACACGTCTGCATCTGGCCGGCCCTCAGCAAGCCGCCAGTTTTTTTAGCGAGTATTCCGGATTGCTCGAAAAAAAACACCGACAACGCACCAACTTGTTTCGCCAGCCAAATTTTTTCTCCTTCGACACTCCCGACGGCGGAGTCTTACTGCGCTGCGCCCAATTGGACTGCGTCAGCTTGGAGGGTGGCGACCGAGCCTTATTCGTCGAAATCAACAAGCAGATTGGCCTGGGATCGCTTCCCGAGCCGGATCAGAAACCCGGCGTTACGGTGACAAGCACCGCCCGGTAAACTTGTAGTGCGGGAGCCCTGCTCCCGCTTTCGCGATTGCCCGCCTATACGACGGCTTCGCCAGTTTTGCGTCGCGCATTCGCTTAACTCTCCATGAGCCTGCTGCGAAGTCGCGGGTCACACTGCCGATGCGGAGGTGCCTCTGCATGGAGGTGCCGAATTCCGGTTGTCCTCAGCCTTGACGCGCGCTTCAAGCCGAACCACACGCTTCGCCATTCGCTCGGCCCTGCGAATTTCCGCCACCGTGGACCGCACGTATCTCGCTTCAACATTCCTATCGCGAAGCGCTCTCAGTCCCGCTCGTGCAAACTCCAGCGCCTTATTGAAATCTTTCGTTCGCCGCTCGTAAAAAACCGCCAGCTCTTCGCAGGCCACGCAACTGAGTTCCGCGTCTTCCAGTAATTCTTCCCAGATCAATGCGGCCGCCGCGTACTCCCCTCGGCGTTTCGCCATTTGCGCCAGTTCGCGTCGCGCTTGCGTATCGAAAGGAAGTGGTAGTCCCCGGTCCCGCGCGGCAAGGCATGCCGATTCGGCTTTGCTCGCTTCACCGCGCCTCTGTAGATAGCGTGACAACCCAAACAGATCCAGCGCTTCAGTCGCCTCGCGTTGCTGAGAATCCAGCAGGGCATTCAGCTTCCCAAATAGGGCTGCCAGCCCGCGCAAATCCATTCCATTGTGCCGTACCACGCCCGCCAGCGGAGCAGGAGAACCTCCGCGCAAATAATTGAAATAAAATTGTGGAATCATTGACGACGGCACATCGTCTTCGCGATGCCATCCCAGTCGCGCTATATCCAGTACGTGTCGCTCCAGCTCCACCAGCTTCACCGAACCTAGCCGCAGTTTCCATACTGCTCGCGCCGGATGTAGCAAATCCAGATGCGCTGCCAACTCCGGCACTCGAATGCATCGCGTCATCAAATACCGGCTCTCCAGCAGCGGCCAGTCGAAAGTTTTTCCATTGAACGTTACCAGCACCGGACGTTCGGCAATGCGCGCCGCCAATTCCAGTAACACCGAATGTTCCTCGGAAAAATCGCGCATCATGAACTGCTCAAGCTGCAGCCCTCCCGAATCCCACCAAGCAATCCCGATCAAGAACGCATACGTTCCCGTTCCTCCGGCTAGCCCGGTAGTTTCCGCATCGAGAAAAAGCCATTTCTCGGGATCTTCCGCCGCCGCTCGCCACTTTTTTGTTCGTGCTGCATCCTGCGTCTTGCACAACAAGTCCAGCGCCGCAGGCGCCACTTCCGGAAATTCCGGCGTGGCATACCAGTTCCGAATACTCAAATGCCTTCCATACTTCGTCGAAAAAATCGTAGCGCCCAGCAGTCGCGCAAGTGCGCATTCATCAGGCCCGGCGCCCGGTGAGTCTTCGGCCGGTGTTCGCTCGTCGCGGGTGATTGTACCCTCCGCTGGACGCAGCGCAGCCAGCCGCGCAAATTTATCGATTGAGGCCATCTATCCGCACGCCCTCCGAGTGATGCTATTCATCCTATCCCACATGGGCCGGAGCCCTAGCTCCGACATTTACCTGGGGCTTGTTAGGGGCTTTAGCCTCTGAGAAACCGGCTTCATCTCTGGCCCAGACTCATATAATTCGCTCCAAGATCGCCAGCGCCGCCTCCTTTGCGCGCGGTGCCAGATCGCCTGCTGGCCCCACACACGAGGGACAGCCCGACTCGCATCCGCAACCCACGATCAGCTCTCGCGTTTGTGCCATAAGCAACTTATGCGCCCGATACAGCGGCTCTGAAAAGCCGATCCCACCCGGATAAGCATCGAACAAGTACAAATTCGGCTCAAAGAACTCTTTCGCCATCCGCTGCATCGCATCTTCCAGAGCAATCGGCGCAAACTTTTCACCTTCTGCTCCCGGCTGCGGCGGCCGCTCGCCAATCGCGGTTCCCAAATCCCGGCCGTCGCACATCAGCAAGAGGGTCGCCACCGATTCCATCGCATGCAGTAGACCAAACATTCCGCTCTGCCGCTCACTGATCGAAAACGGCAGCGATTCCACCAGCGCCCGCTCCAACGTCAACCAGTAGGAAGTCGTGTGCATCTCGTTTTCCGGCAGCTCCAGTTTTCCCGCTCCAATATTTTCATTCGTAAAAAACTTAATCTTCTTGAATCCAACCACCTGCGCCCGCACCAGCACGTCCCCATGCGATCGCCAGTGTTCCTTCCGTTGTAGGGGTGCAGCACCGCTGCGCCTCATGTCCGCAAGATTGCTCGAATTTTCGCTGTTACCCACTGCCTCACCTTGCTCCGATTTCTCTCCATCTTCAAATGTCCGTGATTCGCCAGCCACTTCCAACACCCGCACCTGCGTGTACCGCACCGCGTCCGTGTAATAATCCACATCCACTTTCTTGACGTACGCTTTGCGCTCCTTAAAATCCAGATGCTCCACGTGATACTGCTCTCCGCCGTGCAAATAAATCGCTTTCTCATGCACCGTTGTCAGCGCGCTCGCGAAATCCACTTCGCCAATCACCTCCGGCTGCCCGGTGACATCAATAATGATGAAGTTATCGCTGGTCACCGACCGCAAACTCACCGTATCGGCCGGATACGCCTGCTGAGTCCAGTGATAGTGCTCTCCCGTACGGTGCAGATAACCCGCATCCGCGAGCCGCGCACACAAATTCGGCACATCCGCATCGCCGAATTTATCCTCAGGCGCAATCGGCAATTCGAAGGCCGCGCACTTCAAATGATTAACTAGAATTTCCAGATTGTCCGGCTGAATGTACCCGTGCTCCGGCGTATTCCCGAAAAAATAATCCGGATGCCGCACAATAAATTGATCCAGCGGCCCAGACGATGCTACCATCACCGCGCACGAACCCCCGCTCCGCCTGCCTGCTCGTCCTGCCCTCTGCCAGGTCGCTGCGATCGTTCCTGGATACCCCGCCATCACCGTCGCATCCAAGGATCCAATATCTATCCCCAACTCCAGCGCGTTCGTCGAAACCACACCACGAATCCGTCCTTCGCGTAGCCCGCGCTCAATCTCCCGCCGCTCGTGTGGCAAATATCCGCCTCGGTATCCTCGAATTGTTTCTGGCGTTCCTGGAAAATGCGGATTTGCCTGCTGCAAGTAGGTCAGCAGAATCTCCGTATGCAGCCGTGAATTCGCAAACACCATGGTCTGCAAGTCGTGCTTCAAAAATTCCTGCGCGACCCGCGAACTCTCGTTGATGTAGCTCCTTCGAATCCCCAACGCGCGATTCACCACCGGCGGGTTGTAAAATACAAATGTCTTTTCCCCCGCGGGCGCTCCATTCGCAGCCAGCACCTCAACTTCATCTTCAATCAACCGCTCCGCCAACTCTCCCGGATTCGCAATCGTCGCCGAACAACAAATAAACTGCGGCTTGCTCCCATAAAATCGCGCGATCCGCCGCAGCCGCCGCAACACATTGCACAAATGGCTTCCAAACACTCCGCGATACGAATGCAGCTCATCAATCACGAGATATTTCAAATTTTCAAACAGCCGCGTCCATTTCGTATGGTGCGGCAAAATCCCCGTATGCAGCATGTCCGGGTTGGTCAGGACAATGTGCCCCTTCTCCCGTATCGCCTTCCGCGCATCGCCAGGCGTGTCCCCGTCATAAGTAAACACCCCAAACCGCCGCGCTCCCGAGCTCTTTGCATTTGTACTGATGACTCGCTGCTCGCCATCTGCAATCTCGTGCGATAACTCTCCTACCTTGCTCTCCAGCCTCTGATTCACGTCATACAATTCCGCTAACTGATCCTGCGCCAGCGCCTTCGTGGGAAACAAATACAACGCCCGCGTGTCCTCATTCTCCAAAATCGCGTTGATCACCGGCAGGTTATAGCAAAGCGTCTTGCCCGAAGCCGTGGGCGTCACAATCACCACATTCCTCCCGCCATGTACCGCCTCAGCAGCCGCTGCTTGATGCGAATACGGCCGCGCAATCCCCTTGCGCGCATAGGCCGCCCGCAATTCCGATCGCACCCACTCTGGCCAATCCGCAAATTCCGCAGCCCGGGCAGGGAACCGCCGCACCGCGGTCAGTATCTCTCCGTCATGATTCCGGTCCGCAAACGTGCTAAGCACCTCATTCACGCGCGCAATCGTCGCATTGGTAGCGGTCGCCTTCTTCTGAGGCGGGCGATCTTCGCCACACCGGCCGGCGTTCTTGCGCCGCACCGCCAACGATTCCGCCACGGTTCCCCCCTGATCTGCGAATTTCAGCCCGCTTGCAACATTAACGTAATTCGCCTTTTGTTCGCTCAGGCTAACATCCGCCATCCTTCCGCGCAATGGAATAGTCCAAGACTTTTCTCACCAGGCCACTAACCCCGGAGGACTATTCTTTTCCCGCCCGCCCCGCTAACGGTACAATCTCAATACGCGGGGTGCCCGATGGCTGCAAGCCTCTTACGGAATCAATCGTTCTCGACGCGTCGTTCGAATGATAAACAGCGCATCATCGAGCACTACGACGTCCTCAGTCCGTACTACCGCTCGCTCTGGGGCGAACACCTGCATCACGGCTATTGGATTCGTGGCGATGAATCCAAAGAAAAAGCACAGCTTCAGCTCATCGAGCATCTCGCGCAGCTCGCAAACATAAAACCCCACTGGCACATCCTCGACATCGGTTGCGGTTTTGGCGCCAGCGCTCTCTTTCTTGCCGAAAAATTTAGCGCCACCGTCACTGGTATCACCATCTCTCCCGCGCAAGTCGAAATCGCCAAGCAGGCTGCTGTGCAGCGGTCTCTCGATGCAACCTTCCTCCTGATGGACGCCGAAGCCATGAATTTCTCGTACCGGTTCGATGTGCTCTGGTCCGTCGAATCCATCTCCCATTACCAGGATCGTCCCCAATTCTTTGCTTCTGCGGCCAAACTTCTGAAGCCACACGGCACCTTTGCCATCACCGACTGGTTCAAAAAAGACAACCTCACTTCCGTGCAGACCCGCAATCTTATCGAACCCATCGAGAAAGGCATGTTCGTTGAACTGCAAACCATGGACGACTACGCGCGATACCTCACGGCTAACGGCCTGCAAATCACGCACCGCGAAGTTCTCAACAGGAATTGCGCTAGAACCTGGGACATCAGCCTGGAAATCATCAAAGACAAAAAATTCTGGGCCCTGGCCACGAAACTCGGCCCGCACTTTGTCACCTATCTCAAAGCATTCAGCGCCGTGCGCGCGGGTTTCGCCTCCGGCAACTTTGTCTACGGCCTCTTGGTCGCGGCCGCCAATCCCAATGATGCCGATCCCAATGGCGGATGACCCCGTCCACGAGAGTCATTGGGCTTACCTATGCGCTTCTACCTCCCTTGACCCACAAAATCGTCGGTAACCTTTGCTTGGTACTATCGCCAAATGTAAAATATTCGTCGCCTGAACCACTCGGCGACTCATTCCCGCATCTTTCCGCATCACACTGCTCGCTCCCGGAGGAACGCCCTTGAAAAACAGAATTGTTGGTGGACCCGTACGTTTCGTTGTCGCTCTGATGATCGCGACCTTCCATTTAGCTTCCTCAGGTGCACAGTCCGACGCTCCTCCCAAACAAGCGCCGACGGCAAAGGCCCAAGTCACCACAACCAGCGCAAAGATTGCCATTCCCGATATTCCCTACACCAAGTTTGTCCTCGCCAACGGACTCACCGTCCTGGTCCACGAAGATCACAAAGCCCCCATCGTCGCCGTAAACACCTGGTACCACGTCGGTTCGAAGAACGAAAAACCCGGCAAAACCGGCTTCGCCCATCTGTTCGAACACCTCATGTTCAGCGGCAGCGAAAATTTCAATTACACATATATCAACGCCATGGAACGCATCGGTGCTACCAATTTGAACGGCACCACCAACTCTGACCGCACCAATTATTTTGAAAACGTTCCCACTTCCATGCTGGACTACGTGCTCTTCGCGGAAAGCGACCGCATGGGCCATTTGCTTCCGGTGTTGGACCAGAAAAAGCTCGATCTGCAGCGTGGCGTGGTGCAAAACGAAAAGCGCCAGGGCGAGAACCAGCCCTACGGCGTCACGCGCCAACTGCTCGCAGAAAACACCTATCCCGTCGGCCATCCCTATTCATGGACAACCATCGGTTCCATGGCCGACCTCGATGCCGCTTCACTTTCTGACGTGCAGGAATGGTTCAAGACCTACTACGGCCCCAACAATGTCACCGTCGTCATCGCCGGTGATATCACTCTCGAAGTCGCACGCCAAAAAGTTGAAAAATATTACGGTGGCATCCCTCCCGGTCCTCCTGTCGTCCATCGCGAGGCCTGGGTCGCGAAGCGCACCGGCACCCACCGCGATTCAGTGCAGGATCGCGTCCCGCAAGCGCGCCTCTATCGTGTCTGGAATGTGCCTCCGACCAATTCCCCCGAAGAGGCGCAGCTCGATCTGGCTGCGCATGTTCTCGGTCAGGGCAAGACTTCGCGCCTCTACAAGCGCCTTGTCTATAAAGATCAGATCGCCACCAGCGCCACCGCAAGCGATGGCAATAACGAGATAGCTGGGCAATTCACGATTACCCTCACCGCCAAACCAGGCCTAGATCTCAAAGCCGTCGAGGCCGCCGCAGACCAGGAGTTGCAAGATTTCCTCAAGAACGGTCCGACCGAAGCCGAGCTGCAGATCGCCAGGACACAAACCTTCGGCCAATACGCGCGCATCATGGAGCGCATCGGCGGCTTTGGCGGTAAAAGCGACATCCTCGCGCAATGCCAGACCTATGCGGGCAATCCCGATTGCTACAAGGAGTATCTCAAACGCATTCAGGCGGCCACGCCCGCATCCGTCAGGAAAGCCGCGAAGGATTGGCTCTCCGACGGTGATTACGTTCTGGAAGTGCAACCATATCCCACCACGCTGAAAGCGTCAGCCCCGATGGATCGTTCCAAGGAACCTACAACCGGCTCCGCGATGTCGCTCAACCTTCCTCCCATGCAGAAAGCCACGCTCTCCAACGGCCTGAAAATCGTGCTCGCAGAACGCCACTCTGCCCCGGTTGTGAATTTTTCCCTGCTAGTGAACGGCGGTTATTCCTCCGACGCCACCTCTGCTCTCGGTACCTGCAGCTTTGCTCAGCGCATGCTCGAGGAAGGAACTCCCACTCGCGATTCGCTGATGATCGGCGAAGAGCTGGAATCGCTCAGCGCTGAATTCTCCGCCGGCGCCAATCTGGATTTCGCCATGGTCGATCTCGATGCTCTCAAGGCCAATATCGACAAGTCTCTCGAAGTTTATGCGGACCTCATTCTGCATCCCGCTTTTCCGCAAAAAGAATTCGCTCGTTTGCAGAAGGACCGCCTTGCCGCCATTCAGCGCGAGAAAGTCACGCCCAACTTCATGGCGTTGCGTGTCATGCCGTCACTACTTTATGGCAAAGATCATCCCTATTCGGGCGCGTTCCTCACCAGCGGCACCGAAGCCACGGTAAGCAAAATGACTCGCGAAGACCTCGTCAAATTTCACGAAACTTGGTTTAAGCCCAATAATGCCACGCTTCTCGTCGTTGGCGATACCAGCCTCGCCGAGATCACTCCCAAACTGGAGAAACTTTTTGCTACCTGGAAGCCCGGCGAAGTCCCGAAACAAACCATTCCTTCTGTCCCACAGCCGGAAAAAGATGTCGCCTATCTTCTCGATCGTCCCGGTTCAGGTCAGAGTTTGATTCTTGCCGCGCAACTGGCGCCTCCTTACAACGATCCTGATCAAATCTCACTCGCGCTGGTCAACGACATCTTCGGCGGCAATTTCAGTTCCCGCATTAACATGAATCTCCGCGAAGACAAGCACTGGTCCTACGGCGTTCGTTCCCGCCTCTCGCCCGCCAGAGGCGAGCGCCCCTTCTTCAGCATCTCTCCCGTGCAGACCGACAAAACCAAAGAGTCTCTGGTCGAACTCGTCGCCGAATACAAAAATATCGTGAGCAGCAAACCCATCTCCGAGGCTGAACTAAAAGACGAACAGACCAACTCCACCCTCGCCCTGCCCGGAAGCTTCGAATCCGTACAGCAACTCTCCGGCGCTTACAGCAACATCCTGCAATACGGCCTGCCCGACGACTACTACAACACCTTCACGCAAAAGGTCCTGGCCGTAACGCCAGACGCCGCAAACGAAACAGCCAAAAAATACATCCAGCCCAGCCACCTCGTCTGGATCATCGTCGGCGACATGAGCAAAGTCGAACCTGGCATCCGCGAACTA
>Ga0307474_10001774_pt1 | contig 15599 bp, 15 predicted proteins | sample atmos_gasesECM1C_2_FD_203312 | JGI IMG/M metagenome (GOLD analysis project Ga0307474, IMG submission 203312) | Hardwood forest soil microbial communities from Morgan-Monroe State Forest, Indiana, United States - atmos_gasesECM1C_05 | ecosystem: Environmental > Terrestrial > Soil > Temperate... | reverse complement strand
CGTTGTGGCGTATTTTGTGCTCAGCAAGCACGAGGGAAGTAATATCAATATACTGACGCCATCTTTAGTGATGGCTATTCCCGCATACTATTTGTTGCCGTTCGTGTATTTCAGACTTTTCGGAGCAGAAGGCAGCACTTATGCGCACTTCTATGTCTACTCCGCGCTAGCTGTAGAGCCTCTAGCATTCGTGTATGCTTACACGCGAACGGAAGATAGATTGATGCGCCTGCCAGGTGTCTCGTCCTATTGCAATTTCGGGCGCGTTTCGATGCTTTGCCTGAGTATTGGTGTTTTACTATATGCCCCGGTGCTTATCCAATTTAGGGAATTTATATTCGATCCCCGACAAATTTACACGCAAACACGGACAGGTTTTGGGATCCAGGCCTTTGCATCAAGCACACTCGCTTATCTTGCTGTGATTCTAATTTTGTTTTCAAAACGCTCAAAAACTGTCAAGATTTTTACAATTCTTCTGGCGACAGGGCTTCTCTCCCTCCACGGAAGCAAAGGGCAGGTGCTGTCCGTGATTTCGATCCTACTGCTCTATTACGTGTATGTTCTCGGCCGAAAAGTAACCTTCGCTCGGTCGATGATTGTGTACGTGTGCACGGGGATAGCTGTTCTGTTGCTTTTTGCGGCGACGATGTCCCTTGGAGAGAATGCCGCGGATGCGCTAGAGGCCATCAGCAGATATTCCGACTACACGAGAAATGCGATGCTGGTCATTGATTCGCATTATCCGTTGCAGTATGGCCGATTAACAATTGAGTCTAATACGCTTGGCATAGTTCCACGGCAACTTATGCCGAACAAACCAAAAAACTTCGGAACTTTCGCGCTGGCGGAAGAGTTCTATCCTGAGTGGTTTGATGCGGACACAGGATCGCCGGCATTTGGAGTCGGGGTGCAGTATGCCGATTTTGGGGTGCTATCGATCCTATATCTCGGGATCATGGCGGCGCTGAAGGGTTGGCTCGCGCGAGTTTTTGTGAATCGATTAGCTTTCACGAAACATCCGGCGGATTTTTTCATGCTTGTGTTCCTGGCCGATATTTCCGTTTTCCCCACGGGTGTCGGCTGGCTCCTGCCGGAAGCGCTGCTGGTAGCGGTATTTCTTAGATGGGTTTCGAGGATCGGAGCGAGAAAGGTGTACCGGGAATGCCCGCAAGGAGCGGTCTTGCTGGAGCCGCGGATGTTGCGACCAGCAGACGGGGGAAGCGTGAGATGAGCGGAATTTTGTATGATGCACGTTGGATCGGACCTCATGGAATTGGCCGTTTCGCAGGTGAACTGGCAAAATCAATTCCGGGACTGCAGGAGTTTCAACGGGAGCGTCGGCCGTGGCATCCCCTTGATCCCGCGCTTCTGGGGATCGAGCTTTGGCGGGAGAGACCCAAACTTTTTTTCAGTCCTGGGTATAACTCACCTGTGGGATGGCCCAGGCCGTTTGTGTTTACGTTGCATGACTTGAATCATCTTTGTATACCCGAAAACTCAAATGCGCTTAAGCGCGCCTACTATCAAAGAGTGATCCGGCCGGCCTGTCACCGCGCAGCTTTTGTCCTGACCGTGTCTGAGTATTCAAGACGAGAAATCGCCGCTTGGGCGGGAGTGGATGAACGGAGAATCGTCAATGTTGGCAATGGTGTTGGGGAACCTTTCAGCGCCGTTGGGCCTAAACATACTCCGGGATATCCTTATCTGCTCTACGTAGGAAGTCACAAGTCGCACAAGAATCTGCTACGTTTGTTAAAGGCATATGGTATTTCTGGTGTGCGTCAGGACGTCAGGCTTGTTATGACGGGAACGCCCTCGCCCGCGTTGAAGGCAGAGATGGATGAGTCCCATTTAGGAAATAGCGTGCAATTTTTGGGAACGGTGAACAATGAAAATCTGGCTAAATTGTATCGTGGTGCACTGGCATTCGTTTTTCCCTCTCTTTATGAAGGATTTGGCCTGCCACCTCTGGAAGCCATGGCGTGTGGAACTCCAGTGCTAACGTCGAACGTGTGTTCTCTGCCGGAGGTCGTAGGAAAGGCGGGAGTTTTAGTGGATCCGCTGAATGTAGAGGCCATCGCCGATGGCATTCGAGGTCTTGTAGAAAACTCGGACATGCGAGCAGACCTACGGCGAAGTGGGTTGCTGCGTGCACAGGAATTTTCGTGGAACCAGACGGCCAGGAAGACGGCTGAGGTTCTCCGGCTGGCTCTTGCAACGAATTAGTCATGATTGGCATTGCGACTGATGCTTGAACTCGCAGTCACATGGAGAACGCTCACTAAATGATTCGGACTTCGATTCTAATCCCCGCCAAGGATGAAGCACTTAACATCCGCAACTGTCTGGACTCGGTGTTCTCTCAGGCAAGCGCCAGCCAGTTCGAGGTTATTGTTGTTGATTCCGGCTCGACGGACGGCACGCCAGAGATCGTAGAAGGCTATCCAGTACGGCTCTATCGCATTCCGGCTCAGGAGTTTCACCACGCGCGCACCAGGAACTATCTTGCCAGCTTGGCGCAAGGCGAGTATTTGGTCTATCTGAATGCGGACGCATTCCCCACGTCTCCGAACTGGCTGAATTCGTTGATTTCCAACTTCGCGGACGCTTCCATCGGTGCTGCGTACGGGCGCCACCTTCCGAAGCTCGATTGTAATTTGGAGCGGCGCACGGTTCTTTCGGCAATTTACGGCGATGTCAGAATTGTCAAGGAGCCCAGCCGGAAGCAGGAACTTGGCTATCGTTACTATCACCTTTCCACTGTGAATGCGGCTTTCCGTAAAGACGTGTGGGAGGCCACGGGCTTCCCGGAGGATTTGAAGATTTTTGAGGATGTCGGCATCGCCAAGCGTATTTTGGACGCCGGCTGGAAAATCGTATATGAGCCATCCGCAACGGTGTACCATTCGGATAACCATACCGTGGTTGGATTACTAAAACGTTATTTCGATCTCGGCATAGTCTGGAAGCAGCTGGGTATCTGGGACGACGAAGCCACACAATCCTCGCTTTTTCGCGACGGCTGGCGGCTTTTGCGCCGGAGACTTGCGAGGGGAGATCGTGGAGAGAACCGAGGTTCGAGACCCCTCGGCGCCGTGATCGAGGACAGTGCCAAATACGCTGGCCTATTGCTTGGAAAGAATGAGCAGTTTCTACCGTTAGGTATCAAACGCAGAATTAGTGCTGCGCGGATTTTCGGTTGATTTCTGGACTGGATGCGGGATTCACCGCGTATCTTGATGACCGAAAAGAAGTGAAAATTGCTTTTTCCGACTACTGAAGAGTTGACATATTTTTTGCAAGGAAAGAAAAAACTCCACTTGAGAGCGCCGTCCAGTCAGTGGCAGAATGGGTTCGAAGGTATGGCGCGCGAGAAAGCAATACCTTTGAAAATATAGAGATCAAGCGGAATCTCTAAAGTTGCAGTCTAGAGCGCCTGCTCAATCGAGTGTTGGCCGCTCTTTGTTTCTGTATTCGAACTGCACCCGGGCCCTAATGACGCGCCGCAATTGGGAGAGTGCTCAGCAAGGCGTAACGAAAAACGATCGGTTTTAACCGGGACTGCATGCCAGTTGCAGTAAAGCGGCGTTTGAGTGCGCACTTTTTTTCATGACGCCGAATTAGCTTCTTCCAACCGCCCGCATCGCGCTGGACTGTGGATCAGAGCAAACGGACAATTTCGAACAGACTAAGCTGGTGAACGGATTCAACAACCAGCGTTTGAGAATCAACATAGTTACTATCTGGACACGTCGGCTGCCGGTTGCGCGGGCATTGTCGCGAAGTTGAGAGAGGCTGAGGGTCATGATCCTGCGACTTAAGTTGTACCGTTCATCGTTGAAGGTTGCTACTTATCTGTTGCCAATACTTGCGTTTTACTTTGGATGGAGCATCTGGAAGGTGTGTTGTGCGTTCCTGGGACGGCCGGTATTATTTTCGTTCCACGGGCACCTAAATCAGATGCTTTTCGGGACATTTGTGTGGGCATTCGTGTCCGAGCATCACCGAGTGACGAGCTTCGACGAATTGTTTCGAGAGCGTACTGGAGCGCGCGCTGCGTGGTCGGCGTGTCTGGCAACTTCCTTCGTACTTCTTGCTTTGCTTTACTTCAGTCGTAATGACGTCTATCCGCGCGGTCTGCTCGTTTGCAATGTAATCGTTTTGCTCGCCCTCACCGTGATGTTGCACGCAATATTTAGAGTGGTTTTTAGAAGTAGTGCGAGTATGGCCAAACCAACGCGGCTATTGGTGGTAGGCGCCGATCAGTTCGCGCGTGATGCTGCGCGAAGGCTGCAACGCTTGACTTTCGCGCCATGCCAGATCAGCGGATTCGTCAGACTTCCCGGTCAGCATGTTGCCGTGGAAGACCAACGGGTTTATGAGCTGGAACAACTGATACTTTTGAACGCGAATCATGAAATTGATGAAGCCGTGATCGCCTTGCAGCCCGCCGAATTCCCGCAGATCCCGAGCATCATGAAGGCGTTGAGCCATCTGTGCCTGCCCGCACGCGCCCTCGTGGATCTTGGGGAAGGGATTGTCATCCGGGAGAAGCTCTTTCAACTGGGCAATATTCAGATGCTGGACTTGAGCTCAACGCCCACGGAGTCGCTAGACTACGCACTGTTCAAACGCATCTTCGACGTCGTTTTTTCACTCGGTGTCTTGATTCTGGCCGCGCCGCTATTTGGACTGATCGCCCTAGTCATTCGCCTAACGTCACGCGGACCGATTTTCTTCATACAGGAACGCATCGGACTCAACGGCAATCCATTTCAAATGTACAAGTTTCGGTCGATGCGGGTTGGACCATCGCCGCAAAGCGACACGCAATGGACGACGGCAGAAGACAATCGCAGGACGTCCTTTGGAACGCTATTGCGGAAGACCAGTTTGGACGAGTTGCCGCAGTTCATCAATGTACTCCGGGGGGACATGAGCGTGGTGGGGCCGCGGCCCGAACGACCGCATTTCGTTCAGAAATTCCTGCAAGAGGTTAGCCGCTACAATCACCGACATTCGTTGAAGGTTGGCATTACGGGGTGGGCACAAGTGAACGGCTGGCGGGGTGATACATCGATCGAAAAACGGATCGAATTTGATTTGTACTATTTGCAAAATTGGACGTTTACGTTCGACCTGCGGATCATCTTAATGACGGTCTTCTCGGGCTTGTTGAATAGAAATGCCTACTAAGCAACGCGACCTCTCAACTCGGAGAGACCCAATTTCTCGCGAGTTGTGCATTACAATCTCCACCGTGGTCGTATTTCGAACTTCCGAGTCTTTCTAAGATGAACGCGACCCAATTTGTTATGGAGACATGCTGCTATGGCGCCCCCAAAGGGGACCCAGACAGAAGAGGATGCTATGGCCTTAACAAACGCTTTGAGAATCCCAGCTCTGCTCCTCGGTGGCGTTCTCACTGCGTCGAGTGTCCTGCTTTCCGGATGCGGAAGTTACCCGGTCACGTATTTTCCGTCACATGTCGGCCAGAAATGGGACATGGTTGCTGATGGAACAGGGGACATAACCCACTTCGAAATTGTGAACCCACCCACGTCGGACCATACAGACCCGGTAAATATTCACATTACGAAGACGCAAACACGCGCTTACTGGCAGAACAACAGTGCCGGCGCGGAATTGTGGTGGGGAATGCACCAACTCACAGATGGGCGATGGGTGGCTGACTACAGCATTGCGAATTTCGATCCGCCAAACCTAATGCGGTTTGACTACCAGCATTTTGACTCGAATTCCTACATGGTGGTCCCGCCCCCAGGCACTCCTGCGGGAGATTACTACGGGTACTCTCAGGATACATGGTGTATTAGTGATAATTACTGCTTGAGTCCTTGGGTTAAAGTCATGTGGCTGGCGCGCATCTCTTACCCAACGGTCGATACTCCTCTGTACAAGGGACCAGCACTTCTTAATGAAGAGTTTGAGTGTGCTCAGCCGATCGACCTAAGTGAGATAAATAATCCACTGAAATGCGCACATGAACTTTGGTATTTCGCCCCAAATATCGGACTCGTGGAGATTGCTCCACAGTGGGTCGCCGTTCCCTGCGATCCAAACTGCCCACCCGGAACTCCGCTGCCACCGATTCCCCCCCCGATTAGGAGAATCAATTAGGCTCGCCTTGCCTGACGATGCGGTCGCAAAGTTCTGGCGATCGCCAAAGGGAAAAGCCCTTCTGGACGGGCAAGAACAAGATGGAGGGACTACGGCAATTTCTATGCCATCGGTTTGCGGTTACGGAAAGAGGAGCTCGTGGGAAGCCTTTGCTTCGGGTGCTGGATTAGTGATGCTGGGGAGTCAGCGATTCCCGAATCGTTGGTCAGCGAGAACTTCCGTACGAGAACTCGTTGAATTGATGTTGGCGGGGGACGAGGATGCACTCACGATCGCGACGGAAGCAGGGACTTGGATAGGACGGGGAGTGGCTCTGCTTATCGACTCGCTCAATCCGGAAGTGGTTGTCATCGGTTCGCTCGCCGTACTCCTCGGAGAAAGAGTGCTAGCGCCCATGCGCCGCGTGCTTGCGAAAGAAGCCCTTACCCAAGCTGCGGCAGCGTGCGAGATCGTCCCGTCAGCTTTGGGCCTCGAGATCGGCGACATGAAGGCCTTGATGGCGGCTCTTAACGATCCTGTCGTCAAGAAATCGTTGGAGAGCAACCGGGCATGAAGGAGAGTGGAAAGGCCGCCCGAAATTGGCTGGACGAATACGTAGAAGACCACGAAGTGGTTCTCGAAAGGAGTTTTCTGAAGCTAGCGGATCGTGTGGAGAGAGTTGGCAAGGTTCTCGTCAGCGCCTTGAAGACAGGTCACAAAGTCATGGTATTCGGCAACGGCGGAAGCGCTACCCAGGCCTCGCATTTTGCCGGCGAGTTGATGGGACGTTTCTCGAAAACACCACGTGTACCTCTACCCGCCGTCGCGCTTTCGAGCGATCCCGGAATCGTCACCTGCGTAGGGAATGACTTTGGCTACGGCGCTCTGTTTGAAAGGCAAATCGAAGCGCTAGCGAAACCGGGCGATATCGCTCTTGCCTTGACAACGAGCGGAAGATCGGAAAACGTCCTGCGTGGACTCACGATGGCGCGAAAAAAACGCGCCACGACGGTCGCGCTGACTGGGGATGCGGGTTTGGTGGGAACGAAAGTGGAATATTTGCTGGACGTTCGGAGCGCCTCGACGAACCACATTCAAGAAGTTCACCTTATTTTTTTGCATGCGTGGTGCATCTGCATCGACAAGGAATTTGTACGCAAACCACAATAATGTGTTTGCAATCGCGCGCGACGTCGCGCACGCATGCGCCCATAAACATGACTAAACGCGGAATCGAAGTTGCTGTCGCATTCCTGACGATAGCAAGCAGAATAAAATGTCTGGTTCGCCGATCACTCTCGCATGACGGCCCGATCCGAGACGCAGCCGCAGAGACTTGTCGTAAGCGGGATTCGGTCGAGGCGGCCTGCAAATATGGCTTTTATGCGGACTCTTCAGACGGCACAGATCCAACCGGCTTGTGCAAGCCTTGGCGGATCGCATAGTGGATCAGGTCAGCCAGGGAATGAAGACCCAGCTTCAGCATGATTCTGGCGCGGTGTGTCTCAACTGTCCTAACCGTGATTCCCAGCTGGGCTGCTATCTCCTTATTCATTTTCCCTTCTGCCAATAGGCGAATGATTTCAATCTCGCGCGGTGTTGTTCGGGCGCTCGGGCGTTCACGTTGCTGATGTTCGTTTTTTGTCCTGAGAAACCCGTCCAGCACGATTTCGGAGACTTTGGGCGTTAAGAAACGCTTACCGGCGGCAATATCCTTTACGGCTTTCACGAGGCACTCTGTCAGATCGGATTTCAAAAGATATCCGTGAGCTCCCGTCTCCAGTGCTCGGCGTACCATCTGATCGGACTCGTGCATCTTGAGCACAAGAACCTTGGTATCCGGAACTGCCTCCAGGATTTGACGCGTTGCCTCGAGGCCATCCAGTTCGGGCATGCCGACATCAAGTATGGCGACATCAGGTTTCAGCTTTATCGCCCTCTCTACCGCCTCGCGACCATTTGCTGCCTCGCCGACGACTCTCCAACCGTGCCGGGAGCGGAGGACCGATCCTGCGCCGCGGCGCACAAGTCCGTGATCGTCAGCGATCAGAATGCGAATTTTTTTCAAGTTTGCTTACCTCCATGGGCAACGGAATCGTCGCACGTACGGTTGTACCTTGACCGGCGGAATCGATGTCAAGCTGGCCGTCGATCAGCCTCACTCGTTCCTGCATGCTGGCGATGCCAACCCCAATTTTAAACCAGCGGTCGCTCAGTCCGGGAAATCACGGCGGAAACTCTCTGCCGGTTCCCGATTCCCGACCTCTACCGCGTCCCTTCAGCTTGCTTTGCGCCGCGTTGCCGGACTGGCTGGCAGTGCTTTGATTTTGTCCAAGGCTGGTTGTTTGTAGGGGCTGTTGACCGATGCAGCCTGAGTGAAGGCAGCTTTTGCTTCGGGAATTTTTCTCAGATTAATGAACGCGAAACCCAGGCGATATTCGTTTCGCGCGTAGCCAACGTCGTTGGATTTCAACAGTGGCGCCGCAGCCTGGAAATTCTGAATCGCCTGTGCGTTGTTCTTTTTCTGCAGGTTTACCTGGCCGAGCGTGCTGAGCGCTAATCCCTTCTGCAGCGCGGTTTGTTGTTTCCACTGCTCTTCCGTGACACTTTCCGGACGGGGAGCGGAATCCGCCAGGGTGGCAGCCTTCTGAGCGTAGGCTTCGGCTTTATCAAGCTGTTCGCCCTTTTCTCCGTAGTAATCCGACACGAGTAGTAACATTCCCAGATTCTTCGGATCTTTCGTGAGCAGCGCGTTGGCAACCTCCAACATTTTTGGTGCGTTCTGCGCCTGCTGGTAGGACGATGCTGCGACTCCCAGCGCGGTGAGCGCGTACTCCGAATCCGGGAAAATCCTTGCAAAGTGAAGCAGCTCATCGGCACGCTTGGCAGGTTCCTGTGTTTGATAGACGCCATTGTAAACCGCTTGTTGCACGTAGCGGATGTTGTCCTGATTGCTTTCAATGGTACGCGTCTTTTGCTGTTCCCAAGTATCGACGGCAACGCCGGAAGGCGCTGGCGACGCCTTGTATGCGGTGAGAATGCTCTGTGTCTTCTCCCCATAGGCAAGCAGTTTTTCAGCATCGCCCTTTTCCGACGCGGCGCGAATCATATTCATGGCATTCTGAAAGTTGCCGGGGTCAATCGCGAAAATCTTGTCGCCGTATGCGAAAGCCTTGTCGTATTGCTTCTGCGCCAAATAATAATTTACGTATAGTTCGTCAGCTACCATCGCCATATCGCCTTGTCCGGGGCCGGCAGCGAATTTATCTATTAGCGTAAGTTTTTGCGCGGGATCACTGGCCGCATTGATTTCAGACATCGCACGATCGGCTTCGGAACCGGCGCTTACAGGAACATATTTCCCGATCTGTTGAGCTGAGGCAGTTGCCGAGGAAAAAAGAATCGCCAAAACAACCGCAACCTTTGCAAACCGCAATTTCATGGAAACCTCCAACGCAGCGCCAGATCCTCGTCGCTGAAACCGGGCGTGTCACGACTCGCGAAGTGCTCGATTCGCGGTGACAGGACAAGCGGATGTTGCGCGCATCATAAATCCAGAGGCGTGGGGAAGCAATGCACTTGTGGCGGCTTGCGCCGGGCAGGGTAGTCTGCCATCTTCGGTTAGCGACGCCAGTGTCTTGCCAGACTGATGGAGGCAAAGGAATACGATGATCAGCGAATGGAAAGGCAAGTGGGCGCTGGTGACTGGCGCCAGCGCGGGGATCGGTAAGGCGCTGGCGGAACAGCTCGCACTTGGTGGAACGAATTTGGTGCTCACGGCGCGGCGGCGGAAGCGATTGGAATCGCTGGCACAGGAATTGCGCGCGAAGCATAAGATTCAATGCGAAATTTTCGTTGCGGACCTGACGCAGGCCTCCGCTCCCAAGGATATTTTCGATTTTACCGAAGGGAAGCGCATGGCGATCGATTTATTGGTGAACAATGCAGGCTTCGGCCAGTATGGCGAGTTACACGAAGTTGAGGTCGAGAGACTGCTCGATATGGTGCGAGTGAACTGCAGCGCCGTGCTGCAGTTGACCCGCTTGTATTTGCCGGGAATGGTTGCGAAGCGGAGCGGCGACGTCCTGATTGTCGCGTCCACTGCAGCATTCCAAGCCGTTCCCTTTATTTCGACGTATGCGGCAACCAAGGCGTTCGACCTGTTCTTGGCGGAAGGCCTTGCCGAGGAGATGAAGCCGCATGGCGTGCGCGTATCCGCATTGTGCCCGGGTACCACGGAATCCGAGTTCCACGAAGTCGCAGGCCATCCGGCGAGCTCGAAGGGCCGCCAACAGACCGCCGAAACTGTGGCGCGAAACGGATTGAGGGCGCTGGCTGCGGGCAAGAGCTATGTCATTTCCGGTCTGGGAAATTACCTCGGCGCCCATGGACAGCGGTTGGTCCCACGCCGGCTCGTAACCCGAATCGCGGCAAAGCTGTTTCGTCCTGCCGATAAAAACCGCTGAATCTGATTTGTTCGCCGTTTGTTCGCCCAATTAGCTGACCCGGGAACCTTTTTCTTTGCTGGTCGGAATACCCATTGAAGAGCAGCGAGGCGTCTAACCCCAAGTAATGAAAACACCGGACGAGAAGCCGGAGGCGCTGCTCAAACGAGCGGTACGTGGCGACGAGCAGGCATTCCTCACGCTGTACCAGAAGCATCAGTCTGCGCTGTATCGCTACGCACTGCGAATGACAGGTTCGCCGTGGGCCGCGGAAGAGGTTGTGCAGGAAGTTTTTCTGGTATTGATCCGCGAGCCGCAGAAATACCGCGCGGAACGCGGTGAGCTGGGAGCCTTTCTGTACGGCGTGGCGCGAAACCGGGTGATGAAGCAACTGGAAAGAACGCCGCGAGAATTATCCCTGGATATCATGAACGCTGACGGCAGCGCGTGGAATGAGCCCGAGGACCCCTTAACGCCGATGATGATCGCGGAAAAACGAGAGCGCATGGAGCAGGTGAGGGAAGCAGTGCTCGGATTGCCGGCGGAGTTCCGGGAAGCGGTAGTTTTGTGTGAGCTGGAAGAAATGAGTTATGAGGAAGCAGCGAGCGCGTGTGGCTGCCCGATTGGCACCATTCGTTCGCGTTTGCACCGCGGCCGAGCGTTGCTTCTTGCGAAGTTGGAACTGCTGCGAGATGCTCCACGCCGGGCAAGCGCCGGTGCCAAGTGACTTTGGGAAGTATCAGGAAGGCCGTTGGGATGATGAATTGCGAAGAATTCGAACTGCGCGGCCTGGATATTGATCGAGCCGACGCCGACCCGACGGAAGTGGCTGCGGCGGTCCAGCACGCCCAATTGTGCGGGCGTTGCAGCGCGATGCTGGAATCCTGGCGAGAAGTGAAGGGCGATTTGCGGCTGTTGCGGGAATCCACGCTTTTGGATGCGGCTCCCGCGCGTGTGGAAATGCGTTTGAAGCAGGAGTTGCGAACGCGGCGCGAAGCCCGCGTCCCGCGCAGCGCAGTAGTAGTGGCATCATGGGCGCTGGCAGCGGCAGCGGTTCTGGTCGCGAGCATTGGATGGCTACAAACCCACCGTAAAGCCGAGCGATCGGTAGTTTCATCGTCCAATGCCGGGCAGACTGGCAATATTTTGCAGAGCGCTTCGAACTACGAGGACGATGGGATGCTGCTTGCCGCCGACTACGACTCGGCATCTTTTACGCAGTTGCCGGCAAGTCTTCCGAGCGCTTCAGGCGACGAGTCAATTCTAGAAGTTCGCATGCAGCGCGGGGCGCTGGAACGCTTCGGTCTGCCGGTCGACCCGGATCGAGCGTCGGAATTTGTGGATGTGGATTTTCTGGTTGGCGAAGACGGACAACCGCAGGCGGTTCGTCTTCACCGGGACTCGCAGGTCATGACGGCGACGCAGTGAGGAACAAAAGATCCGAAAGGAGAGAAGAGGAGGCTTTTGCATGAAAGGTTTGGCCGCAAAATTCAGTTCACGGGTGATTTTAATTGTAGGTGCGGCGCTGCTGCTGTCCGCCGCTACGTTCTCTCAGGAACCGGCTCCGGATTCCGCTCCACCGCCCCCAGGCCCCGGACCGATGCGTGGTCCCGGATTTGGTCCAGGGCCGTTCAGGGAACGCATGGAGCTTCTCGGGATTGGCGAGATGCATGGCAAGGTGGTGACCGGCGCGCCATTCAGCGCCGCTGCGACAGCCGAGACCAAGCAAACGCTCTCTGACGGCACGACCATCTCGCGCACCGTGCAAACCAACCTCTTCCGTGACGCACAAGGCCGGGTCCGCAGAGAAGTCACGATGGCTGCTGTCGGTCCCCTGGCCGCAAGTGGTACCCCGCGGACGTTCATCATGGTCCGGGATCCGGTTGCAGGCGCAGGTTATATGCTCGATCCCGGCAATAAAGTGGCGTACAAGATGCCGCAGCATGCTCACGGCGAACCAGGCGGAGCATCACCAAATGCGGCGCAAAAATCGAGGCATAACGGCGACAACGCCAATGTAATCAAGGAATCGCTCGGCACACAGACGATCAACGGCGTCAGTACGCAAGGCACGCGCTACACCCGTACCATTCCCGCCGGTCAAGTCGGCAACGACAAGCCGCTCACGATTGTAAAAGAAGAATGGTATTCGCCCGATTTGCAAATCGTGGTGCAAAGCAAACATTCTGATCCATTTACCGGAACCACCACATATACCGTCACCAACATTCAACGGACGGCTCCGAGTGCAGCTTTATTTTCGGTTCCTTCTGGCTATACGGTTTCAGATGCTCCGATCGGCAACCGTGGCGGAAAACGGCACGGAGCTGTAGCGCCTCCGGGCCCCGCAGCGGATGCGCTCGGACCTGGCGTGTAACCGCGGGTCTTTAAAGAGCTTCTCTCCTGAAGACAGTTCGCCCTCTCTTTCTTCTGTTGCCAGAAACAGAAGTTGGGAGGGCGTTACTGTTTCAATTGCCGCTGAACTGTCGGTTCACGCGTTATTTTCGCAGCGACAACGACTTGCGAGGGGGAAAAGGCGCTATCCTCGAATTATGGCCATGGACGAAAAAGAACTCGCCGAATCGTTGCAGCGGGAAGGGTTTCCCCACACCTACGTCTGGCAGGATGGTCCGAACACTTTCTACGCGGAGCATGTCCACAATGATGAGACAGCGCACATCATCCTGCAGGGTGAAATGACGTTGACTATGGGTAAGGAAGCCAGGACCTACCGCGAGGGAGAGCGATGCGACGTTCCAGCAGGAGCCGCGCATGACGCGCGCATGGGGCCGAACGGCTGCCGCTACCTGATCGGCGAACGTTGATAATTATTCGAGTGCGCGGTCGAGCAATTCCATCACGTGAAGTACTTGTTGCCCTGTCTTGTGCAATTCCGCGCCGGCGCGCATTTGCAATAGGCAGCCTGGATTGGATGTGATGATCGTCTTTGCCTGGGTGCTTGCGGCGTGGTGCATTTTTTCCGCAAGCAGTTCGAGTGATGCTTCCGTTTGCGTAACGTTGTATACGCCCGCCGAACCGCAACAGATGTCCGAATAGGGCAATTCCACAAGTTCAACTTCCGGAATCGCGCGAATGAGGTTGCGCGGAGCTTCGCGAATCTTCTGGCCGTGCAGCAGGTGACAGGAATCCTGATAAGTAACACGCGAAGGCGTCGATTTCAGCGGCGCGACCATGCCCAGCTTCGCCAGGAATTCCGCTACATCGCGCACACGCGATTCGAACTCTTTCGCAGCCAGGTATTCTGGCTCTCCCGGCGAAAAAAGATGCGAATATTCCTTCAATGTTGATCCGCATCCAGCGGCATTGGTCAAAATTGCATCGAACTCTTCCGCAGCGAACGCTTTTAGATTGCGCCTCGCAAGCTCGCGCGCGGCTTCTCGCGCTCCTGCATGAGAAGCCAGTGCCCCGCAGCACACCTGCTCTCGCGGCACGACGACTTCGCAACCGTTAGCCGTAAGCACGCGGACGGTCGCTTCATTCAGCGTCGAAAAAGTGACTTGCGCCACGCACCCGCCAAAAAAAGCAACCTTCGCGCGGCGCTGGCCTGACGGCTGAAAGGTATCCCCCAGGAATCGGAAAAAAAAGTTATCGTCAACGCGCGGAAGGAGCATTTCTCGTTCCGCAAGTCCGAACGCACGCAACAGACCAGACTTGCGGGCGAGCGTTTGCAACCCGGCGCGCTGATACAAGCGCAACAACCGCGCGACAAACGCAATTCGCCACGGATGTGGTAGCAGCCAGCGGTACGCGAAATTCCGCGCCACCCTCGACAGCAACGGCCGTTTATAGTCGCGCTCGATCCGCGCACGGGCGAATTCGACAAGCTTGCCGTATTCAACACCTGACGGACACGCGGTTTCGCAGGCACGGCAATCCAGACATTTGTCGATGTGATCTACAAAGGTTGCGTTCACCGGCGCAGTGCCTTCGTCCACGCGAATCATTTGCTGAATTCGGCCGCGCGGCGAATCCGCTTCCAAATGCCATAGCCGGTAGGTTGGGCAATGATTCAAGCACAATCCGCAATGCACGCAGCGCGCGTAATCTTCGTAAACTGGCTGCAGCTCGGGGATCGTGCGGAGTTCGCCCACGAAATCAAACGCCTCCCACGAAGCGCCCGCGAGCGAATGTGCCACTTGGATCAAACGCGTTTTTCACACGCAGCCCCAAATCGATCGGACCGCCAGCGTACGCCCACACGTTCAACTCGGCTTTCCATTCGGCGGGACAGAACAATATCGACGCGTTGAATTCCATTTGTTCACGTAGGGATCCAACGCTCTTCCAGAAATACGCAGCCTGCTTTATCGCGCTCTCTTCACCCTCGCGCGGCAGCAGCGCCAGATATACAATCGAACCGCTTCGAATCAAAATCGCCGAACTCATCCACGACGAGCTTGCAAAACTTCGCAGCGCTCGCACCAGGTCTGCAAGTCTTCCCGGCAGCGTGACGAAGCGCATCACAAGCGATTGCGCTGCCAGCCGGTTCATCAGGGCCGGCGCTTCGCGCAGAATCTCTAGGACCGACAAAAATTGTGAGTCGTGAACCGCGATGGCATCCCGCGCGGAAGCAGTCCGAGCCAGCCCTGACAGATCGCGCCGGTAGCGTTCGCACACTTCGCTGCTGCCTTCAAATCCAACGCACACCGTCCAAGCTTCCACATCGAGCCGCAATGACGCGACCGGCGATTTCTCCTCCAGAAATAATTCTGCAAATTCCGGTGACAACACTTCGAGCACTGTTGGTGTCAGCGGCGATTCCGCAATCTGCTTCGCGAACCCCAGCGCTTCCATTTCATCCACAAATGAGGCCAGGAAACCTCTGCGCGACGGCTGCAGTGGAAAAGTCCGGAAATTAACTCGCGTAATCACCGCAAGTGAGGCCAGCGAACCAGCGAGCAGCTTGTGAAAATCGTAGCCGGTCACGTTTTTAACGACCCGCCCCCCGCTTTTTGCTGGTGCTCCTGTCCCGTCCACAAATTCCGCGCCAATCATAAAGTCACGTGCGGT
>Ga0307474_10001773_pt1 | contig 15600 bp, 15 predicted proteins | sample atmos_gasesECM1C_2_FD_203312 | JGI IMG/M metagenome (GOLD analysis project Ga0307474, IMG submission 203312) | Hardwood forest soil microbial communities from Morgan-Monroe State Forest, Indiana, United States - atmos_gasesECM1C_05 | ecosystem: Environmental > Terrestrial > Soil > Temperate... | reverse complement strand
AGGGTGGTAAAGTGCGGCGCCGACTTCCATGCCGATAGCGGTAGCACGACGTAGTTCATCACGAAAAAAATGATCACCCCGTAGACGAGTCCGCTGGGTATCCAACGACGCAGCAACCCCGGCACGGTTTTCGAAAATACGACATATATCGCCGCAATCAATACGCCCATGATCTCCTGCAGCACTGCCCCCAGGATCACCGTCGCGATCCCGCCGTCGCGGGATGCCTTGCCCAGCAGGCCGCCGGCGATTACCTGCATGATAGATACGGGGCTGCGGCCGGTGATCAGTGAGGCGGCCACGATGTCGATAGTGGCAGCGATGACGCCGCCCAGGACGATCGCACTTAAAACTTGGCGATTTTTGTGCTGCATGGATGCAGCGAGAGTAAATGCACACGCGGCCTACCTCAAGATCCGCTCAGCGACTCTTTTAGGGGACCACTTTGCACGCCCTCGCGCGCCCTTTTTTCGCGCGCCCTTTAATGTGGCGCGGATACTTTGCGCAGCGCCTGATCCGCTTCCTGCTGCCAGTCGTCCCGATCGCGGCTCGGCGGCAATGACCGGATCACATCGCGCGCGCGCCGATAGGCATCCACCGCGCCCGGGGTGTCGCCGGTCTTCGCCAGTGCCTCTGCGAGCGCCAACACATTCGGCGGATAGTCGGGCCCCAGTTCCGCGGCGCGCCGCGCGGCAGCCAAACCTGCCTCGGGGTCGCCCGGTCCTAAAGGCCACTCGGGCGCCTTGATCAGGACCAGAGCCTTCACGCGCGCTGGACCCGCTTGGTCATACTTGGGATCGGCTGCTTCGGCGCTGCTCAACGCCGCGAGCATCGACTTCAGCGCCTCGTTTGCCTGCAAGGGATGAGCCCGAGCCTTCAGTCCCAATGCGATGCCCTCATAATATAAACACGCGACAGCCTGCGGCGCGCGTTGCAGGCAGGCTTGCGCATTTTGAATGGCATCGGCGGCAAGTTGATCACGGATTTTCGAATCCGTCTCGAGATCGCTGCGCCGTGCGTCCGCGGCGACGGCCGCCGCCAGCTGCTCGACGGTCATTGAGGAGGGTGGCGAGGCCGGCCGAGTCAGCGGCGTGTTGCATCCCGCCAGACTTAGGATACCGACGGCGACGCCGATGACGCGTTTCACGGCTTGCCGGCATTGCCGGGCAACTGCGGCAAAACGAATCCCTTCAGCTTGAGTGATCCCAGCATTTCCGCGCCGCCTTTCGTAGTATTCAATTTAAGGAGCGCCGCCTGAAACGCCTTGGCGCGCGCATCGGGCAGGCGCGAATCGACCACCGTAATGAGCGCCACCGGCGACGGAGCGGATTGCGTCAGGGTTTTCAATTGCGCGGCGAAGGGCAGCGTGACAAGCGCGGCAGCCTGCGTCTGGTCGAGCAGCGCCAGAACCGGCTCACCGGAAGCGACCCGCCGCAACGCGCTTAAGATTTGCCCGGTCACCTCGATCTTGAGGTCAGCCGGGAGAGGAGCCCACGCGGCAAGGGCTGACTGCTTTACAAACTCCGGCGCATATCCTGCGACGCTCAAGATCGTATAGCCCGACATCGATCCTGGACCCGTGACCGGGCCACCGGCCTTGCCGACCAGCGTCCAGCGCTCCTCGGTGCCGACGCCCACAACGTCGACCTGCGCGAGTGGGCTCAAGTGCAACGCCGCCGCGTGCTGGACATAGAAAGCGTAAGGCATGAACGCCAGAACCGCGTCCGGGTCGCCCAGTTTTGCAAGGCTGCCCTGGTCGGTGGGGTCATAAATGGCGGCAAGGCTGTCGGGCTTCCATCCCGCGGACGCCGCGGACGCCTTGGCAAACTGGTCCACGTAGGGCTGCGCATCGCCGGCCCCGCCGGGGTAGCCGGGCGCGCAAAAAACCAGGGTCGCCAATGCAGCCGACGTGAGTGTGCTCATGGCGACAGGCTATCATTAGGCCACGATGAGTGACTATCGGACGATGTTCGTTTCGCCCCGCCTGCTGCAGCTCTTTTTGAGGGTATTGCGGGCACGGCACCTGATTTTGGGGCTATTCGCGCTCCTAACGATCGCGGGTATCTACGGCGCCCTGCGCATACCCACCGATAGCTCGATCGACCGCTTGATCGTCAGCAGCGACCCGGTGGCGCAGGCCACCCGCGAGTTCGAGCGGGTGTTTCCAGAAGGCGAACAAGCCCTCGTCGTGCTCGAAGCACCTGATCCTTTGAGCCCCGCTGTGCTGCAAGGTGTCGATCAACTGGAGCGTCAACTCGACCAGATACCCCAAGTCGCCGCGCACAGTCTGCTCACCTTGTATTTTCGATCCAGTCCGCCCGCCAGCATCGACGCCGATGAAGCGGCGAAGTTGCGAGCCTTCGCGACCGGGACTTCTCTGGTCCGCCGCGCCGGGCTGATGGGCGACCATTATCTCGGCATCGGGCTCGAACTCAAGGTGAATTCACCTACCGAACGCGACCAGGTTTTGGCCGCCATCGACGCCCGGGTTCTGCCAATCGAGGCGACCGGTCACCCTTTCAAGGCCGTTCGACGCGTCGGGGCGCCGTGGCTCGATGCGTGGCTGGAGAAGCAAACCGGCGAGTCGACAAAAAAGTTTATGCCGTTGTTCGGTATCTTTCTGCTGACGCTGGTGTTCATCGTATATCGATCCTGGCGCGCTCTTGCCGCCATTATTCTCACCCTCGGCTCAGCGGTCGCGATTGCGGTTGGATTCGGCGAGCTGCTCGGATTTTCAAACAGCGTGGTGTCGACCTTGGTGCCCTTGACCGTCATGGTCACGACCACAGCCACACTGGTCTACATCCATTCGAGGTACATGGAGCCGGATGGCGCCCCGCCTCTCGAGCATCATGCTCGCGCACTCGCCAATAAATTCCTGCCCTGTACGGCATCGATGTTCGCCACTTCCGTCGGCTTTGCGGCATTGACTGTGTCGGACATCCGCCCCGTGCGCGAAATGGGATTATGGACGTCCTGCGGTTTGATCGGAGCGTGGGTCGCTTGCTTCACGCTGTTTCCCGCGCTGCAGTCCGTATTGCGCGCCCCGCGGCGCTTGGAGGCCATGACGGATGAGAAGTGGTTCGGCAAATTTGTCGACGTGCTGGTGCCGGCGACGCGCCGTTATCGCTGGTTCCTGGTGGCCGGCGCCGTGATCATCATGTTGTGCGGCGCCACATCGCTATTCGGAATTCCCGGCAAGCTTGCGCCGCTCGAGCTTGAAACCGACGCTCTGACATACGTCAATCCCCGAGAACCGGTGGCGCAAGACACGCGCCAATTCGTCCAGACCAATGGACTGGATGTGCAGGATTTGTGGCTGCAGACCCAACCGGGCCACGCGTTGGATCCCGAGTTCCTGCGCAGCGTCGACCTGCTGGCGCAGCGGCTCGAACAGCATCCCGGTATCAATGCCGTTGACGGACCCACTACCCTGCTGCGCTGGGCACGTTATATCCAATCCCGCTCCGATCAGTTGCCCACCGCGCCCGACGCGTGGCCGAAGCTCGCGGCGGATCTGGAGCAGATCCTATTGACTGAACCCAGCGCCCGCAGCTATGTCGACATTGCCGATCTGTCGAGCGTGCGCTTGAGCATACGCGGCCGCGCGGAAGTTTTTGGACCATCAGGGGCCATGCGAAAATTCATTCTGCAGACCTGGGATGAGGCGCAGGCGAGCGATCCGAATTTTAAATCCGTGCACGGTCAGATGGCAGGCAACGGCGTGTTGTCCGCCATCATCACCGAGCGCTTGCTGCCGACGCTGACGCAAAGCTTTGCGATCACCGCGAGCGTCATTTTTCTCGCCTTCCTGGTGGTGTTTCGCAGCCCCTCGGCGCGTCTCATGACCATGATTCCGTCCTTTTTCGCCATCCTGTCGGTGTTCATCGTCATGCGCGTCGCGGGCATTCCGCTCAACATTGCCACGATTCTCATCGGCTCGACCGTGCTGGGCGCAACTGAGAATGATCAGGTGCACTTTTTCTATCATCTTCAGGAGGGCCGTGCGAGCGGCTCGACGAGCGGCGCACTCAAGCATGCGATGCTCACCGCCGGCCGGCCGATTCTCTTTGCGACTCTGATCAACACCAGCGGCTTTTTAGCACTGACCCTCTCGGATCTGCCGCCGATGCGCCAGTTCGGCGTCGTCTCCGCCTCCGCCTTCGTACTGGCATTGATCGCCGACTTTACCGCGCTCCCGGGCGCACTTTGGATCTTGAGCCGGGAAACGCGGCGCAAAGCCGCAGCCGCGAACGCTTAGCCCAACCCGTGGCGTGCGGTTGCTGTCCCGCACGCCACCCTTTTCTCGGTCTAGTCCTTCGGAGGAGGCGGACTCGGATTCGGTTGCGCCGGAGATGACGGCGGTGCGTTCGGATTGGCGTCCGGCGTGTTTGGAGACGTTGGATTCGATGACGGCGGTGGGACTTCCGGTGACGAATTGGGCATCGACGGCGATGTGGGTGAGGTCGGCGTGTGCTGTGCACAGCCCACTGCGATCGCGCTCAGCGCGATGACCGCGAGGGTAGATTTGGTCGCATTCATATTGCACTCCTCTATAAGGAAAAATTGTTGCCGGCTATCCGCCGACGCTGACGCCCGCGCTGACAGCGATCGCTTGAATCTTCTTCAAGTGAGCTTCCATTGTCGGTAAGGTGGCACTGGCGAAGGCTCGCGCGTCGGGGTCTTGGCCGGATGCCGCTTCCTTCTTGAATTCGGCGATGTCCTGTTCATGATCCTGGATCATTCCTTTGATGTAGGACTTATCGAACGATTGGCCGGAAAGAGCCTCAAGCTTGGACTTCGCCTCCATCTCGGCAACACTCGGGTTGGCGGGCAACGTAATGTTTTTTGACTGAGCGAGAGCCTTCAGCTTTTCGTTAGCCGCCGAATGGTCGCTGACCATTTGCGCGCCGTAATCCTTCACGCTCGGGTTTTGGGCTTTTTGCTGCGCCAGCTTCCCCATCGCCACTTCCGCCATGCCGCCTTCCGCTGCGTCCCGATAGAACTTCGAGTCGGGGATTTCCGCGGAAAATGCGGCCAAGGGAAGCAGTAAAACCAACGATGCGGCGAATTGCTTCATACAGGTCTCCGTGGGACTCTCTGGTTTTAACGGTTTTAACGCCAAAGTGCACGTTATGAGGCTCGTTTCGCATAGCCAAGTTCCCCCGCCTGCTCGTAGGAAAATAGGAAGTCTTGCATTAGGGAAACGTGAGTTTGGATGACAGTCGACTGTCGGGAACGTGAGTCGCTTGATGGTGCACGGGGACCTAAGATTCGGACACGTCAAAGACCTGACATTCGCCGGACAAACGGGCGACGTGGCGGATTTTACGTCGCCAAAGGCGGCACGCGCGAGGAACTCTTGCCAATTCTGCGGGGTCGAATGCTGGTTGCATGAGCGCTGGCAGTCACCGGCGCGCGTTTCGATTAGAGTAATCAGCACTCAGGGATGGGGACCGCCCATGTTTTGGCACGACCTGCGAATCGCCCTGCGAAGCATCCGGCAGAACCCGTTCATTGCGGCTCTGATCGTGGCAGTGATTGCGGTCGGCATCGGCACCTCCGTGGTGGCAATCACCCTGTACCACGCAAAAGCCGGTAACCCCATCTGGTGGAAGAATGACGTGCTATTCCGGGTGCTGATCGACAGCCGTCCCGCGGCGGACGAGACGGACAAGGACCAGCCGCACCCGGAAAATCCGCCGTTCACTTTGATTTATCGAGATGCGTTGACGATCTACCAATCGAAGATTCCCGAACGCAGCGTAATGATGTCTTACTCCAGCGGGAACGTGGATTCGCTGCGACCGGGAAGCCCGCCGCTTCATCGCGAAGTTCGCGCGACCACGCGAGAATTTTTCTCGATGTTCGACGTGCCGTTTCGCTACGGCCGTGGATGGACGCAGGCGGAGGATGAGGGTCCTGCCCAGGTTGTCGTCATCAGCAGTTATCTCAACGATCGGTTATTCGGGGGCGGCAACAACGTCGGCCGCAGCTTGACCTTGAACGGTCAGCATTTCACGGTCATCGGCATCCTGGCCAAGTGGCTGCCATTGCCCCGCTTCTATGATGAGGCGAAAGACTTCGGGCCTCCGGATGATCTGTTCATCCCTTTTCGCTGGCTTGAATCCGTGGCGGGTCTGACATTCGAAGGATTTTGCTACCGAACAAAGACAATACTCGAAACATTCAAGGCTTTGGCCGCGTCTGAGTGCGTTTCATCGACCGGCGTATGGGCCGAGTTGACGACGAAACGCCAGTACCGTGAATACGCGCAGTTTCTGGAAAACTATCACCGCGCTCAGCAGCAGGCCGGCCGATTTGCGAGGCCGCCGAACAATCGCCTCGCGAATGTATCGACCTGGCTCGAAATGAATGAGGTGGTCGGCAATCAGAACAAGATTCAAGTGGTGCTTGCCCTGACGTTTCTCGGCATTTGCGTCTTGAATACCTTGGGTCTTCTATTGGCGAAATTTATGAGTGCGGCCCCTTTGTCCGGAATTCGCAGGGCATTGGGCGCGACCCGCGGTGATGTCATACGCCAGCATCTCATGGAAGTTTCGCTGCTGGGTGTCTTCGCCGGGTTCATCGGTGTCGGTATCGCTGCCATTGGGCTGCGTTTGATCCGAATATTTGTGCTCATGCGATCGGCCCAATTTCAGGGCGACAACCCCGATCTCACCACGATCACGCAGTCGCTCTCGCACATGGACGGGCAAATGATCCTTACTGCCGTGGCCTTATCGCTTCTTGCCGGCGTGCTCGCCGGGTTATACCCCGCATGGCGCATCGGACGGCTGGCTCCGGCAACCTTCCTCAAGATTCAATAGCAGAATCAACGTGCCGATCAGAACAGTACTCCGAGCGTTATGGCATAGCCCGGCGGGCCCGTTGCTGCTCTCGGCTCAAGTGGCATTGAGCTTGATGATATTTGCAAATGTCGCCTGTGTCATCGACGCGCGGCTGGAGGCCACTGAAAGGCCAACCGGAATGAATTTGGCCGATGTATTTTGGATTCGGAGCCACGGAGAGGGAAAGGACTATGATCAACAAAGTGCGGTCAAGTTCGACCTCGAATATTTGCGATCGCTTCCCGGGGTCATGGCGGCCTGCGTAAGCAATGCGATACCGCAGACCCGTTCCTATCTTCGCTCCTTGGTTTCGCCAAATCAGGATCTCAAGGAAAATAAGCGCGAAGCGTTCGTGTACCAATCGACCGACGCGATTATCGATGTGCTGGGCCTGCATCTCATTCATGGCAGGATGTTCAATGCCGCCACGGTCTTGCCGGCGCCGCCACGCGCCGACGTTGCGCACGAGGCTTTCGGCGCCGAGGTGGTCATTACCGAAGATCTGGCGACTAAACTTTACGGCAGCGGGGAAGGAGCGTTGGGAAAGACAATGTACTTCAGCCTTCTCAACGGCGGCTTGGCGACCGTGGTGGGTGTGGTGGAGTTGATGCAGGCGGCGCCGCCTAATGGTCCTGGGGATATTGTCTATGATGTGGTCCTGACCCCAGCGATTCCGCAGGGGCCCAACGCGATTTACCTCGTGCGAACGAAGCCGGGTCAGCTCGACTACGTCATGGGCCGAGTTTGGCGAGAACTCGAGTCAAGACAACATGGCCGGCTGGTCGACAGAATGGAGACGCTCGCCGCCACTGCTACTAAATCCCGCGCCGCCGACCGCACAGACGCGGTCATTCTGGCCATCCTGTCCTCATTCGTGCTGGCCGTCACAATGTTGGGTCTGTTCGGATTCGCCGCGTTCGCGGTCACCAGCCGCACCAAGGAGATTGGCACTCGGCGTGCGATCGGCGCCCGACGCGCGGACATCGTGAAAATGTTCCTGTTGGAAAACTGGCTCATCACCACGTCAGGTATCATTATCGGCTCGATCGTCACTCTCGCTTTTGGCGTGCAGCTGCACCTGCTGCTGGAATTGCCGCGTATGCCGATCATCTTTCTGGTCGGCAGCATGGGCCTCATCTGGGTCGCCGGATTGCTGGCCGCATTGATGCCTGCGCTGCGCGGTTCCACTGTTCCGCCGGCAGCGGCAACGCGTGTCGTCTAATAAGGCGGCATCTCCGCCGCCGATAGATGGGAATCCGGCCTTGAAGCGGGGAGTGCATCGTCGGTTGCGATTTTTCCGTCCACCATCTGGACTTTGCGCTGAGCACGTTGTGCGAGCTCGTTGTTGTGCGTGACCATGAGAATCGTCGTACCCGAAGCATTGATCGAGTCAAGCAGGTCCATGATCTGAGATGACATGGTCGAGTCGAGATTGCCGGTTGGCTCGTCGGCGAGAATCACCCGCGGCTCACCGCCGATGGCGCGCGCAATGGCGGCACGCTGCTGCTGACCGCCGGAGAGTTGCGCAGGAAAGTGCCTCATTCGGGAGGTCAGTCCAACCTTTTCCAAGGAATCCGTGACGCGTTTGCGACGCTCACTCCCGGGCATGCGGCGATAATGCAGAGGCGCGTCTACGTTGTCGTAGATATTCAAGTTAGGGATTAGATTGAAGCCCTGGAATACGAAGCCAATTTTTCGATTGCGAATGTGAGAGCGTTGGTTGTCTGAAAGTGCCTTGACGTCTTCTCCGTCGAGTCGATAGCTGCCGGCGTCGAATTCCTCCAGAAGACCCGTGAGATTGAGGAGAGTGGTTTTGCCGCAGCCGGAATGGCCCGTGATAGCAACAAATTCGCCGGCGTCGATCTTGAGATCAAACTCTCGCAGAGCGAAGGTCTCGACGATATCAGTGCGGAATATCTTGCTTACTGCGTTCAACTCAATCATACCGGCTCCTTGGCGGGTCGCGTCCGTGACATGGTGTCACTTCCCCGCAGTCGTGTCACCGCCATGAGCGCATTCTCGAACATGAACCTTTTCCTCTAGCTCGGGTCTGCCCCTCTTGGACGCAACGCTCTACGATAAAATTGGCGGTGGTTACTCTGGCCAACGGCAGAGCGACCCACGGATCGCCGCGGCAATCAAAGGTGCAGTCGGGGGCTGCGATTCAATTCTTAACGTTGGCGCTGGAACGGGTTCGTACGAGCCGGCCTCTCGGTTCGTCGTGGCGGTCGAACCGTCTCGCGTCATGATCGCGCAACGTCCTGTGGGCGCAGCTCCGGTGGTCCAAGGACGCGCGGAGGCGCTGCCATTCCCTGATTGCAGTTTTGAGGCCGTCCTTGGCATCTTGACGGTGCACCACTGGAAAGATCAGGCCAGGGGCTTGGCTGAGTGCGCTCGAGTGGCACGGACCAAGGTCGTCCTGCTCACGAACGATTTTGATGTCTGCGCAAATTTCTGGCTGTTTGACTACTTTCCGGAATTGCTACGCGCTGATCGGCACATTTTTCCAAACATCGCGCGCTTTGAGGATGCCCTCGGGTCACTTGAAACCATCGCTGTTCCCATTCCCGCAGATTGCCGCGACGGTTTTCTCGGTGCGTATTGGAAACGACCAAGTGCGTACCTGGATCCCGTTGTTCGGGAGAGCATTTCCACGTTCTCCAAAATTGGCAATGTTGACTCCCAACTCGCCCGATTGGAGAGCGACATTGTCTCCGGCGCTTGGGAACAGCGGTACCGCAGCCTGATAGGTCTAGAAGCGTTGGACCTCGGATATCGGATTCTGATATCAGCCCAGCCACATACCAACAGCGACAGTCGGCAAGAATTGTTTTAAAGAGCGGCTCTTTTCGACAGCTTTTTACCGGAGCGCACGCCGCAGCGGAGCCCGTCGATCAGGAGAGCAACCATCCGTTGCGCACGACCGTCATCTTGGGCAGGCATGCACAAGCTTGCGACGGCATGGAGAAGCTCATCTGACTCGACATCGTTGCGGATCTCGCCGGCGGCAACCGCTGACTCTAGAAGCGCCCGCAGGGCGGGTCGGACTCGCTGTTCGAAGTAGGCGCGCAAGGGTTCGAAGGCCGGGTTTCCGGAGTGCAGGGCCGGGGCGAGTCCACGTTTGGTTGCGATAAAAGCCGCGTATCGCTGCATCCACTTTGCCAGTGCCTCGCCGGGCGCATGCTCCGCGGCGAGAATCGGCGCCGCCTCTGCACACGCGTCGATCTCGTGACGGAAGACGGCCGCAATGAGGTCGGCACGCTGCGGGAAGTGACGATAGAAGGTGCCGATGCCGACGCCCGCCTTCTCGGCGATTTCCCGCACGGGAGCGTCAACTCCCGAGGTCGCGAACACCGCCTTGGCCGACTGCAGCAATGCGTCGAGGTTGCGCTTCGCGTCGGTGCGCACGCGCCGCTCTGTTGAGCCGCGAGACTCGACGCCATCAGCGGGGGCTTCTGGTTTACTGCTCATTGCACCCTCAATTGACAAGCGGAATGTTGTTCCGTATAAATACGGAATGATGTTCCGCTTAATGCAGGGTAACGCAGCGCGGCGACGCTGACAACTATCATCAGATCTAGGAGAGAAATCATGCAGTACCGCACGCTGGGACGAACCGGCATCAAGGTCAGCCCTTACTGTCTGGGCGCGATGATGTTCGGCGCAATGGCCAATTCCGATCACGACGACTGCATCCGCATCATCCACAAGGCCTTGGATTTCGGCATCAACTTCATCGACACCGCCGACCGGTATAGCCGCGGCGAGTCGGAGGAGATCGTCGGCAAGGCGCTTAAAGCTAGGCGCAACAACATCGTGCTGGCCACCAAGGTGCACGGGCCCATGGGAGAGGATCCGAACCAGCAGGGTAATTCGCGCCGCTGGATCACGCAGGCGGTGGAGGCCTCGCTCCGGCGCCTGCAGACCGATCATATCGATCTTTATCAGATTCACCGGCCCTCACCCGAGACCGACATCGAGGAGACCCTTTCGGTCCTCACCGATCTGATGCGGGCCGGCAAGGTCCGGGCGATTGGATCGTCGACATTCCCGGCGTCCGAGATCGTGCAAGCTCAGTGGGTCGCGGAACGCCGGGGTCTGGCGCGCTTTCGCACCGAGCAGCCGCCCTATTCGATCCTGAACCGCAGCACCGAACGTGAGGTGCTGCCTCTCTGCCAGACCTACGGGATGGGCGCGTTGGTGTGGAGCCCGCTGGCGAAAGGCATGCTCACCGGCCGCTACCGCAAGGGACAGCCAATGCCTGATAGTTTGCGCGCCAAGGCCTTTCCGCAACAGATGGCAGACGACCGCAACCTGGACGCAGTCGAGCGGCTCATTCCCATTGCACAAGCGGCGGGGATGTCGCTGACGCACATGGCGATGGCCTTCGTGATGGCGCACCCCGGCGTGACCTCGGCGATTCTCGGCCCACGCACGATGCCGCAACTGGATGATCTGCTCGCCGGCGCCGACGTTGTTCTCAACGACGAAATCCTGGACCGGATCGACGAGGTCGTTGCGCCCGGAACCGATGCCGGACCGATGGGCGCGGTCTACGTGCCCCCGGTCCTGACCCAGGCAAGCCTGCGGCGCCGTCCGGTCGCCGAACGCGCGGCCGCTTAGGACGACACCCATGCCAAACAAACCTGTCGCACTCGTCACCGGCGCCAATCAGGGCATCGGCCTGCAAATTGCGAAAGACCTCGTGCCACATGGCTTCACCGTTCTGGTCGGATCGCGCAGTTTCGAGAACGGTCAGGCGGCCGCAAAAAGCATCGGCGCGGATGCGCATGCCCTGCAGCTCGATGTGACTGATCACAAATCGATTGCGGCGGCGGCGGAGCGTATCCGCCAGGAGTTTGGCCGTCTCGACGTGCTGATTCAAAACGCGGCCATCTCGAACATCAACAAAAAGCGCGGCCAGTCGGTCGAGGAATATTCGAAGACCACACGTCCTAGCGTCGTCTCACTCGATGAAATGCGCGAGGTATGGGACACCAATGTGTTCGGTGTTCTCGCCGTCTACCAGGCGATGTTGCCGCTCTTGCGTGCAACGCCGGGCGCCCGCATCGTCAACGTATCGAGCGGCGTTGGCTCACTGACCGCGACCTCAGATCCGGCCTACCCCTACCGCGCGATTTTTGGTCCCGTCTATCCCGCGTCCAAAACGGCGCTCAACGCCTTGACCGTCGCCATGGCGCTGGAACTGGAACCGCAAGGAATCAAGGTCAACGCCGTTTCCCCTGGCTACACCAAAACCAACCTCAATGGGTATTCAGGCACCGAGACGGTCGAGCAAGGCGCCCGTGAGGCTGTCCGCGTCGCCCTGCTCGGACCAGACGGCCCGACCGGCCAGTTCACACGCTGGGAAAACCAAACGATTCCATGGTGATGTAGAGACGCGGGTCAACGAACTAGCCGATACTGCGTGGCACATTGCGGTCACCTTAGGCGTCTTCGCATATGCCCTTACGAAAGAGTGAAGAACTGCATGGCCAATTTGGAAAAGGTGTGCGGCGAGCGAACCGCAGAGCGCGCGGCGGCTCACTTTGGATAGTGGCTTTCCTCGTCTTGGCAACAGCGGGTCTGTTGTTACGAAGCGAGCAGAGCAATGCGGCCGTCTTCGAACTGCCGCCCGATGGCTCTGCCGTTGTTGGCACTGACACCACCCTCACAACTCACTACAAGGACACGCTTCTCGACATCGCCCGGCAGTACAGCTTGGGATACGATGAGATTATCCGTGCGAATCCCGGCATCGATATGTGGATACCGGGGGAAGGCACCCAAATATTGTTGCCCGGCCGGCGCATCTTGCCGCCCGGGCCGCATGAGGGCGTGATCGTGAGCCTCCCCGAGCATCGGTTATATTATTTTCCCAAGGCGAAACAGGACGGAAAGCGAGTAGTCATTACTTACCCGGTCAGCATCGGCAAGTTGGGCAAAAATACTCCGCTGGGGCAAACTCGCGTCATCGCCAAAGTCGCCCATCCCTCCTGGTATCCCACCGCATCGATTCGCAAGGAGCATGCCGACGCCGGCGACCCCTTGCCAATGGTCGTGGGTCCTGGGCCGGACAACCCGTTGGGCGACTATAAAATTCGGCTCGGCTTCGGCGATGGTACGTACGAGATTCACGGAACCAACAATCCCACGGCCGTCGGATTAGCGATCACACATGGCTGCATTCGCATGTACCCAGAGGATGTGGCCTCCTTGTTTCCGCAACTTCCCGTGGGCACACCCGTGCGTCTCATCAACGTGCCGGTGAAAGTGGCCTGGGTCGCCGGTGAATTCCTGCTGGAAGCGCATCCGCCCGTCAACGCACAGGGCGAGAGCTTCGAACCGGACGTCGATAAGTTTTCCGATCTCCTGCGAGCCGCAGTCGGCAATACAACCGTCGCGATCAATTGGGACTACGCGCGTGAAGTGTTGCAGAAAGCCAATGGCGTCATCGCTACCGTCGGACTCGAAGCGGAAAATCCGTCGGCTCCCGGTCTGGATGAAGACGGCAGCCTGCCCCATTCTACGGCGTCGCGCACACCGTGAACCGGCATCGCCAAGGAGATTAGGTTCGATGCTCGAACGTGCCGGCGCCATCGAGGCGCGGTTGCGCGACAAAAACGAGGCGGGCGAGCGTTCGCGAGATGGGAGGCGTAAAATACCGAATAAATGCCGTTGAATCTCGGGTACTTCGGCGAGACAGCCCGGCATTTGACAGCCTGGAACGGCGTAATCATTCATTCCTTGGGAGCGTTCACCGATGCTTTCGTTTAATCGTTTTGGGCCGGACGCGTATCGGTGGTTGCGCTCATTTTGCCTGGTGGCCGTGAAGCCTCGCTTTCGACGATCGATTCCAGCTGCCGTTGCGCTCGGTGGAGTGTTTTTTTGCACGCCAAGCAGCGCCGATCCCAGCGGCTATGCCCCGCTGGTTAAACGGGTTTCCCCAAGCGTGGTCACTATTCTCGTAGAAGAAGCGACCGTGAGCGCAGGTCAACGGGCCGCTCTAAGCGCGAGAGCGCGTGACTATGACTCCATACAGTCCGCGATCCAGCGGCTGCTGTCCGGCGTCAACGGCGATCAATCGCGCGATGATGGGGCCACCGCTTCATTGGGATCGGGATTTATAGTGCGCGCCGATGGATTGATCGTCACGAATCGGCACGTGATAGTCGGGGCTCGAAAGGTTCATGTACATCTGCCAGATGGCCGAGATGTCACCGCGGACATCGTCGGCGCGGACGCGATGACCGATATCGCCCTGCTGCGAGTCCACGCGGGGAGCCTGCCGGCGCTGCGATTGGGGTCTTCCGAGGATGTCTCGGTTGGCGATGCCGTGATCGCGATTGGTAACCCCTTCGGACTCGGTCAATCGGTCAGCGCGGGCATCATATCCGCACGCGCGCGCGCACTGGAGGACGATCCGTACATCAATTTTCTACAGACGGATGCCGCGATTAATCGCGGCAACTCCGGCGGTCCGCTGCTATCGACCGCGGGCACTGTGGTCGGGGTGACCTCGGTCATTTTCTCCCCAAGCGGTGGCTCCGTTGGCTTGGGTTTCGCGATACCCGCAGAAACCGTATCTGGTGTGATCCGGCAACTCGAGGCACACGGTCGGGTTGAGCGTGGGTATCTGGGCGTCTCTGCACAAGAACTGACACCCGAGGTGGCGACAGCTTTGCATGTCAAGGCCTCTGGCCACGCCTTGATCACAGCGCTTGATCCGCAGGGACCGTCGAAGCAATCACTGGCCATCGGGGACGTGTTGTTGACCATTAACTTGACCCCCGCCACGTTTAAGACGTTGAGTACCATTACGGCGCGATTGGCACCCGATTCACTGGCGACGATTCGGATCGTACGGGATGGCAAAGAACAGTCACTGGCCATCAAAGTGGCGCGTCTGCCTGATCCGCCGGATGATGCGGCCGTCTCCGGGGGCCAGGATAGTTGGGTGCCCGCGTTAGGATTAGGCGTCGCAGAGACAACAGTCGACATACGCAACGCCATCAAAGCCAACAATGAGACGAGCGGTTTGATCGTGACGCAGCTTAGGCCCGCGGGCGCAGGTGCATTGGCGGGCCTAAAGGTCGGAGACTTGATTACGCACGTCGGCACCAAGCAATTGATCGCCATCTCTGACTTGGTGACGCTTCACGCTCCGACTCGGCAGGCTCCGCTGCTGCTGCGTGTCGTGCGTGAGGGATCCCCGGCGTTTGTCGCAATCACGGGGGAGGCGGAGATTTCTCTACCGAATATCCCTCACTAAGGGAACCGCTCACGGTCCCTTATGCTGAGGGATATAGTAGCGAGAGGCGGTCTACCTGCTAGAGCGGAGCATTCGCATCGGTAACCGTCCTGGTCACCGGACCCAGTTGGCTTGGCACTTACGCGGGAACCGCGTGCGCTCGCTACTCATTGCGGTGGAGGTTTCGCCCCATGAAAGCGATTACCGTGGCAATTCTACTTATCCCTGCCGTCCTTGCAGTGCATTTCGCATTCGGTGCCCCGGGTCATACCCCCGCATCAGCGAGCGGCGCGCAGACCTCTAGTTCCCTGCCCGAGGGCTTGAGCGTTCGGTTGGAGGCGCCGGACGGCAAAACCGACTTTATGATGGGTGAGCCGATTGTCCTGCGACTGGTTTTTGCCAGCGATAGGCCGGGTTATGAAGTCAATACGACGCGTACGTTCGGCCCCAGCGTTACGGTCAATGTGAGTCCGGCGGAGAGTGTGTTTCGGTGGCACG
>Ga0307474_10001772_pt1 | contig 15601 bp, 12 predicted proteins | sample atmos_gasesECM1C_2_FD_203312 | JGI IMG/M metagenome (GOLD analysis project Ga0307474, IMG submission 203312) | Hardwood forest soil microbial communities from Morgan-Monroe State Forest, Indiana, United States - atmos_gasesECM1C_05 | ecosystem: Environmental > Terrestrial > Soil > Temperate... | reverse complement strand
CGCGGCCGAACAGGTGCGAAGTGCATCCGATGCCGCATCGGAACTGGACCAGACTTCCAGTGCAATTCTTCCCGCCCTGGGATGGATCCTTTTTCACATGGAGCACAACCTCGCCTTCGCATTGCGGATGGTAAGAGACGAGGAGTTTGCGGGGCCCGGCATCTGGCCCGCCACATTGGGCGCGATGCTGGCTCTGAGCCGCCACCGCTTTGACGAAGCGCGCGAATTGCTCGAGGATGCTCTGCGCGACGATCCCTGGTCGCCTACCTTCAACGTCCAGCTCGCGTGGGCACATCACCTTGCGGGACGTGCCGAGGAGAGCCTGAGCCAGGCGCAGCGATGTCTGGGGATGTTCGCAGGCGACGAGAGCGCGGAGCTCTGCGCGGCGCTGATCCTCGGCTTCAACCATGATCCGCAACGCGGCGCGAAACTGGCCCACGACGTGGGACAACGCCAACCTCGCCTCGATATTGCAGCCGCCATTGAAGCCTATGCCCTGGCACGTGCCGGGCAGCGCGGCGAGGCGAGAGCGGTGCTCGAGCGACTGCAATGGGTGGGACGCGAGCGTTATGTGCTGTCTTCCTTCACCGCGGCGGCCTATGCTGCGCTCGGAGACAACAACGGCGCGATTGCCGAGTTGCAGGCAGCCGAGCAAGCGCGTTGCCCATGGTTCTTCCAAACACTCGCCGATCCGCGCTTGAAGTCCTTGCACGGACATCCGGAATTCGAGCGAATGAGGAGGCTGCTCGACAGCATGGAAGCAACGATTGCGCCGGAATCAGAGTGCGCCGTGTAGAAGCCGGGCATCGGCCGATTCGCTGAAGTAAACCGATCAAGCTGGCCAGAGCGCACCCGCCTCAATTAGAGTTCCTCCGTCTGCCCTTTTCGGATCATCAGACCGCCATTTCGCGCCGGCGCGCGAGCGGGCAATACCGGAAAGTGATTTCTGACCACCCGGAGGAGAGAACCCGATGCTGTACCGCTTTAATCTGCCTTGCGCCCTGCTGCTCTATGCGTTTGTTGCATCGGTCTCGGCCCAGGAAAAGCCCCCCGCGTATCTCGACACGACACTCTCCGCTCAGGAACGCGCGCACGATCTGGTGGGCCGCATGACTATCGAGGAAAAGGCCACGCAGCTCGAGGACTGGGCAGTCGCGATTCCCCGCCTCGGCATTCCCGATTATCAAACCTGGAGCGAAGCGCTGCACGGCATCGCGAGGGCCGGCTATTCGACGGTGTTTCCGCAGGCGATCGGCATGGCGGCCACGTGGGATCGAGCGATGGTTACGAGTATGGGGAACATCATTTCCCTCGAAGCGCGTTCCAAGTACAACCAGGCACAGCGCGAGGGCAACCACCGCATCTTCTACGGTCTCACCTTCTGGTCGCCAAACATCAACATCTTTCGCGATCCGCGATGGGGCCGCGGACAGGAGACCTACGGCGAAGATCCGTTCCTGACCGGCCGTCTCGGGATTGCTTTCATCAGCGGTGTGCAGGGCAAAGACCCCGACCACCCGCGCGCCATCGCCACCAGCAAGCACTTCGCGGTCCACAGCGGGCCAGAGAGCCAGCGCCACCGGTTCAACGTGGACCCGAGCCCTCGCGATCTGGAGGAGACTTACCTTCCCGCGTTTCGCGCCACGGTGACAGAGGGCCACGTGGACTCGGTGATGTGCGCCTACAACTCCATCGACGAGTGGCCGGCCTGCACCAGCAAAATGCTTCTCAAGGAGCACCTTCGCGATGCGTGGGGCTTCAAGGGCTTTGTCGTCTCCGACTGTGGGGCCATCGTCGACGTCTTCAACGGGCACAAAAAAGCTGCCGACATCGAGCACGCCACCGCGCTTTCGCTGGAAGCTGGAACCGACCTTTCCTGCAGCATCTGGGCGCCCGGATTCAACAAGGCGGCGGACTCCGTGAAGATGGGCATGGTCAGCGAAGATCTCGTGACGCAGGCTGCGGAGCGACTCTACACGGCGCGTTTCAAACTTGGAATGTTCGATCCGCCGGGCTCCAATCCTCTCGACAAGATTCCCTTCTCGGAGACCGGGTCAGAGGCTAATCGCAAGATCTCCTTGCATGCCGCTGAAGAAAGCATCGTACTGCTCAAGAACAACGGCGCGCTGCCCCTGAAGAGCTCTCCGGGCCACATCGCGGTCATCGGACCGACTGCCGATCTGCTGCCTTCCATCCTCGGCAACTATGTAGGAACCCCGGTGCGGCCCGTTACCCCACTCGATGGCATGATGCGCCAGTTCAAGGGCTCTCCCATCATGTATGCGCAGGGCTCCACGCTCGCTGAAGGCGTCGGCGTGCCGGTGCCGCGCACCGCATTCGGGCTGAACAAAGGCCTGAAGACCGAATTCTTCGCCACACCAGACTGGACCGGCCGGCCCGTTGCAACTGAAACCGAGCCCGCGGTGCAGGCCGACTGGGAAATGAGCCTGCCGGTTCCGGAGATACAAACTTACAACTACTCCGTGCGCTGGAACGGAACCATAACAGCGCCGGCGCCCGGACACTACGTTTTCACCGTTGAAGTGGGGGACAGCTTCCCGTACTCGCCGGTCGAGTCGTACCGCATGGTCCTCGACGGCAAGGCGGTGGGCGAAGGAAACCTGCGCACCGGACACGACCTCTCGGCAATGGCTAGCTTCCAACCAACACCCGGCGCGTCGCCCACGGCTCCCCCGGTTGAAGCCTTTCCGCAGACGCCCGTCGTGGCCGTCGACTTCAGCGACACCAAGCCGCATGACTTCCGCTTCGAGTACTCGCACGCCGGGGATCGCTTCGGCGGCGGCGTCACGCTTAAGTGGCAAGCCCCTGCCGAGGCCCAGCTCAACGAAGCCGTGGCCCGCGCGAAGGAATCCAATGTGGTGGTGGCATTTGTGGGATTGTCGCCGCAGCTTGAAGGCGAGGAGATGCCCATCAAGATTCCCGGCTTCTCCGGCGGTGACCGCACAGGTATCGATCTCCCCGCGACCCAGCAAAAGCTGCTTGAGGCAGTCGCAGCAACCGGCAAGCCGCTCGTAGTGGTGCTGCAGAGTGGCAGCGCGGTCGCTCTCAACTGGGCCAACGAGCACGCCGCAGCGGTGCTTGAAGCCTGGTATCCAGGTGTTGAGGGCGGAACCGCCGTCGCGCGCACACTCGCCGGCGAAAACAATCCCGCCGGACGCCTGCCGGTCACGTTCTACGCGAGTCTCGACGGCCTGCCGGAGTTCACTGACTATGCACTCAAAGGCCGCACCTACCGCTACTACGGCGGCAAGCCGCTGTGGGGCTTCGGCTATGGGCTGAGCTACACGAAGTTCAAGTACGGCCCCGTGAAGCTATCAGCCGAAACGCTCAAGGCGGGTGAACCCCTGACGGCAACAGTGACGGTGACCAACACCGGCTCCGTCGACGGGGACGAAGTGGTGCAGGCTTACGTGAAGACGCCGCAAGGGGACGGCCCTATCCACTCTCTCGCAGGCTTCGAGCGCGTCCATATCGAGCCTGGTGTAACCAAGGCCGTGACGCTGCAGATCGATCCGCGGTCCATCTCCAGCGTCGACGATCAGGGCAACCGCTCCATTCTCGCCGGCAAGTACACCCTGAGCATCGGCGGCGCACAGCCGCAGGATACCGATGCAAAGTCCGAAGCCGGGTTCACGGTCACGGGCAACGCGCCGTTGCCAAAGTAGTCCCGAGCACTCTCGGGCAGTTCGGGCTCTACCCTGCCCGGTTTTCCTCGCGGATTGCGGTGGACGCAATCGCGCCTCTCTCACTCTGTGATCACCCGGTCCGCCCACTCCACCAGTGACACAAAGATTGTGGGGTTGCCGAACTTGGCGCCCCACTGATCCAAATCGGCCTGCTCGACGGAGCGCGCCCGGCTGCAGGCGCCGCAGGCATAGATTTGGACATGTTTCGCAGCCACCTTGGTCATCGTCTGCTCTAGTGGAGGCCACCCCACCGGCACCACCGCGCCGGCCACAGACTTCCTCATTAGCGAAACTGCCTCACCCAGCAGGAAAATCTGCACGGTGTGCCCGGCCTCCGACAGCGCCAGGCCATGCAGAAATGGAAAGGCGGCCTTGGTGGGATCGTCCGACCCCCAAGCGCTCTTCATCATGATGTTGAGCTGCTTTGAAGGTGCGGGCTGAGCCCAGGAAGTCATTCCTAGGAATGGAACTGTCAATAAATGACGGAGAAACGATCGTCTCGCCACTACCCCTCCTGGCTCGGATTATGGGGCTGAGAATAGCATCCCCCGCGAGTCCTTCGGTGAATATGTTTGCCGGATTTTTAACTCGACCTTTGACTTTACGGCCACAGGGCCCGAGAGCATACGCCTCGCCCAGCCTAGTGACCCGAATCACAGGACGCCGCTTCACCAGTCTTTGATAATCCTTCAAGCGGCCGTGGACAGCTCTGCGTTCAGGGCGGTATCGTCCGTTCAGTCCCGTTTCGCGGTTCCTCACGGAGGCCATAGTGCTTATTGGGATATTGAAGGAGTCCTCTCCAGGCGAGACGCGCGTCTCGCTGTTGCCGGAGAGTCTCAAGGGACTGCGCGCCCAGGGAGTTGACATAACGGTTGAATCCGGCGCCGGCGTTGCCGCCGGCGCCGCGGACCAGGCGTACGTGGATGCCGGCGCATCCATCACCGCCGATCGCAGCGCGATTCTGTCCGCGGCCGACCTTCTTCCCACGGTCAACGCGCTCAATGCCGATGACCAGGCACACCTGAAACCCGGAGCCGTGACGATCGGCTTCCTGAGGCCGCTCGACGCGCCGGCGGTACTGGTCCCGGCGATCGAGCGTGGCGCAACACTCTTCAGCATGGAGCTGATCCCGCGCATCTCGCGCGCGCAATCCATGGATGCCCTCTCGTCAATGGCCACCGTGGCCGGCTACAAGGCAGTCATCATGGCCGCGGATCGCCTCCCGCGCTTGTTCCCCATGCTGATGACCGCGGCCGGCACCATCCCGCCCGCCCGCGTCTTCGTCATCGGAGCCGGAGTAGCAGGTTTGCAGGCGATCGCCACGGCGCGGCGCCTCGGGGCAGTCGTAGAGGCCTACGACGTACGTGCAGCCGCCGGCGAACAGGTGCGCTCCCTCGGCGCCAAGTTCCTCGACGTCGACCTCGGCGGCATCGCCACCGAAGGCGGTGGGGGCTATGCGGCGGAGCTCACGGAAGAAGCTCTCGATCGCGGCCGCGACCTCATCACCAAAACGGCCGCGCATTCTGACCTGATCGTCACCACGGCTCAAGTTCCCGGACGCCCTGCTCCGCGACTCATCCGCCGCGCCGCAATTGAAGCCATGCGTCCCGGCTCGGTGCTCGTCGACCTGGCGGCGCCCGCGGGCGGTAACTGCGAGCTGACCAGGCCCAGTGAAACACAGGTGATTGCAGGCGTCACGCTGCTTGCGCCGCTCAACCTTCCCGCCGAGGTTCCGGTCCATGCCAGCCAGCTTTACGCGCGCAACGTGCTCAACTTCTTCACCCTGATCGTCAAGAAAGGCGAACTGAGCATCGATCTCACCGACGAGGTTCTGGCCGGCGCCTGCGTCGCCCATCAAGGCAAAGCCGTCAACCCGCGCGTCGCCAAACTCCTTGAAGCTGTAGCCACAAAATGAACCGACTCGCTAACGTTCTCACTTGCTAACAGGCGCGCAAGCGCCGCTAACTCCGCTAGCCCGCTAGCACCGTGAAAGTTCCATGAATCCAGCCGTCCTAATCGCTTCGGTCTATGTTTTCGCCCTCGCCGCGTTCCTCGGCTACCAGGTCATCAGCCGCGTTCCGCCGTTGCTGCATACGCCGCTGATGTCGGCCACCAACGCCATCTCCGGTATCTCCCTCATCGGCTCGCTGGTTCTGGCCGGCGCCAAGGGCTATCCGCTGCCCGCGCACATCCTCGGATTTGTCGCCGTCACCACCGCCACCGTCAACGTGGTGGGCGGCTTTGGCATCACCGACCGCATGCTCAAAATGTTCCGCAAGAAGCCCGACGCCAAGCAGGTTGCAACTGAGAGCAAGGCGGTAGCGAAATGACGCTCACCACTTATTTCATGGAGGCAACCTACCTCGTTGCCTCCATCCTCTTCATCCTTTCGCTCAAGATGATGTCGCACCCCGACACCGCCCGCCGCGGCATGTTCCTGGCGGAGGGCGGCATGTTCGCGGCCATTGTCGGCACACTCATCGGCGCGCACATCGTCACCTGGACGTGGATCATTGCGGGGCTCGCGGTCGGATCCATCATCGGCGCCTGGATGGCCATCACCGTTCCCATGACCGCCATGCCGCAGCGAACTGCGCTCTCGCATGCCTTCGGCGCGCTGGCCGCGGCTCTCGTCGGCGTGGGCGAATTCATGGTGAACATCAACGAACTCGGACCGGTGAAGCGCGGCGCTCTCGGCTTCGAAATCATGCTTGGCGCCCTCACCACTACGGGATCGCTTATCGCCGCGGCCAAGCTGCAGGGCATCATCCAGGGCAAGCCTGTTCAGTTCCGCGGACAGAACGTCGTCAATGCCTCCATCTGCCTGGGCATGACCGGGTGCTTCGTGTACTTCTGGATTCACCCCGAAGCCAGCACCGTCTTCTACACCATGCTCGCCCTGGCATTCGTCTTCGGCGTCATGCTCGTCATTCCCATCGGCTCTGCCGACATGCCGGTCGTCATGTCGCTGTTGAACTCCTACGCGGGCCTCGCTGCCGCTGCCACAGGCTTCGTCCTCGGCAACAACGTACTCATCATCGCCGGCACGCTCGACGGCTTTTCCGGCTTCATTCTCTCCGTGCTCATGTGCAAGGCGATGAACCGCTCCATCACCAACGTGCTCTTCGGCGGATTTGGCGCGGCCATTGCGGAAGTTTCGTCTGACGCCGGCGGCGTAATGCGCGAGATCAGCCTTGATGACGCCGCCATGCAACTCGCCTTCGCCAACCGCGTGATCTTCGTACCCGGATACGGACTTGCAACCGCGCAGGCTCAACACGCCGTCCGCGAGCTGGGCGAGCTCCTCGAAGAGCGCGGCGTGGCCGTCAAATACGCCATTCATCCGGTCGCCGGAAGAATGCCTGGCCACATGAACGTGCTCCTCGCCGAAGCCAACGTTCCTTACTCCTCTCTGTATGAAATGGAGCAGATCAATCCGGAGTTTTCATCCACGGATGTGGCCGTGGTCATCGGCGCCAACGACGTTGTCAACCCCGATGCGCGCGACAATCCCAAATCTCTCATTGCGGGCATGCCGATCCTTGAGGTCGATCGCGCCAAGAGCGTCATTGTGCTCAAGCGCGGTCAGGGCCGCGGCTTCTCCGGCCTCGAGAATCCGCTCTTTTTCAAGTCGTGCACGTCCATGCTGTATGGCGACGCCAAGTCGAGCCTCAGCCATCTTGCGCAGGCCGTGCAGCACGTTTGACAGCGTTTTTTGCCGCTGTCGCGCGATGCACAATTCGACCATCGAGTTGCCGTCGTCCCAGTAAAACTCGCATTACAACTTCACATTCGCCGGCAGTTTTTAAGCGTCTCCAGAACCATCGTGGCATCCGCAACATTTCGCTGAATTTAATTAGGCGAATAAGTTTAACTTGACTCGCCTCGGCAATTCTGCGACGATTCGCTCTCGTTCGATAGAAGTTCCCCTAGGGCTTTTGAATTCGCTTCCCCCTCAAACCTTGCGAATTTGTTGAATCACTAGTAAAGATCCCTGTTGCCTGCGCTGTTCCCAACGCCAATCCCCCGGCCGGAGGACACCCATGTCCAGCACTTACACCTACCCTGGCGTGTACATTCAGGAGCTCCCAAGTCCCGTCCACACCATTGCGGGCGTGGCCACTTCGATTGCGGCTTTCGTCGGCTTCACCGCGCGCGGCATTGATAATCGCGCGCAGGAAATCTTCAGCTTCTCCGACTTCGAGCGCCTCTATGGCGGCCTCGCCTCCAACAGCGAAGTCAGTTACGCGGTCCAACAATTCTTCCAGAATGGCGGCACGCAAGCCTTTGTGGTGCGCACGCCAATGCACTATCCGGCCGGACCGCCGACACCTGTGCCATATGCGCAGGTTTCCATCTCGACGGGTGAAGTCACCTTCACGGCCCTGAGCTCCGGCGTGTGGGCCAACGGTCAATTGCTTGTGGACGTCGACGTTCTGGGACTGGATCTCTCTACGGCCACCGGCGATCCATTCGCATTCAACCTCACCGTTACTGACCTGCTGGATCAGACCACGGAATACTTCCCGTCAGTCACCCTGGACAATACCCGTCAGAACTTTGTCACCTCGGTCATCAACGATCCCGACAACGGCTCGCAGCTGATCAGCGTCGCGACAAATTTGCCTGTGCCGCCCACACCGCCCAACGCGCTGGTCACCACCGGCGTTCTTGGAACACCGCTCACCATCACCGGTGCGGGCAGCGTAGACTCCGCCCTGGGCGGCGGCACTGCTACCGCGAACGCGGATTGCAACTTGGTTCTCACCATTCCTCACGTAGCCGCGACGCCATGGACCATCAAGGTCATCGGTAACGGAAACTCCATCCCCCAAACCGTCACCGGCCTCGCAGCCCAGCTGCAACAGGCACTGAACAACTGGCTGATGGTCAACGTTCCGGGAGCATCCGTAACCTGCGCGGCCGAGCCCAGCGGCGGCGCGGGCGGCACCGGCATCGCCGTACGCGCTTCTGTTCCCAACCAGCCCGATGTCGTAATCAGCTTTGGGACGCCCGGCTCTGGCCACGATGCCTCCATCGCCCTGGGACTCAACGCGCCGGGTCACGCCAATGTTGCGCACTACGCCCTGGGCGGCGCCACGGTCAATCCCCTTCCCGCCATCACCTGCACACAAGCTACGGCGCCGTCTGGCCTGCCGCAGAGTGCTGAGTTGATCGGAGACCCGCTGGCCTTCTCCGGCATCTATGCGCTGAACAAGGTTGACCTCTTCAATCTGCTCAGCATTCCCGAGGCCGCTCGCGCGCTTGCCAGCGATCCCAACGCCGCCGATCCCAACATCAACGCAACGCAGATCTACTCGGCCGCCATCGCACTCTGCATCCCGCGCCGCGCCATGCTCCTCATCGATCCGCCACCCAATGTAAACACCGTGGCCGGCGCGGTTGACTGGAAGTCCAACGGCATCGGCGTAGTCAATCAGAATGGCGCCGCCTTCTTCCCGCGCCTGCGGCTCGCCGATGCCTTGAACAACGGCAAGCTGCGCACCTTCGCTCCGTCCGGTGTGGTGGCCGGCGTGTATGCCACCATCGACGCCAATCGCGGCGTGTGGAAGGCCCCCGCCGGCATCGAGGCAACGCTGAACGGCGTTCAGAACATGACCTACAACCTCAGCGACCAGGAGAACGGCGTGCTCAATCCGCTGGGGCTGAACTGCTTCCGCACCTTCCCGCTGTACGGGCCGGTGCTTTGGGGTGCGCGTACGCTCGTCGGCGCTGACGCCATGGCCAACCAGTGGAAGTACGTGCCCGTGCGGCGCACGGCTCTTTATCTCGAAGAGAGTCTCTTTCGCGGCCTGAAGTGGGTGGTCTTCGAGCCCAACGACGAGCCGCTCTGGGCTGCCATCCGACTCAACGTCGAGGCATTCATGGATACGCTCTTCAAGAAAGGCGCATTCCAGGGAACCACGGCGTCGCAGGCTTACTTCGTCAAGTGCGACAGCGAAACCACCACGCAGACCGACATCGATTCTGGAATCGTCAACATCCTCGTCGGCTTCGCGCCGCTCAAGCCGGCGGAGTTCGTGGTTATCCAGATCGAGCAGCTGGCCGGACAAACCGGCGCCTGAGGCCACGACACATCCGATCAGCAGTCAATTGCCCTCGGCTTTTGATTCCAGCAGCACGCGAACCTGGAGAGGTGAATCATGGCGGAATTCACAGTCAATGCGCAGCGTTTCGATCCATACAAGAACTTCAAGTTTCGCCTGAAGTGGGACAGCCGCTTCGTGGCGGGCATCAGCAAGTGCTCGGCATTGAAGCGCACCACAGAAGTCGTCAAGCATCGCGAGGGCGGCGACCCAAGCACGAGCCGCAAATCCCCGGGCCGCACCGAATTCGGCCCCATCACGCTCGAACGCGGCGTCACCCACGATCCCGAATTTGAAGCCTGGGCGGCAAAGGTGTGGCAGATTAAGGCGGGGCTCACCTCCGAAGTGTCGCTCGCCGACTTCCGCAAAGACTTGATCCTCGAGTTCTACAACGAAGCCGGGCAACTCGCCATTCGCTACAAAATCTACCGGGCGTGGGTCAGCGAATATCAAGCTCTGCCCGATCTCGACGCCAACGCAAACGCAGTCGCCATTCAGCACATCATCCTCGAAAACGAGGGCTGGGAGCGCGACCTCTCCGTCGCCGAGCCGGCTGAGGTAAGCTTCACTTCACAAAGAGCTTAAAAGTCCTGCTATTCCTCGCGAGTCCTGGCGTTTTTCGCAGCGGGCAGCTTTGGTTTTCCGCCATTTCCTTTTCCCCCAGTCAGCGCAACGGAGCATTGGCGGTGTTCCCCTGTCGCGTGAGGACACCCTCATCGACTGGCCTGCCTCAAGGAGATTCGGTGCACGCACTGAGCAGCGAACGAATCCTCATCGCGTGGGAGCGCGGGCTCTCCGTTTCCGAGCCATGGCGTCCTTTGGCGCTGCTCGAAACCGCAGTGCCCCAAACCCAGCTCTCCGATTTGGCTTCTCTGCCTCTCGCTGAACGGAATTCAAAGCTGCTCGAATTGCGCTCCATCAGCTTCGGCCGCATCATCGAAGCCTTCGCAAAGTGCCCCCACTGCGACGCGCCTTTGGAGTTCGAATTGAAGACCGACGCTCTGCGTCATGAGAAACAGACAGCCGTTGAAGATCACTGGATGGAAGCTGACACCGAGATGTACATGCGCCTCGCCAACACCGCCGATCTTGCGGCAGTGCGCAGCGCCTCAACCGATGACGAAGCCCGCACGCTCCTGCTGGCACGCACCATGGGAAGGTCCGCGGCCGAGTGCGACGCCGATGACCACCCTGAATGGGTAGAGCGCTTCGAGCGGCTGAACGCACCCGCGGAACAGAGATGCGTGTTGACGTGCGACTCATGCGCCGGCCGCGCCGAGATTGATTTCGATATCGCCGGCTTCTTCTGGCGTGAAGTCGCCACCGCGGCCCATCGCCTGCTCGCAGAAATCCACCGCCTGGCCTCGGCCTACGGATGGAGTGAAGGCTCGATCCTGGCCATGAGCCCAGCACGCCGGTGCGCCTACCTGGAGATGCTGAACGCATGACGGGACTGATGAACAGGATGGTGCAGCGCGCGCAAGGAAGGTTGCCGTCTGTTGAGCCGCTGGTGCGTTCGCATCAGACGGCTGCCTTCACCCTGAGCAGCCCCCTCGAAGACGATATCGCGATAGCGACCTCATCCTCTGTCATCGCGTCAGAAACAAAACACCAGCCACCGTCGTTCCCGTCGGCCCAGTCGCAGCATCGCAGCGTCACCGACCACGCAGTGGAAACATCCCCTCTGGGGCACGACATTCAGCCTGCCCCTCGAGCGTCCCTCAACGGCGAGCATGACTCAGTCGGTCTTGAGCCGCATCAGGAGACTTTGCCTCTGCAAACCAAATTGGGCACGAACGCCGCCCAAAATTCTGAGTTTCAACAGCAGCGTGATCCGCTGATTCACGAGCCGCGCACCGTCAAGCACGACGTTCATGAACCTGTCCCCGAGTTGATGGAGTCCTCTGCGCGAGGCGATGCTCCGCCGCCAACGCTGGAGCTATCTCCAAAGAAGCGCGAGGCTCTCGCTCCACCGGAGCACAACGCAATCGCACCCGCCCGGCAAGAGGCAACGCCTGTCGCCCCTCTCGATACCGCGACCGAACATACGGAGATTCACATCACCATCGGCAGTATTGAGCTGAGAGGACCTCAAACCGAGGCTCCGCGCAAGCCGACGCCCTTCAAGCCGCGCGTCACGCTCGACGACTACCTGCGCCGCAGGTCCGGAGCAGGATCATGAGCGACTACCTCGCAGTCGGCGGCGTGAGTGCCGTTCTCAAGTCGCTCCTTACCACCGCTCTCTCCGCCGGTGGCCCTTCTACGATCCTCGGCGGTGCATCCGGCATCACCAACATTGCGCCCGACCTCATCACCACCGGGCCCACAGAAGCCGCGCAGATCAACGTCTTCCTCTACTACGCCAGCATCAATCCAGCGCTGCGCAATCTCGATCTGCCTTCGATGGGCGCCAATGGCAGCCGGCTGAGCAATCCGCCCCTTGCGATCAACCTGCACTACCTCATCACCGCATACGGCAGCAATCCCTTCGACGCGGAAATCCTTCTCGCCTGGGCCATGCAGGTCTTCCACAACACGCCGGTGGTCCCCCGCAGCCAGATCGAACAGGCGCTCGAGGACCTCGTCTCCGTGCTTCCCGCGCCGATCGAAAACCAGCTCATCTCCGGCAGTACCCTGGCCAGCCAGGTGGAGCACATTCGCATCACTCCCGAGACGCTCACCACCGAGGAAATCTACCGCCTGTGGACGGCCTTCCAAACCCACTATCGGCCCACCACGTCCTACCAGGTCTCAGTCGTAGTCATTCAGGATACGCAGAACTACTCATCGAATCTCCCGGTGCAGCGACGCTCGCTCGTCGCATTGCCGCTGGTCAGCCCCATGATCCAGGCCGTCACACCGGCCATGGCACCGCTTAGCCAGGTCCTCACCATTACGGGCAGCAACTTCCTCGGCGACACTCCGCCTTCGACACAGGTCTCCTTCGACAAAGCGCCGGCCATCCCCGCGCTCACGGTCCAGGGCTCGTGCGTCCGCGTCGCCGTCCCCAACACGCTCTTCGCAGGGACGCACAGCGTGCGCATTCTCCGCACCGTCACGTTCCCCAGTTCCTCGCGCCCTCATTCCGGCTTCGCCTCGAATCCTTTTCCGTTCCAGGTGGTGCCGGTCATCCAGTTGCCCGCAGTGCCTCCCATCCAGGCCAAGATCGGCAATCCTCTCACGCTCACTCTGAGCCCCGTGGTGGGCGTCGTGCAGGAGGCAGTCGTCTACATCGGCGATCAGGCCATCCCCGTGCCGCCGCGGCCCCTGAGCGGCCCTGCAACGTCCGCCACGATCACCATTACCGTACCTTCGACCACCGTCGCCGGCACTTATCCTCTGCGCGTCGAGGTCGACGGCGCGCAGAGCGCTCTCACGCTCGACACCAACTCCGGCAGTCCAACCTTCGGTCAGTATCTGCCCCAGGTGCAGGTGACGCCATGACCACAGTCCGCGAACTCGCCGCAAGCCCCTTCTGGCTCGAATTGGAGCGAGTGCTCGAATGTCTCCAGCGCCGGGTTCCTGTCACCACCGAACTCGATTTCACCGCATCGTCGCCGTTCGCACCGGCGCGGAATGGACGCAACGGATCGCTCGCATCGCTCCTTGAAGAACGCGTCACACTCGACTCGTCGGAACACTCCAACCCCGTTGCGCAGATTCAATCGATCTTCGATCTCACCGCCTTTGAACTCGATACGCTCCTCCTGTGCGCCGGCTGTGCCATTGATGCACGCTTCCAGGCCGCCTGCGCGGCACTCGTCCGCAACGGTCATGCGGGAGCACCACCAACCTTCGGCCTCGCCATGACCGTGCTCGATGATCCGCATTGGAGCGCAATGAGCGGGCAACGGCCCCTCCGCTATTGGCGCCTTTTGGAGATAGGCCAGGGCCCCTTGCTGCAGGCCCCGCTTCAGATCGACGAGCGCATCCTTCACTTTCTGCTCGGCGTACCCGGCCTCGACGACCGCCTCGAATCCCTCGTCCATCCGCTCCCACCCGCCGAAGCTGCCGACGGCTTCATAGAACCCGCGATGCGCGCCCTCGCTCACTGGCGAGGCAAGGCTGCATCACCGCTTCTCATCACCGGATCCAGCGCCGAACAACGCACCGCGCTCTTTTGCGCAGCATGCCGGCAGGCCGGCGTTCGCGCGCTGCACCTCGACGCAGCCGATCTGCCCCCCGGCGCATCGGAACGCGAGAATCTCGCCAGAACTCTCACCCGCGAATCAGCGCTGTGTGCCACCGCCACGCTTGTCCGCACTGCTCGCCTCGAGAATCCGGCGCTGCTTGAATCGTGGATCACACGCGTCGATGCGCCATTTGCAATTGAAGTCGAACCAGGCTCCGCAGCCGAGCGCATCGCCGGCGTCCGCGTCGAAGCGCCTTCAATCACGCACGATGAGCGCCGCGCACTGTGGACCGCGCATCTCGGCTCCCTCGCGTCCGACGTGGAAGATCACCTTGATCAGCTTGTCGACGTCTTCGCCCTCGGCCGGGCTGAGATTCGCGATACCGCGGCGGCGGTGCGCGAAGAGTCCTCCCACGGAATCGCCGGCGACGGCCCGGCGCAGACCGCCTGGCGCATCTGCCGCGAAACCGCACGCCGATCCATGGACGATCTTGCAGCCCGCACAGAATCGCTCGCTACGTGGAACGACCTGGTGCTCCCCGTTCCTCAACTGGATGTGCTCCGCCAGATCGTGGCCAACGCCCGCCAGTCCTCCCTCGTCTTGCGCGGCTGGGGATTCTCGACGCAATATTCGCGCGGCCTCGGTCTCTCCGCGCTCTTCTCCGGCACCAGCGGCACCGGCAAGACCATGGCTGCGGGCATCCTCGCGCGAGATCTCGATCGCGACCTCTACCAGATCGATCTCGCCACCGTCACCAGCAAGTACATCGGCGAAACCGAAAAGCATCTGCGGCGCATCTTCGACGCCGCCGAACGAAGCGGCGCCATCCTGCTCTTCGATGAAGCAGACGCGCTCTTCGGCAAGCGCAGCCAGGTCCGCGACAGCCACGACCGCTACGCCAATCTCGAAATCAGCTACCTGCTGCAGCGGATGGAGTCCTATCGCGGCATCGCCATCCTCACCACCAACATGCAGAACACGCTCGACCCGGCCTTCCAGCGCCGCTTGCGCTTCGTGGTGCAATTCCCCTTTCCCGACGGTGAAAGCCGCCAGCGCATCTGGCGCGGCGTCCTCCCCGCCGCAGCTCCGCTCGGGAATCTCGATTACGCAAAACTCGCGCTGCTCAGCGTCACCGGCGGTGTCATTCGCAACATTGCCCTGCTGGCTGCATTCCTGGCGGCCGATGAGGGAGCTTCAATCTCGATGCGTCACATAGCAGCAGCCGCGCGCACCGAATACGCCAAGCTCGATAAACCGCTTTCCAACGCCGAGACACGAGGTTGGGAATGAAGTCACTGCACATCCACATCGACCGCCTGGTCGTGGAGGGCCTCGCACCCGCCCAGCAACGGCAGTTTGTGCGCGCTCTCGAGGCGCAGCTGGAGTCCCAGTTGCCGCAGATTGCTTCTCAGGCATTCGCGAGCGGCCGGAGCTCGCAGCGCATTGCTCGCGTGATGGCAAGCCCGATGCGCACGGCAACAACACCAGAGCGCGCCGCAACCCAGGTGGCCTCAGCATTGCGAGGCGCCATTGCCGGAAAGGGGAACCCGCGTGCCTAACATTTCACCGCTGCTGCAAAAGGGCGCCATTCAGGTTCTCGAGCCGAACACCGGAATTCCCCTGAACACGATCCATCTGCAGTACAACCCCGAGT
>Ga0307474_10001769_pt1 | contig 15607 bp, 13 predicted proteins | sample atmos_gasesECM1C_2_FD_203312 | JGI IMG/M metagenome (GOLD analysis project Ga0307474, IMG submission 203312) | Hardwood forest soil microbial communities from Morgan-Monroe State Forest, Indiana, United States - atmos_gasesECM1C_05 | ecosystem: Environmental > Terrestrial > Soil > Temperate... | reverse complement strand
CGAGGGCATCCTCGAACATCGCCAGGGTTCCGTAGTCCTTGGAAGCGTTCCGCTTGGGCAGCCAAGCATAGGCATAATCGTTCTCGGCGGTGGCCGCCTCACCGAAGAACGCTTTGAGCGTGTTGACGAGGTAGCGGCTGTCGGCGATCCCATTCTTTCGCACGTAGTCGTGGAAGGTCGGCTCGCCGTTCGATGCAGAGTTGAGATAGCCCGGCATATAGTTGTAGAGCACCGCCATGTCGCACGCGCCCTGCACGTTCGGCTCGCCGCGTAGCGCGTTGACGCCGCCGCCCGGCTTGCCGATGTTGCCGAGCAAGAGCTGCAATATAGTGAACGCGCGGATTCCCTGCACACCGGTTGTGTGCTGAGTCATCCCGAGTGCATAGAGGATGGATCCCGGCCGGTTCTTCGCCATCGTCTCTGCGATCTGCTGGATCTGCTCGGCCGGAACCCCGGTGATTTGCTCGCCCGTCTCCAGCCTGTACCGTGAGACGAAGGTCTTCAGCCGCGAGAAGACGCAGTGCGGGTCATCCAGGCTCTTGGCGACACGGGGTTTTCCCTTGGGATCGAGCTGATATCCCCAAGTCTGCGTGTTGTACTTGTGGTTCTCCGCGTCGAACCCGCTGAAAACTCCGTCCTTGAAGTCGAACGCCTCATCGCACAAGAAGAGGGCGTTGGTGTGCGTCACGACGTACTCCTCGTCGTACAGCTTGTTGGCGAGGATGTGGTTGATCATCGTGTTCTGGAACGCCGCGTCAGTTCCGGGCCGGATGCGCGCGTACACGTCTGCGGCCGCGGAGGTCCGTGTGAATCGCGGATCGACGTGGATGATCTTCGCTCCGTTCTCCTGTGCCTTGCGGATCCACTTGAAGGCCATGGGGTGGTTCTCGGCCACGTTGCTGCCTTCCACCAGAATCGTCTTGCAGTTTTGGAGGTCGATCCAATGGTTGGTCATCGCCCCCCTGCCAAACGAGGCCCCCAGACCGGGAACCGTGGGGCTGTGTCAAAGTCGGGCCTGATGCTCGACGTAAGGCATACCGAGCAGCCGGGCAGCCTTCTGGAAGAGGTAGCACTCCTCGTTCGTGTTCTGCGCGCCGCCAAGAAAGCCGATCGCATCCGTCCGATTGACCGGAACCTCCTTGTCGCCGACCTTCTCGGTGGCGATCCAGGTCGCATCGCGCGTCTTCCGAATTCTCTGCGCGACGCGCGCGATCGCATCGTCCCAAGAGATGTCCTCCCAGTGGTCGCTGCCGGGCGAGCGATAACGCGGCGTTGTCAGCCGGTTTGGCGAGGTGTGCGTTGCGAACATGGATATGCCCTTCACGCACAGTGATCCGCGATTCACAATGTGGTCGAAGTCGCCCTCCATGGCGATCAGCTTGCCTTCGCGTACCGAGGCAACCATGCCGCAGCCGCAGGAGCAGAAGTTGCAGGAAGTAGTGAACTCATTGACGTCGGAAAGCTTCAACTTCTGCGTGCTAGCGCGCACAGCCGCCACATCGACAAGGCCGCCCAGCGCCAACCCGGCACAGCCGCGAGCCGCCGTCCTGAACCACTCTCTCCTGGTAACCCCCGTTACTGTCTTTGCTGACTCGCCAGCACTGTTTTGAATTTGTACGGGTGTTAGGATAGAGACCTTCGCCATGCCGTCCCTCACTCGGTAATCCTGGATGTACGGGCCAGGAATGGCAGCACTCTTGCTTGAAATACTTTACCCATCCAGTTCCTTTCACCTTTTCCCAGCCTTCAGTGACCGATTGCGACCCGAAGGCTAAATCTTCATCACACATGAGAACTACTGGTAAAATTGACAGCTGACTTCAGAAAATCCGCAAGATAGGTTTCCCACCGGGCAGGCCTCTCGAAAGTATCGTTGCCTTCTTGATCGATTGGCTTAATCGAGATTGGCGCGTCGTTTCCGTCTGCTTGGACTTCAACCTGAACAAGATTCGCGCGGACGTAAGAATTCGTGCGCAAAGATAGGGCAACTGCATGAAGTATCCGCGAGAGCTCCGCGTCTCCTATGTTGTGGCGCTGTTAGTGTCGCTGTTGGTTATCCCTCGTGCTCATTCAGGCGACGACAAAAGCAAATCAGCAAGAGAGACCAGAACGAAGACAGACCAGACGAAGAAATATGCCTGGCCAAGCGACCCGACACTTTACGTGGGTTCCGATACCTGCAAGACCTGCCACGAGGACCTCTATACCCATTTCGCCACTACGGCCCACTTCGCGACCACCATGGACGCGAAGCTCGACGCGCACAAAGGCGTGGAATGGCATGGCTGCGAGGCTTGCCATGGTCCGGGGAAAGAGCACGTCGACGGCGGCGGCGACAAATCCAAAGTCTTTACATTTAAAGACGCCACCCCGCAGGAGACCAGCGCCCGCTGCCTTCGCTGCCACCAGTACACCGAAGAGCATGGAAACTATGACCGCTCGATGCACCTAGCCAACGGCGTCGCGTGCATTGATTGCCACTCTCCGCACCGCCCCCAGGAAAGCCAGTACTTGATGAAGGCCAAGTCCCCGGACCTCTGTTACACATGCCACATGAGCGTGCGTGCGGAATTCGCGCGACCCTTTCATCACCGCGTGAATGAGGGACTAGTCCAGTGCAGTGACTGCCACAGCCCGCATGGGACATTTCGGCCGAAACAGCTGCGGACGGACGCAGCGGGAGATGATGTCTGTTACAAATGCCACACCGAAAAACAGGGCCCTTTCGTTTACCAGCATGAGGCGAAAATCGAAGGCTGCGCGGCTTGCCACACGCCTCACGGTTCAACGAATCAGCGTCTGCTAAAGCAAAATCAGGTCAACCTCTTGTGCATCAGTTGTCATTCCCAGCCGGCAACTGCGGGGCCCCCAGGTACACCCAGTTTCCACGACCAATCCACTGGGAAATATCAATCCTGCACGTTCTGCCACGTTGCGATTCACGGATCGAACACTAGCCGCGTGTTCTTCACGCCATGAGGAGGATACCGATGAAGAGCACAAAGAGTTTCGGTTTTCTCCGGATTGGCAAGAAATCTGGTTGGTTGTGTTCGTACCTTGCGCTAGGAACGCTGCTTATTCCGGCGACTTACGCACAGCAGTCGGACGAACAAAAGGGAATCGAGCAGGGCAATTACAACATCAAGCAGTCAGTCGAATTCGGTGGACGTTTGACGAGCATATCCGGGGACCAGCAGACGTATGACACCATGGTGAATCTGCAGGGCGGGCCGCGATTGCTGAATTTCACCACGGAAATGCGTTCCCTCAACCATCGTGACACATTCTTCGATCGATTTTTCTTTAGCAACTTCGGATATGGCGGAGACCCAAACGTCGTGAGCGTCCTCCGGGTGAGCAAGAACAAGTGGTATGCGTTTGATGGTCTCTTCCGGCACGACGAAAATTTCTGGAATTATTCCATACTTGCGAATCCGTTTAACCCCGCGCCGCCGCCTGCAAACGCTCCCCTCAACTTCAACCCTGTGGTGAACGCGCCGGCAAACGTACTCAATACTCAGATCATTGGCACCTCGCCTCATCAGTACAACACACGCCGCAACATGCAAAACTACGGAGTGACCCTGCTTCCCGACGCAAAGATCAGGTTTCGCGCTGGATACAACCACAGCACCAATGTGGGGCCTGCGTATACGTCGATTCACGAAGGAACAGACCTGTTCCTATTTCAGAATCTCTCGTCGGGACAAAGCCAGTACCGCTTCGGAGTGGACTTCCGATTTCTGCCACACACGAATATAAGTTACGACCAAATTTGGAGTTACTACAAGACGGATCCGGGAACGGTGGATCACAATCAGCAGTTCAGTGTGGGTGCCGGGTTTCCTCCGGTGGATTTAGGGCTTAACTGGAACGGTCCACCCTGCAGTCCAGCATTTCAGCCCGGTGGCATCGCAAGCTCAAACTGCAACTCGTTTTACAACTATTTTTCACACTGGCGCGGCCGGACAGACGCTCCTACCGAACAAATTAGCATCCAGTCCCACCCCGCCTCCTCGCTCCAGTTCACCGGCAAGTTCAGCTATACCGGCGGCGATATGCATGTGAGTGACTACTCGCAAAGCTTTTCAGGCTTCACGAGCAAAAGCTTGCTTTCGAATTACAGTCAAACGGGGCCGATGGAAGGGCGACGCGTGTCCTCTTACGGCGATTTTGGCGTGACGTGGGTGATCGCACATGACTTCAGTTTGATGGACGAGTTTCACTACGGCAACTGGAGGGAACCGGCCCAGTTTCTTGGCGCAAACTGCAATTTTTTCAGCTCTAACCTGACGACAACGCCGGTTTTTTTTAACTCGACAGCCACACTGCCTGCTACCTGCACACCGCCGTCGAACGGCGTCCCGGGCACGCCCGTCAGCATCTCCAAATCTGATCCTGATATCCTCGTCAACCTTGACAGCAACTTTTTGAAGCAGCAGACCATAAGCAATCTAATTGAAGGGCAAGTACAGCTTTCCGCGAAAGCTGGAGCATATTTCGGGTATCGGTACTCGCACCGGGAAATCGCCGACAACTTCTTTAACACGGAGAATGCGATCTACTTTCCGGCCACCGCTCAGCGCGGGAATTGCGCTCTGACAAATGGCGTTCTGCCGGTTGGCTGTACTCAAAACGCCGATGGTTCGGTTTCATTCCAAACTCCGAGTCCCGTCTTCGGGCCGCCGGGAGTAACGGATATCAACGCCAACGGAGGTGTACTTGGATTGTGGTGGAAGCCCGTGCAACATCTGAATATCAATCTGGATGCTGACCTGGGTAGTGCAGACAATGCATTTACGCCTCTTAGCCCAAGAAACTACCAAGAGTTCCGCGCCCGTGTGCAATACAGAGCAGTTAGCTGGCTGAATTTCAGCGCGTATTTCCAGATGAGGCAAGGACAGAATCCGGCCAGCGATATCAACGGCACACAACACAATAGGAATGCGGGCTTTTCTTCGTCTCTCACTCCATCAGAGAAGTTTTCGATGCAATTGGGCTACAACTACAACGATATATACTCCCAACTACTCGTCTGCTTCGTGAGCGATTTTGCACAGGCCGGCTTACCGGCGTGCCCCGGAGTTTCTGGTTTGGTACAGCAAGCTTCCCCATATAGCAGCAAAGTGCATACCGGATTTGTCGACTTTGTTTGGACTCCGGTCCATCAATTCTCACTAGAAGTTGGAGCCAACTTGTCCGGTGTCACCGGGAGTGAGTTGAATGTGAATCCCCTTAGCCCGATTGCGCTGGCCCCGACCGGCCCTTTGAATTCAAATTGGTACCAGCCCTACGCCTCAGTGTCTTATCACTTTGTAAAACAGTGGACCGGACGCGCGAGATGGGATTACTACGGGTACCGCGAAGATTTGAACAACTCGGATCAGGACGTGTTTGCGCCTCGGAATTTCCGCGGTAACGCGGTTACGCTGTCCGTAAGATACGCTTTTTGAAATTTCGGCACACGTGCCGCAATTCAAGCCTGGTCTAAAGTGACAAAGGAGAAAAACATGAAGAAAGCATGTCTCGGCATCGCAATAGTTGCTCTGCTGTGTTTCTCGACCTCATTGATGCACGGGCAGGATCAGGCCGCCGGTCAGAAACTCTTCAAGGCAAAGTGCGCCGGTTGCCATGGCGCGGATGCAGCGGGCAAGGCTGCGACAAAGGCGCCTTCCGTCAAAGGTAAATCTTCGGATGAGATCACCAAGCACATCGCGACTTCACCGAAGCACGCCAGCCTCAAAAAGCTGACTCCCGATGAAATCAAAAATATCGCCGAGTATTTGGGGACGCTGAAGTAGCACAAATTTGGCTGCCCGCTTCCTCTCACCTGGGGTGCCAGCAAGATCTGAGGAACGGCAAGAATACTGTGAATGACAGTGCCGGCTGAACATTCAGGCGGGTTCTGGCGTTATGTTTGATTTGGCGTTGGCGCTCGTCAATGAATGCCCATTGAAAAGGAATGGCCGATATGAATTCTCGGAGAACACTGCGCGAGTGGATAAGATCACTCTACTGCTTGGGTGAGAACACGACTAGCTTGATTGGCGTTGTTCTGACGACGAGTAGCGCTATCACGCTCATTGCCTTCTGGATTTATGACTTTATGCTCCCAGGCCCTCCGCACCCTTACGCAGGTATTCTTCTTTTCCTCATCCTTCCCGCATTGTTCCTGCTGGGACTACTCTTGATCCCCGTGGGGATTTTTTTTCATCGGAGAAAGCTTCGTCTGGCGGGAGAAATGCCGGAAGTGTTTCCTCCGGTCAACCTGCAGACGCCAAGAATACGTAGCACGCTCCTGTTTGTCGGCATTGCCACATTTCTGAACGTCATGATATTCACGTTTGCATCGTACCAAGGTGTCGCGTATATGGATTCGACGACCTTCTGTGGGCAAACGTGCCACACGGTTATGTCCCCGGAGTTCTCGGCTTATCAGAACTCACCTCACTCACGCGTCGCATGCGTGGAATGCCACATCGGACCGGGAGCCGGCTGGTTCGTACGCTCCAAGCTCTCCGGATTGCGGCAGGTGTTTGCGGTCACCTTTCATACATATTCTCGGCCCATTCCTTCACCCGTGAAGTATCTGCGCCCGGCGCGGGATACCTGCGAGCAGTGCCATTGGCCGCAACGTTTTTCGGGCGACAAAATCATCGTTAAGACCAATTACAAAGACGATGAGAAAAATACACTGATGACCACAGCAGTGGTGATGAAGATCGGCGGTCGTACCACATCAGGCTCTGTCGGCATCCACGGAAGGCATTTGGACGATGGCTCTCGGATCCACTACATTTCGACCGACGAACGTCGCCAAGTAATTCCCGTGGTTTATTACACGGACGACAAAGGCAAAACCGTGGAATACGTTTCGACGGACGTCAAGGTGAGCAAGCAGGAGCTCGATAAGGGCGAGAAGCGCACCATGGACTGCATTGACTGCCATAACCGGCCGACCCACGCGTTTGAGTTGCCAGCCAATGCGGTTGACCTGCGGATGTCGCGTGGCTTGATCAGCCCGGAGCTTCCGTACATCCACAAAAAAGCCGTGGAATTGCTTAACGCCGATTATCCGGATCGCGATAGCGCACAAAAACAGATCGTCGAAGGGATTGAGAACTACTACCGCACTTCGTACCCCGACGTTTATATGGGCAAGCGCACATTGATCGACCAATCCGCCGAGAACGTCGCCAAGATTTATCTCCGCAACATTTTTCTGGACATGAAGATGACCTGGGGGGTGCATCCGAACAATCTTGGTCACAATGACTTTCCAGGCTGCTTCCGATGCCACGACGGGTCTCATACCAGCGCTGACGGCCGGACGATTTCCAATGATTGCGCCGCCTGCCATAACCTGCTGGCGGTACAGGATGAAAATCCCAAAATACTAAGTGATCTCGGCTTGCGGTAGTGGAAACGCAGATTTGAAGGAAAGGTGCTGTGATTGGAATCAAGGAGCAGGGGCAATCAGCGTGCGCGCAAGATGTCTTTGGTGAGTTCCTTTGGAGAATGTTCTTTGTCAGCGCCACACGCCCGCCGGCGTCATTCCCCCGTAGCGAGTTATAACGAATTCAGATATTGGACGAGGTCGTGAACCAATAAGAGAGAGATGAAAGCCTGGTTCTCGGTGCTTTGAACGCTCACCCGAAACTGCCGCCTGTAAATCTTGCCAGTTGTCCTGTTCGGCACAGTATGGCCGACTAGGTGACGGTCTAAAGACCCGGGGGAAGCATTATGTCGAACAGGGAAAGCTATGGCGGGTATGTCGGGATGGGTTACCTCGGCAGATTCCTTTCTTTCCTATTCCTCATTCTCCTGACTATGCCCGCCTGGGGTGACGACAAAGCGAAGGACGAAGAAACGCTGAGAAACGCGTCGAAGTTGTTGGACGAGATGCTCAGTGGCAACAATGTCCCATCTGACCTGCTCGCACGTGCTGATTGCATTATCGTGCTGCCCAGCGTAAAAAAATTCGGATTCGGTGTAGGCGGAAGCGGAGGTCGTGGCCCGATGAGTTGCCGTGGCGGGAAAGATTTTAGCGGAAAATGGTCGGCGCCTGCTATGTACACGATTGCGGGCGCTAGCGTCGGGCTTCAGGTGGGGGGCTCGTCTACGAATTACGTCCTCCTGATCATGTCCCAGAAGGGTGTTGACGCCATACTGCAGGGAAAAACCAAGCTCGGCAACGAGGCCACCGCAGCCGCAGGTCCCAGCGGCGTGACGCATGCAGGCACTGTCGGCGGGCCCGACATACTTACATACGCAAAGGCCTCGGGACTGTTTGCCGGAACCTCATTGGGTGGCGCCACGCTCGAACAGGATAAAGAAGCAAACAAGCGGCTCTACAGCAAAGTGATCGCGGCCAAGGAGATCGTTCTGGACAATGCTGCTAAAGCGACGCCGGCTGGACAAGAGCTTGTTTCAACCCTTAACGCCAAGGTTGCAAAGCAGAAGGGTTAAGGGCGGGACACCTCTAACCGGGCTGCCCATTTCTTTTTCCTTGTGGGACCTGTCAGGACGATTCTTGTGGCTTCAACAAATTCCACCGCTTTTGCGAGGAGACTTTCGTAAACTTGCCGACCTCCGACTTCTCTTGATTTAAAGCTGCTAACAGCTTGCAAATCGAGTGCACTCGCGAGGAATCGTGTCCACGTCCTGAAAAGGTCAACTGTCACTACTGTAGGCCACAAGCTATCGCTGGAGGCCTGTGACTGTGAAAAATGACAGTTCACCAGGAATGGGTCTTCCAATCCTGATAAAGACCTATCGGCCTACGGCACGGTTTGCCGCGTCGCAGTTCGATGCGCAACTCGCGTACACAGCGAAGCGAGGACCGACCTATTTAGGAGATCATCGTGTCTTGTTCTCTGTTCATCCATTTTGTTTCGAAGAGTAAGCCGGCCCTAATCTGGATCCTTAGGGTAGGGCTCGTCGCAAACGCTGCTGTGTCCGTCGGCCTTTATCATTTCACTACCTATGGCGTACCGGGAGCCAACACGTCGGAGGTCACTAGTCTTGTCCGGAAAATCACATCGGCAGGGCGGCTCACCGATCTACGCTGGCCGGATTTTTCAGATTATCGCATTCAATTGCAGGAGTTTTACGAATCTGTCTCTTATAGCCCAGCCTGGATTCGTGACGGCAAGCCTAAGCCGCAAGCGCTGGCGATCATAGAAGCGCTGCAAGAGGCAGACTTCGATGGCTTAAATGCAGGAGACTACGATGGTTCCCGCTGGAAAGAAAGATTGCTCCAGACGCAACAGCCCGAGGCCGCCGCGCGTTTTGATGTGGCCCTCACCGTTTGCGTGATGCGATATATCTCCGATCGACACATTGGAAGGGTAAATCCCCGCCACTTCAAATTTGGCCTCACTGTGGAAAGCAAGAAGTACGACCTCGCCCGATTTGTTCGTGACCGACTCGTCGAAAGCCGGGATGTACACATAGCTTTGGAAGAAGTTGACCCGCCTTTTCCAGGTTACAAGAGGGCGCTCACAGCCCAGCGGCACTATTTGAAGCTTTTGCCGCTGGACGATGGGGAGAAGTTGCCAATGCCTTCAAAAGGTATCGATCCGAGGATCCCATACCCCGGCACAGCACGCCTTAAGCGCTTGCTTCGCCTTCTAGGAGACCTGCCATCTGAGGCGGCCGTTGCGTCCGGCGATATTTACCAGGGACCACTCGTGGAAGGCGTTAAAAGTTTCCAGCAACGACACGGCCTTACGCCGGATGGGCTTCTTGGCGAACAAACCTTGAAACAACTCAACACGCCTTTGACCAAACGGGTCGAACAGTTGCGCTTAACTCTTGAGCGCTGGCGCTGGGTTCCAGAGGAGTTTGCCGTGCCGCCGGTGGTGGTGAATATCCCGGAATTCCGGCTTCGAACTTTGGACGACAAGGGCAGAATCGCGCTGGCTATGAATGTGATCGTCGGCAAAGCTTTGCGCCATGAGACACCGGTCTTCGAGAAAGAAATGCGCTTCGTTGTATTTCGTCCCTATTGGAACGTGCCCCCCGGCATTCAGCGTTCCGAGATCGTTCCCGCAGTTCAGCGCGACCGCAACTACCTGGCCAAAAACAACTACGAAGTTATTACCTACGGGGGGCAGATTGTGACCTCCGGGGCTATCACTGATGAAGTTCTGGCGGACTTGCGCGCAGGGAAGCTTATCATTCGACAAAGACCGGGGCCCACGAACGCACTCGGTTTGGTCAAGCTGATGTTTCCCAACGAATATCACGTCTATTTGCACAGTACTCCTGCTCAGCAACTCTTCTCGAAATCCAGGAGGGACTTTAGTCACGGTTGTGTTCGAGTTGAGAAGCCCGCCGAATTAGCTGCATGGGCCTTAAGCCACAATCCAGAGTGGACTCTGGAGCGCGTCCAAGCTGCGATGGAAAGAGGTCAGGACAACTGGCAGGTTAACCTCGCTAAACCAATCCCTGTCCTAATCCTCTATGGCACTGCGGTAGTTGACGAGACGGGAGTGGTGCATTTCTTTGATGATCTATACGGACACGACGCCGACCTTGAAAATGTTTTGGCCAAAGGATACCCATATCCAAGTTAGCCGAGAGTCCTTCTCTTTCGGGATTCTCGCTCCCAGCCGCACTCGACGAGTTTAACCTGCTAGGATGGTCGGGTGAAGCAATTCTGTATCGTTGGCCACAACTTGACGAACCCGCACGAATGCGAAGGGCTAAGTCCCGTAAAAGCATTAGGAAAGTGCGCCCCTTGGAATAGGTCTTGATCGTTCGCACCAAAACCTACCGACGAAGGAGGATTGGCGCTGAGAACAGCCCAATCCTTGGCGAATCTAAACGACTTATCATCAGCGTACCTGCTTTCATCGGTTTGCCCCTCTGTGAAAAGTGACAGTGGCGATAGCATGAATACTTGCATATTTTCTAGCGCGAGGTTTTGCAAAGTCAATTGCCGCTCTCCGTTCTCACTTCTTCGTTGACCAGAGCTTAGACGATAAGTGATTCGAGCGGTACTAAACTTTGTACGGTTCCCTTAGTCATGCAATTCTGCGCTCTTAGTCTATTCGGGAGGTAGAGGTATGAGGCAATTTATCAGAGTCTTGGTGATTGCGGTGGGAATGCAGGTGTTTGCTGGTGTGGTCTGCGGTCAAAAGGACCTATTGGTGCCGGCCGGGACGCTTTTGCAATGTACCATGAATGAGCCAGATTTCTCTTCGGCGACCGCAACGGTGGGGGACCCAGTAGTTTGCCATCTGCGTACAGTGCAGGAGTTTGGCAGAGTCGTGCTTCCCCGAGGCAGCATGTTAGGTGGGCACTTGGAAGCGGACAAAGAGCCAGGGCATTTTATCGGGAAGGGTTATCTGAAGATTACGTTTGACAGGGTGATTCTGCCTTCCGGCGATTTGCCCGTGCCCGCGAAAGTGATTCAAGCACGGGGATTTAAGGTGGACAAACAGGGAGACATTGACGGGAAGGGACATGCGAAGCGTGACGTAGCTGAGTGGATGTTCCCGCTCTTATGGCCGTGGAAGATCGTTTCGTTGCCGAAGCGCGGCCCGCGGCCCACATTAAAGGGCGAAGAATCGCTAGAGCTGCGATTAATGGATGACATTTCTCTTTCGGCGACACTGGCCTATGGGTCAATGAAACCGGATTGGCCACCATACGAATCGCAGGCCCAGCCGAGCACTTTTTCCGGGAGGAGTTCGAACATTGCCGAGCTGGCAGTAGACAAAACGATTCCCAGCAGAGAAAACTTGGCACCCCCTGCCAATTGTCAGCAGCTCATTCATTGCACGATTCTGGTACTGAAATCAAACGAGACCTTCACCATGAGCAAATATCGAAGAGATGGAGATTTGTTGGTGTTTGAAGAATTGAATGGAACCAGGGGCGCGGTCGACATGGATTTGGTGGATTGGCGGAAGACTACGGAAAGGAATCACATCATTTCGGCAGACTAAAGCCCTCCGAAGTCATTTTCGCGAATACCGCGAACTAAACACGGCTTGCAACGATTCACTTACCGCAACAGGATGCAGATCGTCCCGGGCATACAAAAACGTAATCTTGGCTGTTGACTGTGATCCCTAACATCTGGTTCGGCGAAACTGGCAATATGACTAGCACTCTTTTGGTTTTATTTTCTGCGTGCAAAATGCGACAGAGTTGCAGCAAAAGGAGGCATCACGGCTAGCGCGCAAAACATTACGACGGATTCTCACGGATTCTAAGGGAAAATTGACTCTTGACCCATTCAGCTAGAGCGCCTAATTGAGCGGCAACCCGTTCTTCGGGACAGAGGCCGATATCTCTGACGTTATCTGGAATGCGACAATGCGACGGCCCCATTTATCTTCGATGTAGCTGTTCCCGCCTGTTATTGCGACTGGGGTCTCGGCTCGCCCGCAGCGAGGTGGCCGAACAGTTGAAGCACCACTGTCGGACTCGTCCGGTGTCAATGTGGATGAAGTCTGAGTGAGGATAGTACCCGACGCCGCCGCGAGCAAGGGCAAGAGCTACACGCCGCAGCGTCAGCGTGTTGATGCCGGGCATGCGCAGGTCTATAGCTTGCCCTTGAACGTGAAGGCTATTTTTGGCGACGCCTGGGGTACGAGCGCGAAGAGACTCGTTTGTTGAGGGAGTGCGGTAACCACAGACGATGTCGATCTCCGCGCCGGGCTGCCCGACCGACACGGTGAGGTCAGACAGGATATCGTAAAGGCGCGGATCGAAATGGCGGATTTCACTTGTCTGATGGTCGCGCAGGAAATAATCGAGCTTGCCGAGGGCGCTTGGAATGTACTGTTCACCCTGACGGTAAACAACGCTAATCCGCTCGCCGGTGTGCGTGTTGTAAAGCAGCAAATGATAGTTGTGAATCTCGTTGGCGGATGTCAGGGAGAACAGCGCGTGCAATTGGGCACACGGGCTGCTAGCCGAAGTCGCAAATAGCATGGTGGTGACAACTCCCACAATCCTTGAAATCTTTAATGGCGCACACATATATTCGTCTCTAAGTCGATTAATAAAGGGCAGTTGTTGCTCACCACGTGCTTAAACAGCGCGTTGGACTCTTTCTCCTTTTGATGGGCTGTCTATACCCAGACCATCGCATCATCGTGTTCATGATTTCATATGCAGGATTGAGCCGTCGATGCTCTGGGGCAACCGCGTGGCGGAGTACGCTGTACTTAACACAGCACTCGAATCCAATGATCCTACGGGAGCGGCAAAGTGGCGGTGTCCGTGAGGGGGTGTCAGAAACTCGGTTTGGCGGGACTTTGACTAATGGTATTGAGATCGTCGCAGTACACAAAAAAAGCCCCGGGACCACTCGCTGCCTGGGGCTTTGTGAATCGAGCGAGATTCCGTCGCCGAAGGCCTTCCTCGTTCGATTTCCTTGTTTAAGGAGATCTTAATTGCGCAAAAGTAGGCGGTCACTGCCTCAGAGCAATCTTGCGTAGGTAACCGCGCCAGTCGATTCGGCTCAAGAGATAACGCAGTGGGGCAATGGGAGACGCCACAGGGAGGCAAACCCACGAGGCACCGCCGCGCCGAAAATCAACTACTCCCCAGCCTCGTGGATCCCTCAAAGCCCACGCAATGGCACAAACAGGACTCTTCAAGAGCGCCGAAGTGATTGCCGGAACGGTGGGATTGAGGAGCCCATGCAGCTGCTCGACGCTACACAGTTTTACCACATCACGGCAGGTGGAACGCGGGAACCGTATCGATACTTCCTGAAATAATGTAGGAGGCGGCCAGTCCTTAATGGGGTTTGACTCTTGGGAGTTGGAGAGTGACTGCCTCCTCCTTCAGATTGCAGAGACCACACCCCAAGCCTCTCCCGGAGCATTTGTTGGACCTGTCAAAACAAAAGAAGATCAATTCGGGATTCGGGAGCCCGTTTTGTATTTCCTGAATGGAGGAGGCGGCTGGCCCTTTTCTATTGGGGGTTTTTGTCGCCTCGGAGCGAGTGGCCGCCTCCTCCGTCCAGATTGCAGACATTACGGAAGAAGCCTAACTCTCCTGGAGCATTTGCCGGAACTGTCAAAACAAACAGGGGGGCAAACCATCCCAACCTGCAACAGGGAACTAGCAATTCGCGGCTCTGTGGACAGCGGCAACGTATTCGTCGGCAGCGGGACTCCTGCTTCTTTGAATGCAGGATCGCATACAATTGAGGACGTAGGAATGACTCCAAATTTCGCGTAAGAGACACCAGAAAGGGCGCTTAGAACTTCCAACCCATCGGTTATTATTTACCATCTGCTCTGTTCTGCTTTCCTCGATCACCAGTTTCACCGCCGACGTCCCCCACCTCCTCCTCCCGGCTGCGGCCTCCGCCACCTCGACCGCCACCACTCCTACCGGAGCTCTGCCAGTTTCGGGTCTGTGCTTCTCTTCTCTATCGGGTCCGAGGGAGCCTTTCCTTTGTTATTTCACGATAACCGTGAGTTCGTCGAGTACCTGACCACCGGGTACTAGCGGAAATTAGCGTATGCGTTTGCACGGCCGAGGAATTCGCGCAAAGAGAACTCATCATCGCGTCCCTTTTGATGAAAACGCAGGCTCAGGTTTGCATCGCATTCCTCCAATGTCAGATTTGTAAGACAGAGAGGGAAAGATGAGGCTTCGATTCGCCGACTTGGCGTCATGTTGCTCTGTTCCTTCCTATGCATTGCCGCACAGAAACCGGTGGCGGCGACCATCATTTCCTTGCAGTCCGTCGACTGCGGTACCAAAATAGAGGGGAAGAGGAAATCCACCGTATTAGTGTGCCAGCAATACGTAGTGCGCACAGCGACTACCGAATACCGCATTCGTCAGCAAGAGCCCTCTGGGCAGGACGTCCTTCCAGCCAATACGCCAGGATCTGCTTGGAAGTGCGCAACGTTTGGCATTAGGCTAGGGTCTCCTCAACTTTGACGCGCACTTCACCTTACGCCGCAGTGCCTCCTGCAAGTACTGCCAAAAGTCATCATTCAAGGGTTTTCACGTAGAGCTGCCGGCTGTGCCGGCAAGGGAAGGCCGTCGATCGCAACATCCCCGTCTTTATGCTAAGGCAGAGTACACGAAACTAAAACTGGAACAGTCTTGCTCCTAAGATTCTTGTATGGCTGACTGACACTTTTAACAGCTGCCAAGTGACTTTCACCGAGGCAAGCTGGCTTTGCTAACCATCCTCGATGCAAGGACAACGCCTACTTGGATTGGAGGCTTAACATTCGAAATATCGCACTTGGCGTCATTCTATTAGGCACTGGGATTGCCTCGCCAGCACAGACTTCTCAACCTCCCCAAGCCGCGCCTTCTGCTGCGAAGAGCATCGGGATGTTCACTTTTCCCAAAAATGGACAGAATGCCGAACAACAACCCATGGACGAGAATGAGTGCTATACGTCGGCGAGACAACCGAGCGGCGGGGACCCGCTAGCCCGGCCTCCCGCTGCGAAGTCGGCCGACCAGAAAGAAGCTGAGCAAAGGGCTGCTGTCGACAACGCGAAATCGGCAAAAGGCGGTGGGCTCGAGGAGCTGCTCGGGGGGCAGCAGCCGGAGGCACAGTCGGAGCCATTGCAGGAGGGAAAGGGCGCCGCCGCCGGCACTTTGA
>Ga0307474_10001767_pt1 | contig 15626 bp, 11 predicted proteins | sample atmos_gasesECM1C_2_FD_203312 | JGI IMG/M metagenome (GOLD analysis project Ga0307474, IMG submission 203312) | Hardwood forest soil microbial communities from Morgan-Monroe State Forest, Indiana, United States - atmos_gasesECM1C_05 | ecosystem: Environmental > Terrestrial > Soil > Temperate... | reverse complement strand
TTAGGAGTATGTACGAAGCCACAGTTGATATGAAAAAGGCATGGGATGTATTGGGTTCTATTAAAACATCTGAGGATTTAGCTAAACTTCCAAAAGACGGGGCCAAAGCAATTTTTCAGCCACTTATCACCGATCTTAACATGCAACTTAAAGATCCCAAGCTAGAGAAACTCGGTATGGCGCCGCTAGTTTTTACTGACGCACAATTAGAGGCCGCCACGCACGATATAAAAGCATATACAGCATTATCGGAGCAAATCAAAGCGCAACAAGATAAAATCAATACAGCACAGGCAAAATTGGTCAGTCCATTTGCCGAGACAATTTGGGTAATTAGGAAAATCAACGAAGCTTTACAAGATATGTTCATAAAGCCTATAAAAAGAGCTATAGAGGTATTGGGAGCCAAAACTGTAATTCTAATTGGTTTATTTGGTGCATTGGCAACAGCCATGACGAGTTTGATGTTAGTTATGTGGCCCATACTTAAAAAGTTCAATCTGTTTAGTATGTTTAAGTTCGGAGGTGGCGGTGCGGGAGGAGCAGGAAGAAGACTAATAGGTCGTGCTGCGGGGACCACAATAGGCGAATTACCCGGTAAAGCAGTGGACCTCCTAGGACGCGGAGTTGGTGCGATTGGCGAACCAATTGCACGCGGTGTCGGGGCGATGAGAGGTGGAATCAGAGGCGTTGGTGGTGTTCGACCCGGCAGTGGTGGATTGGCTAACATAGCAAAATCTATTAAGGGCGGAACTCCGTTCATGGATTTGAGCACTAAGATGGGATTCAGTAAAGCAACTCCATTCGGTCATATATCGACAGGAATGGCTCAGGGGGGCACACGAGGAGCCGCAACGCATGAAATAATGGGATATGCAGATAAAGGATTAAATTATGTTACAAGTAAAGTCAAATTAATTATGACACGAACCCAAGCAATGTGGGAAGACGTTAGTTATTGGTTTGGATTTGCTAAAAATGAAATGGTAGGTATAACCGAACATCTTTGGGAAAAAGTAACTGGTGTATGGTCTGGCTTTTCTGATAAAATAGTTAAAATTGTTAGTCCCATGTGGGAAAAAGTAACTGGTGTATGGTCTGGCTTTTCTGATAAAATAGTTAAACTCGCTAGCCTCATGTGGGATAAAGTCGGCACCAGTATGGGTGTATTCTGGAAAAAAATAGCCGAATCATGGGTTGGTAAAGGTCTCGGATTATTCGTTAGAAGTACTGCGGAAATATGGGGACGAATAGGGGCTTCTGCTGGAGGATTTTTAATGAGATCATCAAGATCTCTATTGGCGAGAGCCTTAACATTACCTTCATATGTGGTAGCTCCATTTATAGCCGCTATAGCTGGCGTGGGAGAGGCGTTAGATGCCGGTAAACGCACCGCAGACATCTTCGGAAAAGATTTCACCACCAGTCAATTCGCTGCGACTGAAAGTGCAGGGTTTTTGATAGGTGCCCTGGACTTCTTATCATTTGGTCTTATTGGTTTATTCTTTGACTTAAAGTCGTGGGAGAACACCTTAGCAAAAGCCATAGCTTCTGTTCCTTTACTTGGCTATGTTATCGAAGGTATTATGATTCCATTTAAGATTCTCTACGGAATATTACTTGGTCTGTGGGAGTTTCTCAAGAATACCTTTATAGGGATATGGGAAGGCATCATGGAGATTCTTCGACCGCTTGGTGAATTAATTTCCGAAGTTTGGAAGAGTTTTACAGAGGCATTTGGCGATATGGGTGAAGCTATGGGTCCGTTGCCAGATATTGTCGGATTGATTGTAAATGTCTTGGGTGGACTTGGAAAAGCGTTGGGCTGGGTGTTTAAGACGATAGGATGGGTTATAGGTGGATTAATTAGGTTTATAGCTTGGACGGGCATACTCCAAACTGTGTTCAAGGCTCTGGGTATGATATTCAGATTTATTTTCAAGGTTCTAGAGCCTGTCATCGACTTTTTCCGAGCGATAGGCAAATTGTTTACAGCTATTGGTAAATTGACTAGCGGTGAGGATGCTTGGGGAGAGTTGTTTAATGCCGGAATGGAAGTTTTAGGCAGGTTCTTCCGAGCAATTCCTCTTATGCTTTGGAATGCGATAACCGGGGGAATTAAACTACTTTTGTGGGATCTTCCGAAATTGATTCTGACCGGCTTAGGGAACCTAGCTGGAAAGATACTAGATTTTGCTAAATCTTTGTTTGGTAAAATCTTTAGTTTAGAAACATGGAAGAGTGTTGGGTCCGCATTTGTAGAGGCAATAAGTGGCATAGCGCAATTCTTCCATAAGACGATGATTAGTGTTTGGGAAGATATTTTAGATTGGGTATTCGAAGCAACCAAAGGTGTAATAGGCCGGAAAAAGATAACAGCTATGCCGGTCAATGAAGCAGCTTTCAACCAAGGCGGTGTAATGCAACAAAACTTACAAGGTAAACTTGCTGAAGCGACCACACCAGACAAAATTGCAGAGTCCCAGAAAACACTTGATAACATGGCAAAAATTGTTGAGGACGGTATAAAGAGGGCACAAGATCAAGTACTGAACGCACCCTCCCAAGAAACCAAAGACCAGGCTCAAAAATTCCTAGATGAATTTCTTAAGAGGCAAGAAATAATCAAACAATCACAAGAAACATTACGCAAGCAAACTGCTGGTCCGCAAACGGCTGCTCCTGACGCATTGAAATCCGTAGGAGACATGGCCGACCAAGCTACTAAGAAAGATAGCATCTACACTCACGATACGCACCTGGAAGATTTGTTGACATCTTATTTTAATGAACCAGAAATGCGAACCTTAACACCTGGAGCGACTGACGCTGAAGGCAGAATCCTAAGAGAACAAGCAGGGGAGGGAGGGTCGAAACTAGAAGTAGTTAATGATAATCTTGATGAACTAACTAATTTAAACTCTATACAAGTAGAACACTTAGCTAGTATTAGAGAAGGAATAAATAAATTAGTAGATGCTATGCAACCATCAATAGGAGGAGCCGGAGGGGCAACGCCCGGTAATACTAAAGCTAGAAGTACTGGTAATACCAAGTTGGTAAATTATTTTGATTCCCCGATTAGTGCGGGTAGCAATGCATACTTAAATCAAACTACGGTGCAGGTAGGAGTGTAATAAATGCCATTAGCGACAGATAAAACAGGTATATTAACGCCGATACAATCTACTGGCAATGCTAATGATTGTAGTATTACTATACCCAGCGATAGTGGTCCAGTTGTTATAGTATTAAATAATTTACCAGAAATTGCAGATTCCAAAAGCGCTTCTTATGCAGATGAAGGCATCATAGGACGGGCGATGCCACTAAAAACATATTCGCATTCGGAAAATAGAGTTATAAGTACAAAATTAACTTTTTTCACCATACAACCTGGAGATTATACAACTCCTGGTACCACGGATTATAATCTGGCGGCTTTAAGAGCTTTGGAAAGCGCAGTATACCCTAGAGATCCTTCGTCGAATAATAGTCTTGCGGCAAACGGATTGCCCTACAGCCCGCCCCCGGTTTGTAGCATTCAATGCGGACAATTGTTAGGTAATCAGCCATTATGTGCGGTTTTGACGAGATATAGTGTAGATTTTCCAACGGATGTAGCTTGGGATGAAGCTACTCTTTTGCCGTATAAGTTTACAGTAGATTGCGAATGGCACGTAGTTTACACCAATAGCAATCTGCCAGGATCGGATAGAATACTAGGAACTGGGAGATAATATGGCTTATCAGATTACACCAGCAAATATAAATAAAAGCGCTATCATTGCTACGACAAGTAGATATCAATCTTCTACTGTGATATATTACGGGCCCCTTCCTAAAATCACATTTACTATCTATGTAAGAAATAATATCCCGGTCAACAACCCTGGCGTTGTATTAATTACACCAGGATGGGAATATAGACCTGATTTAGTATCATTTGATATATTTGGAGTACCGGACTACTGGTGGAAAATCATGGAGATAAATGGTATCTACGACATATTAGATTTCAAGTCCGGTGTAACAATAGATATTCCTTCTATAAGTAACTTATAATGGCAATCGGAAATGCAGTATTACCGAATAGTAGCTCTACAACCTGTATGGTTGGGTGTCCGATTACGTCTTGTCCGTCAAGTATATTAAATGGTGGCTCACCAATAACACCAATTGACGGCGTAGAATCACTTGGTCCTTGGGTGCAAGTTACTTTTTCAGATAATCAGGGTTTCCGTTTAACTGTGGGAAATGCATCTTTCCCAAATGGCAGTGGAGCCGAAGCCAACAGCGCGGTTATCAGGGACTTTGAATTCGGACAATCTACCGGTGTCGGCGTAAAAATGACAATACTGGATCAACAAGGTGGAGTACTCTCTAAATTAACAAAAAGAATTAATACAAATCCCAATAATGCAATCGACGATTACGTTTTGCAGATTCAATTTGGATGGATTTCTTCTCTATGCTCCGGTGGGGCTACGTTTATTAAACAATCAGATATTATCACTTTTATTGCATTGAGCATTTCTGTAAGTTACGCTGATGGCGGCAAAATTGTTTATGATATTGAAGGAGGCGACTTACTCACACATATTAAAAGCTCAAAAGTATCAAAATCCTACGGAAGTAACGACGCTCCATTACCACTACAAACAGCAATAACAGATATGTTTGAGGACCATGACCCGGAACCAGGGGGTATAATTGTGGAATTTCGCTCTATGAATACGGGAGATGTCTGGAATTTTCAAGGTGGTCCAAATAATCCGGCTGGTTGCTGGACAGGTAGCATGCAAGATAAAGTAAGTACTGCTTTGGGTTGGATGCGCGGATATCTTACAGAAAACAATAAAGGATGTACGACATATACTTGGAATGCAAGTAGCGATTTGGGTCCAACAATTATATTTTGGGAAGATCCGTGGCCTGGTAATTATGAAACGTTAGATCCAACTTGCTTGGGAACCTATATAGTAAATGGATCAAAATGTTCTCCTGTAATTAGTTTCATGCCAACTGCGAAATTTGCTTATGTATTCCCACAATATCAGCAAGCTGGCGGCGGCGCTACTACTACGAGTTCCCAAGGTGTACAAAGTCAAGGAGCAGTTAAAGGTCAAGATCAACCTGGGCAAGGAGCCAGTGTTCCTCTTTTGGACCCCATAAAAGATTGGTATTTGCAATCTAACGGTATGAACCTTGCAGCCGCACAAGCTGCTATAAAAGCCGTAGCAAGAAATTCCTTATGGCCTTTCCCATACGGAGAATCAGTAGAAGCCGACCTAGTAATACAAGGTGATCCAAGTAGTTATTATACAGATATTACGCAATATTATGGTAAAACTTTATCAATAATAATGGTCAACCCGTTTTATTTATCTTCTGGTATAATGGATCTTCCTACGTTGGGAGTCACAGTAGGGCCACCGGGTGGTTGTCCAATTTGGCTGGCATATCCGCCATGTAATCCGATATTTAGTAATAGATATTGGTATATTCAAAAAGTAAATCACTCTATTAAAGCCGGTTCATATTTAACTACTATTAAATTAAGATTACCTGTTCCAGGGCTAGATGTACCAGACGGTACTTTGTCCTTGGCCCAGGGTCAAGGTTTTGGAAATCAATGACAACACTTCTAGAATTAGAGAATAAAATTGCTGAATTAGAAGGAAGACTTTTTGACCTCCTCGGCAATACGGAAGCTGTTATTACCAGCGAATTTAAGAAAAGATTTAAGACATTACAACAACATGGGCCGTTATATTCATTAGTTTTGGCTTTATGCGTTGATACAATTGACCCTCTGAAACAAAATCGCATAAGATTTTATACCCCTCTATTAACGGACCCAGGTACAACTATGACTGCATTGCCTTGGGCGAATCCCATATCTGCGATGGGCGGATTTGATGATAATGGGTTAAACTGGGTGCCACCAGCAGGCTCAACTGTTGCATTATTATTTCTAGGAGGCGACAGAGATTGTGCGTTTTATATAGGAACTACCTGGCAAAGACGAAGGGAGGGTTTCAGTGTGCCGGTTCCTGAGTTTGAGGATTGGTACTCATCTCATAGGGGTGGCTATTTAATAGGTGATGATAATCAGGTTTTACCTCCTTGGAATACGGAAAGTTACAATGGAGCAGATCAAGATTCTATAACGCAATTTTTAATTGATTCTAATGACCAACTGAATATAACATATCCCAATATCTATGGCTTTAAGACACCAGAAAAGCACATGATGAAAATGGTTGATGGGAATGTCAGATGCCAGCGTAAATGGAAAAGGATAGAAATATTATCTGGGCAAGGTAACTGGATGATATTTAAGGACGACCATTTGCATTATGCCGGCCAATGGGCGAATCCCGATTGTGGAGTTAGCGGAGATTCCGTTGCTTCTTGTGTTACAGCACCAGATTCTTTACCACAATACATAACCGACCCAGCAGGCACAAGTTTGACCGACATCGAAGGCGATGCTATCGCATATACATTACAAACACTAGAATGCGATGGACAAACATCAAGTTCTACTATACAAGGAGGTCATCCAAGCACGCCGGCAGATCCTAAAACGATGTACGGCAATTCCCAAACGGGAAATAATCCATTTTTCAAGCACGCAAACGAATGTCGTCCATATCAAGGTCCACAGACAAATCAGAATAATAAAGCCGACTTGCCACAAACCGGAATACAGATACTTTCTATAAGCGGACACACTTCCGTATACGATGATAGTGTAGAAGAACCTCGTGGATTCCCAAAATGGGACGACGAATTCAAGGGAGCCACGGTACCATTTGATTACGGTTGTAATGATAAATATCTTGGGCGCTTATATCATCGTACTGCTCATGGTCACGAAATCATGATGAGCGATATAGAAACGGAGACCAATGTACGCGGAGACGAAAACTTCATTAGATTGCTTACTGCTACTGGCAACAGAATAGAAATGAACGATGAGACGCTTCCCGGTGGTATTGCCGGTCCTAGCAGAGGCATTTTATTACAAAGTACCTCAAATCATACGATTTCTATGAATGACAATCAAAATGACCAACAAAGTCCAGACAGAATGGCGGGAGGAGAACCCACTGCACAGGCAACTGAAGCGGCTATATTAATTAAAAGTGGCTATGGATTGTTTATGAGATTTGGCGACGACCACAATCAAGTAGAAACCCAACAACAAATTATCACTATACAAAATAATCAGTGTGCTTGTGGTGCATCTGGTACTACCGGAGGGAATTCAGCTAATTGTCTAGAAGATTTTGATTCTGCGTGTAATATCACTAAGGGACCACATATATTCGAGATGCAAGCTGCTCCCGACCCTAATCCTGGATTAGTATTTTTAAGGGCTGGCGGCAATTATGTGATTGTAACTACTGACGACATGCTAACCATTGTGGGCGACCCAGAATTAAACCCATCTGACAAGATTAACATTGTTTCTAGGAATTATGTAGAAGAAATATTACAAACGTATTACAACCACGCACAACAGCATGTATTCTGGGCTGAGGATAAGATATTCCTTTTGGCTGGAAGGGATTGCCCCGCAAACCCACTTTGTATACAAGCAGAGGAGGAAGGAACAGCAAGTTGCTGCGAGTGTCAACCCTGTGTTTATCAGGTGGCTCTAAATAAGTGTATTGTTCCAATACCCGGCATGGACGGCGTATATGGACTAACTTTACAATCATTTAGCGACAGAGTATTTGCCTCAGCAACAAGTTGTTGCACGGATTGTCCGGATATATGTGGTTGCGATCCTGGTGAATACGCAGCAGAAATGGCTATGTGCGTACCGGCTCGTGGCGGTTGTGGCGCTCCTGGTGCGCCATATGAATAAAAAGGAGATTGATAAATAGAATATGCCGGATTTTTTAGGATTACCTTATCCAATCGTGAATACGCCTAATGGGCTGATTGCTCAAAGTAGTGGTGTTGAGCAAATTAAGGCGGATTTGACACAGTTGTTGCTGACAAACCCTGGATCAAGATGCATGCTTCCCTTGTTCGGAACGCCTCTAAGTACCCTATTTTTCCAGCCAAACGATAACACAACATTGGCTCAGGCAAAACAGATGATATCTAATGCTATAAAAACTTGGGAGCCAAGAATTATCGTACAGGGTATTACTGTAATGAATTCGCAAACCGGGTTGACCTCCAATATGTTAAATCCTAATGATGATTTGTCAGAACTGGGTGAAATCTTATTTATAAGAATTGATTTCTTCGACCCTGGTAATATATCAGTAATACAATCTTTGACTCTAAACGTCCCATTAGGCGGAGGTTAAAATGACGACCAATTGCCCTATCAATATAACGCCACTTGCTCAAGGTACGAATGTATCGTTGCCCGCACTACAAAATACAAACTATACGGCACAGGATTTCTGGTCCTTCAAATCCAGGATTATCAGTAATCTACAAGCTAATTTCGGGACACAATTCTCTGATTTTGTGGAATCCCAGTTATATCTGATGATCGTAGAAAACACAGCATTTATAGCGGATTTATTGTCATTCAAGACCGACCAGATTGCCAATGAGATATTCATTGATACTGTAACGGAAGTAGATAATATATTTCGACTAGCTTTACTCGTAGGTTTCCAACCAACTCCTCCTATTGCTGGGGCCTCTTTCTGGATAGCAAGTATGAACAATGTTTTAACTACGGATTTGACTTTTGACTTTGTCCCATCTATCCCTATAACTGTTGGCGGTCAAAGTAGCACGATTGAATTATTCCCCAGAGATTCCAATAATAATCCTTTGTTCAACGACCCGATTGTTATACCGGCCGGTCAAACATCTACGACAAATATTATTGGTTTAGAGGGACAAACTTTCACGCAAACTTTTACTGGAACAGGTGCTATCAATCAAACCTTAACATTAAGTAACTCTCCGGTTCTATTTGGTTCTATTACGGTTTCCGTCGATGGTACTACGTGGGTGCTAGTAGATGCGTTTACCGATTCTGAGCAACGACAAGAATACCGTGTTGAATTCGACGCTAATTATGACGCATTTGTTATATTTGGTAATAGTAGAGCCGGTTTGCTGCCGTCTGCCGGATCATTAATCTCTATTCAATACCGTGTTGGAGGCGGTACGATTGGCAACATAACCACGGGGTCGGTACAAGTACAAAAACAAGTCACAGTACCAGGACTAAACTTCAGTGTTTCTGTAACTCTGACTAATTTCACGCAAGGACAAAATGGGTATGCTGGCGACGGTCTAAACGATGTTCGCTATAAATTGCCACAATATTTGAGCACACAAAATAGAGCAGTAAGTGGTTCGGATTACAAGATACTCACAGAGCAATTTGCTACGGCATATCACGGACAAATTGGTAAAGCCAGTGCTGTTTTGAGAAATAGTGGCTGCGCCGGTAATGTGATTGACTTGTATATATTGGCTCTCAGTGGAACGAGTGATTTAGCACTAGCAACAAATGAGTTGAAAAACGATTTAATAGCTATGTTAGCTAACCAGCAAATGCTAACTGATTATATATGCGTGCGTGATGGCGTAGTACTAGAAGTAGATGTAACAATAGAAGCGATAATGGATCATTTTTATGTTCAACTGCAAAGTCAATATCAGATATCCGTAACGAACCAAGTTAACGCATTTTTTGCTTTATCAAATTGGGACTTTAATCAGGACTTGAAATCCGCAGATTTATTGAAATCTCTATCAACCATTACGCAGGTAACTTCGTTTGAGATTAACTTTACGACTAACGATCCGAATAATTCTGGCTCCTTGGTAGTCACAACTTTTTATGAAATTATAAGACCTGGAACTATAACAATATCGTTTACTTATGAATAAATTATGAGTTTAGTAACAATATATCAAAATCCACAAACTACGGATTCAATTATTATTCCTTTGGCAACACCCGATGCTAACGGGTGTTTTCTGGGCAATCCATATAAAGTTGGCAACTTGACCATTCTTTATATAGATAGAAACTATGCTCTTGGGGGCACACGGGAATATGATGTGGTTGTTACCGGTACTCCCACTCTAGAACAAGCCGCAGCCACTGCTGCTCAATTAGCTTGCGTAAATCCAACAAGTGCGAATATAGCTGCCGCACAATTTGCACAAACACAATTACAAAACTCGCAAGTCACGACGCCAACTTACTTCAACCAAGCAATAACCATATTGTCATTGGGAGATGATGATAATCCTGTGTGGTTATCTAGCAATACAGCAGACGCTCTAATTACTAATATACCAACGGACACAAATGGCAATCCACAGTACGGGCAATTTCAATTTACCTGGACGCCCCTAGGTGGAACCAGGGCCGGCGATTATATTGTTTGCTGGACATGGACGCCTATTATTGCCGGCTCAGATTTATCTGCTAGCTTAGAGTTTTACCTTGCTGGCGATCCAAGAGATAATGTTAGCATTCCAAGTCACGTCACCGTACCTGGTAAATATCAAATGTTATTTGATAGGTATATACCGGATAGCCCATACAAAAGTCAACTTTGTACCGGGGATTTAACATATCAAACATTAACTAGCATCAATAACTCGTTCGCCAATGTATTTACTTCAATTGAGGACCAGGTAAATCAAATCATAGATTTGTATAATGCTAATGTAATTAGCGAACCATTGATTATGTATTTGTCCAACACGCTTGGTAAAGATTTACGATCTTCCGATCCGACTTTATGGCGGCGACAAACGCGTAACGCAATACCAAGATATAAACAAAAAGGCACACTGCCCGGTTTAACAGGAGCATTGGACGAAGCAGATATAACCTTAAACAGCATTACAAGATTATGGCAAGCAGTATCTCCTTTTACTTGGCAAGATGACTTTATCGTAACCGATACAGATCAATTCCAACTAACCAAAGTAGCTGTATTGCCAACCAATAATAATTATCAACTGTGGTTAAGACCCTTTGATTCAACTAATTATATTCCCTTGACCCTAGATTATGTTTCTTTCTCGACAGTTGACGGCATAACAACAATGACTTGGGAAGGAAACGAAAAATCGGTGAACCTACTTCCGTTAATGGAATGCGACGAATTGCTAATAAAATATGTGTACAATGCCGTAACGAACCAATCGCTTGAAGATTATATAATCAATTTGCCGCTATCAGATCAAAGAGACAGTAGAAATCTTAACTGTCCTAATCCTCCATATGTATGTCCGCTAAAAAACTGGAATGTACGTTTGATAGCAGAAGATGATCCATTATTTAATATGGTAATTCCTACGAGACATCCATTTGCCGAACCTGTTGTCTTCGGTTATGTAAGAACAGAGTTCCCTTGGAGCGAAAATGTATATAACATGGATGAATATAATGGAAGTTTACGGGAATCCACTTCTCCTTGCGATATTGATTGTACGTTTCTTGATCCATGCGGGGCTTGTTTAAGCAGTAAAGTGAATGTGGATGTTGATATAAAAGATATATCCAGCAGTAGAATACAAGAGGCACAACAGATAATTACAGAATATTCGCCATTTCATATGTCGGTGTTCAATCTCAATATAAACGGTAAAGTAGAAGATTTTGTTCCCGCCCCAAATGATGATATTCAGATATTGATTACATACAGCACAACTCAATATGTCATAGCGGGAAATGCGAACGCTTTCTTCCACCGCGTCAGGGTTGGAGGAGATAGTATAAATGCCATCACCAGAAGCATGCTAGCTACAAGTAATGTAATTGTAAGCGGAACTACGGCTACTGCATATAATACCAATATCGTCATCTACGATGCTACTTATGATTTTAGGGTTGTAGGAATTGATTTAGGAGCTAATACGCTAACTATTTTGGCGCCATCGCCCAATGCCGGAACTTATGCTATTACAGCAATTAATAAAAATACATTAGTGGTTTCCGGTTTGCCAGAACCACTGAATACCTCGGCATTTACATATAACATAATTAATCAAGTACTTACAATCTCAAATACGAGCGTGACGCGAGATGACGTATTTATTTTCCTAGATGCGAACAATGATTTTTCTCTCTTTGGAACACAAACGTTGAAAGAAGGAGCAAGTTGGCTGCTTTCTATACCGGCTTATTCGATTTCTCCCTACTCAATTCAGGATGTTTTGCCTAATGGTCAATTAATTCTAGAAAATAATGGAACCTTACCTGGTTCCAGTGTGGGTAATATAAGTTATACTCTATACACCAACTTAAATGTAGAAATAGTGAGCAGTAATACCGGCAGAGTAAATGTTATCAATATGGCATTAGTTGTTGTAAATGACCCTAATTTCGAAGAGCCAAATGGGAGCTTAATAAGCGTATTAAAGGTAGGAGACTCAGTTAGCATATCTGGAAACTCATATGCCATAACTGAATTCGTAGCTGCCAATCAATTCTACATAATAAATTACGCTGGCAGCAACTTGAATGGCTTTAGTTTTAATATATTTAGAACTATAATAAATAGTAGTATAGGAGTTGCCGCATATCAGGGTACAATGCTCCAAACTATCGCAAATTATGAAAGTTCGCTAAATATAATGGATGGGGCGAATCCTCCCAGCGATCCGAATGATATTATTGAAAACGACACTTTCAAAGAGAACTATTTAATTGTTATTAACGGAAATTATTACAAAGTACAACAGTGGAACGGTGTGGATTTAACCTTGAATGGACCGATGGCTACTTGGACAACATTAGGGCATGGTGGTACTAGTGTAACATTTGAGATGTTACAATTTACCAAACCGCAAATTATCGTAGATGCAGAAACGCCAAATCCAGATTTGGACCCAGCACCACATAACTTTTTACGCATAGATAGAAGAGGAAATGATATGGTTTCAGCTTTACTACCTCAAGAAACAGTTTCGTTTATAGCTATGGGTTTCGCTGGGGGCAGTAATATAAATGAAATAGCAGGACAACAAGAAGGGATATCTATAACTATAGAGCGAAGGGATGGAAGTCGCGTAGAGAGGAAATTATGAACATTATTGGGGAGGTTAAATCCATAGGAACGGTTGGCTACACCATAGAATATAAAGATGGCAGGAAAGTTGCTGGTAATTCCTTGCGTAATACAGTATTAGATACAGGCAAAGCTGGGATGGCTAACACATTGGGTAATTTTGTGACTGGGAATAACCCTTACTTTATTACTAGGATGATTTGGGGTAATGGCGGAACTTTGGGTGGCACTCCTAAATATGTTGACGCTGGCAGAGATGGACTATTTGGTATTACCCAACTAATAAAACCAGTTATAGCCAGTTTAGATTCTGTAATAACTACACAAGTAGTGTTTACATCGGTTATGTTGTTTGACGATATCAATGGAGCAACTATAAATGAAATGGCATTACAAATGTCTACCGGAGATTTGTACTCTATGGTAACCTTTGGCGATTTAATTAAGACGAGTGATATGCAGATCACATGGAACTGGACCATATCCATGATTTAGTGTAGATACAAGGAGATAACTAATGCCTAATATATCATTAATACCTGTTCCTTTGTTTAACCCCCTAGATCCTTACTTTTATACCTACGACAACGCTCCGCTCGTAGCACTAGAAACTCAGATTAGCTTGGTTAATAATGCAGTTGATAATCAAAATGTCATACTATCTGACTCTATCGGTACTGCTGGCACACTCGCAAATCGGCTCAATCAATCCCTCAATCCCGATGGTTCTCTCATCACTGCTGCTGTTAATGCCACTTTACACACAATGGATGACCACACTGATACTTCCAATTTCGTCCGTATGGAGTTGAGCGAAAGGGACAAGTTAGCTCTTATTGCAGACCAAGCAACTAATTTGAGTTTGACTTTCCACACAGCCAATGTTACAATCAGTAGCGGGACTGTTGAATTCGTAGATACTGTTGGTATCGCATGGCAAGTTACAGGACCAAATCAAATACGAGCTAACTTAGGGTTTCCTGTAGGGGCCGCTCATGTACATATGTACGACATGTCTGCTACTACATCTGACGACATAAACTTTGTATTACCCAGTGCTTGTATGGAAGGCACTTTACGAGTTTATATCAATGGCATACGACTTTCTGCAAGTGAATCCGTATATGTTCCAGATGCTATTACCTTTAACGAATCTTTATTTACTTTCACTCCAAATGAAAGTGCCGGTACTTTCGCCCTATCACAAGCCATCTCCGATGGAGATGTCGTGCGGGTAGATTATGACATCGCCTATATTTAACAAAGAAATCATGGATCTCGGATATATTATTATCAATCCAGAAAAGAACCTTACGAAGTTAAAGGTTTCTGTATTATCTATTCGCAATTCACATACGGTTGGAGAACCTGAAATTATTCATATATTACCCAAAGACGTATCTATGGCGGATATGAAGAAGTTCAAGGAAAGCTGGCCCCCAACGCATAAGGGTGGTGATACTATTACATCGCTAATCAATGCTGGCTTTGACAAAATTAAATCCACTTGGGGTATGGTCGTATTTGCTGGTGCTAACTTTAAGGGACGCATACAACTTAAATATTCAATGTTTGTTGATTCCGAGAAGGATGTGCTTTATCCATTGGTAGCTGGAAAATATAATTTTGTTGACGCAACTACGAATGGTTTAACTATGCGTAAGAAGTTTTTCCAAGAAATAGGCAATTTCCCAGAGAACTATATGTGGAAACTTGTAGAAGAAAATGAAGAAGTAATAACCAATTCTTTTGACGTTTGTAAATTGTTATGGTCTTTCAATGCAATCAACAAAGAAGCCAAGTTCAAGGCGGTAATCGGTTGTTGTATTAAATAGGTTTGTAATCAGCAGGCGGTATATCTGACCCTTGCTGGGCTTTCTTATACTGGTGGTTTGCTTGATTGCCACAAGCCCGATGTACCCATCTTTGGTCCCTGGATTTCATTGCGGTAGGATCTTGTTGCCATTTAGTAATGAAACTCAAATGCTGAATTGGTTTTTCGCAGATAGGACATAAAGAATCCTTTCCAGCTAATAATGGCCAGCCGTAGCGTTGGTGAATAGGAAAATTGAAATAGGGACTATTGCGATAACTACCCAATAGTCTCTTCTGCTCCCATTCGCCCTCCATAAAATCTCTGAAACTTAGCATAATTTATCTATATAATTTCATATGAACTTTAAGCAATTTTTCCTAGAGCAAATGCCGGTGGTTCAATTTCAGCAAGCAGGACAACCGCAAGCAGCACAACAAGTAGCGCCAGGAATGCCTTGGAGTTTTAATTTTAATGGTCTTATGACTCTTGCAACTGCTCCTATGCCTCTTTCGACACAGCAGGAAACGTACTTAGTACAGAGTAAAGCTTCCGCATTATCACAAAACAATAAAGAAGCAAATAAAAGGGTCAATGAAATAATGAGTAAAGTAGAGAATTATTATCGGAACATGGGAAGTCAAAATGTTATGATTTGGCGGAAAAAACTATATGCAGGGCTAGATCAGTTATATCGCAGCTCCCCCTTATATAGCAATTCCCCTAAGTTGCTCGCTTATTTGAATAATCTGAAAATTAAAATAAGCACTGGCGATACC
>Ga0307474_10001766_pt1 | contig 15638 bp, 33 predicted proteins | sample atmos_gasesECM1C_2_FD_203312 | JGI IMG/M metagenome (GOLD analysis project Ga0307474, IMG submission 203312) | Hardwood forest soil microbial communities from Morgan-Monroe State Forest, Indiana, United States - atmos_gasesECM1C_05 | ecosystem: Environmental > Terrestrial > Soil > Temperate... | reverse complement strand
CGGCCACCCGTGCTGTCCCAGCGGCGGGCCCATTCGTTGGCCGCTTCTGCATCCTGCTCCCCGCGAGCATGCGTCAGGACCCGCCCGACGGCGTCCCTGGCATGGCGCTCCAGCTCGCCCACGATCTCCGTGAGGGTCTCGAATCGCTTCGCGATGCTGTCCGCAGCGCTGGCCTCGACCGCATTCTGCCAGCACTTCAGGTAAGCCTCGTAGAAGCCACGGAAGCTCACGGCGAGGCCGTTGACCCGGATGGCGACGTGCACGTGGCCCGCCGGAGCCTGGGAGGCGATCCCGAAGACTTCTCCGCCTCGGTCGCCGACCAGGCTCGCCAGGAAGTTGAGGACCGCGTTGCCGCCGGGCGCACGGACCAGCTCCGTCAGATCGATGTCCTCGCCCGACAGCGGTCGCTCCGCTTCGGGCATGGGTGCCAGCGGCTCCGCAACGGGCTCCCACTCCGGCCAGATGACGCACCCGAACCCGCCCTGAGCGTCCGGCCCACGGGGGTAGAAGTTCGCGTTGATCACGCGACCGTCGATCGACGTCTCCATCACGTGCATGTCCCCGAGCGTGCCCGACTTGAGGAGCTTGTTGTTCGCGCAGCCGAGCAGCCGCACGTTGCGGATCCAGAACGAGCAGATCCCGATCACGCTCGGCTTTCGCCGGTCGTACGCGCGCGTCTCGGCTTCCGCGCTCGGCAGCTCGCTGAGCGCCTCGCGCAGGCTCTTCATGGCCTGCTCCACCACCGTGGCCGCCTCGGCGATGTTGTCGTCGCCAAGGCGATTCTCGGCGTTGCGGCAGCCGGCCTCCACGACGCGCAGCAGCCCGGCGATGTGCAGTCTCTTGTTGAATTCCATGGACGGCTCCTACTTGAACAGCAACGGAAAACGCCGGGCCAGCTCGACGCTCGGCCCCTCCCAGTACATCGGCTCCGCACGCACCGTCGCCGACGGCGGGATGGGCAGCGACTTGATCATCAACGCCGCCTCCGCGCGAAGACGTGCAATCTCCGCGTGCATGGGCGCGAAAAAGGCGTGCAGCATCTGCTCCTCGACGGCACGCTCCTCGTGATCGCGGAAGTCCTGGACGTCGATGGCGCGGCGGAGAGCGTCCGTCCATGGGCCTGACTCAGACTGACTCCAGCTCGCCTCCACGCCGTCCCTGTACTCGACGCCAGCGCCCCAGACGCGGATGCTGTGCCGGCCGTGCTCGCACGAAACCGAGACCGTGTACGCCGGCAGCTCCGACTCGATGAACGGCTGCGCACGCCGCGAGAACTCCCGGTGGTGCTTGAACTTCTCGAACGCCCTGCGGAGCCCGTCCACGATGCTGATGCGCTGATCGTAGAGACCCGTGGACGACGTCGAAGTTGTCTTGTCGGAAGCTCTGGCAGCACGCATGGCAGTGTTATACAGCCTGTAGAACGTTCGCGCAACCGCACGCCCCTCCGCTCACGACATCCCCTTCGTTGGCTCCGGTTCCACGAGGCTCGACGCCTCCTGCTGAAGCCACCGCTCGACCTCCTCGTTGCGCCGGCACCACTCGGACGCGTCGTGGTCGAGCACCCTCGACTTCGGATCGAGCGGCGACAGATACCGCCACCGCACGATCAGCCTGTTGCCACTGCGACCCTTGCCGCGCGTCGACACGCCACGACTGAGCTTCCTGCCGGTATTGCAGTGGCTCTTCTCGACCCTCGCTACGAGGCGCGGGTACCGCTGGTTGATCTCGTCCGCGATCTGCTGCAGTCGACGCGCCATCAGGGCAGACCCTTCGTTGGCGCAGGTTCCACGAGATGCGGCGCCGTGTCTCGAAGCCACCGCTCGACCTCCTCGTTGCAGCGGTACGTCTCAGCTGCGTTGTGGTCGAACACCTTCGACTTCGGGTCGATCGCCCACAGGTACCGCCACCGCACGACGAGCCGGTTGCCGGTGCGGCCTTTGCCTGGCGACCGAAGTCGACCGATCTTCCGGTCGGTGTTGCAGTAGCCCTTCTCGATCGTCGCGACGAGACGCGGGAACCTCGCGTTGATGTCCTCCGCGATCTGCTTGAGCCGACGAGCCATGGTTGTCTCCTCAGCCGTCGAGTTTCACGAAGCCGATGCGGTCTGCCAGGTAGAGCTGCCCGCCCTTCTCGAAGATGTCGCCGACGCCCATCGTCGTGTGCGACAGGCCGAGCCACGTGATGAGGCTCCGCGCCTGCCCCTCGGGGCTCCAGCGCTCCCCCTGCATCAGCCCGTACGCCTCCTCGGGCGAGGCCGTGTCGAGCACACCGACGAGAGCGTAGTACCTACGGAGCGTCCCCGCCGTCGGTAGCAGGCCGCGCTCCCGCAGCCACCGATGACCCATCCGCGACTCCCGCGCGAACTCGGGCCGCGCGTACCACACCTTCCCTCCGCCGTGGCCGTAGCGCGGGTCGATGGAGGACGCATCCCGCAGACTGACGTACTGCATGGGCGCTACCGAGCTTGTGTTCATGGAGCGTCTCCTTGGCTTCCTGGCGTGCTCCACAGCGTTATACAGCTTGTCGAACAGTCGCGCAAGAAAGCGGCCGCAGAAGGACGCAGCGCCAGCAATCGACTCGTTTCCGGTGAGGCTGGAACGGCAGTGCAACGTCCCCGGTCTACCCATGGAAGGAGCGAACAAATGGGCTGGATCTCGACCAGACACTGGAGACACGGCGGCAGCATCGGACCCGGCGGTCTGGGGGCAGCGAAAAAGGGAGCGCCACTGCGACGTGTCGTCGGCACCCTCGTGCCCGCACGGAGCATCTTCACCCCCGCCGTCGTCCGCCTGGAGTGCGGTCACGATGCCGAGAGCTGGGGTGGCAAACGGGCGCGGTGCGTTGCCTGCAAAGAGGCGAGCGAGCGGGCCACGCTTGCGCCGTCGCGCGACCCGGCGTAGTGGTCAAATCATGGACGCCGCCGCGATCGATTCCGCCCGCGAAGAGCTGCGCACGAAGACCAAGGAGCAGATCGAGTGGGACACCGCCAACAAGTGGTGTGCCCGCGCGCTCGCCGCCTACCAGTTCTACGCCTCCACGCGCGACCTTCGCTGGCTCTCGGACGCCATCGCCTATCACGGAGAGGCCGTCGAACACGCCGCGCACGCCTCTCACGAGCAGCTGACCTTCGTCGAGAGCGCGCTCGACCAGGCGCAGCGCGTTGCCTTCGCGAGCACCTGATGGCCATCAAGAGCCACCCCGACAGCTCCGTTGCGGCTTCGCCGACATTTCGCCTCAGCTCCGTCGAGCGGATCGCCCTGCAGCACATCATGTCAGCGCCCAAGCCGTGGGACGGCAAGCGCGCCGACAGCATCCCCGGCCCGCGGTCCGCGCTCACGCGCCTGGTCGGACTTGGGTTGCTTCGCTCCTCCGCGAGCGAGCCGATGCCCACTACCGTCCAGGACGACACGCCTCTCTGGATCACTCCCGCCGGCCGCGACGCCGTCGCGCGCGCCACGGCCAAGGGCAAGTCCACGTGAAGCCTCGCACACCGGCGCGGCGCCCCGCGCCGGTCAAGCCGCTCGATGCCGCAAGACACGAGCGGCGCATGAAGGATGTCGCCGCCGCCAAGGCGCGCATCCACAAGGTCACCGACGAAGCGGCAGAGCACCTTCCCCTGTCGGCCGACGGCCTGCGACTCATCCTGGCTGGCGCGCTGGGCGTGCTGGCCCCCGAGGATGCCGAGGTGACCATCGCCGCCGACGACAGGGACGTCACCCTCGATGGCCAGCAGATCAAGGTCCTCGGCGCATCCATGCTGCACGAGTCCATCGTCACAATGCTCGTCGACGGCATCTTCAAGAAGGGCCCTGACACCACACAGAAGATCGTCTGCCGCTGCGGCCACCCGAAGTCCGACCACGTCCAGGGTCACGGAGGCACCGTGGGCACCACGTGCCTGGGCAAGCCCCAGCTGACAGAAGGCACCGCCCCGCCGGCCGTCTGCATCTGCCGGTGGTTCTCACCGAAGAAGCTGCCGGACCCGAAGAAGACCTAGCGTCTCGGGTAGTGGCTCTTGAACGACGCGAGAAGACCAAGACGATCCTCGGGCGACAGCTCGTGGAGCTTGAAGTTCGGCTTCGGCGACCACCGCTGCCACCGCTCCCCCGTCACCATCAGGCTGAGGCTCGGATCAGGCCCCAACGGCCGGACGTAGTGCCAGCCGTCCGGTTCGACCATCACGTACGAAGAGCCCGCCGCCAGGCGGACCCTCGCGGCCTCGGGTGGAACGGCGTCACCGACCCCGTAACCGACACCCATCTCGTAGCTGCCCGAGACGATCTTGATGGCGCTGGGCCACGGGTGTGGATGGTAGAGCGCTTTCTCGCACGGATGGATGCGGTGCAGGTAGACCCGGTGCCCGTCGAGATCCATCCACAGACGTTCGACGCGCGGCGGCTCGTAGTTCACGTCGAGTGAACTCCAGCGCTCCGGCTGATCGAGAAGTGCCGGGAGGTTCGACTCCAGGCCGCTCAGCAGCTCCATGAAGACCTCGGCAGCGTTGGTGTAGGGCGGGCTCATGTCTGAATCGTAGGGCGCAACGGCAGCGCGACCAGTGCCACCTTTCCGTTACGACAGTGGCACGAAGAGACGCTCGAACGCCTCCTGCAGCGTCTCGGGTCGCTTGCCGTGCTCGGCCATGTACATGCCGATGATGGTCTTGTCGCTCATGAGCGCCTCCGCTTCCCGTTGGGCGTGCTCCTGACACCGCGGGCCATCCCTGCCCATCCACGCAGCTTGCTGGCCACATGGATGCGATGGACTGAAGGCCGCACGGAACCACTCGATCGGGTTCATCGTCTCGGTCGGCGTCACCTCGTGCACGCGAGCCGTGCATTCCGCACTCGGCTTGGCCATCTATGTCCCCGTCTTCGGCAGAAGATGCCGCGGGATCCCCAACCATTCGCCCAGCCTGCGGCGCTGGGCGCTCGTCGGATTTTCGTGCGCACACATCGCGATGGTCGTGAGGATGCCGCGGATCTCGTCAGGCAAGTCCACCAGCGGACGCTTCAGATCGTCCGGGATCACCACCTCGATGGGCATCCGATCGCTCGCGGTACGCGCGTCACCGTCGCAACGACAGGATAGGACGTAGCCAGGCACCGACGTCACTCGACCACTGCAGCGGGACCCGGCGTGCCGAGGATGCCCGCACGGACACAGCTCACTCATCGCCCGGGCTCCGCGCACGAGAACGTGGTCCCATGCTGATCAATCGTGATCGAGACGTCGCTCTTGATGACGATGGGGCCGCGCCCGAAGTGAGCATCACCGAGATCTCCGCCGTTGCAGAACGTCACGCCGTCCGGCGAAGACCTGCATCCGGTCGTCTCGTGCGGAACGAAGGAGGACATCAACGGCCTCGCGGCGCGCCTTCCTGCGTCGTAGCCATCGTACCAGCCACGAGTTCCGGCCCACACCCAGATCCCGATCGTGGTCACGATCGTCGTTGGGAACCATATCCAGAACCAGTACCGCGTCCACCACTCGCGCCACGTCCGACGTAAGGCGCCATGTAGAAGCTCACGGTACGGGTCTTTGCCTCCCGCTCCTGTTCCATTCGTCTCTTCCGTCATCACGACTCCTTGCTCGGTCACGCTCCCGCAATCGGCTACTCGCCCGTGCCCGCGGCAGGGACGATGATCTCCACCGCAGTTGGCACCACTTCGACGTATTCGGCCGGCACCGACCCTCCGTAGGCAAAGGTGCCCCGCGCGAAGAGGAAGATCCGCGGTCTCGCGTAGTCGGCCGTTCGCACGCTCAGAACTCTGGGCTCGTCGTCTGGGCTTCGCTCCTCCGGCATCGTCAACTCCGCCGTCCCGATGAGCGTCCCGGCGGTAGGGTCGCCCGCATCCGTTCCCGTGGCCCTGAGGTTCACGATCTCTTTCATGGTCGCCAGTATCCTTTCATCGCGGGCTTTCGCCTGGAAATAGAACGACGCACGGCTTGGTCCTGGCCATGTAAAATAGACGTCCTGTGGCAAGCTCGACGATGGGCAGATGCATGCCCTCGGTGTGCAAACGCTCACCTTCAACGCGAAGGAAGACGCCCTTGTAATTGACCATTCCGAAGAGACGACCCGGCGTGATCTGCTCCAGGGTGTGCCGGTAGATGTGATCACTCATCGTCCATCTCCCCCATCAGCGCGCCATCGACCATTCTGGCGGGTCGGCGAAACACTTTTCGGGCGGCATGCCTGGCGGCGCTAACCGCGTGTCTCTCACCTTGTCTCTACATCCCTTGCACGTAATGGCTGCGAAACTGTTGGTGCAGTTGTCGTAGAACCGACGGAAGCTGCCGTTCACCACGAGGTCGCGACCACACAACGCCACGCTGGGAACGTCGCAAAAGTGGATCGGTTCGGCGATGTCCATCATGGTCCGTTTCTTCCTTGCGCGCGGAGATAGCGAGTCAAAGCAGCCCGCAAAGTGACGTGGGGTCCCACCACGTACCGTCCACCCATATCTACTGGTCGCCGCGCTGAAGGCCACGGCGGCGGCATTTTTCATCCGAGGATGGCCATGCAAATTCACTACACCTTGCAAGCTGCTCTGACTCCTATCCTAGCGCGAACGTTTCACGCGCCTTTCCGCCCTGTCTGCTCGGGCCGTCGCCGCGGTGAGTTGAGCCCTCACCGCCGCCATCTCGACATCGTGTTGCTTGAGACGGTAGTTGAAGTACTCGCGCTCCTCGACCAGCTTCGCCTCCGCGATCGACGCCCGCATCGTGGCGACCATCGTCTCCGCAGACGGGATCGACATGTGGACCTTGGTGCCGGCGAGGGAGACCTCCACCGGGTGCGGCTTGGAAGGCTGAAAGCCCATCTCGTCCTCCATTCCTACAATCAGCACTGCCCGCAAAGCAGCAGGACGCCCAGCTGCTTGGCCAGCTCACGACACGGCGAACAGCCTCCGCGGTACGGGCACATGATGGGTCTCTTTCGACGCCGCTTCATCGTTACTCTCCCGCCGCGCGCAGGTCAGCGCGCCGTAGACCCTCACGCCGAGCCCGCGCACGGATGCCCCTCAGCGTCGTCAGCTTGGCGACGCGGAGCTGCTGCTGCATGTCGCTTTCGAGCCACACGCGAGACGATACTCCTGTCGCAGCCTCCAACTCCTTCGCAGTCGTCGCAGTGATCCTCTTCTTGCCGGTGGCGATCTCGCACACAACCTGGACTGGACGCCCTAGGACGTGGGCAAGCGCTTTCTGAGACCAGCCAAGCCGGCGCAGGACCTCTCGCAAGAGCCCACCGGGCGTCGGGGTCGCTCCTGCGCCCATCACGCAGACGGCCACGGGAAGCGAACGGCTTCGTACCGTCGACCATCCTCGGTCCGCTTCGACTGCAGGCTCTCGGCATGCGCCCTGGCCTCGGCCTCCGCTCCGCGGAACGTGGTCCAGTACCACGACACGTCAGGCCCGACGCCACGGGTGTACGTCGGGATGCTGTACCGCACGCCCCACATCGCATCCTCCGCCATCCACCGGCAGAACGACGGTGGACAGAGACCGACCGTAGCACTGTTCTACATGCCGTCCAACAAGATGCTGGGCCGCCGCGTCAAGCGGCCAAACGCCCACGGAGCGGCTGCCGCATCCTCGCCTCCGACCACTGCATCCACCGGAACGTGCGCATCCCGTGGACCCAGCGTAGCTCCGGCGATCGGGCGATGATCTCCAGCAGCCGCGTGCGCGCACGCTCGAACCCGCCATCGCCAGGCAAGTAGCGCGACTGCACCGACAGCACGCACTCGGAGCGTCGGTCGCTCCGAAGCAGCGTCGTCGGCGACTCTTCGGAGTAGATGCCGGCGTCGACGACGCGCCCACGACCACCCTGATCGCGCCAGACCACCAGATACGCTCCTGCTGTCATGATCTCGAACCTCCTGCCTCAGCAACCACACCATGAAGGCGCACGAGGTCGGGCGTCTTCTTCGACTGCTGCACCAGCCACTCGGCGCTCATCGCCTCCTGAAGCTCAGGCCAGTGAATCCACTGACCTCGCCCCAGAATCTCGAACGCCGCGAGCTGCTGCCGGCTCGCAATGTCCAGCATGTCGGACACCTTGGGCCGCACATCGAGCTTCCGATCGCCGGCCAGACGGAGCTGAACCAGCCTGTCGCGACCCACAGTCGCGCCCACGATTCGTGGGCGATCACGCTTCGACTTGGCAGCCATGCAGACCCATAGACTACCGCACCCGCACACGCCAGACCAGATCAGCCAAGCTCGTCGCTGCGACGCAGCGGCAGACTGTCCAGAAGCCGCACCTTCGCCGCCTGCTCGGCCTCCGCACGCGACTGCGCATCCGATGGCGCCTGCGCCTGTGGAGCCACCGGACCGTACGTCGGCGCCTGCGGGGCCATCGGGGACGCCGACGCCATCCCCGACATCAGCTCGGCGTTCAGCTCCGCCACGAGCGCTCGCGCACGATCCGACAAGGTCGCCGGCACATCCACATGCACCGAGACGACCAGCGAGCCGCGACCGCCCTGATCCCAGCGATGCACACCATGACCAGGCAGTCGGATCATCGCGCCATGCTGCGTGCCGGGCGGGATCGGCACCACCACCACGACGCCTTCACCCGAAGCGTCGAGGATGGGCACGCGGACATCGCCACCCAGAATGGCGTCGGTGAAGAGGACGTGGGCATGAACGACCAGATCGTCTCCCACGCGCTCGAACCGCTCGTCCGGCAAGACCGTCACCGCGACGATGAGATCGCCCGCCAAGCCACCGCCCGCTCCAGGCAACCCGTACCCCTGCACGCGCACGTTGTGGCCATGCGCGATGCCGGGCGGAAACTGAACATCGACCTGGCGCTCGTTCTCCACCGCCCGGTGCCCCAGGCACGCAGGACACACGTGCGCGATGAGACGGCCGCTGCCGCGACACTGCGCGCACGTCGACGAGAACAGCACGAAGCCACGCGTCTGCGCCGTCTGGCCAGACCCGGAGCACATGCCGCAGATCTCCGGCTGCGTTCCGCGACGCGCACCACTGCCGTCGCACTGGGCGCACATCACAGCCGAGCGCACCGCGACCGTCTTCGCACACCCGAACACCGACTCGCGTAGCGTCAGCACCTGCTCGATCCGCAGGTCTTGCCCGCGGCGCGCGGCCTGCGCTCCTCGCCTGGCTTCACCACGATTCGGAACCCTCCCACCGAAGCTCGTCCGGAAGGCGTCCGCGAACACGTCCTGCATCGTGTGGAAGACGTCGGGGATCCCGGCGAAGCCGTGCGCATGCACATTCTCCGCGGCACCGGGCTCCAGTCCCTCCCAGCCGAACTGGTCGTAGATCGCCCGCTGCTTGTCGTCCGAGAGGATCTGGTAGGCCTGGTTGACCTCCTTGAATTGCTCCTCGGCCTTCGAACTGCCAGGGTTGCGATCCGGGTGGTACTTGGATGCTTCACGGCGGAACGCCTTCTTGATGTCCTCGGGTGACGCGTCCTGAGAGACACCCAAGACATGGTAGCAGTCGCGCTTCTTGGCCATCCGTCCTCAACGACCCGTCAGGTCTCGACGCACCCTGCGCGAACCGCGTTCCATCTTCCCCAACCTAGGCGCAGACCTCACGGCATGCAACCGCTCCCCACGAACGGCGCCTCAATTGTCCTCGGACGCCCGTCCACTCTCGCGCCGCCTCGCCTCCGCGCACGCCGCCTGTAGCGTGGCCACGAACGGCGCCCACAGCGCCACCTGCGCCTCCGTCCTCTCTTGCGGATCCGTCAGCCAACCAGCGATGTCGTTCGCGTACTTCCAGTACCCCTCGATGATGCTCTCGATCGCCCTCTCGTGCAGCCACGTCATCATGCTCGACGTCTGCCGGATCTTCGTCAGCTCCGAGGACAGCTCGATGACCGCACGGACGCGCGCGGAGCGCTCCTCAGGTCCCGCGAGGATGTGAGACCGCAAGAGCGCTCGCCACTGGTACTCCATGAGCGAAGCCCTCATGCGGCTCAGAAGATCGCTCACCTTGTCCTCTTTCATGACGGCTTCCTCCTCTCGATCCGCTTGCCATACACGACGTCCTCGCCAGCACCCAGGCCATACAAGTCCTCGGTCCCGCGCACGTGGTAGCCCTGTCGAAAGAGGTAGACCCGCAACGCCAGGTTGCGCGCCTTCGCGTCGACGAGAACATCCTCCACGCCGTAGTCCGCCGCTCCCTCGACCTCCGCGTTCCGGAGCAGAAACCCTGCGATGAACCGCCCGCGCATGTCGGGGCGCACCGTGATGTTCTTGATCTCCAGCGCGCCTGGCACCGTTCGATGCCGCTGATAGATGACCGCACCGACGACAGCGCGTCGCGACAGCGCGACGAGCGCTCGCTTCTCCTCGCTCTTCAACTGCGCGTGGACACGCTCCGCCCAGTGGGCGAAGTCGGGGTAGTCGTCGTGCGGGATCCAGAGCCGCGGGCCGCGCAGGTAGTCGACGACTTCGTCCGCGCGACCGCCCACACCGTCGCTCGTGAACGTCAGCTCCATCAGGGCTCCGGCGTCAGCACGAACCGACCAGTCCCCGGAGGAAGGAGCGCGATCGCCGCTGCCACGACATCCTTTGCCCACCTGTCGCCCACGACGATGGGCGTGGCGTAATGTTCGACCGGTGCGACGCTCGACGGGACGCTCTTGGACACGCCGATCCGAAGAAGAGCCCAGCCAGGGGTGTCGACTCTCGTATCGATGCCAAGGACGTCGAGCAGTACGGCGATCTGCATCAGAAAGCCCTCGCGCGTGAGCGCATACATGGGCGCCGCGCGCCCCATGTCCTCCAGCCGCTTGCGAAAGTCCATCAGACCGCCCTGCTCGCCGCCGCACCCACGTGCACCCGAACACACTCGCGCATCGTGTTGTCGTGGATCTGGATCACCTTCGGGATGCCGCCATCACGATCGACCTGGTAGCCGCCCGCGAGATTCCACGCGACCGGCACCTTCGCACGAGCCAGCGCATCGAACACCATCGCATCGCGCTTGCGCAGCTCCTCGGTCGTGAGCCAGCCACCCTGCGGATCGTCGATGTGAGGGTCCGCGCCAGCCTGGTAGAGCACGATGTCGCAGTCTGCCATCCAGCGCAGGATCGCCGGAAGCTCGATGTCGAAGAACTCGGAGGCTTGCCAAGGACTCGTGTACACCTTGCCGGCGGTGTAATGCCGCACCCAGCTCCCCGCCCCGAGCCTCTCGATGATGTCGTCCGTCCCGTTGCCGTTGTGCATGTCGAGGTCGAGGATCCCCACCAACTTCACGCCGCGCTCCTTCAGGATGGAGGCCGCGACCATGAGGCCGTTGAACGTGCAGTACCCCTGGGCCTTGCCGTACTCCGCGTGATGGAACCCGGAGCACGGCGCCGCAGCCGCGCCGCCCGTCGACAGCGCATGAACGGCCGCGGAGACCATCGCGCCCGACGTGTACGGCAGCGAGTCGGCGACGGCACGCGACCGGTTGCCGAAGCCGTTGTTCCGCTTGCAGCCCAGGATGTCGAGCACGAACTTGCGATCGTGCACGCGCGCGAGGTCCTCGATGCTGACCCTCTCGGGTTCGATGACCGTGATGGGAAACTGGCGCCGCCAGGACGCCACGACCTTCGCTGGCTTCGCCGCGCTGGGGGACGCCGACTCCGAATCGGCAACCATCCGCGACGAGAAGAACACCGGAATGGCGTGCACCTCACCCATCGGACGACTCCTTGGGCGGCAGAGGATTGCACGAAAGGCAGCGAAGGCCATTCCCTGGCGCGCCGCCAGGGCGGTCCCACATGACCAGCGTCATCCGCTTGCCACACTTGGAGCACGCTCGGCTAAAGCCGGGCAGTGCCGACGCAGCCACGTGCTCCGCGCTTCTTTCCGCGGTGGACTCGCCAACCAAGCCCGCATAGCCAGCCGTCACACGCCAGGCGATGGTCGCGAAGTCCGCGTGCATCGCCATCTTGCCCACGTACGTGGTGCCGTCCGGCATCTCTCCTTGCGCGAACGAGACCAGCCAGACATCGCGCACGTAATCGGGCGTCACAGCGTGACCGCGAACAAGCGCTTCCGCGATCGTCTTCGCCTCGCTCGCGTACTCGTCCGACGGAGCACCCATGCGCAGCAGACCTTCGGGGTCCACCTCCCGAAGTACGGCCTCGACCATGTGGCACGCAAGCGCCCGCAGCTTCGCGTAGTCCAGCAGCTTCGCTTCCTCCATCGATCGCCCTTCCATTCAAAAGCCGCGCACGGCCTTCGCGTGCTTCGGACACGCACACCCGATCGTGGTCCCATAGCCGTGCCCATCACCACGCCTGCCCAGCCACCAACCCGTGGGCAGAGACGCAGAGGACGCGTCGACGCGCAGTCGCTCCGTCTTCTTGCCCACGAGCGGAGCCAAGGCCTCGCAGGTTTCCGGGCATCGCTCACACGTCAGAACCAGCTTCACCTCGATCGACATCGTACGAGCCCTCGCCCTCACGTCCTACGCACCGTCAGACGCTGCGCAATCATCTTACATCGGACGCGGACACGCGCCCTTCATTCGCTCTCCTCTGCGTCCGCCTCACGCCAATCGCGCCGGTGTCGCTCGCGACGCGCCCGCTGCTTGCGCTGCGCGCGACGCTCGGACTTCTGCTCGCCCTCGTCGTCGGCGCCTTTCACGCAGACAATCTGCCTCAACGTGTGCACGATCTCCACGAGGTCCGCCTGCGCGGCCATGACCAGATCGATCGGCTTGTACGCGCGCGGGCTCTCGTCGAGAACGTCCTTATCCTTGCTGCACGCCACGTGCGCCGTGTCCTCACGGTGCTGCTTGAGCGTGATGGACTGACGGGCCTTCGCCCGGCTCATCAGTCGCCCCGCGCCGTGACTGCAGGTATGGAACGACTCCGCGTTGCCGCGCCCACGCACGATGAAGCTCTTGGCGCCCATGCTGCCCGGGATGATGCCCAGCTCGCCGTCCCGCGCACTCACCGCCCCTTTGCGCGTCAGGTAGACCTCGCGCCCGAAGTGCTGCTCTCGCTGGACGTAGTTGTGGTGGCAGTTGACCACCTCGCTCGTCACCTGGAACTTCGGCAGCCCCGCCCAGCGCAGCGCCGAGAGGGTCCGGTCGAGCATCAGCTGGCGGTTGGCCCTGGCGTAGTCCTGCGCCCAGCCAACTGCCTCCATGTAGTCGGGCAGATGCTCGGTCCCTTCCGACAGATACGACAGCTCCTGGTCGTGCACGTACAGGCCCAGGCGCTCCATCTCGCGCTTGGCGATCTCCGTGAAGTGCGTGCCGATGCGCGCGCCCACCCCGCGGCTGCCCGAGTGCAGCATCACCCAGACATGGTCGTCGGTGTCCAGGCACACCTCGATGAAGTGGTTGCCTCCACCCAGCGTCCCCAGCTGGTGGAGCTGACGACGCGTGCTCACGCGGTGCTTGGCGACGATGCTCTCGAACCTCCCGCTCAGTTCCGCCCACGCTGCCGTGACCTCCGCGGGAGGATCGCCCCAGGCGCCGCGATCGTTACGGCCTCCGTTGTCCGTCCGTCCATGCGGGATCGCCTTCGAGATCTCCTCGAAGATCCGCGCCGCGCTGTCGCCGATGTCGTGGCTCGTCAGCGTCGTGCGCGCCGCCACCATCCCGCAGCCGATGTCCACGCCCACAGCCGCCGGAATGACCGCCCCGAGCGTCGGGATCACGCTGCCCACCGTGGACCCGTAGCCCTTGTAGACATCGGGCATCACCGCCAGATGCGGCCACACGATCGGCAGCTGCGCCGTGTACCGCAGCTGCACCTTGGCGTTCTGCTCGACCGACAGGCCGCGCGTCCATGCCTTGATGGGCACGAGACCGCCGTCGATCAGCTCGTAGCTCGTCGCGTCCATCTCCCGCTCATTCCGTCTGCTCGGCGATGTGCTCGGGCGTGCACGTGCCGCCGCAGTGCACGCAGTAGTTCTTCTCGCCCGTCGCTTCCATGTGCGCCGCCGCCTTCCGGAAGGCGCTCCGAAACACGCGCTCCGACTCCACCATGTCCGCGACGTAGTCCCACGACGGCACCGGGAAGTTGTGGCTGTCGTCCGGCTTCGCAAACCGACGGCACTCCGCCACGACCGTGTCGATCTGCTCGTCCGGCAGGGCGTCGACGATGGCGCGCACGAGGTCGCGATGCGCATTCAGCGACTCCGCCAAGCGGTCCATGATCTCTTCCAGCTCCATCGCCCACTCCGTGCAGCGCGCCACTGGACGCCGCCGACCAGCGCTTGTTCTACACGTTGTGCGACGTCCGTGCCAGGTGATAGGCTCCCGCACCCATACTGCGAGGACGCGCGTGAGCCGACATCGACGGGAGATCGTTCGCGACCAGGATGGCCAACCCATGCAGGTCATCCGGCCCGCGGACCCAAAGCTCGCCCTCGGCCTGGCCGCGGCAGCCGTGGCCAACCAAGACGTCGACCTCTTCGAACGACTGCCACAACGCGTCGATCCGGACGGCGGCCACTACACCTTCGTGGCTACCTCGCGCGACGCGAGCCGAAGTCCATGTGCATCGTCGACGCCGACGGACACTTCGTCGGCGAGCTTCAGCCGGGAGACAGCTTCGTATCCGGACTGACTGCGGACAACGTGGTATCCAAGAAGGATCCATGATGGACGCCTTCGAACGGACGCAGCTCGACTACCAGAAGCTCCTCGATGAGAGCATCCCACTCGGGCAGGCAGCCATCATGCTCAGCACGCCCAGCCACGAGCTTCGACGGCGCATCCAGGAGCGCGCGCTCTACGGCATCGTGAAGGAAGGCGTCTGGCACCTTCCGCGATTCCAGTTCGTGGGCGACCGTCTCCTCCCCGGCCTCGATCATGTCCTGCCCGCCATCGGCTACGGCGCTCACCCGCTCGAACTCCAGCGATGGTTCACGCTTCCGCATCAGGGTCTCGTCGTGGGCGACGCCGAGACGCCCGTCTCGCCTGCCGAATGGCTCGTCACGGGACAGCCCGTCGAGAATGTCGTGCGACTCGCCGACGAGGTCCTCAATCCATCGACGAGCTAGCGCGGCTCCCGGAGAAGCCTCACGCAATGCCGGCACCGCTTGTCCGTCTCACGCATCGCGGTCCATGTGCACGTGAATGTGGCCAGCGCGGGTCCGTCGCGATACTGCAGCCTGGCACACAGCGGGCGCTCGTCGACGTCCAGATAGTGGGCCGTCTCGATGCCAGAACGGCCTGCCTTGGACGACCATCCACGCATCAGCGCGCGCGTGATGGCCGCAGGATCACGCCCTTGCCATGGCAGTGCGGACACGGCTCCTCGACGCATTCCGCCGATGACCACTGCACGAGTTCCTGCTCCGTCGTGCTGCCGCAGTTGCGCACGTAACGGAGCAGGTTCGGTGTGCGATGGAGCGCGCGGCGAAGCTCGTCGCGCGACCACACTCCCACGACCCACAACGCGTTCGCCGCACGGACAGATACCTGGAGTGTGATCGCTTCCTTGCGTCTCTCCCAGCGGGCGCGCGCGGCATGCAACCGTTTGACGCCTGCCGCCGTCTCGTCGCCGAAACGGAGCCGGGCCATCAAGAGGTCCATCGGGACATGGTCCGCGTTCATGGACGACGTCTAGTGGGACTAGGCGGTCTTTGCACAGCGAAGAGCAGTAGCAACGCGCGAGGAGATCGCCGTCAGGTCGAAGA
>Ga0307474_10001764_pt1 | contig 15658 bp, 15 predicted proteins | sample atmos_gasesECM1C_2_FD_203312 | JGI IMG/M metagenome (GOLD analysis project Ga0307474, IMG submission 203312) | Hardwood forest soil microbial communities from Morgan-Monroe State Forest, Indiana, United States - atmos_gasesECM1C_05 | ecosystem: Environmental > Terrestrial > Soil > Temperate... | reverse complement strand
TGGTACGTGCTTGGTATCCCCGTGCCATTCAATGTCGGCGGCAGCAAAGGAACGGATCACGCCACGCCCTATACCTACGACACGCATGTCCCACTGGCATTTTATGGGGTGCCCTTCCAGCAGGGGATGTTTCGAACTCACGCCGAGCCTGTCGATCTGGCCGTGACCCTCGCATCTCTGGTTGGGGTCAACGCACCGACCCATGCCATCGGAAGGGTGCTCGTTGAGGCGCTAGCTCCGCAACATCACGCAGAAGTCGCCGAACCACCAGGTGATAATTCTCCCCGGTCACTACGGCCTTCCAGCGATCTGAAACCGGCAGCGTTGGTTGCCGGTATGGGAGGCGAGCGTTGAACGTCCCCATTGGCAGAATCCCTCCCGACCTCTCGGTTAGCTTTTGCGGGCTCCAGCTGAAGAACCCGGTGATCGGTGCGAGCGGCACCTTCGGCTACGGTCTCGAGTTCGAGGATGTCGTACACCTCGACAAGCTCGGCGGCTTCATAGTGAAGGGCTTGTCACGTGAACCCATGACTGGTAACCCGCCGCCGCGCCTCTACGAAACCGCTGCCGGCATGTTGAACGCCATTGGTCTGCAGAATATTGGCGCCCGCGCCTTTGTGGACGAGAAGCTACCCAAGCTGCGCGAGATCAAGAACACAGTGATCTTCGCCAATGTCTTCGGCTATACCCGCGAGGACTACGAACGAACCATACAGATTCTGAATGAAGGCGAGGGCATCGCGGCGTATGAACTGAACGTCTCCTGTCCAAACACCCAGCATGGCGGGATCCAGTTTGGCAGCGATCCGCGCTCGCTCGACGAAGTCGTGAGCACCGCCAAGCGAGCGTCCGATCGCCCTCTGATCGTGAAACTCTCGCCCAACGTCACCAGCATCGCGCAAATGGCGCACATCGCCCAGGAAGCCGGCGCCGATGCCGTTTCCCTTGTGAATACATTTGTTGCGATGGCCATCGATCCCGTGACGCGCAAGCCGCGAATCGCCAACGTCACCGCTGGCCTTTCCGGACCTGCGATTAAACCGATCGCTGTGCGCATGGTCTACGACGCGGCGCATTCGGTGAAAATTCCCGTGATCGGCATGGGCGGCATCTCCAATGCCGCCGACATCATTGAATTCATGCTGGCCGGTGCCACGGCTGTGCAAATCGGCACGGCGAGTTACTGGGATCCTTGCGCGACGGAGAAAATTGTCGTGGAACTGCAGAACTACTGCGCCGACCACGACATTCCAGAACTCGCCGAACTCACCGGCGGGCTGATCATGGAATAGTGCTGTTGATGGAGCGACGGGCGTCCCCGCCCGTCGGGTTTTGCGCCACTGTCAAATCGTACGAAAGAGAGTTGACGAACCGTTGACACACATGAGGAGCATCGTTCCCTCCTGCTCCGTCGTTCGCACCCAAGCTGACGGATAAGGGAAGGATGCCTTAACGGCCGTTGCTGTACCAGATACTACCTGGCGACTCGTAGGTTAATCCCTCGCCCCACACCGCTTGCGTGTCACCGCGGTTGTCGATGCTCATTTCAAAGTAGTCGCCGAAAGGAAACTTGAAACCTTGAGGGTTGATGTAGTTGTAGCCCGAAACGTAGTTCGATAGCTGCGTCTCCGCCGACCAGGTCGCTCCACCGTTCGTCGAACTCCGATAGTAAGTGTTCCAGAAAGGATTCTGACGAGTGTCCATCCAGGCGATCCGCACATCGCCTGCTGTTCCCGCTACGATGGTGGGAAACGCGTGCCCCACGCCGTACGGAGCATTCGAGACGTTCGACTTCGGAGACCACGTCGACCCGGATGTCGTCGACGATGCGAAGTAAATCCGCTCCGCGCCCCGATTGACTGGCCCGGCGTTCCACAGCGCGTACAAGGTTCCCGCCGCGTCGGAAGTCACCGCAATCTGTGCACCCAGATATGCCCACCCGCATTCATCCGTCGCACACTCCGGCGGCGCGCCCGATACATCCAGCAAGGTCGTGGACCAACTCTTCCCGCCGTCGGACGACCGGCTGACAAATAAATCGACCGGCCCCTGTCCGCCGGCCTGGCGCCGGTATCCTGCCCACGAAAGAAACAGATTGCCTGTCTGATCGATTGTCGCGCCACCTGCCTGCGCCCAGCCCATGCCGTCGATCTCATTCACGTTCACTGGCACGAACGAGTTTCCACCATCATGGGACCCAGCCACCCAGATCTTCGCGGCGCGGTTGTACGCGACATAAACATCGAGGCCGCGGACCGCGAGCACCGGCTTGTCAGCCTCGGTCTCCGTCCGGGTTGCGACCACTTCGTTCCACGTAAGCCCAAAATCCACCGAGCGTGCGACCACGATGTCACGGCGATCGTTCTCGAGCCACGCTGCGTAGACTGTCCGCCGGTCCACGGGATCGACCACGATCTGCGCATCAAATTGGGCGGACCCGCGAATCGCGATCCGGCGCTCCCCCCTCCAAGTCGCACCATTGTCAGTGCTCTCTACCAGAATCATCGTGGGAATGGGACAGGTATTGCACCCCGGCACCTGGATGTATTGTGGGTAGAGAATGTAGACGTGACCGTAGCCATCAGCTGCGATGGCCGGCTCCCACTGATCGCCAAGACGCAATCCCACGCGCGCTTGCGGAGAAAATCCCAGACTGGCTGCCTGCCCCGGGAACCAGAGCGCCGTCAGACAAACTACGGCAGCGAGCCAGCTACGATGAAGGCGGTAAGACACAACACTCCTGGGGGGCGGCGGACGCTCCGAATCTTGGACTCTATCTGGAAAGTGGAAGGGCGTCAACCACTTGATACACAACGAGATGGCCCGTTTGTGCCATGTCGGCCGATGCCGGCAGCATCGACGCATTTTTTCGCTATGCAGTCAGGAGTTCTGGAGCGCCCTTGGTCACAACAATGGTGTGCTCGTAGTGAGCCGCCAGCCGCTGGTCGACCGTTCGCATCGTCCATCCATCTTCGGCGAGAAGTGTCTTTCCCGAACCCGCTGCGATGATCGGCTCGACCGCAATCACCAGGCCTTCCGTGAGTGTCCGACGCTGCGCCGGATCAGGATAGTTCGGAACCCGCGGCTCCTCATGGATCGTCCGCCCGATCCCGTGGCCACCGAGCTCACGAATGACCGCGAATCCGTCCCGCTTCACTTCCCGCTCAACCACTCGGCCAATCTCTGAGACCCGGAAGCCGGCGCGCGCCACCAGCATCGCCTTCTCGAACGCCCGGCGCGCGCACACAATCAAGCGCTGTGCCTCTGATGAAATCGCTCCCACACCCACGGTCTCCGCCGCATCCGCCATGAAGCCGTTTTTCTCGATGGTCACGTCAAGTTTGAGCAGGTCGCCATCCTGCAGCACCCGGTTTCCGGGAACGCCATGAACTGCTTCTTCGTTGAGGCTGATGCAGTTTGCTCCTGGAAATCCGTAGACGGTCGCCGGCGCCGAACGGGCCCCGTTGGCCGCCATCACTTCCGCGCCAATGTCATCGAGCTGCGCCGTACTAATGCCAGCGCGGACTTGCTGCTTCATGGCTTCAAGCACTCGCCGGACCACGGCTCCCGCCGCGCGCAGTGCTTCCAGTTCTTCTGGGCCGCTGATCGACACGCCGCCCTCCTTAGAAGAATCTTACGGAAAAAGTGAAGCGCTGGCTATGCCGCTTCACGGACCGGCCGGCGCGGCCCAAAAAACAGCAACAAAATGAAGCCGGCGATATAGAAGGACCAGACTTGCGAGAGGGAAAACCCGATAACACGCAGCAGTAACCCGAAAATCGCAATCGACTCGGAAAGCGCGTAGGTCATCACGTAGCCGGCGCGCCAGCGTTGCAGGGTCGCTGTGTCGTCGGGCCTCGCCGCAAGGGTCGCTGCTGACTGCAGTACGAGCGTGCGCCGCACCACCAGGATGACTCCGACAATGGTGATCGTCGCCAGCGATAGCGCGTAGAAAAGTGTGGGACTATTTAGCTTGGGAATGGAACCGACCATCTCTCCAGCAACAACGAAAAGCAACACACTCAACAACATCGCGATCTGAACGGTGCGCACGATTTTGATCGCGGATTCCACTGCCTCACATTTTGCCTGAATTTCGGCAGCCGTCGTCAAAATTTTGCGATTGAGCCTTCTCCGCCAATAGGTTTTACATTCTTTTACAAGCCGTGTCTGGCGACTCTGCAGAGTTTAATGTCGATGCGCCTCGCCCTGGCCCGGACGCAATCGCAGAAAAATCCGGAACGACACAGGGTTCGCGCCGTAGGACGTATCGAGCGCTGCCGGCTTGCTGTAGAACGTCACGTCAGCGCCCAACCCGAATTGCCACGTGTGGTTTTGCAAGAGATCGCGGACCCCACCAAACGTATACGCACCGATCCGGTATGCCGGATGAACCGGAGCCTGCGGAAAAAGTTCATCCTTGTCGACCAGTTCCAGCCGCGTGTAGGCATAGTTGCTGCGCTGGAAATTCAAGGTGGACTCCAACAGATAGCTGTTCAGGTTTGTGCCTGTCTCGTCTTTATGCTTCCGCCCCCATACCACCGTCGTCGCCCAGTTTCCCTTCACGAGCGGACGGTTGTACTCGATCGAAGCTGACTGCCGGCGTTCATCGCCCGGCTCCAGCGCCTCAGGGTGAATAAGTCTTCCGTAACTGTATTCCGCCGTCCAATTTCGCGCCGGCGCTATGCTCGCACGTGCGGACCACGAATCCAACGCCGCCAACTGGATGCTCCAGCGTTCTTCATTGGGCTCGCGTCCATTGAAAACCGAGCCTTCAATTTTCACGCGATCGACGACTACTCCCGTCGTGATTACGCCGAAACTCGTGTGCGTTGAATCCTGCAGATGGTGGCTCAGGGGCGCCGCGGGCAATTCTGCCGCGGACGCTCGGTGAATGTAGGTCACCGGACCAAGCGCAGGCTCGGCCGACGGTCCTCCGTACAACTCCCAGGAAACCCGCTTCGTTAGTGGCATGGAGTAGTATGCCGACAACTCCGCGAATACATTGTGCGGGTGCTGGTGATCGACCAGCGGCTGGCCATGATAGGTCTCTCCCGTCTGGAAGAGCTCCGGAAATCCCGGGTGCGGCGAAGTCAGCGACTCCGCCGACAGCATCTGCCGGAACAGCAGCGTCCCTCGACCCAGTTTGTGCTGCTCCATCAGCATCAGCCAGTTCACCGATTCCGCTTTCCCTGCGCCCCGCGGCCCGCCCTGCTGGTTGTAGGTGAGGAAAACGACTCCATGCGCCATGAGTTCCCACTGGCCGCGAGACGTCATCCATTCGTTCCCTGTTACCGAGGCGGGTTGCCAGCTTGTGCCCGATCCAGCATGCGGTGACGGCAACCAATCCGGACCTGACATCGACATCTGCATGCCGGGCATATCCTGCATATGCCCCGAATGATCATGAGCCGGCATTGTCGGGTTCTCCTGCGCGATCGCTCTACTGACCAGCAACCCAAATAAAACAACAACTGAAATCTTCGCTCGCAATTACCACTCCTTCACGGACGGTCAGAGACACAATGGATGCAGGGCACTACCCCTGACGTTGAAAGGTCCAAGATAAAGACAGTGGTGAAGTCTAGATGCGGAGAGGCGAAGCCCCGGGAGGTGCTCCGGAAGTGGCAGTCAAGGTTATGGGACTAAAGGGCAGCGCCACAGGCTTTATGTCGACGAGGCTCATCGCCTGAACGGCAAGCATACACGACTGCGGCACGCCCGACGCTCTTATCAGCGCGGACCCATGCCCGGCCACGCAGCACAGAGAATTCACCGGCGTTGAAGGTGTCCCCTTCTTGCTGTGCTCGTGCTGATGACATGCTGCTGGCGCGCGCGCTGCACGCCACGACGCTGCCGCAGGATCGGCCAGGGCGCGGGATCCGCCTGCCAGGAGCAGCAAAACAGTCACGAGCTTTGAATAGTGCTTCATCGCCCTCTCAATGGGATGCCCACCGATGGACAGAGTTGCACAGCATATCGCGATCGACCCGGTAGTTCTCGCGCACTCATGATCCGGTGATTTTCAAGCGCAGATCCTCGGGAAGCTTTTCCCGAATCTCGGCGGGAAGCCGGTCATGCACCCGACGCGCTCCAAGCCGTGCGACGTCCACGACTGTGGTTGGGGCCGGTGTCGCTACGGCCACAATCAGCCACAGCAGTGCCGAAAGCGCGAACCCGCCTAGCGCCGCCAGTTCGAGTAGCAGCGCATGCCTCGGACCGAAGTGCCGGATCACCCCAAACGCCAGCAGAAACACGCCTGCCGACATCGAGGCCAGTACGATCAGCGAGACATCAATGATGCGGTGGATTTTCTGGTGGCTGCTGCAATGTTCGCACGCCGCGAAGTGATGCTCGTAGTCGCCGCGCATTTCCGGCGCCAGGCCGGAGATGTCGTACCGCCAGCCAGCCAGAATCTTGCCTACGAGGGGGTCGACGCACTGGCTCATACTTGATGACTACAGGCGGATCGGCTCCAAAGGCTCAGTCTGTGATGCCAGCATCACCCGGTTGAGGAGCAAGGTTCGACGAGGCCCCAGGGCCTTTTCCGCCGCTCCCCGGGCAATTTCGGGATGGTTGTTGTGCTCGGAGAGGTGCGCCAGAACCACGTACGCTGCCCCTCCATCATAGTCGCTGGAGAAGAATTGCGCGAGTGCGTCGTTGGACAGGTGCCCCACCCGGCTCATAACCCGCTGCTTCACCGACCAGGGATACGGCCCTACCCGCAGCATCTCCACATCGTGGTTCGATTCCATCACCAGAACCTCGCAGCGGCGCAGATGATCGCGTACGCTCGCCGGCACATATCCAAGATCGGTAGCGAACCCAATCTTGACGCCTTCCGCCCGAAACGTGAAACCGACAGGATCGGCGGCATCGTGCGGGATGGTGAATGGCGTCACCGCAATGTCGCCGACGTGGAAGCTCCGTCCAGCGGCAAAAATCTCCAGCCGCTCCAGCGCCGGCCGCACCCCGTCGGCGTCGCGCAGCGCACGCGACCAGCTCTGATGGGTTGCTCCTGTCATGAACACAGGAGTCTTGAGTTTTTTTGCCAGCGTGGCCAGGCCGTAGATGTGATCGGAATGTTCGTGCGTGATGACGATCGCGGAAAGCGAACGCGGATCTTCTCCCAGCGCCCGCATGCGCCGGAACGTCTCGCGGCAGGAAATCCCCGCGTCCACCAGAATCCGGGTTGTCGAGGTTTGTACAACGGCGCTGTTGCCCCGGCTACCACTAGCCAGCACCGAAACCGACACTCCCATACGTTCGCAGCATACCTGTTATTGCTGTGAATTCGGTAGTAACTTTCTGGTTAGCCGAGACTTTCGTGCGGGAACCCGCTTTTACTTCTGTCCGAGAATGTTTCCAATCGCCCCGCGCAGCACCGCCCCTCCGTAGGCGCCCGCGATGCCCGGCAAAAATGCCAGAAATGATTCGTAGATCTGCGCCCGATACGGCTTCTCGGTCAGCAGCAGATACCCCAACAGCTCTGCCACGGGCACCAGCACTCCAACGATCGCCGCCCAGCGCCAGGGCCGCCCCGGACGCATCACTCCAAGTATCATGCACGGCGCCAACACCAGCAACGCCGTCAGCAGCAGGTCGCCAACCTTGATGTCCACCCATCCCGCCAGCATACCCGCGCCCGCGGCGAAGACGTAAAACCCAGTGTCGTGGCGGCTGCCACGCCGTTCTTCCGGCAGAACCTGTCCCCACGCTGTAGTCATTGACAACTCACTTCTTTGTTTTGTCGTCCGCTTCGAAGACGCGCGAGCGCGTCTTCTCACGGCGACGCCCTAATACTTGTAGAATCCTCGTCCGCTCTTCTTTCCCAGCCACCCCGCATCGACCATCTTGATCAGCAGCGGGCACGGCCGATACTTGGGATCGCCCAGACCGGCAAGCAACACCCGCATGATGTCCAGACACACATCCAGTCCGATGAAGTCTGCCAAAGTGAGTGGTCCCATGGGATGCGCCATGCCCAGCTTGAACACTTCATCGACCGCCTCGGGGGTGGCGACGCCTTCCATCACCGCATACATCGCTTCATTGAGCAGGGGCATCAGGACGCGGTTTGAAACGAAGCCCGGCGCGTCATTGACTTCCACCGGCGTCTTATCGAGCGCAACTGCCAGATCGCGTACCGTCTCAAACGTCGGCTGCGAAGTTGCGAGGCCGCGAATCACCTCGACCAGCTTCATCACCGGGACAGGGTTAAAAAAGTGCATCCCGATTACTTGCGCCGGGCGTTTGGTCAGCGCCGCCAGCTTGGTAATGGAAATCGAAGAAGTGTTCGACGCGACGATCACTTCCGGACGCGCAATCCGGTCGAGGTCGCGAAAAATTTCAGCTTTGATTTCGAATTTCTCGGTTGCCGCTTCGACAATAAAATCGGTTTCAGCCAGACGTGCGCGATCAAGCACCGGAGTAATTCGCTTAAGAGCGCCCGCCTCCTGTTCCGCTGTGATCTTTCCTTTGGCTGTTTCTCGGCCCAGGTTCTTGGCGATCGCATCCAGCGCGCGGTCGAGAAAACGCTCCTCTACGTCGTAAAGAGTGACGTCGCATCCGCTGCGCGCGAACACATGCGCGATGCCGTTGCCCATCGTGCCCGCGCCCACCACACCCACTCGCTTGATCTGCATCCGAAGCCACTCCCGGCCAGTCTTGAGGGAACCGAGAAGTTTAGCAGACCGCAAACCTGCCCCGGCGTGACGCTCGCGTATTGAACCCACATCTCAGAGAAAAGTTGCGGACCCGCATAAACATTGGTCCGCAGCGAAATTCAACATTCGAGCTCGAGTGTCATGAACTCGTTGTCAGAGGCAGCACGCCCGTTCGCACCCGCATCCCACTTGCATACACCGGAATCGCTCTTCCCGGTGACGGAGGTGAGTATGCGGCGACAAGTGAGGATGGCAACTGTGGCGATTTCCGCGCTTCTGGTGCTTGGCACCATTGCGCTGGCGCAGGACGCGGATGATTACTACCGGCGAGGGAACACAGCGCAAGCACGGCAGTACGGCTATGACAACGGCTTTCGCGATGGCGAGAAGCGCGGACGCCACGAAGGCCGCGAGAATGATCCCTACGATTACCACACACCCGATTGGCGACAGGCCACGCATGGCTACAAGGACTGGATGGGCCCGGTGAATGTCTTCCAGAATTCCTACCAGCAAGGCTACGCCGATGGCTTCCGCTCGGGCTTCGAGGCGGAGCGCCCCGGCCGGCGCGGTGACGAAGGCTATCGCGGCAACGGCTATTCCAGCGGGAGCTATTACAGCAATGGCTCCTACGGCTACGATAGCCGTATCGGATACAACACCGGGTATCAGGATGGCGTCAGCATGGCGCGCGAAGACCTGTACAACCGGAAGCCTTTCAATCCCAACCCCCGCGCCCGCTTCGGCGGCCGCGACGATGGCTACCACCGCGAGTATGGCGACAAGAACACCTATAAAGCCCAGTACACCGACGGCTATATCGCCGGATACCAGGCCACATTTCACGGGAGGTACTAGCAAATCGCCAGTCTTCAGTCAGCGTCAGTGAGATGTGTAGCGCCGCCGTCCCGGCGGCTGTCGAGCGGGCGTCTCGCCCGCTCCCGCGAGGGCGGGGCGCCCTCCGGACAGCAGGCAGAATGCCGGCGTTACAAAAAAGCACGCTACAAAAAGCAAGCCGCCGGAAACTATTCCGGCGGCTGAATTCTTTTCGACTTTCCTAAACCCTTGTCATTCCGACGGGTGAGCAAAGCGAACCATGGAGGAATCTGCTTTTCCTAAAGCATCTCCCAATCTCACGAATGCCCTGAAACTGTCTGCCCTTCCTTCCCAGCCGCCTCGAGCCTCGCATTCGCGCGTGCCAGGGCATTCTGCGCGCGCGACACATCCACGTCCGTATCCCCACTACTCAGCCGCTTCTCGGCGCGTTCTTTCGATTTTTGCGCTCGGGCACAATCCACATCCTCGCCGCGCTCGGCGGTCTCGGCAAGAATCGTGACTTTGTCCGGCAACACTTCCGCAAAACCCCACGCCACGCAGAGGTAGTGCGTCTGACTGCCATTGCGATAGCTGATCTGCCCCACCGCCAGCTCGCTGATCAATGGCGCGTGCCCCGGCAAGATGCCCAGATACCCGTTTTTCCCAGGAATTTGCATCTCCTCCACTCGGTCTTTCACAACCAGCTTTTCCGGAGTAACGATTTCGAGTTGGAATGAATCAGCCATGGATCAGTCGTTGGTCAGTAGTCCTTGGTCGTTGGTCGTCGGTCGTCGGCAAATCTCGTTAGTCGCAAGTCATCGCATAAAGCTGACGGCCCCAAGACTTCTGCGAACGCGAGCCGTTCCGTCGCGCTCGCTCGGACAGTGTCGATCATGGGTTCCTGCCAACGACCAACGACAGTTTTCTACCAACGACAGGTTTTCTACGCCGCTGCCTTCATTTTCTCCGCAGCTTCAACCACTTCGTCAATCGTGCCTTTCATGTAGAAGGCCTGTTCCGGAATATCGTCATACTTGCCTGCCACGATATCGCTGAAGCCCTTCACCGTATCTGCGACCTTTACGTACCGCCCCGGCGAACCCGTGAACTGCTCGGCTACGTGGAACGGTTGCGACAGGAAACGCTGAATCTTTCGCGCCCGCGCCACTGTCAGTTTCTGGTCTTCGCTCAGCTCGTCGATACCCAGAATCGCAATGATGTCCTGCAAATCTTTGTAGGTCTGCAGGGTCTTTTTCACGGCTTGCGCGACGTCATAGTGCTCTTGCCCGACGATGCGCGGATCAAGAATTCGCGAGGTCGACGCCAGCGGATCGACCGCGGGATAGATGCCGATTTCCGTCAAGGCGCGGGAAAGCACCGTGGTCGCGTCGAGGTGGGCAAACGTCGTCGCCGGCGCCGGATCCGTCAAGTCGTCAGCGGGCACGTAAATCGCCTGCACCGACGTGACCGATCCCTTCTTGGTCGACGTGATTCGCTCCTGCAACTCTCCCATTTCCGTGGCCAGGTTTGGCTGGTAGCCGACGGCGCTCGGCATGCGGCCCAGCAGCGCCGACACTTCCGAGCCCGCCTGCGTGAAGCGGAAAATGTTGTCGATGAAGAGCAGCGTGTCCGCGCCTTCTTCGTCGCGGAAATATTCCGCCACGGTCAGGCCGGTCAGTGCGACGCGCAGCCGGGCTCCTGGCGGCTCAGTCATCTGCCCATAGATCAGCGCGGCCTTCGACTTCGAAGGAACCCCCGGCGTGATCACGCCCGACTCGCTCATTTCGAGCCAAAGATCGTTGCCCTCGCGCGTGCGCTCGCCGACGCCGGCAAACACCGAGAAACCGCCGTGCTGCTTGGCAACGTTGTTGATGAGTTCCTGAATGAAGACCGTCTTGCCGACGCCCGCGCCGCCGAACAACCCAATCTTGCCGCCCTTCAGGAACGGCTGGATCAGATCAACGACTTTCACACCGGTCTCAAACATTTCAGCCGTCGTGGCTTGTTCATCGAACGCCGGAGCGGGCCGGTGGATCGGCCGCCTCTCCTTGTATTCGATCGGACCAAGCTGATCGACAGGCTCGCCAATCACGTTCATGACGCGCCCCAGCGTCCCATGGCCCACGGGCACGGAAATCGGCCCGCCCAGGTCGATCGCCTTCATGCCGCGCACCATGCCATCCGTAGCTTCCATGGCAATGCAACGCGCTCGGCCCTCTCCCAGGTGCTGCTGCACCTCAAGAACGACGTTGATCGGCTGCGGCACCTTGAAGCCGTCGCTGACCACGCGCAGCGCCTGGTAAATCGGAGGCAGGCCCGCCTCGGTGAATTGCACATCCACCGCCGGCCCTGCAATCTGGATTACGCGTCCAATGTTTTCTGACATAGGAAAATCGCTTCTCGCTCCTGGCTTCCAGTTGCTGGCGTGCGATTGATCCGAAACGTCACGCCGCTTAAGGATTTGAGCTTGCCGGCAGCCAATAGCTAGTAGCCAGTAGCTGCTCTTACTGCGCTGCCGCCCCGCTCACAATCTCAATGATTTCCTTTGTGATCTTCGCCTGGCGCGCCCGGTTCATCGCGAGTGTGAGCGAATCAATCATATCGGTCGCATTGTTGGTCGCCGATTCCATAGCGGTCATACGCGCCGCGTGTTCCGCGGCCACCGACTCCAGCAACGCATGAAAAATCTGGATACCCACATATTTCGGCAGCAAGTCGTGAAAGAGTTCTCTCGGAGATTGCTCGTAGATGTAGTCCACCGGCGCGGTCGCGAAACTTTTGGCCGCCGCGTCAATTTCGCGCGCTTCCGTAGAACGCATCCCTACGCCCGCCGAGATCGCCGCCTTCTGCGCCTCTTCTTTTTCTTGTTGCGTCAGTTCCCGCGCTACCTGTACCTGCGCCACGCCGACTTCCACGATCGGCAACACTCGCTCCACCACCAGCCGTTGCTGGATCACGGATTTGAATTCATTGAAGATCAGGTAAACCGCGTCGATCGCACGTTCGGAGTAGCGCTCGATCACGCTCTGCGCAATTTCCGATGCCAACGCGTAATCCACCTTGTTCAAGACACCGATGCGCTCCCCGATCAGCGTCGTCCGCGCAGCCTCGGTCGAGTCAAACGCCCTCGGCTCTCCCATCGGAAAACGCCGCCGCAGAAAATCGCGGCCCTTGCGTCCAATGGTCTCGATCTCGATAGTCTTCCCCGACTTGTCTTTCAGGAACTGCATGGCGGCCTTGAGGATGTTCGTATTGAACGCTCCCGCCAGTCCCTTATCGCCGGTTACGACGATCAGCAGGATGTTGTGCTCTTCCCGCTGCGCCAGCAGCGGATGCCGCGGCTCACCCGTCTCCGGATCGTAAATCTCCGCCCGCGACACCAGCGACTTCAGCACGTTGGTCAACATCTGCGCATAGGGCCGCGCCGCCAGCGCCCGATCCTGCGCCCGCCGCAGCTTCGCCGCCGAGACCATCTTCATGGCCTTGGTGATCTGCCGCGTGTTGATCACGCTGCGAATGCGCCGCTTAATGTCGAGTATGTTGGCCATTGAAAACCAGCTGTTAGCTCTTAGCTGTCAGCTCTTAGCGAAACTCTTAACCGAAAACACTGCATCTAAACCCAAAACACTGTCATCCCGAGCGAAGTGAGGCGCCAGCCGAACGTAGTCGAAGGCCCCCATCACAGCTTCGCTCTCATCCAGGCTCGTGAACCATTTCCGTCACAACGTTCAAGTCTGAGCCACCGGCCACTAGCCGCCAGCGACCAGCAGCCTATGCCTTCCTGGCCGCCACGAACTGCTCCTTGCACTCCTTGATCATTTTCGCCATCTCGGCCTTCAGGCCATCATCGAGGATCTTCTTCTCCATGATGGTGCGCAGCAGGCCTGGATTCGCCGTGTCGACATACTTGTACAACTCCAGTTCAAACGGTCGCACCTGCTCAACCGGCATGTCGTCCAAAGCGCCGCTCGTTCCGGCAAAAATGATCAGAATCTGCTTTGAGAACGGCAGCGGAGAGAACTGTCCTTGCTTCAGCAACTCCACCAACCGTTGGCCGCGGTTGAGCTGGTTCAGCGTGGCCTTGTCGAGATCGCTGCCGAACTGGGCAAATGCCGCCAGTTCGCGGTACTGCGCGAGTTCGAGTTTCAGCGATCCCGCCACCTGGCGCATGGCCTTGATCTGCGCGCTGCCGCCCACGCGGCTCACCGAAATGCCGACGTTCACCGCCGGGCGTACGCCCGAGTTGAACAGATCGGTTTCCAGGAAGATCTGCCCGTCGGTAATCGAAATGACGTTCGTCGGAATGTACGCCGAAACGTCGCCTGCCTGGGTTTCAATCACCGGCAACGCGGTGAGCGACCCACCGCCCATCTTGTCGCTCAGCTTGGCGGCCCGTTCCAGCAACCGGGAATGGAGGTAGAACACGTCGCCGGGATACGCTTCGCGTCCGGGCGGGCGACGCAGCAGCAGCGAAATCTCCCGGTAGGAGGCCGCATGCTTCGATAGATCGTCGTAGATGACCAGCGCGTGTCCCTTGTTGTCGCGGAAGTGCTCACCCATCGCACACGCAGAATAGGGTGCGATGTACTGCATCGGCGCCGGTTCCGACGCCGACGCCGCCACGACGATCGTGTACTCCATCGCCCCGGCATCCTCGAGAATCTTGACCACCTGCGCAATCGACGACCGCTTCTGCCCGATCGCGCAATAAATACAGATCAGATCATTTCCCTTGCTGTTGATGATCGTGTCGAGCGCGATGGCCGTCTTGCCCGTCTGCCGGTCGCCAATGATCAACTCGCGCTGGCCGCGCCCGATCGGGATCATCGAATCAATCGCCTTCAACCCGGTCGCCATCGGCTCCCGCACCGGCTGCCGGTCAATCACGCCCGGCGCAATTCGTTCCAGGGCGATGTATTCGGTCGTCGCGATCGGACCCTTATCGTCAATCGGCTGGCCCAGGGAATTCACTACCCGTCCCACCAGCTGCTTGCCCACCGGCACGCTCATGATGCGGCCCGTGCGCTTGACCTCATCCCCCTCGCGGATCTCGGTGTAGTCGCCGAGCAGCACCACACCTACCTGGTCCTCTTCCAGGTTCATCGCGAGTCCGGCGATCTCATGGGGAAACTGGAGTAGTTCTCCGGCCATGACCTTGTCGAGGCCGTACACGCGCGCAATCCCGTCGCCCAGCGAGATCACCGTGCCCACTTCATCGACCGTGATCTTGCTCTCGTAATTCTCGATCTGCTCGCGGATTAACTGCGATATCTCGTCTGCCCTGATTTGTGCCATAAGAAATCAGCTCTTAGCTGCTAGCTGTTGGCCGCTAGCTTTGAGATTCGAACCCAAGCTACTGTTTCTTCCTCGCAGCATCATTCCCAAAGTGCGCTAGAGGACGCCGCGATCCCGCCGGGGCGAAAACGCAGCTGCCCAAAGTCGCCCTTCGCGATCTTTGCGGCCTTTCTTCGCGTCCTTTGCGGTTAAAGGCTTTAAGCCAGCGGCCGCCAGCTAGAGACCGTTAGCTGCCCGCAATCTGCTCCCGAATCCTCTCCAACTGCCCCAGCACTGATCCATCGTAGATCGTGCTGCCCACTCGCACCACTGCGCCGCCAAGTATCGCGGCATCGCGGGTGTACCGTGCCCGGACTTTCTTGCCCGTCAGGCGTTCCACCTGGGCCTCGAGCAATCGCTTTTCCGGCTCGCTCAGATCGCGGGAACTCGTAATCTGTGCTTCGGCAAAACCCATACGGGCATCGAGTTCATGCCTCAGTTGTTCAACCATCGCAGCGAAGAAATGCATCCGCCTGTGGTCGATAAGCACGGCCATGAAATTCCGAACTTCACGGGAAAACTGCTCGCGGTGCACGATCGCGTCCAAGACGCCACGCTTCTGCTCCGCCGCAATCGCCGGACTCTCCCAAACCTTGCGCAAATCCGGATTCGCCTCAAGCAGCGCAACCATGGCATGTAATTCCCGCACCACCCGCGCAGCATCGAGATGTTTGTCGAACACCACATCCGCGAACGCGCGGGAATACACTCTGGCAACCGAAGCCATGACCTAGTTCTTGCCTCCGTCCTCGGCGTTTCCCAGTCGGTCCGCGAAACTCCGCACCAGCGAGGAGTCCGTGTTTGCGTCCACGTGAATCTGCTTTTTCGCCAGCGCAATGGCC
>Ga0307474_10001763_pt1 | contig 15665 bp, 18 predicted proteins | sample atmos_gasesECM1C_2_FD_203312 | JGI IMG/M metagenome (GOLD analysis project Ga0307474, IMG submission 203312) | Hardwood forest soil microbial communities from Morgan-Monroe State Forest, Indiana, United States - atmos_gasesECM1C_05 | ecosystem: Environmental > Terrestrial > Soil > Temperate... | reverse complement strand
TTCTTAGCTACCTTCTTCTTCGCCTTCTTTGCTTTCGCTGCCATGATAGAAACTCCGTTATCGGGTTAGTCCGGGGTCCGAGTATATACACGAATAATTAATTTACAAGCGCCGTCGCGCATCTCGGCCGCGAATGTGGTAGCGATGTGAACGACTTCACTCAACGATCCTCACTCGAGAGAGAGGACGAACTCCCAGTCCATCTGCGACACCGGCATCACCGACAGACGATTCCCACGCCGCAATAAAACAAAATCCTTCAGCGCTTTTGCCGCATGTTGGCGCAACTCATCGAGCGTGATGATGCGCTTGAACTTGCGCACGAACTTCACGTCCACGACGAACCAACGAGGGGCATCGGCCTTGGAATCCGCGTCGTAGTGATGATGCTTGGGGTCGAAGGCCGTCTTGTCCGGATACCCCTGCTTCGCGATGGCGACGATGCCGACGATGCCGGGAACATCGCACCCGGAATGATAAAAAAACGCTTGATCGCCCTTTTTCATCGAGTCCCGCAGCATGTTGCGCGCCTGATAATTGCGCACGCCATCCCACGCGGTCGTCTGTTTGGGTGCCGCCTTCAGGGCGTCGATGCTGAAGCTCTCAGGTTCGGATTTCAGTAGCCAATGGTTCATGGGTTGCCCTCGAGTAGTGCTTGAGTCCTGATTCCGTCGCCAGTGCATCGAGCTTCACGTCCCAGGCTTCGGCGAAACTCGAGTCGGTGCGCTGACAGTCGAACGCGAGTCCGACCAGGAGGGGTCCCCGCCAGCGGCCCCGGCGGCGGCGGAACTCCAGCGCCCGATCATAGAATCCGCCGCCCATGCCCAACCGCCGGCCGCGTGAATCCACGCCGACCAAGGGTATGACGATGAGATTGAGCCACCGCGCCGGAATGGGGCTCGCCAGAACAGAAGGGACCGCGATGCCGAACACGCCGCGGCGGGTCCTGCCGCCGAGCGGATAGAAGCGTATCCGGCTATGGCGCCGGTTGACGATGACCGGCACGAAAACTCGCGCGCCCCGCCGCCCGGCCGCCGCGATCAACGCGGCGGTATCGGTCTCGCGGTCGAAAGGCAGGTAGAGCGCGATGCGCTTGCCGGCTCTGAATCGGGGCAATGCGGCGAGGGCCTTGGCGGCCAGTCTCGAGCGGCGTCCGTGATCGGCCGCGCCCATGGAGCGCCGTTGGGCACGCAGATGTTTACGCAGCTTCGCTTTCATCAATGGAGATGGCGCCACCCGCAATGCCGTTTTGGACCGTTGCTCCCGATGCCTTTTGCACCAGGTGGGGCTAACTGCGGCACTTAAGGCTTTCCGCTCGGGGCGGACTTGCACAATGTTGCCAGCAAGCAATGGCCCCTGGGGTTTAAAACTTAGGGTCGAGAGGTAACCCGATCCGCATCGAACACCGCAGGCGGCGCCAAAATTAATCGTCCGAAGAAAGTGCCGCCGGCGCCTCAAAGCTCCAGCTGCTGACCCTTCTCCAAAGCCGACTCTACGCGCTCGCGCAGGATACGCAAGCGGCCGCCGACGTCGGATTCGAGATCGCTGTCACGGTTGCGGAAGCGAATCAACTCGTTCGCCATGTTGAGCGCCGCGATCACCGCGATACGGTCCAGGCCGACGACTTTGCCGCTGTCGCGGATCTCGCGCATTTTCATATTGAGGAATTCCGCGGAATCCAGCAGGTCGGAGCGCTCTTCGATCGGGCACGTTATGTGATACTCCTTCTCGAGTATCCGCACGCTGACCCTTGCCTGATTCTCGCTCATGCTTGCTCCATCGACTTCAATCGGCCGATCATCGCTTCGACCCGCGCCCGAACCTGCTCATTCTTCTGCAGCAGCCCGGCGCGCTCCGCGGTCAGCGTCTCCTGGCGCTGCCGCAGGGCGCGATTCTCTTCTTTGATCTGGCTGACGGTAAGGATGAGATCCTCGAGCCGCTTCTCCAGCCGCTTCAGTTCGAGTTCCACCGCTGACTTGGACTTGGCTTCATTCATAGGCTGACAATATAGAGCGGGGCATAGCGCAATGCAAAGGGCAGGTTGGGCCCCTACTGCGGTACTATTGCCCGCAGTATGCTCGCCGATATTCGATTCCAGGATTTTGAGGACGTGCTGGCAACCGCCGGCAGTCTGGCCGATGCTGCCGAGGCGCATGGCTCGTTGTGCGGCGCCCTATGCGCAATGTCGCCTTACAAGATGCAAGACTGGGTAAACGAGATCCTGCCCGACGGCGCCGCCCTGTCCGATGAGTCGGCGGCCATGATCGAAAGGGTATTCACGGCGACCGCGACCTCGTTCGGCGAACAGGGAATGGAATTCGAACCCTTGCTGCCGGACGATGAAGAGCCGCTCAACGGCCGCGCCAATGCGCTGGCGCTGTGGTGCACGGGCTTTCTCTATGGTTTGGGGACTGGACATATTTCCGATCTCGAAGCGCTGAATGGCGACGTCGGCGAGATCGTGCGTGATTTCACGGAAATCTCGCGGGCGACGGGCGATGACGCGGACGCGGACGAATCCAATGAGCAAGCCTACGCCGAACTGGTCGAGTTCATCCGGGTCGCGGCTCAGGTCGTGTTCGAAGAACTGCTGCCGCTGCGCCGGCAGGTCTATCCGACGCAGCAGCGGCTGCATTGAACCTGAGGAGACAGGCTCCTGATGGACCGCAAGGAGTTCGCGCGCCGGCGGCGCCAATTCATGCGAATGATCGGCAAGGACGGCATTGCAATCCTGCCGGCCGCGCCGGTCCGGCATCGCAATGGCGACATCGAGTACGCTTACCGGCAGGACAGCGCCTTCCATTACCTGACCGGATTCCCGGAAGCCGATGCCGTGGCGGTTTTGGTGCCGGGCCGTCCGCAAGCGGAATACCTGCTGTTCGTGCGTGAGCACGATGCCCTGCGCGAGTCGTGGGACGGCAAGCGCGCCGGAACCGACGGCGCGGTCGAGCGCTACGGGGCGGATGACGCCTTCCCCATCGCGGACATCGACGAGATTTTGCCGGGCTTGATGGAAACGCGCCCGCAGGTTTATTACTCGATGGGCATCCATCCGGAGTTCGATTCCCACGTCCTCAATTGGGTCAGTGGTCTCCAAGTGCTGTCGCGCCGCGCATCCGGGGCGCCGCATGAATTTGTTGCGCTGAGCCATGTGCTCGACGACATGCGGCTTTACAAGAGCCGCGCCGAAACGATCAGTTTGCGGCGGGCCGCGCAGATCGCGGTGGGCGCTCACCGCCGCGCAATGCGCTTTGTGCGTCCCGGGCGCATGGAGTACGAGGTCATGGCCGAAGTGCTGCATGAATTCCGTTCGCACAACGCCGATATTTCCTACTATCCGATCGTCGGCGGCGGCGCCAATGCCTGCGTCATGCACTACCGCGACAACGACCAGCCCTTGTGCGACGGCGATCTGCTGCTGCTCGACGCGGGCTGCGAGCACGAACTGTACGCCTCGGATGTCACGCGCACGTTTCCCGTGAGCGGCAGGTTCACGCCGCCGCAACGCGCAATTTACGACGTCGTGCTGGAGGCCCAGCTCGCCGCGATCGACAAGGTGCGCTCCGGAAACCACTGGAATCATCCGCACGAGGCCGCGGTGCGCGTGATCACGCAGGGGCTGGTGAGGCTGGGGTTGCTCGACGGCAAAGTCGCCGCGCTCATCAAGGCCGAAGCCTACCGGCAGTTCTTCAGTCATCGCACCGGGCATTGGCTGGGACTCGATGTGCACGACGTCGGCGACTACAAGGTCGGCGGCGAGTGGCGGGTTTTGGAGCCGGGGATGGTGCTGACCGTCGAGCCCGGAATCTACATCCGCCCGTCGCCGCGGATTCCGAAGGAATTCTGGAACATCGGCATTCGCATCGAGGATGAGGTGCTGGTCACCGCCGATGCCGCCGAAGTGCTGACGGCGGCGCTGGAAAAAACCCCGGAAGCGATCGAGGCGCTGGTGCAGTGACGCAGGCTTTCGACATCGCCATCGTGGGCGGCGGCATGGTCGGCGCCAGCCTCGCCGTCGCAGTGGCGCCGCTCGGGCTGAAGGTGGCGCTCGTCGAAGCGGTCGCGCACGATTCCGCATCGCAGCCCAGCTTCGACGAACGCACCACGGCGCTGTCGAACGGCAGCTGCCGAATCCTGCAGACACTCGGAGTGTGGGCTCAAGTTCAAACGCAGGCGGTGCCGATCCGCAAGATCCACGTCTCGGATCAGGGCCGCTTCGGCTTCGCACGCATCGATGCCGCCGAGCAAGGGCTGACGGCGATGGGCTACGTCGTGCCGAATCGCGCGCTGGGCTTGGCGCTGTGGCCGCGCCTTGCGGCGTGGCCGCACATTCAGGTGCACTGCCCCGCGCAGGTGGTGCGGATAGAGCGTGGCGAGCGCACGGTCGCGCTGGAGATCGCCACGTCCGGCGCCACGTCCGGCGCCACGTCCGGTGCTACGGCCAGCATCGATGCCCGGCTGGTGGTTGCCGCCGACGGTGTGCACTCGGCCGTGCGCGGCGCCTTCGGCGTCGACGTGCAAACCCGCGACTACGAGCAGACCGCCATCATCACCACCGTGCTGCCTCAGCGCTTCCATGACCACGTGGCATACGAACGGTTTACCGCCAGCGGGCCGCTCGCGCTGCTGCCGCTCGAAGGCGGCCGCTGCGCTCTCGTGCTCACCTTGAGCCGAGCCGCGGCCGAATCCGCCATGGCGTGGTCGGATGGCGAGTTTCTCGCCGAAGTGCAGCGGCGCTTCGGGTTCCGCCTCGGACGATTTCTCAAGGTCGGGCGCCGCGTGCCGTATCCCTTGTCGCTCACCCGCGCGGAGCGCACCAGTGCGGAGCGCTGCGTCATCATCGGCAACGCGGCCCAGAGTCTGCACCCGGTCGCCGGCATGGGTTTCAATCTGGGATTGCGCGACGCCGCGAGCCTCGCCGAGCTTCTCGCCGAGCACCGCCGCGAGCCGCCATTCGACGCGGGGGCCGCAAGCTTGCTGGCTGAATACGATGCGTGGCGCGCGGCCGATCGCGCCGGTGTCCTGGCATTCACCGACGGCCTCGTGCGCTTGTTTGCCAATCCCTCGAGCGTGGTGCGGCGGCTGCGCAATATCGGCCTGTTGGCGTTCGACCTGTTGCCGCCGGCCAAGGCGGCGTTGTCCTCCTTAAGCTCGGGCGGCGGCGGCCGCACGCGAATCCCGAAGCTCGCGCGGGGTGTGGCATTGCAATGAGCACCTCGAGCGGGCGCGACTTCGACGTGATCATCGTGGGCGCCGGCGTAATCGGCGCCGTCATGGCGAGCCTGCTCGTGGCGCGCAAACTGAGCGCACCCGGACGGGTTGCCGTCATCGCGGATCGGTTGGGCTCGGCGCCGGCCGCCGACGCTGATTGGGATGCGCGGGTGTTCGCCCTGAGCCGCGCGTCGCAGCGCTTGCTCGAAGCGTGCGGCGTGTGGGATGCGCTGCCGGCACAGCGGCTGTACGCGTACGAGCGCATGTGCGTTTGGGACGCGCACGGTGAACCCGGCGGGAGGGCATCCCTCTGCTTCGACTGCGCGGAAATCGGCGAGCCGAATCTAGGGACTATCGTCGACGGGCGCGTCCTGCAGTGGCAGTGTCTGCAAGCAGCGCGGGCTGCCGGCGCGGTGCTGATCGAGGCCGGACTCGAAGCCGTCAGCGCCACGGATGCCGACATCTCGGTGCGTTTGAGCGACGCACGAGTGCTGCGCGGCCAGCTCCTGATCGCGGCCGACGGCCAGGAGTCCAAGGCCCGCGCGCTGCTCGGCATCGATACCGCCGGGCATAACTACCAGCAAGACGCCCTGGTGGCGCATGTGCGCACCGCCAAGTCCCACGGCAACACCGCGTGGCAGCGCTTCCAGGCCCAAGGCCCTCTGGCCTTCCTGCCGCTGCCGGAGGGCCGCTCATCCATCGTGTGGAGCACCGCAGTGCCCGAGGCGGCGCGCTTGAGCGCCCTGGACCCCGAGGCGTTCGGCGCCGCTCTCACGGCGGCCAGCGGCGGAGCCTTGGGCGACTGCACACTGTCGACGCCGACGACGCGATATCCGCTCAAGCTGCAGTACGCCTTGGATTACGCGCGGCCGCGTGCCGTGTTGATCGGCGACGCGGCGCACGTGGTCCACCCTCTGGCCGGGCAGGGGTTGAATTTGGGATTGCTCGACTGCGCAGTGCTTGCCGATGAGCTCGGGCCAGCGGGAGCCGGGCCATTTTTCGGCGAGCACAGGCTGCTGCGGCGCTACGAGCGCCGGCGCCGCAGCGAGAACATGCTGGCCGCCGGCGCCTTCGACGGACTGGAGCGATTATTCTCGAGCGCGAATCCTTTGGCTGCCGGTTTGCGCGCCGTGGGCCTGAGCGCCGTCGGCTGGGTGCCCTTGCTCAAGCGCCGCCTGGCACAGCAAGCCCTCGGGTTAACCGGCGATCTTCCGAGTTTTCTGAAGGCGGATGCAAGGATCGACCCAGTTTAGTGTCCGGGCGCACCCACGCTCGCGTAGCGAGCGCACAAAGGACGGGGTCGCATCGACCCCGTAGATCCGGCGCGTAGCGCCTAGATAAGCCGATCGAGTTTCGCCGCACAGATAAAATCGTTCTCCGACAGCCCGCCGATGGAATGCGTGGAGAACGTGACGTCACAGTAGTTGTAGCCGACGCTCAAATCCGGATGATGGTCCTCGGTGTTCGCGACGTGCGCCAGGGCGTTGACGAAGCTCATGGTGCGGTAGAAATCCTTGAACTTGAGCGAGCGCTTCAGGCTCTTGGAGTCCTTGGCGATCTGCCAATCCTTGTGCAGCTGCTTCGCCAGGAGTTTCGCCTGGGCGGCCGTCAACGGCGGCACGCCGCCTTCGCAGGGCACGCATTTTCTGGCGGTCAGATCCTTCACAATACTCAGACAGCCTCCTACGGGCTCCTGGCGTACGTGCGCTCGATGTAGCGCTCCACCAGTTCCTGAAACTCTTCGGCGATCCGGTCTCCCTTGAGCGTCACCGTCTTTGCGCCGTCCTCGTACACCGGCGCAACCGGGTACTCGCCGGTGCCGGGCAGGCTGATCCCGATGTTCGCGTGCTTGCTCTCGCCCGGACCGTTGACCACGCAGCCCATGACCGCGACGGACATGTCCTCGACCCCTGTGTGCCGTTTGCGCCACTCCGGCATGCGGTGGCGAATGTGGTTTTGGATTTTCTGCGCCAGCTCCTGGAAATACGTGCTCGTGGTGCGGCCGCAGCCGGGGCAGGCGATCACCATCGGCGTAAAGGCGCGCAGGCCCATGGTCTGCAGTATTTCTTGCGCGACGATCACTTCTTGAGTGCGGTCGCCGCCCGGCTCGGGTGTCAGAGACACGCGAATCGTATCGCCGATGCCTTGCTGCAGCAGGACGCCAATGCCCGCGGTGGACGCCACGATTCCCTTGCTGCCCATGCCGGCTTCGGTCAAGCCGAGGTGCAGGGGGTAGCTGCAGCGTGCGGCCAGATTACTGTAGACCGCAATCAAGTCCTGTACGCCGCTGACCTTGGCGCTGATCACGATCATGTCGGCCTTCAATCCCAAGGCCTCGGCGCGCTTGGCGCTGTCCAGCGCCGACACGACGATGGCTTCGCGCATCACCTCGAGCGCCGACAGCGGCGCCGCAAGCTTCGAATTATCATCCATCATGCGGGTGAGCAAGTCCTGGTCGAGGCTGCCCCAATTCACGCCGATGCGCACCGGCTTCGAATAGCGGCAGGCCGTTTCGATCATTTCCGCGAATTGCGGATCGCGCTTGCTGCCGCGGCCGACATTGCCCGGGTTGATTCTGAGCTTGGCGAGGGCCTGGGCGCAGGCTGGATGTGCCTTCAGGAGTTTGTGGCCGTTGAAGTGAAAATCGCCCACCAGGGGCGTGGCGATGTTGAGCGCGTCCAATCGCTCGCGGATGTGCGGCACCGCGGCAGCGGATTCGTCATTGTTGACCGTGATCCGCACGAGTTCAGACCCGGCGCGCGCCAGGGCCTTGACCTGCGCCACCGTGCCCTCGATGTCGGCGGTATCGGTATTGGTCATGGACTGCACGACGATCGGCGCCTTGCCGCCGATGGTCACCGCACCCACTTTCACAGCTAGAGACGTTCTACGGGGAGTCATCCGGTAATTATACCAGGGGCGGCGCCTTCGCCACCCGCACCACCACGGTGCCCGCGATTTTGTCGTGCCACGCCTGGTGGTTGCCGTCGAAGGCGATCCAGATAAACCCGAGGCCGGCGACCGCCAAGGACAAAAAGCAGCTGAGGGCACGGATGATCGCCGTCTCCCAGTCGACCTCCCGCCCGTCCAGCCGAACCACATGCAGATCGAACACGATGCCGCCGACGGTCGCTCCCCGGACCTTCCACATCACCGCGCCGTAGGCGGCCAATACCACCAATTGAAGGTGCGCGTGATGGAACAGGCTCATGAAAAAGCCGACCAAGACCACATCGAGCAGCAGCGCCGCCATGCGAATCCAGAATCCCGCACGGGGCAATGCCGCGCTGACCGGCTGCCGTGGCGCCGCTGCGGTTGCCGGCCCGCGCTGACCAGGCGCATCGGCGGCGCCGGCTGACGGCCCTGCGCCGGCCTCACGCGATGTGGCGGCCTCAGGCGCAGCATTCGCCGCCGCCGTCGCGCTGAATGCCGCGCCGGCGGCCGGAGCCGGTTCCGGTGCCGGTGTCGGCGTCGGGCCAGGTGTCGGGCCAGGCATCGGTATGGGACCGGGTGCTGCGGGTTCTGCGGGCGCTGCGGAGGGAGCCACTTTGGCGGCTTGGTGCGCCCGTATGGCGAGCAGCACGGTGTAGACCACGGCGCCCAGACCGAGGATCCCCAGAAGCTTGTAGACGAGAAATCCAATGACCGGCACCAGGTACAACACCAGCACCAGCAGGCCGCCAATCAGCACGGCGACGGCCGGGTGACTCACCGACCCCTGTGCCCGCCCGCTCGTGATGCGTCGGCCCAACCATGCCAGCATCACGGCCTTGCCGAACAGTCCCGCACAGAATAGGCCGAACACGACAAAGGGCACCGCGGGAATGCCGATCACCGTGACGAACAACAACACCACCAGCACGGGAGTCAGCAGCATCGCGAGGAGCGCGGCCAGCACCGATTGTCCTGGCTGCGCCTCGAACGTTTGCACGCAACGGACCAGGCCATCGCGAAACAGCAGGGCAAGCGCCGCATAAAGCGCCAGGAAGGCAAACGCCAATTTCCACGCCCAGCCCAAGCCCGGCTCCAACGCCAACGGACGTCCATAGAGCAGGCAGTGTTGGATCCAGCTGCGCAGCCAGCCGACGCTGCCGAAGTGGCCGGCAATGATGTTCTGGACGCTGCCGTGAACGATTGCGGCGGGGTCGCGCTGCAGCGTGCCCCCGATGGCGACGACATTGCCGCCGATCTCCGCATGGGGTCCAAGTTCGACGTTTCCCAGCACCGTCACCGCGTCCCCATCAACCTTGCTGTCGATGTACGTATTGCCGAGAACGGCGACCGCACTGTCGCTCACCGCTCCGGTGATGCGGTTGTCGCCGAAAATCGAGACGACATCGCCGGCATCACCCTCACAAGTCGAGGACCCGAAAATGGACACCACGGAGTCGGCGCTTTCCCCGCGCGGCAGCAGTGAGTCGCTGCCGATGTTGACCACGTCGTTGCCTTGATGAGAGTGCCTATGTGCCGGAGGGCCGGCCGCGGCCTGCGGTTCCGCGACGGCCTGCGGGTCCGCCGGGGCAGGCGGTTCCGCCGCGTGGGCCGCCGCAAGGACGAGCATCGAGCACAGCGGCAGCACGGCGAGGAATGTCAGCCGCTGCAGCGTATAAGTATTCATGCGATGGGGTCACCTGCCGTTGATTGAAGGTAGAGCATGCGGTACAGGACGGCACCGAGCCCGAACAAGACTGCGTACAGCACCCCGCAAACGGCGAGGCCTTCATAGAGCCACGCCGGCGGCGAGATGTGCGCAATGGCCGCGGCCAAATTCCCGAGCGACACCACGAGCACTCCCGCCTGGCGCGCCCAAGGCAGGGAATGGACCCCGGCGACTGCGGCGGCGCCGCCCAGGAATGCGAGCCTGATCAGCACCGCGCACAGCACGAGGAAGGCGCCGCGTGCCGGCAGCGGCCACTGCGCGAAGCTGCGCCGCCACCAAGGTCGCGCGGCGCGGCGCGTGAGTTCGCTGCATACCCGCGCCTCGAGCGTCGGCGGCGCGCGGCGCAGGGGCAGCTCACGCAGCGCGCGATCGAGCAGCTGCCGCAGGGGATCTTGAGGGTCGGTGGTGTTCATTCAGTTTTCCAGTCCGCCGGCGGCAATGCCGCCGGCTTGTACCAGGGGCAGCAGCGCGGCACGGCCGCGGTGTATGTCGGTTTTGACCTTGGCAAGCGACGCACGGAGCTTCACCGCGATCTCCTCGTAGGAAAGCTCTTCGAAGTGGTACAGCACCAACGCCAGCCGCTGATGCTCAGGGAGCCTGCGCAGCGCGCCGTCGATGAGTCGAGCGCGCTGTTCGGCGCCGAGGTCAGCGAGCAGCGTGTCCGGTTGCGGCAGCATCTCCGGCCCGGGTGAGTCGTCATCGGCGGCCGCAGGCCGGAGCTCGGAGAACAAGCGCCAGCGCTTGCGGTACCGGGTCAGATAATTGAGCGTCAAGTTGGTGGTCACCGTCTTGAGCCAGCCGCCGGCCGCCGGACTGCTGCGCAGCTGCGCGAAATGTTCATAGGCCCTGAGGAATACTTCCTGCGCAATGTCCTCCGCCTGGCCGTCATTGCCCGCGAGCCGGGCGGCGGTTGAAAAGACCATATCCTGATAGGCACGCATAAACGTCGTGAACTCGGCTGCACTATTGGGCCCGGTGGGTGAATGTTGCACAGGAGTGGGTTCGTTTACACCCAAAACACGACTGGACGCAAAAAGTTGCAAACGCCCGGACTCGCAAGCGGCCGCCGGCGGTCATCGCGTTGTGGCGGGTGGGCTAGCGTTGCGTGAGCCTGTGGGTGAGATGGGACTTCACCGCCGGCCATTCGCGGTCGAGAATGCTGTACACGCAGGTGTCGCGCAGCGTGCCATCGCCCGCGATCTGGTGCTGCCGCAACACGCCGTCCAGTCTTGCGCCCAGGCGTTCGATGGCGGCGCGGCTCTGTTGATTGAAAAAATGAGTGCGAAACTCCACGGCGATGCAATTGAGCTGCTCGAACGCGTGCGTCAAGAGCAGCAGCTTGCACTCGGTGTTGAGCGCGCTGCGCTGCACGCGCTTTCGATACCACGTCGAGCCGATTTCGACGCGCCGATTGGCCGCATCGATATGCATGAAGGTGGTCATGCCCACCGCTTGCCTGGTGAATCTTTCAATGACGGCAAATGGAATCATCGACCCCTGCTTTTGCAGATCCAGGCGCCGGCCGATTTCCGCCTGCATTCGATCGGGTGCGGGAACGGTGGTGTACCACAACCGCCAAAGCTCGCCGTCCTTCACGGCCTCGATCATATCTTCAAGGTGCGCGTGGCCAAGCGGTACCAGTGATACGTGCTCTCCGTGCAATGAAACAGGATCTGTGAAACCCATGGGTTATCCTCGAATCGGTGAATCTGAATCGTGACCCGCAGTCGCCACGGCATAATACGGCCATGACGGCGCGAATCATCTACTCAACCGGCATCGGCAATCTCTGTCCCAATTGCCGCAGGCCCGCGCGTGACTGTGTGTGCCCCAAGGGCGTCCCGGGTGCGGTCAAGGCCGGCGCCGTGCGGGTGGGCCGGGAGACGAAGGGCAGGGCCGGCAAGGGAGTCACCACCGTGACCGGCTTGGCCCTGCCGTTGTCCGAAATCGACTCCTTGGCCGCCAAACTCAAGAAGCGCTGCGGTTCCGGGGGTACGGTGCGCGACGGCGTCATCGAAATTCAAGGGGATCACCGCGACCTGATCGTCGCCGAGCTCACCAAGCTCGGCTGGCCGGCGAAGAAGTCGGGCGGTTGAGCAGGCGGCGTCGGCCCCGCGGGCCGTGGCGCTGCGATGCCTGCGCCGGTTTCGTGTATCATGGCCGGCATCGCGATAAGAGCTGTCAGGAGAGAGTCCTTTCGATGAGGACCGCCGAAGGCGCAACCGCCCGGAAACGCTCAGGCACACGAACGGCAGACTCTCGCGATCTCTGGAGAGCGATCGCGAGGCGATCCACCGAAGGGGAGCAGCGCTTGTCAAAGCGCGCAATCTCTCAGGTCTAAGGACAGAGGGGCAAAGCACAACGGTGCTTGTGTCGCCTATTCTTTCGCCGCGAGGTTGCGATGGGCCTTAAGACCGCGCTCTATGACACCCATATTCTTCAGGGTGCCAAAATCGTCGATTTCGGCGGCTGGGACATGCCGCTGCACTATGGTTCGCAAATCGAAGAGCATCATGCCGTGCGCCGCGATGCCGGCATGTTCGATGTATCGCACATGGGCGTCGTCGACTTGAGCGGAGACCGCGTACGCGATTTCCTGCGGCGCGTGCTGGCCAACGATGTCGGCCGGTTGACGATTCCCGGCAAGGCTTTGTATTCCTGCATGCTGCTGCCCGGCGGCGGCGTGATCGACGATCTGATCGTCTATTTCATCTCCGACACCCGGTTTCGGGTGGTCGTCAACGCGAGCACGCGCGACAAGGATCTGGCGTGGATCAGCCGGCATGCGGCGGATTTCGCCGTCACCGTCGCCCTGCAGCGGGATTTGGCCATGATCGCGATTCAGGGACCGAATGCCCGCGACAAGACGCTGCCGTTGCTGGCGCCCGCTTTGCGCGACAGCGCCCGCGCATTGGCGCCGTTCAGCGGCGCCGCTTTCGATTCGTGGTTCGTCGCGCGGACCGGCTATACCGGCGAGGACGGCTTCGAGGTGATGCTGCCGGCCGGCGAAGCCGCCAAGACGTGGAACGCGCTGCGCGCGCAGGGGATTCAACCCGCGGGATTGGGCGCCAGGGACACGCTGCGTCTGGAAGCCGGCATGAACCTGTACGGCAACGACATGGACGAGCAGCATCATCCGCTGGAATCCGGATTGGCATGGACCGTGGCCTTCGAACCCGGCGGCCGAGATTTCATCGGGCGCACGGCGCTCGAGGGCCTGCGCGGCGCCGCCGGCGATCGGCTCGTCGGGCTCATTCTCGAAGAACGCGGCGTGCTGCGCAGTCATCAGAAAGTCGTAGTGGCCGTGACCGCGCGCGATGGCGCCGCCGTCGATCCTGCGCCGCCGCCGCGCGCCGATGCTACGGCGCCATCGCGCGCCGATGCCACGGCGCCGCGCACCGGCGAAGTCACCAGCGGCACGTTTTCTCCGACCATGAATCGTTCCATCGCGCTGGCGCGGGTGCCGGGCGCGGCGGCCTCAAGCGTGCAAGTCGAGATTCGCGGCAAGATGCATGCGGCACGCATCGTCAAGCCGCCGTTCGTGCGTCATGGGAAGGTGCTGATTCCAGTCTAGCCTGAAAGGGGGATTTACATTGAGCAACATTCCGAGTGATTTGCGCTATACCAAGAGCCATGAGTGGGTGCGCCGGGAACAAAACGGTACGGTCGCGATCGGCATATCGGACCACGCGCAGTCCGCGCTCGGCGATCTCGTGTTCGTCGAGGTGCCGGACGTCGGCCGCGCAGTGAGCGCCGGCGAGGCCTGTGCCGTCGTCGAATCCGTCAAGGCCGCCTCCGATGTCTACAGTCCGGTGAGCGGCAAGGTCATCGCCGGCAATGCGGCGTTGGCGGCGCAGCCCGAACTCCTCAATCAGGATCCCTACGGGGCGGGCTGGCTGTTCCGCGTGCAGACGAACTCGCCGGCCGACGAAGCGGGGCTGATGAGTGCCGCTGACTATGCGAATTACCTGGCCGACTCAGCCAAATAGGGGGCCCGTTACATGGCATTCATTCCTCATACTCCCGACGATGTCGCCGGCATGCTCGAGGTGATCGGCGTGCAATCGATCGACGCTCTGTTCGATGAAATCCCGCGCGAGCTGCGGGCGGGCGTGCTCGATTTGCCGCCGGCGATGTGCGAAATGGAGGTCGGGCGATTGTTGGCCGAACGCGCCGCGAGCGATGGCCGCCCCTTGAATTTCATCGGCGCCGGGGCCTACGAACACCACATTCCGGCGCCGGTGTGGGCCATTACCACGCGCGGTGAATTTTATTCCGCGTATACGCCGTACCAGGCGGAGGCGAGCCAGGGCACCTTGCAGCTGATCTACGAGTACCAGTCCATGATCTGCGCCCTGACGGGCATGGAGGTATCGAACGCCTCGATGTACGACGGCGCTTCCGCATTGGCCGAAGCCTGTCTCATGGCGGTGCGCGCCAATCGCGCCGCGAGTTCGCGCCGCATTCTGCTGGCGCGCACGGTCAATCCTACTTATGCGCAAGTGGCGAAGTCCATCGCGGGCCAGCAGGGAATCGTGTTCGAGACGGTGGACTTCGATCGATCCAAAGGGCGCACGCTGCTCGAATCGCTGCAGCCGTATGCCGGGCAGGACATCAACGCGCTGGTCGTGCAGCAGCCGAATTTCTTCGGCAACCTCGAAGAGGCCGATCAGCTCACCGAGTGGGCGCATCAACATAAGATCCTGCTGATTGCAGTCGTCAACCCCATTGCAATGGCGCTGCTGTCGCCGCCGGGGCAGTGGGGCTCGGCTGTCGGGGGCAATCTCGGCGCCGACATCGTGTGCGGCGAGGGCCAGGCGCTCGGCGTGCCCCTGGCGGCGGGCGGTCCCTATTTCGGATTCATGGCCACCCGTATGCAATTCGTGCGGCAAATGCCGGGGCGGATCGTCGGACGTACGGTGGACGCCGAAGGCCGTCCGGGGTTCAGCCTGACCTTGCAGGCGCGCGAGCAGCACATTCGGCGCAGCAAGGCGACCTCGAATATTTGCACCAATCAGGGGCTGATGGTGACGGCTGCCACCATTTACATGTCCTTGCTGGGTGGGGAGGGCCTGAGCCGCGTGGCGGCGGCCTGCTTGCAGCGCACGGCCGATCTGGTGGCGCGCCTCTGCGCAATCGCCGGCGTCAAACCTGCCTTTACGGCAGCGCGCTTTCATGAAGCGGTGCTGCTCCTGGACCGGCCGGTCGCGCCGGTGCTGGCGGCGCTGGCGCGCCGCGGCATCTTCGGGGGACTCGACCTCACCGACCGCTATCCGGAAATCGGGCACGCACTCCTGGTGTGCGCCACCGAGACCAAACTCGACGCCGACATCGATGCCTATGCCGCCGCCCTGCGCGACGTCATGCAGTCGTCGCGCGCCGCCGCTTAAAGTTTGCACGACGATTGGGGGGACAATGGCTGAATTGCAAGCGAGAGAACCGCTGATATTCGAATTGGGCAAGAGCGGACGCCGGGCCGGCACGCAGTTCCCGCCGCAGGTGACGGGGTCGGCTGAAATTCCCGCGCATTTGCGCCGGGCGGCGCCCCCCTTGCTGCCCGAGGTATCCGAGCTGCAAGTGGTGCGCCATTTCACCCGCCTCTCGCAGATGAACTTCTCGATCGACACGCACTTTTATCCGCTTGGCTCGTGCACGATGAAATACAACCCGAAGGCATGCAACAGCTTCGCCATGCTGCCGGAATTTTTGGGCAGGCATCCGCTCGGGCCCGAGCCGCAGGGATTTCTGGCCTGCATGTACGAGCTCCAGGAGATGCTGCAGGAAATCACCGGCA
>Ga0307474_10001762_pt1 | contig 15666 bp, 14 predicted proteins | sample atmos_gasesECM1C_2_FD_203312 | JGI IMG/M metagenome (GOLD analysis project Ga0307474, IMG submission 203312) | Hardwood forest soil microbial communities from Morgan-Monroe State Forest, Indiana, United States - atmos_gasesECM1C_05 | ecosystem: Environmental > Terrestrial > Soil > Temperate... | reverse complement strand
GGAGTGGCATTGCTGGAGAAAGCCCTGAAGTCCCACCGCTTCGGTTCCTACACACTGCAGGCTGCGATTGCGGCCGTTCATGCGGAGGCGGAATCGGCCGCTGTGATCGACTGGCGGCAGATTGTTGCGCTTTACAACCGATTGGTACGAATTCTGCCTTCGCCAGTTGTACAGCTAAATCGTGCCGTCGCAATTGCAATGCGCGATGGTCCGGAGGCCGGTCTGACGCACATCGACGCGGTGTTGGAACAGGGCGAATTGGCAAATTATTACCTGGCGCATTCAGCCCGTGCAGATATGTACCGCAGGCTCGGCAGGACAGCTGAGGCTCGGTCCTCTTATGAGAAAGCTCTGGCGCTGACCCAACAGGAACCGGAGCGGCGATTCCTGCAAGAGCGGATTCGGCAGTTGAAATAAAAAAATGGAGTGGCTGTCGATTTTCGGTCTCCCGATCGACTATCTGATAACAGAACGATGCGCTACGGCTCCGAGTCACAGGAAAACAAGGAGTCACGGGAAACAAGGAGGAATGGATGAAATACATCTGTTTGGGATACATCGAGCCAGGAAAAATCGAAGGGATGACCGAGGACGAGCGACACGCAATGCTCGACGATTGTTTTGAGTACAACGACCACCTGCGCGCCAACGGACATCTTGTTGCCGAACTACCTCTTCAGCCTCCGGAGACCGCGTTGACCCTGTACTGGAAAAACGACAAAGTCGCGACGACCGACGGTCCCTATGCGGAAACCAAGGAACAGGTCGGCGGCATTCAGATCCTTGAGGCGCGAGATCTCAATCATGCCATTCACCTTATCTCACAGCAACCAGGCTTTAAGTATGGACTTGGACCGATTGAGATACGGCCGGTTGCGGATTTGACCGAAATGATGAAGGAGAGCGAGCAGCGGCGCCGGCGAAAGGATACCTCGCGATGAGGGCGCCCACGACGGAAAGCACGAGGGAAAGAGTGATCAGTATCATGGCCCTGGTGCTGGTAATCAGCATCTGTTTCCTAGTGCCGAAGGCGGCGGCACAATCGGATAAATATTCGAAAATGGCACCGGTTGACCAATACCTGATGGAAAGAAATGCTGAGATTGTGCTGGGGCGGAGCGCCGCTCCCGATTCCATATCCCGCGCCGCGACGATCCTGGTCTTGGGACGGCAAGGCTGTGAAGCAGCTTTCCGAGGAAAGCACGGGTTCGTCTGCGTGGTGGAAAGACGCTGGATGGAGGCGTTTGACTCGCCCGGGTTCTGGAACCCGAAGTGAGAGGTGCCGAATGCCTGAATCGCCGAGCTGCGCGATCGGTATTGCCGATCGCCGATCTGCGGGACGCGGATGGCGATGGCCACCGCAAGGCGGAGATCGTGTCGGCCGTTAAGGCGGCGTTCGACAGTCAACAACTGCCGGACCTCGAAAGCGGCAATATGGTGTTCATGATGTCGAAGTCGGCATATCTATACGACGAAGGGGATCACCCACGCACCACATCTGCTGTTCTTTTGATGTTCTTTACCGCGCTCAAGGACGGAAAGGATTGGAGGCTGGTGCATCGGGCTCGCCAGTTGTTTCCGGTACTTACTGGTTCTTATCGTCGAAGGAACGCGTCCCAGGCGAAAGGGCTGCCGCCGATTCTTGTGTTCGCAGTCGATGTTGCAAAGTGGTCCGACGGAACGGCCGCACCCATACGTCAAGAGTAGATTGACCACTACGCAATCGAGACTCCCACTGAGCTCCGGCATGGCAACCAGACAGCGAGCGCAACGACGGAGTGCACTCCAGTTACCACGCGATCATTCGCTCTTGATCGTTTCCGACGGCGTCGGGAAGCGTTCTTGAATCCACGCTTGCCAGAGCGGTGTGTCGCGGGCGACGGTCCCGGCCGCCTGATCGCCGTAGAGGTAGAAGCTTAGCGTGACCATGCTCTGGCCGCCGAAGTTGACGGCGCCAAGGGCGGCAGTGCCCGGCCCCGGCCGGTCGAGGCGCAGCAGGGCGGTGTACGGACTCTGGCTGACGTGCTCCACCACGCCGCTGAGCGCCGGGACGCCCGCCGGGGCGGTCCAACGTTGCCCCGCGCTCACACCTTTCAGCCCCAAGGCCGCGGTCAGCGTTTCCCAGGCCTCCGCTTCGGTTCCCGCGGCGGGGGCCATCCACTGCATCATCGCGGAGCGTTGGCCGCGGAAGTGCGTGAGATAGATCCGCAGGATGCGGAAGAAGCCAGGCCAGCCGGCTTCGGTGCCTTCCAGCTGGTTGTCCCAGTCGTCCGTGCTGGCGAAGAGGCTATGCACCACGCGGACAAGGCAGATTCCTCCCCCGCGCGCTTCGACGCTCCACTCGTCTGCGATGAGCGGCGAGCCTGGGGCCCAGCCAGGGGCCTCGGTGGCAAACATCCGCGGCGGATCCCAGGCCGTCACGGCGGAACCGGACTCCATGCCCGGGCCGAAGTTCAACTTCACCGCGACGGGCTTCCCGTCGTGCTCCTCGAACTCAGTCGGCACGAACCAGGACGAAATACCCGGCCCGGTGGCAATGGCCTGCCAGACTTCCTCCGGCGCGCCGGGGACCTCGACTTCGACTTGGACTGAACGGCGTCCGGATGCTTCTTTCTTCACGCTCATGATAGCTCCTTGGGATCAGATTTCTGCGGCAGAGGGTGAGCCACGACCACTAGGCGATGCGCGCGGCCGCCGGGGGCGGATCCATCGTGGTACTTCGAAACCAGTTTCGTGATGGCCTCGGCAAGTTCGTTGCTGAAAGCCGCCCGGTCCGTCGCTGACCGGAAGCGAACCTCGGTATCCACCGCCAGGGTCGCGAGGCGTTTGCCCGTTTCTTTCGCACGGCGAACAAGATCACCCACCTCGCGGACGACCCGTGCGCCCAGGGCGATGAGATAGGTCGCGGACAGCCTATCGATTTCCCGATTCGGATCCACGGCGACCGGCCCCAGAGCGCTCGGCGAAACGACGTAGGAAGCGGCCGTCGCTACGAGCAGCCGTTCCGTCAGCCCGCCCCACTTGCGTTCCCCGGCCAGCCGCACTAGCCCGTGCGCCTCCAGCCCGTGCAGGTAGTAGTTGACTTTCTGCCGAGTCAAGCCAATCCGCGTGGCCAACGTCGCTGCCGAGGCGGGCATGACTAACTCGGACAGGAGTCGACTCCGCATGGGCTCCAAAGCCACCGTCGCCGCTGCCGGATCATCGATGACTTGGATATCGAGCATGCGGAGACGGTATCATTGACAAGTTTTATTGTCAATGATCTGTTTGTCCTTTGTGGGTTGGTCAATTTATTTCTCAGCCGAAAGAATCCGCTGTCGGCGACCAGCGCATAACTGGAGGATGCCGCTTCGCGCTGGGGTGAACGAAAAGGCGAAGGCACGAAACCTGAGGTAGAGCCGCGCTTCACCGACCTGTTATCTTTTGAGGTACTACATTTCAGGGATCAGAAACGTACTTGTTCAGAGAGTTTCTGTGGACAAGACAAAGATACTAGTAGACGACAACCCTGCGATAACAAAGGGACTGAGCATCCGTCTGCGAGCGAACGGCTACGAGGTATGGTTTGCAGAGGACGACATTTCAATAACCGCCGCTCCAGTGACAGAAAGGCCCGACCTCGTACTTCTCGATCCGGGACTGCCTGCGGGAGATGGATTCGTTGTAATGGAGCGATTGCGCAAGAATGACCGCCTGTCGAACCTTCCGGTGATTGTGCTGACAGGCCGCGAATTATCCGGTAATCGCGACCGCGCTTTGCGGGCGGGAGCGACCGCCTTCTTTCAAAAGCCCGTGGAGGACGGCGCTCTGCTCTTTGCTATTCGGAAGGCGCTGGATGTCTTCCGCGGCGCGTTACGTTTTGACGAGTAATCGGCTCATTGTTACGAAACCAGCACAGACTTTTATCACACGAGGAGATCTACTCATATCTTGACGATTCTTCTGGTTGACGATAACTGTCATTTCCAAATCGCGTTCAAGGAGGTACTCAGTTCCTCCGGATATCGAGTTGAACTCGCCAGCGATGGCGAGGAGGGTTTACGTTTTGCGGTCAGCACGCAGCCAGATGTCATCCTGCTCGATATGCTTTTGGCCAAACTTGGGGGGTGTAGAGGTGCTTCGCGCCTTGAAAGCAGATCGCGCGACCAAGACGATTCCGGTAATTGCCCTGAGCGGTCTACCCATGAGTAATGAGTCGAGATTGAGAAGAGACGGTGCGATAAGTGATCTGCAGAAACCGAACTTGGAGGACCTCGACATTTTGCTTCAAGCCATTGATCATGCCCTTCTTTTGCCTCGCGGCGACGAGTTCAGCCAAGTGGCGTTTCTGCCCAACACGCCTGGGCAAAACTAAGCTTCGCGATTTTCTCGACCCGAATGGTTATCAGGCTGCTGTCGCCCTCTTTGCGAAGGCAACACCCATCGCACTCGTCACGTCTGGTCAGTCGCTGACTAACAATGGCATCGCTTTCGGTTGGGAGCGTCGCATTGGCGATAACCGTCGCAAGCCATCACTTAGATGGACATGTATCGGTCCGGAACAAACGCGCCCGCATTCGAGGCGATGACGAGTCCCGGGTGTCAAGTGGACCGGCAGTTACTTCTTCACGCCGTTCTCCATCTAACTAGCCTTGCACTTATCTGACTCCGGTCCCTGGTGGGCGGAGACTAGCGGACACTATCAGGGTCACCGCAGAAGCACTATGGGTTACGCCGATTCTATGGGTCTTATGGTCTGAAGCCGGTCGAGCTAGGTTACAATCAAGTTGGGCGTACCAGCTTCTGGGACGGTACGCAGAAAGTTTCAACATCGCCTAGTCGAACAGCTTTCCCACCAAGGGGGCAGGAAGTGCATCTCTGCTCAGGCGAGCCCTCAGGTCCCGAGGAACAGAACAAGGTAAGACGGAGTTTGTCTCAGCCCGCAGAAGGGACAATCACTGAGAGTGCGCTGCTTTGGCGCGCCTGAGAGGATGCCATGACCCGTGCCAACAGCGCCCGCCCAACCGTCAGGAAACGCAGCCGAGGGTTAACTCCCGCCGCGTCCTGCCTCGACGATGCCGTCATTGGCAGCGAGCTGGTGGGAACCGTCGTCGGCTGGAACAAGGGCGCTCAGGATCTCTACGGTTACACTGCCGAGGAAATGATTGGCCAGTCGATCGCCATCGTTGTCCCCGAACGTTTGCGCGAGGAAGGCCTCCAATCCCTGCTGGAGGTTTTCGGGCAACCCCTGACGGCTGACAACGAGACGGTTCGGAAACGGGAGCAAGAAATCCTGGTTCAAGTGTCCTTAACTGTCTCCCCGGCTAGGCATACGAAGGGAGACATCGTCGGAGCTTCGACAATGGCTCACGAGACCGCTGGGCGCAAGAGTAGAGAAGAGTGCGAACGCCTAGCGTCCGTGGTCGAGTCATCGGATGATGCGATTATCGGCCAGAGTCTCGACGGAACGATTTTCGCCTGGAACCCCGGCGCTGAGAAGTTGTTCGGCTACTCAGCATCAGAGGCTTTTGGCAAACAGATACAGATGCTCCTACCGCCGGAACGAGCGAATGAGGAATCTGACATCCTGGCGCGAATCAAGCGTGGCGAACGAGTTGACCATTTCGAAACCGTCCGGGTGAAAAAGGATGGCGGGAATGTTCGTGTCTCTGTGATGATTTCTCCGATTCGAAATGGCGCAGGCGAGATTGTTGGGGCTTCCAAGATCGCTCGCGACATCACAGCCGGCAAGCAGACAGAAGACGAACTTTCCCGATCGCGGCAGGAACTGGAAGATAAGACGCTGATGCTTCAGTCAGTGCTGGATACCATTCCTGAGGGATTGGTCGCAACCGACGCGGAGGGCAGATTCCTGCTCTGGAACCCGGCAGCGGAAGCAATTATTCGCCTGGGTGCGCTCAACCAGCGCAAGGAGGAATGGGCCGAACGCTACGGTCTGTTCCTGCCCGACAAGGTAACGCTTCTCCCACTTGAGCAAAATCCCCTGGCACGCGCTATTCAAGGAGAGGCCAGCGGTACCGTAATGTTTGTGCGCCATCCTTTGCTCGCCGAGGGAATTTTTGTGGAAGCGAACGCCAGTCCTCTAAAGGACAAGTACGGTGTAGTGCATGGCGGAGTGACGGCTTTTCGCGACATCAGCGATCGCTTGCGGTCTGAAGATAGGCTGCGGGAATACGAAAGAGTCGTTGAAAGCCTGACCGACATGATCGTGGTTGTGGATAGGGAGTACCGCTACGTGATCGCCAACCGCGCGTTCCTGAACTATCGGGAAATGGAAAAAGAACAAGTCATCGGGCACCGAATGGACGAAGTGATCAAGAAAGAGACCTTTGAGGCGGTTGTAAAACAAAAGGTGGACGAGTGTTTTGAGGGGAAGGTCCTCCAGTACGAACTGACATACAACTATCCCAATCTGGGCGAGAGAGCTTTGCTCGCGTCGTACTTTCCGATCACCGGTCCAACCGGGATCGATCGGATCGCATGTGTGTTGCGGGACATCACCGAGCGCAAACAGGCGGAACAAGTTCGCGAGCGTCTGGCAGCGGTAGTCGAATCATCCGATGACGCCATTATTGGCAAGAGTCTGGACGGTACCATCTTCGCCTGGAACCCCGGAGCCGAGAACTTATTCGGTTACACGGCGGCAGAGGCTTTGGGCAAATCGATACAAATTCTGCTCCCCCCGGAACGCGTGAATGAGGAATTTGACTTTCTGGCGCGACTGAGGTGCGGTGAGCGCCTTCAGCATTTCGAAACCGTCCGAATGCAGAAGGATGGTAAAAGGATGGACGTTTCGCTGACGATTTCGCCGATCAGGGACAGCAGCGGCACGATCGTTGGGGTTTCAAAGATCGCGCGCGACATCACCGAGCGTAAATGCGCTGAAGAGGAATTACGCAAGGCGGAAGAGAGGTTCAGCAAAGCCTTTCGCAGCAACCCGCTGGCGGTCACAATCTCGACGAAACAGGATGGACGTTATCTGGATGTGAACGACGCATTCCTCAAGATACTCGGGTACGACCGCGGGGATGTCATCGGGCGCTCTGCCTCTGCGTTGAGCTTCTGGGGCCAGCCTGCGCAGCACAAAGAAATGCTCCGGTTGTTAGAGGAGAACGGTCGCGTGACTGAGTTTCGCACGCAATACAAAACGGCCACGGGAGAGCTTAGAGAAGCAGAAGTATCGGCGGAACTGATCGAACTCGAAGGGCAACCCTGCGTTCTGGCGATCACCCGCGACATCACCGAAACGCTGCGCCTGGAAGCGCAGTTCCACCAAGCTCAGAAGATGGAGGCCGTGGGGCGTTTGGCGGGAGGCGTGGCCCATGATTTCAATAACATGCTGAGCGTGATTATTGGCTACAGCGATCTGGCAGCCGATCTGGTTGCGCCAGAAAGTCCGATGAAAAGGCACCTGGCGCAAATCAAGAAGGCGTCGGAACGAGCTGCCGTGCTCACGCGGCAGCTTCTTGCGTTTAGCCGGCACCAGGTTATCTTTCCGCGACTCCTGAATCTCAACGAGGTCGTGGATGACCTGATCACCATGCTGAAGCGCATGATCGGAGCCGATGTTTCGCTATCCTTCCGGCCGACCATGCCGATTGCAAGCATCAAGGCTGACCCGGGCCAGATTGAACAGATCCTGATGAATCTGGTAGTGAACGCGCGAGATGCAATGCCCGGTGGAGGCGAGATTGTCATCGAGACCGGGCATGCCCGACTGGACGAACATTTTGTCTCCCTGCACGCGGGTTCTCACACCGGAGAACATGTGGTCTTGGCGGTATGCGACACCGGTTGCGGCATCGACGACGATATTAAATCGAAAATATTCGAGCCTTTCTTCACAACAAAGGGCTTGGGGAAAGGGACCGGTCTCGGACTCTCCACGGTGTACGGAATTGTGATGCAGAGCAGCGGTAGCATTTTCGCTGACAGCGAGCCCGGCAAAGGAACCACGTTCAAGATCTATTTCCCGAGTATCGCTGCGAAAGCAGAAGATCCGACATTGCCCCACGAGGTGGAGGAACTTCCGGCAGGGTCCGAAACGATTTTAGTGGTGGACGATGATGACGCTGTGCGCAAGGTGACCGCTAGCCTACTGGCAAGCGCCGGTTACCGGATCCTCGAAGCAAGCGATCCGAAGAGAGCTTTGAAGATTATGGCGGCATCCGGATCCGAAATCGATTTACTGCTCACGGATCTCATCATGTTCGGGCAAAGCGGGTTTGAGCTTTTTGAACAAGCGAAAGTAATCCGCCCGAGTCTTCGTTCGCTATTCATGTCGGGATACACCGGCGACCTGGCTGCCTTCCCTTCCGGATCGATATCGGAGCGAGAGTTCCTGGCGAAACCAGTCAATAGAGGTTCGCTGCTCAAGAAAGTTTACGCAGTCCTGCACAGCAGCTGAGTCCGCTGCCCGGCAGCGATTCGGATGCGGCTGAGATTTCGGCAAAAGGTCTTTCCGTTTCTTGCTTGCCCAGCACGTTCTCGACAACGTGAAGCAGTACGTCGGAAATTGTCCTGTAAAGAGCGCATCCGATTTTGTGAAAGCGGGCTGTTGCCCTTTCCTTCTTCACTTCGACTCGTTCATTGCGCCTGGGCCGGTAAGCGCGATAACGCGAATGACCGCGGGTTTGCGGGTCGTGTTTCAAGGCGCGAAGAACACCAAGACGCCCAGTTTTGTCAACTGCATGTCCAACCGGATCAGGTTGGGAACAAGCTCTCGGGCCGTCACCAAAGCGGCTCCTCCGTCGATTGCGCCGACTACGTCGTGTCCGGCTTTCAGAAGTGCCGACGCGCAGAAACCGGCTATCTTCTACCAGCGGTATCCTCGTTTTTAACGAAGTCTACTCCCAGGCTCCAATCCACCATTCCGAGTTGTAGACAACTTTGAATACGGCCGGCCGAACGGACACTTGCGACGGATTCTTCGCTAGCGATGATCGGCCCTAAGTGCTCGCAAGCAGAGACGCCCCAAGGATCACGGGCGACCTAACGACCTTTGGGTATTTAACCTGCAAAAGTTTTCACCCCTTGAAGCTTGGCAGTTTTTCTCCAAGTCCTCCCCGCCCTGGCTTCGGCAATTCTTCTATCACACTTGAGGGTAAGGAAAAGCGATCATGCGTCAGATATCATGGGTAGCCGCGGTACTGTTTCTATTCCGTAGCTTGTGCTATCCGCAAGACGCCACTCTGACTGATCCAGACACGATCCGCCAAATCATTCAGCGGTGAAGGATCTTCAGGAGCGAGTTGCGGATTCTGGAGTCACGGCAAAGTCACGCGGGCGTCTCTACCCCCGACCTCGCCGAATCCGCCGATACCCTCGGTAGAGCTTGCGAACGGGGCTGCGCCAGCTCCCGACAGCGCACAGGAACTCCACGAAGCCTGGGGAATTCAATGGCAGGGTTCGGAGAGCTCGATTACAAGGTCCTGAACCAGAGGGTGCCGGGGCTGGGATCTTATGGGTTTCGTTCCCGGTTCGCTGGGCAACTTCTACACCGGCGACTTTGGCCTGTTCGTTACTTCGAAACCTACCGACAAAACCAGCGTGCTTTCCGGGATTGTTTTCGCAGTAGACGACGCGCAGTCCTACAAGGTAGATCTCGGGCGGTTGTTACTTAAATACGACTGCAACGAGCACTAGCAGATGTCTCTTGGCTGCTACCAGAGCAACATCGGCTACTACAGCTGGGCATTTCGCAGCGCCGCAGCGGAGGGTGAACATGAGCTCAGGGTACCCTACCCCGGAGAGATGCGGTGGGTGTCGGGCTCGTTATCGACCCTTCTGAGCACACCACCGATGAATTGATCGACGCATCTCCTGCCCATTCCGCAATTGTTGTGGCTGGAATTTAGAGTCCAGCATCGCCGGACGTTGATTGTGAAGAAGGCTCATACCAAGTCGGTCGAATCAGATTGTTGAATAAGTCCAACTCGAGTCTCCCAACCGCTCTAAGACTACTCCGAGAGGTTCTGACCACGTCGCTTCATGAAGTGCCCAGCTCTAAGTCTTTTGTCAAATGGGTGGTTTGACTTAGACGCTCGACGGTGACACCATGGCTTTCTTCAAGCAAATCGGAGTTTGTCCGGAAGGCTGCCTGCGATCGGAGGAAGATGTCTACATCGGGAAACACGCCTGACTTTCATGGGCCCCTTGCTTTACCTAAGCGACTAGCGTATGTGGCAATCGCAGTTTTGACGGCCACCATCATGCTCTTTTTTACATGGCCTAAGTTGGTGCATGATCTGCTGTCATCCGCATACATGCCCCACCTTTATTGCTATCTTGGCAGTACTCCACTGGCATGGACTCATGCAATCGCGGATAGCGCGATCGGGCTTAGCTACCTGATAATCTCTGGAACGCTCGCCTTCCTTCTGTACCGGGCACAGAGCGGGTTACCATTTCATGGGATATTCTTCGCCTTTGCTCTTTTCATAATTGCGTGTGGTAGTTCGCATATCTTGGAGGCCTATACCGTTTGGGTTCCAGTCTATGTGCTGTCGGCCGCAGCCAAGGTCGTGACTGCAATTGCGTCGATCACGACGGCGATGATGCTTCCGTTCGTTGTTCCTGACGTTTTGTTACTGGTTCAAACAGCACGAAGCTCCGAAACACGCAGAGTGCTCCTTGAAGCAGTGCTTGTAGACCGTGATGCCGCAGAGCGAGCACTGAAAGAATCCAATACCGCACTGGAGCAGAGGGTACTGGAACGTACAGCCGAGATTAACCGTGCAAGGGAGGTGCTGGAAGCAGAAGTGATGGAACGGCGCAGAAATGAAGAACTGCTTCGGCAGTCAGAAGAGAGATTCAGCAAGGCTTTTCGCAGCAATCCGCTTGCCATCACGATCTCGACCGAAGCCGAAGGCCGTTATCTGGACGTGAACGAGGCCTTTCTTCGGATGGTCGGGTACACGCGCGGGGATGTGATTGGATGCGCTACCTCGGATGTGCTCTTCTGGGCTCAGCCACCGCAACGGATCGAGATGGTCCGCCGACTACGGGAAAGTGGAGTGGTGAAGGAACTCCGTATGCAGTATGCAACTTCGAAGGGCGAGTTGCGGGCAGCAGACATGTCGGCTGAACTGATCGAACTCGAAGGGCAACCTTGCGTGCTGGCGACCACCCGCGATATTACCGAGACGCACCAGCTGGAAGCACAATTGCGCCAGGCGCAGAAGATGGAAGCCGTGGGGAGGTTGGTCGGCGGCGTGGCCCATGACTTCAATAACATTCTCGGCGTAATCATTGGCTACAGCGATCCACTGCCGGGCCTAGTGGCTCCGGAGAGCCCAGTGAACCGAAACTTTGAGCACATCAAGGAAGCGTCGAATCGGGCGGTTTTACTGATCAAGCAGCTGTTAGCATTCAGTCGTCAGCAGGTGGTCTTTTCCAAGGTTCTGGATTTAAACGACGTCGTGCATAATCTGACCGATATGTTGAAGCGAATGGTTGGGGAGGACGTCGCCATTTCGTTCCGCCCGACCAAGTCGATAGGAAATGTGCGCGTCGATCTGAGCCAGATCGAGCAAATTTTGATGAATCTGGCCGTAAATGCGCGAGACGCGATGCCGGGCGGAGGCGAAATCGTAATCGAGACGGGAAATGTCGAACTGGACGAACATTATGTTTCCCGACACCCAGGCTCGTATGCCGGGCAATTTGTCGTTTTGACGGTCGGGGATACGGGCTGTGGCATGGACGAAAGCGTTCAATCCCGAATCTTTGAGCCCTTCTTCACCACCAAGGAAGTTGGACAAGGGAGCGGCCTCGGCCTCTCAACGGTATACGGAATTGTGAAACAGAGTGGGGGGTCCATCTTTGTTTACAGCGAACCCGGAAAGGGCACAAACTTTAAAATTTATTTTCCAAGGGTGGCAGCGCCAGCCGAGCAACTTGTGCAGTCTCAAGAGGAATCCGGATTTCCTAGAGGGTCCGAAACGATCCTGCTGGTGGAAGATAATGAACTCTTGCGCGAGCTTGCGATGAGCATGCTCCAAAGCGCCGGTTACCGAGTCATCGAAGCGGGAACTGCCGAGATTGCGCTCAACATCTTGAAGGCATCTGAATCGGGAATCGATCTACTGATCACGGATGTCGTCATGCCAGGAAAGAGCGGAGTCGAGCTGCTGAAACAAGCCAAGGTAATCAATCCGAGGCTTCATGCATTATTCATGTCGGGATACACGGGCGATCAACTGTCTCTAATTGGCGATTTAGTACAGGAAACTGCATTTTTAGAAAAGCCGTTCACCCGAGGTTCGTTTCTGAACAAAGTTCGCTCGGCGTTGCGCAACGAGCCTTAAAACCGAAAGAGTCCTAACACTTCTAGCGCTTGCGATGTGCTTTAGTATTTGTAGCCGGGTATTCGTTCGATATGGCGACTCGACCGGAGGTGCATGTGGCAAGCGCATCCATTCCGAAAGACAGATGGTCGGCTCGCATCGCACTGGTTGAGCACCACATTCGCCTTGAGAACGAGCATGACCTTGAAGGTGTTCTCCGCACCTTCGGGGATATTGCACAGTACGATGATGAAGCTTGGGGGGAACATCATGAGGGTCGGAATGGAGTCCGGATGTTTTACGAGCAGCTAATGAAGGCGCTGCCGGACTTGGAGATCGAAGTCCAGCGCCAACATGTCACGAACGACGCCATTCTCGTTGAAGTCGTGGTTCGGGGTACGCACCTCGGCTGGTGGCGTGGTCTTCCGGCGACGGGGCGACGAATCGAGTTCCCGCTCTGCGGTGTGTACACCTTCGACGACGCTGACCGTCTTGCCGGGGAAAAAATCTATTACGACCGCGGGACTGCGTTGAGACAACTCGGTGTTTTCCACGAGCCGCAAACCATACTGGGGCAAATCTCCATTCTGGCGACTCATCCCGTCACAATTGCGCGTGCTGTAGCGAGGAAGATCCTGCGCAGATAACCTGTAGGGAACTCCCCTGTTGTGTGTTGTGGGGTTTGCTTCCGGAACACTCTAGATTGGGTCGCAGCTAACACCAATGGCGGCAGTGGGCTTTACTCCTGACGGACGCCGACTGCTAGAGGAACTCAGCAGGACCTGTGAGAGAAACAAGATCCGATGAGGCTAAATCGCCCTGACAGGGAACATCGGCAATGCCAGAAGCCCTGGGCAATCTTGCAGGCAATCTGCGCGTTAAGAGGTTGAAGGTTCTGTCTGAGTTGGCAGGAATCACCAAAGCCTTCGGAGGACGTTGAATGGTGCGGGGAACAGGACTTGAACCTGCACGCCTTTCGGCGCTAGCTCCTAAGGCTAGTGCGTCTGCCAATTCCGCCATCCCCGCTCAAATTTCCTTTATGGTATCACTGCTCGGTTGTGGTTTGGGGACGTTTAGCGCATCTGGCAGGCGTATCGCTGATTGCTTGATTTCCCTGTCCGCGTGAACCTGTCGCTGGGAGATTGTGATGCTACTGTGGCCCGCTAGTTGTTGGATCGTAAAGGCGCCTGCCCCGGCCTTCCCCGGCCGAGTGCAGAGACTGTGTCGTGTGCTCTGCAGAACGTAATCAGGGCCAAGGTTTACTGGGTTACGGATGGTGCGGAGCTGTTCGCCTGGATAATACCGAGTTAGCGGCCTATGTCCGTTCTTTGATGTGAATACGAAGGAACAGCGAGATTGAGGCAGACAGGCAGACAGTGAGACAGCAGCGCGGAAGGTAAGGGGAATCTCTCGCTTGGCGTACTTCGACTTAGCTTTGGCGATCCGAATGGACACAGGCTGGCCTTCATTGAAGCGGATCTGGCGGCTACGACCGTGGGGTTCGAGTCCCCCCTCTCGCACCAACACCTTTGCTCCGATCTTCTGTTCCTACGGATGTTCCTACGGAAGGCTCAGGGCTGAGCAGCCGGTTTTTCGGCTGGCTTGTCAAACAATTTGGGTTCGACTGCAGGATTGAACTCCAACGCTGTGTACTCCGCCGTACTTGAATCCTGGCCATCCTGTTTGTTGTGACGCAACATTGGAAGAGTGAGGCCGCTGAGGGGCTTCCAATTGTCCAGGTCAGTCTCGCCCTGCACGGGGCCGTGTTGGCCGATCGATCCGTAAGTCTCTTTAAGAATGTGCCCGGTTTGCGGGTCGACGAACCAGCGGATCGCAGCGCCAGCTGCGTTTACGTCCACGATACGAGCCTCAACTTCGCCGACCTTCTCTGTTCCGGCGGCGCGGAAAAACACGTTGGGATCTTTGGAGTGCGAAGCGATGAAAACGGGATCGCGCTTAATCTGTTCGAGGGTTTCACTTTTTCGGGACTCCGGCCAGGTTTGTACTTGCCCATTGGGAAGATCGACGAAGGCCATGTCGGGTGTGACGACGATTTTTATGGTTCCATCAGGAGTCTGCATTTCAGCGTGCAGGTGATCGGGGAAGACGATGACGCTTTCCATTTGCATTGGTAAGTCACCTTGCGGCGTCTTCTGAGTAAGTGTGATCTTCGCTTTTACACTCTTAATCGCGGCCAGTTTGGCCTCGCCGCCCATCGCTGCTACAACCTTCGCCGCCAAAGCTTTGCCCTCGTCATTCGACGAAGTTGGCTTGGAACTCTCCTCCTCTTTCGCTGCCTTTTCCGAGCCGGGCGGCGGAGGAATGGTGATGTCGATTTGCTTCACGGCGCCGAGCGAAGAGAGAGGTTTGTCAAATTCCTTAGTGTTGCCGACAACCAGTACCGCCAACTGGTCGCGGTGGAGGTACTTCGCGGCGACGCGATTCACGTCTACCGCCGTTACCTTTTGAATTTCAGCAGGATATTTGTCCAGCCAGTCTAATGGGTATCCATAAAACTCGTACGTCATGCGTTCGGCGAGAACTTTATCCGGTGAGTCGAGGCGGAAGATGAATGCGTTGAGGATGGCGTCCTTGGCCTGCTTAATTTCTTCGTCGGTGATAGGGTTCTTCGCCAAATTGTCTATGTCTTCATCGAGCGCCTGGACGGACTCGATAGTGCTCTGGCTCTTGGTACCCGCCACGAATTGCAGAACGCCGGGATGGCCGAAATTCGTGCCGATGCCGCCACCTACGTTGTAGGCCAGGCCGCGCTTGGTGCGGATGTCGTTAAAAAGTCGCGATGAAAATCCGCCGCCGAACGCCTCGTTGAACACGGAGATGGCATAATAATCGGGATTATTGCGCGTGGTCCCGAGAGTCACCATGTGGATGCTGCTTTGGTTAACATCGTCTTTCGGGATTAGGTAGTAGCCAGGTTTGGCAGGGTGGAATTGGATCTTGGCTTGAGGTTCATCCTTTTTTGCCGTCGGACCTTTCGGCCATGACTGGAAAGCCGCGCGTAGCTTGGCTTCCATGGCCGCAGGGTCGAAGTCGCCGCTTATCCCGAGGATGATGTGATTAGGATGAACGTAGGTTTTGTGCCAGTCGAGCAGATCCTGGCGGGTGATGGCTGCGATGGTGGAATACTCCGCCTCGCGCGCATAGGGATTGTCGGCACCATAGGCCAGTTTACCGGATTCGCGCGCAGCAATTGCTCCGATCTCATCATTGCGTCTCGAGATGCTGTCGTCGGCCTGCTTCTGTGCGAGGTCGAGCTTGTCGGCACGGAATTCGGGATTCTGCAACAAATCGGCGAAGACTTTGAAAACATCGTCGAAATCGCCCTTCAGACACGACAAGCTGATGGTGGTCGAGTCCG
>Ga0307474_10001761_pt1 | contig 15671 bp, 11 predicted proteins | sample atmos_gasesECM1C_2_FD_203312 | JGI IMG/M metagenome (GOLD analysis project Ga0307474, IMG submission 203312) | Hardwood forest soil microbial communities from Morgan-Monroe State Forest, Indiana, United States - atmos_gasesECM1C_05 | ecosystem: Environmental > Terrestrial > Soil > Temperate... | reverse complement strand
CACACTATCAAGTACCAGCACAACAACCTGGACAGGATTACTCAGGTGACCGACCCACTGCAGGGGGTGACGACTTTCACGTACGACCCGAACGGGAACCTGCAAACTGTTCTAGACGCTCGCCAACAAGGCACTAACAATAAAACCGTCTATACCTACGATAACTTTGATCATCTTCAGACGCGCACTGACCCACTGACTAGGCAGGAGGCCTATGTTTTCGATCAGTTAGGCAACCTTAGTAGCTTCACTGATCGGCGCGGAAAAGTCACAACATTTCAGTACGATGGCCTCGACCGGCGCATTTTCGCCGGCTACAGCACATTACCCGGACCAACTTACGAGAGCACGGTCAACTACACTTACGATGGAGGCAACCGCCTCACCAAGGTCGTGGATTCCTCCTCGGGAACAACTACTCCAATCTTCGACGGACTGAATCGCCTCACTTCCGAGACGACGCCCACGGGCGCTGTGACCTACACCTACGATAACGGAGGCCGCAGGACGAGTGCCACGGTCGCAGGGCAGCCGAGCAACTGCTATGCGTGGGACAATGCCAGTCGGCTTACGAAGGTAGGGCAAGCCACTACCTGCCCTGTTGGCACGAACACGACGAGCTTCACATACGACAATGCCAACCGGCGCAGCACGATGACTCTTTCCAACGGAATTGTCCTGACTTACGGCTATGACAACGATTCCCGAATCAACAGCTTGAGCTATCAGCTGGGGACAACTGCTATTGGCAGTTTGACCTACCAATACGACGCCGACGGCCGTCGTACCCAGCTTGGCGGCAGTCTTGCTGCCACCGGCTTCCCTTCGGCAGTCAGTGCTGCAGCCTACGACGTCAATAACGAACTTACTAACTGGAACGGAACTACTCTTACCTACGACAACAACGGAAACATTCAAAATGACGGCGCGAATGCCTACACGTGGAACGGCCGCAATCAGCTGATCTCTCGGGGAGCCACCGCCTTTCAATATGACACTTACGGCAGACGAACTCTCAACCCTGCCGGAAAGAACCTCTTATACGACGGCTTTGACGCTGCCCAGGAACTCACGGGCACAACGCCGGTGGCGAACAAGATCGTTGGAGGCACCGACGAATTCTTCGGCCGCACCGATTCGACTGGAAGCTACACACCGATTACGGACGCCCTAGGCAGCGTACTGGCGCTAGCCAACTCCTCCGGCACCATCGTCACCCAGTACGGCTACGATCCTTTCGGGGGCACGACGACTGCTGGCACAGCCAACTCCAATTCTTCCCAGTACACGGGGCGCGAAAACGATAACAACGGACTTTACTATTACCGTGCCAGGTATTACAGCCCTAGCATGCACCGCTTCCTAAGCCAGGATCCTCTCGGACTTGCCGGCGGTGGGACAAATCTCTACGCCTACGCGGGCAATACCCCAACTAATCTTCGCGACCCAAGCGGAAAAAGCCCATGTGCCCTCGGAGCTGCGGCTGGTGTGATCGTCTACAACGGCTACCAGGTGTGGCGCGAAGTAGACGCCATCATGAATGGAAGGAAGGTCCCGAACGCGGGCTGGTCGGGCGCGTGGAAGATTCTTTCAGGCTCAGCCCAGGCGGCGGGGGCCGGCTGTGCAATCGCCGACGGCGTCACCGGCCTTGCAGGTGCCGGGGAGGGAGCGGCCGAGGCGGAAGCAGCGGAGGCGGAAGCAGCGGAGGCGGAAGCAGCGGAGGCGGAGGACACTTGCGGGCTGTGCTTCCCCGCGGGGACGCCGGTTCGAACAAAACACGGCATGGTTCCCATTGAGAAGATCAAGATTGGGGACGAGGTTTTGTCGCGCAATACCACCACGGGGAAGTTGGAATACAAAAAGGTAGTTAGCCTTGCTAAGCCACACCCGGACAGACTGCTTGAACTGCACGTTGCAGGCTCGACACGTCCTATTAATCCGACGCCAAATCATCAGTTTTTTGCTAAGACCTCCAGCGATGATGCGGGTGTCTGGGTAGCGGCCGGTAAACTGAGGGCCGGAGATCTTGTGCTAAATGTAAAAGGGACGTTGAGCAAGGTCACCGCGGTTTCCCCGGTTACGAACGAGCAAACCGTCTATAATTTCGAAGTAGAGGATGACCACAACTATTTCGTAGGGTCGGGCGGTTACCTCGTGCACAACGGGGGGCCGTGCGATCCGAACAAGATTAACCATATATTTGGCAACCCGGGTCATAATCTGGATGGCGTGGCGGGCGCTTTCGGCGGTCCTGAGAACGCTTTCAACGCAATACAAGATGCGGTTCAGTCACAGAGTTTGCCGGACGGACTTTATAGCACGGTCGTGAACGTTGCTGGGACGGATGTGACGGTCACAGGCATTGTTATTAACGGTACGGCAAACATTGGAACAGCCTTCATCCCGTAGACTCTCGATTACGCTCAGTTGAGTTCTAAGACAGGACACACACGAATGTTGGAGGCCCCAGTTGTGCTGAAGTGCCCAGCTTTTTCTGACACAGATTTTGTGTTTCTAGCTGATTTCCCCAATTTGGAAGGTCTCGACATTTCAGGCGCAAAGAGTATCAGCGCTGGGGGTCTTCTACGCCTTTCTGCGTTTCCAAAGCTAACAGTGCTGAACCTCGCGGGATGTGAAACGATAACCGATCGCGAGATAGGCGCAGTTTCTCAATTGCCTGCTCTCCAGGACCTGGACTTAAGCCTCTGCCATGCGGTGTCAGATCTCGGTGTCGCAGAGCTAACGAAATGCCGTCAGCTGCGGAGGCTGATTCTCAACTGGTGCTACGGAGTGACGAATCAAAGCCTGCAATCTCTTTCGGCGGTCGACTCTCTTGAAGAGCTGAGCCTGTGGAGCTGTGAGAAGATCACGGATCCAGGAATCGCTTTCCTACGAGCTTTGCGCCTCGAGGCTCTTGATCTCCCCGAGTTCTCAGGTATAACGGACCTAAGCCTTGGAGTGATTTCCCGTATAACGACTCTTCGCCGCCTTCGGATCTCAAGTCTCAAGAATCTTACCGCCGACGGCCTGGAGCAGCTCGAAGAACTGGCCTCTCTTCAACACCTAGTGCTTGATCACTTGACGTTGTCTGATCGGGTCTTGGACTGTCTCGATAGAATCCGATCACTGCGGACGCTAGAGATAAACTCCTGCCGAGGATTGAGCGCGCACCGTATCAGCGACTTCCTGGACAATCATCCAGCTGTTACGTTTGTCCGTGGTGCAAGCAAAGCCCTCGAGAAGAGCTGAGAGGTAGTTTATGTACAGTGGTTAACTTCTTCTCGAAATGCAGGCGCCCCATTTCAGATCACGAAGCGCATTACGCGCACACGCATTCGTTGTCAGAACTCTTTGTCTGACTCTGTTGGCGTTCGTAGCCGCCGCAGTTGGTCAAAATCGTCCTTATCCTCACAATGCTGTAAGCTGCGAACGCTGCCACAGCATACCGACCATCTTCGGCAGCAGCTCAATGACGGTGCAGCGCAAAGGCTCCTTCGTCGATGGTAAGTTTATCGCGGCCTCTGAGGGTGGGATTCACCACAGGAACGGCGAATCCGCTCAAAGCTCGGCATTAGCGCGGCAGATCACCGGCGAACGAGTCCCCCTCAGCCTGCTAGGAGACGGCTACATTGAAGCTATTGATGGGCGCGACATTGAGCAGAACGCCCAGCAGCAAGGCCATGCCAACTCAGGGATCGCAGGGGTGTCTGTGAGTGTTCCGGTCCTCGAAGCAAGCGGCTCGTCAACCAAAATGCAGGTAGGCCGCTTCGGCTGGAAGAGCCAGCACAGCAGCTTGATGTCCTCCTGCGCCGATTCGCTGCGCAACGAACTCGGCATGCGCAACCGTCTGTACCCGGACGAATATCCGACGCACGCGGCCAGCGACGGCCCCACACCCTTCGACACTCCGGACGCCGAGACGCACAAAACCGAACTGGAACGTCTGGTAGATAAAATCCGGCACACAAGCTCTCCGCCCCGCGATGCCAGCCTTGCCGCGAACCCTGATGCCCAGGCAGGAGAAAAGCTCTTCGCCGAGATCGGCTGCGCGGTTTGCCACATCGTGACCTACAAAACTCTGCCGCCAGGAACGAGCATCAACGGCGGCACGTACAAAGTCCCGAAGTTCCTGGGCAGTGCGGTTATCCATCCCTACAGCGACTTCCTGCTGCACGATGTCGGGACAGGAGATGGCATCCCGCAAGCTGCCAAGCCCGAATACCTGGACCAATCCACCGCAAACAAGTTCCGCACCGCGCCACTCTGGGGCCTCCGATTCCGCCAAAGCTTGATGCACGATGGAGATTCCCCCGGCACCGAAGCAGCTGTCAAGCGCCACGGGGGAGAGGCAACCATAGTCCGCCGGAAGTACGAGCAACTGACACCAACGGAGAAGCAGCAACTTCAACAGTTCCTAAGCTCCCTGTGATTCTGCCCAGCCATTCCACTCGACTCTGCTCGCGAAACCAATCGTGCGAGGTCAAGAAGCAGGGAAGCAGCAGCGTTTTGGCGTCACGAAGTCAAGCAAGTTGGAGACGTTGCCAGGTCGGATTGTTCCTAAGCACCGCGGTTCTGCAAAGTGGTCACTCGGACATGTTGGTAGTGCTTGTCGTGCAGACCACGTCCCGTCTGGCAAGTGGCACACGTTTATCATCAGAGACCGTCGCTGACGGACTTTGTGCAGCTATATGGGAACCTCGCTTCGACAGCTTTTGTCGCTGCGTCGGGTTGCTGGCGTCGAGGGGCAAGCCAGTTCGTAGCCGGTTGCCGGTCGGCCGGGAGGAATCTAAAATCCTTTAAGCAGATGGCCATCGTCGTGTCGAGACCCCGTGCGATGACCTGCAGCGTAATAATTCCCGCCTCGCGCTTTGCCACGTTCAATATCCGACAGGTGTCCACGGTTCATGTCGAGATGGACGGCGAGATCATCTGCATGTAGCGCACTCCCGCAATGACTCCCGCAATGTTTTCGTCTACTGTGTATTATCAAGAACTTATGGCAACCCGGCGAACCCTGTAAGTTGTTCAAAACACTAAATATTTACGGATTAAAAGGGCATTGCTCCCGACAGCTCGCTCAACTTTCGTAAATATCCTGCAGCAACGCTCCTTCATCGTTCGATTCCCCACTCCCAGACAAAAAATTCTCAAAGGCGAAGCCGGCCTCTAGGGCCGATTCGAGCACGTGCACAACTTGATTGATCTGTCCAAAGCGGTCAGGCCAATTGAATTGATCTAGCCACAATCTCACGAAGGTCGGCAGTCTCCGTTACCTCACATTCTCCACCGTTTCGATTATCACTAGTAATGACAATACCGCTCCATATCTCTTTAATCCCACCGATTGTTCCCAGATCTGGGCTCCTTCTCGCAAGCCTTTTTCATGCAGCCATGTCGAAGCAGGAACCGGTGCCAGTTGGTCGGGAACGCACTGTCTCCTATAGCACTGGGCAGCGAAGCTGTTCTCCCTTACTTCACCTTTCCGTATCCAACGTACAAATCCCGCGGACAGCTTCGACCATAGGATCTTTTGGTCCTGGGACCACACGACCGCGGCTCGGTGCGGAGTGAGCGTAATCAGCCGTACGGCGGAAGCCGTCAAGGACGTGCCGCAAAGCTGGGCGATCGAGCGAATCGACTCCAGCGAAGGCTCTGACTGAACAAACTCGGCCATGAGTTCCCGAGGCATCAGAATCTCCGCGGCGAAGCGGTTGGCTTCGAGTTCGGGGCGATAGAGATCCGCGTCCCAGTTTTCAATCCTTTGCTGCTTGCAAGGGGCGGAGACTTCCTGCTGGCCCGGTAGAACGAAGTGTCCGATTTCGTGGGCCAGGGTGAAGCGTTTGCGGGACTCCTCGCGAATCCGGGAGTTGACGACAATACAGCCGCGCTGTGCGTCGCGGATGCGCAAGAGTGCGCCGTCATAGCTTTCGGCCGGCCGATAGAGGACGTCAAGGCCAAATTCCTCGGCGATTTCCGTCAACCGATCGCGGCTGTCGAGGCCGAAGCGACGGAGAAACGACTCGCTCACCAGGGCCACCAGGTCCAAGTCCGGATCTGTCTTCTTTACTCTCTCCTTCAGCTCGTATTCCAGCTGGTCGAGTTCCTGCTGATCGGATTTCGCAAGCTGGTTGTTTTTGCGGTAGGCGCGGGCGGTTTCGAGATTGGAGGGAAATCGGAGAGGCGACAAGAGCCGGTCGAGCCAATGGTCGGCGATCCTGATGGCGGTGACGGATTGGCTTTCGGACTGGTCTTCAAATTGGTCTTCGGGGTCGTCTGGCTGGCGCGTCGCTTCGATCGCTTGCTGGAGAGCGAGAGGCACAGATCGGCTTGCGGCTTGTTCCCGTTTCGCGATTCGGGTGGCGGAGTGATGAAACCGGGCCCTCAGCGCATCGGGGTCGATACCTCGTTCCCGTAGTTGACGGCGCAGTTCGTCCTCGTTCGTTGCGTTGTCGTCCACGAGAGAATCCGCGAGGCGCAGGATGTCTTCGGCGAGTGGCTGGTTGTTAGGCTTAGACATGTTGTGCCTCTCCGATCAGACGAGCGTCAGCCAACTTCCGCAATCTAAAATTAATACGTCTCCTCCGGTGCTCGACTTCCACCACGGTTGTGTTCAGCCTCTCGGCCAGTTCTTGGTTCGAAAAGGCATTGTAGCCCTCTGGCTCCATCTGCAACCTAAGGATCTCGAGGAGCTCGGGGTGATCTTTGAACTGCTCAACCAGCCAAACCAGATGCTCGCGTCGGAGGTGTTCGTCTTCGGGGTTCCCAAAGCTCGAGGTCCTCTGATCGAGAGCGGAGTTCGACAGGTCCTCGCCACCGGTTCTCTCATCATCCGGGTAAACGCTCGTCTTGGCGCGTTTCGATCGAACCAGATCGAGAAAGTCGCGCTTGAGTACCTCGCGCAAATACGCCAGAACCCCCGCGGTTGTGGGTGGTCCTTTGGTCGAGGACCAGGTCACGGATGTGTCGAAAGGATCGAGGAGCTTGAGTAACGTGGCGCTGGCCAGGTCAGCGGCACTATCTCCCCCGGGGATGACGAGTTCGTCGCGCCGCCCTAAGCATGCCGCCGCGGTGAACAGACTTTGAGCATGCAGCGCCAGGCGGTAGAGCACTTGTTCGAAATCGACTTCGGCGCGAGAAACGTCCGTAGCTTTCCTCTTCCCGCGGCGCGCGTACGTAAGATTTTCTCAGCTCGATCCGGAGATTTCCACAGAAAAATTATTGGAGCTGGCGAAAAAGTAGCCCGGCTCAATCGCACTAGCAGCAAGAGAAGTCACGATGAACCTTCCCCAGAACGAACGATGCCCCTCCACACTCATCTTTCTGCTTCGGTCGGGAACAGTTTCGGGTACACCCTGAATCCGCCTCGCCGGTGAGGGAAGGAATAAATCAAATTCGTGCCTGTCGCTTCTCGCGAGAAGCGTCCCGCCCTGCGTTCCAGAAGTCAACGATGCGAGCGGTCCATATTTCGTCCGGGAGTTGATTGCAAACATGGCCACGATTCCGAAACCGGTTGTACCGGCATGCGATTGGCGTGAGAACGACCCCTTGCTTACGCCCCAACAGGTCGCTGAACGATTGAACACATCGCTTGATTGGGTTTGGGATCACTCGTCAAGAAAGACGCCGCTCTTACCTGTCATACGTTTTGGCGATGGCCCAGGACGAGCAGGAATGCTCCGCTATCGGGCAAGCAAGATCGAAGAGTTCATCCTAGAACAAGAACGGTTCACTAACACTCGGCGTAGAAAATCGGGGTGTAGAATGGCGCAACCCACTTGTTCCCCCACAGAAATTGAGGAACGAAATGGGTAATTCGCACCAGAGAGGTTGGGTCGTTCTCCGCGGCAAGAAATGGTACGGCTACCGCCGCAGGACGGTCCTCAATCCAACCAACAACGAAGAGAGGGTTGAAACGCTTACCCTCATTCTTGGCCAGAAGTCTCAGATGACGAAGTTTCAGGCAAGGGAATGCCTCGAACTTGAAATCGCGAAACAGAACGGCCAGAGTCCGGGAGGCCGCGTCATGAACGACGGCGCGGTCACGTTCGGCTGGTTTGTGCGGAACCGGTTTTTGCCCCTGAAAGAGGCGAACTGGAAATCGGAAACCGCCAAGGTGAAAAAGTTGCTCATTCAGAAGGATCTGATCGACAGCTTCGATCACATGCCGCTGGAGAGCTTCGACCGATTCATCTTGCAGGTCCATCTGAACAAACTGGCCAAAACCAGGTCGAAAGACAGGGTGCTGCAAATGAGAGCTTACGTGCGAGATATTTTTGCCGAGGCAGTCGAGCAAGACTTCCTGGTGAAAGATCCTGCGCGCAAGGTCACGGTTCCCTCGCAGTTGCGCGACACGGACAAAACCACGTTAACGTGGGAACAGCTACGGAATGTGCTTTCGCAACTGTCGTTGCGGGATCGTATTCTGCTGGAGCTCGACATGACGAACGCCCTGCGTCCCAGCGAGCTGTTCGCTCTTCGCTGGAAGTGCTTCGACCAGGCGGAATCGAAAATGCACGTATTCGAGACCGCCTACAAAGGGGCTATTCGGCCTTGGGGCAAAACCAAGAAGAGTTTGGGACGCGTGCACCTGCCGAAGGAACTGGCGGACGATCTGTGGCTCTGGAAGCAGGAGTGTCCAGACTCGTCGCCTGAAGCCTTCATTTTTCCGGATGCCGAGGGTGGATTCATGGACACCGGCAACTACCGCCGGCGGGTGCTGCACAAATTGGAGAAAGACCTCGAACTGCCGAAGCTGACCTTCCAAGTGATCCGGCGCACGATAGCGACGCTGGCGCAGAAGAAGGGAACGGTGAAGGACGTTCAGGGACTTCTCCGGCATTCCCGTGCGGCCACAACCACCGACGTGTATATGCAGGAAATCCCGGAGAGCGTGCAGGCAACCGTCAACGCGATTAATGCTGAACTCAGAGTGAAGCGGGAAGAAATTCGCGCTGATTTCTGAAAAATGTTTTGGGAATTTGCTACCAAATGCTACCAACCGATCGGTCGGTAAATCTGTAAGTTGTTGAAAATATGGTGGACCTGGTCGGGATCGAACCGACGACCTCTTCCATGCCATGGAAGCGCGCTCCCAGCTGCGCCACAGGCCCACGATCGGAAACCCGAAGAATCGGGATCGAGGGGAGTGCTGAATCATTTTCGCCCACATCTCTGGGATAGTCAACGCGCGTTGATTGGATTTGATTGTCATTCTGAACGAGCGATCTTTGAGGCTGCGAGAGGCCACTTCGCGAAGGCTCATACGTTCCATGGATAGTAATCCGATAAGGACAGGAGAAGGCCCTCAAGAAACTCGCGAAGTGCACAAGGATCCGGCGGGCATTATTGTAAGGCCGCAACGGCCGCTGGGGTGGCCACGTTCACAACGAAAAGGCTAGTGGCGTTACGCCCGAAACTAGCCGGTGGGCGTCTCTTTCGCGTGCCCGCGACAAGCAAGAACCGGCAGCCGCGGATACTTCGCATACTGCGGGTCGGTGAAGGAAACTTGGCACTGTATGAAAATCGAACCGCGCGCGGACTTGATCGTCCTTGCGTGTATGCAATCGCCGCAGAGACCCGGATCAGCGCCAGCCTGTTGTTGCGGAGATGGCACCTCCCCGGTGTCGTGCGGAGTCACAAAATCACTCCTGGACCAATCAAGTTCATCACTGACCATAGCCACTGAATACCGTCGATTTTTCTCAGAATCCTTGCCCCACCAACTCTTCGACGGTAAGTGAGGTTTCTCGCGGCTCAGTGGTCATCATCTTTTTCACGTACTTTGCAATGAGATCTGCTTCGAGATTAACCGGATCACCGGCGCGGAGCGAGTTCAGGTTAGTCTTCTCAACAGTGTGGGGAATGATGGCAACGGTGCAGCTTGTTCCGTCGAGCCTCGCCACTGTAAGACTGATGCCATCGATGCAAAGAGAACCCTTGTAAACGGTGTATTTCTCGACGTCACGAGGTAGCTGGATTTGAAGCCACCAATTTCCCGAATCAGCGATGCGTTCCAGGCCAATAAGCTTGCCAACTCCATCCACGTGGCCTTGCACGATGTGTCCGCCAAAGCGGCCGTTCGCCTTCATGGGCAGTTCGAGATTGACGAGTGCTCCTTCGTGCATGCGCGAAAATGAAGTGCGCACCCAAGTCTCCGGGGCAAGATCCGCGCAGAACGATCCTGCTGTGATGTTGACGGCAGTGAGGCAAACGCCACTGACCGCGACGCTATCTCCTGGGTTCAATTCTTTCGGAGTATTTGATGCAGTGATTGTGAGACGGCGATCCTCGCCGTGGTGCTCGATGCGGGCTACTTGTCCTACTTCTTCAACAATGCCGGTAAACATGGCGACCTCGATCGCTACGCAAATATCATAAACCCACCACTGAGGCACCGAGACACCGAGCAAGCATTCTAGCGGGTTTTCGGCGCCGTGTTTCCAAAGCGAACGCTCGTATTGTATCTGCGAGTAAATCCTTCCGGGGTAAGTCAGAAGCGACCACCTGCCGGTATCCGCACTAGCTAAGTTGCCTCTACTCGGACCCGAACATCGGACTGCCATACGCGGCTTGTGCAAAAGAGACCATTCATGAAGGTGGCCGTGAGGCTAAACTGGGCTTTTGCAGCGACGTTGCACCACTGTACCAAGTACCCGCTAAGGTAGTTTCCATATTTCACGCACAAAAAGAAAGCCGTATTTGCGGCATGGAGGCGAACAGTGAATGAGAATCAGATTTTTGGCAAGATTCAGCAGGCGGTAGGAAAGGTAAAGCAAGGCGTTGGGGAGACTCTCGGTAACGAGAAACTAGCCAATCAGGGAGTTGTGGATCAAGTCAAAGGTGCGGCAAAGGAGACGTGGGGCAACGCTAAAGACGCTTCTAAAGAAGCGCAACAATCGTACCAGAAGGTCGCCACCGACAAGGCTCATGAGAGGCGGAGTAAGATCAGTCAATCGGTGCAAAACGCCAAGGAGAAAGCCACTGAGAAGATCGACGAACTCAAGGAGCGCCATTCAGCCTGATGTGCCATGGCTTCGATCAAGTAAAAGCGACGAAATCAAGTCGCAGCGCCTGATGATTAGGACGGGTCGGGGGTGACGAGTTGGCAGAAGTTAGGCTGCAAGAAGGCGAGTCAATAGAAAACGCTCTCCGTCGCTTCAAGCGCAAGGTTCAGACGGAAGACATCATTAAGGAAGTGAAGCGCCACTCCTTCTACCTCAAGCCCGGCGCAAAGCGCCGCGTCAAACAAGCCTTGGCGCGAAAGCGTGCTCGGAAGAAGATTCGCAAAGAATCTGAATAAGTTGCAACCGAATGGTGCGCTGCCGAGGTGTGTCAACCCTTCTGTGTAAACGACCAGGTTCTGTTTTTGGGATGGGAGCGCGAGGGAAGGGGCAACATCCCTTCCCCTCGCACCAGCGATGTAGAAGGACTCTGCGCTTTCATGACGCCCCCTTCCCAGGCCCGGCATCCGTTCCGGCCACAGAATCGTGAAATGGTTTAAGGCCTCCCGCCACTGATGAATCGGCATCGTCCACCTCTTGGCCGCCTGTCGCAGCGCGAGGAACAGCAACTTCAACGCGGCTTCTTCGTTGTGGAATCCGCCGCGGGTCTTGCTGATCTGGCGCAGCGACCGATTCAGCAATTCGACGCTGTTGGTGGTGTACATCGCCTTGCGGATGTCCGGCGGATAGTTGGAAAAAGGGCGTGATGTGCGCCGTAGGGTGTAAATAAAACTATGTAAACGGCCATGGGAGTAAGAAAATAGGAGAACCCATGGCAATCGACAAGAAGTTGATCGACCAACTGCTCACCGATTACAAGAAGCCCGAGGATATCATCGGGGGAAAACGGCCTGCTCAAGCAGTTGACCGAAGCCATTCTGGGACGAGCAGTAGCCCGAACAGCTGAAGACTTGTTTGGGGGAGTCGACGGACGGACAGGCTTGAGCGGCTTCGGTTAATGCGCGAAGGCGATCATGCGGATAAGGTGACCACGCGGTACATGAAACCAGAAATGCGATACCGAGCCCTTAGCGACCTTGAGACCATCTCCCGCGATGCGGCGGTGGTAGTCGGAGTCAGACTCGAACAGCTGGCAGATTTGCTTGACTGTTTCTTGGTCGACATAGGAGGTGGCCCCTTCCACCGCCTACCAATCTTGCGAGCACACAGGTCCCAGCGCGAACTCCGAGGAATTTGCAACCAATTTTCTTAGACAGGAAGAACCAGCTGTTTTTGATGAAGGGCGTCATCATTCCCTAAAATCGACGGCGAGAGAAAGAGTCTGCGGCAAAGGCTCACTTGCCTTAATCGCCGCAACCTTACTACGACTGCGGCGAGGATGTTCTAGACTTCCCCGAAGCCTAACTCGGGCATTGAGCTTTTCGAGGCACTCTTTGTTTTCAGAGCCTATTTTTATTAACGCCTAAAGTTCGGTGCGCTTTAGCAGATAATCGAGGCCCCCGATGCGGAACCAGCGGTAGCCGTAGGGCTCAAGCAAAATGCGATGCTTGCCGGATGCGTTGGGAGTGCTGTGATCGTTTGACAGGAGATTGACGAGCTGGCCATCAACTTTCGCGCCAGCCCGGAATTTGACTTCTGTGGGAATGGGACTGAGATTGTGTACGAATAGAAGGGAGTTGTTGCGCCAATCGTAGCGGAGTGCAAGCACCTCGGGCTTTCCTGTCCCGAGCATTGAAAAATCGCCCCAACCGATCTCGGGAAGTTCTTTCCTCATGCGGATCATGCGTTCGGTCCAGTCCATGAGGGAGTTGGGATCGCGCTTCTGCGCGGCGACATTTACGTGCTCGAAACCGTAAGGGCCTTCGGCGATTACGGGAATTACAGGTTTATCACTTTCCGTGAATCCCGCTTGCTGTTCATTGGACCATTGCATTGGTGTACGGGCGCAGTCGCGTTCAGGCAGATCGAGGTTGTCACCCATGGCGATTTCATCTCCGTAGCGGAAGACGGGAGTGCCGGGGAGCGTCATCATCAGACTGTATGCGAGCTCAAGCCTGCGTCGGTCGCCTTGCATCATGGGAGCGAGACGGCGGCGAATCCCTCGCTTGTATAGCTGCATCTTCGGTTCAGGACCGAACGCGGCGAAGACTGCCTGGCGCTGCTTCTTCGTCAGGCGACCGAGGTCGAGCTCATCGTTGTTTCGTAAGAAGTGCGCCCACTGCGCGGTGGCGGGACGTGGCTTGGTGCTCTTCAAGGCTTTGACGAGGGGACGAGTGTCACCTGTGGCAAGCGCGTAGAAGAGATTTTGATTCACTTCGAAGTTGAACATCATTTGCAGGCGCTCGCCGGAAGCGCCGAAGTAATTCATATCCACATAAGGGAGTACGTTTGCTTCGGCAAGAATGATGGCGTCTCCTTGGCGCCAGGTAAGAAATTCGCTGAACATGCGAAGCATGTCGTAGTGCTCGGCGGGGCGTCGATTAGAAGCGCCTTTGGTCGAAATGACGAATGGCACGGCATCCATGCGAAATCCAGAGACGCCTAACTGAAGCCAAAAACCCATTATTCTTAGAATTTCAGCTTGAACCTCGGGATTCGAAGTATTCAGATCGGGCTGAAAATTGTAGAACCTGTGGAAATACCAGGCTTTTGCCGCGTCATCGTAATCCCATGTGGATTTCTGGACGCCAGGGAAAACCATACCTTTGTTCGCGTTTCGCGGCTTCTTCTTTGACCAGACGTACCAATCGCGGTATTTGGACTCCGGATCTTTGCGCGCCTCCTGAAACCATGGATGCTGGTTTGACGTGTGATTCACGACAAGATCGATCAGGACACGAAGGCCTCGCTGTTTACATCCCTGGGTGAACTCGACAAAGTCTCCCAGCGAGCCGTAGCGGGGATCGACTCCGTAATAATCGGAAACGTCGTAGCCATCGTCGCGACCCGGCGAGGGCTGGAACGGAAGCAGCCAGATTGCCGTTGCCCCAAGGCCCTGCAGGTAATCGAGGCGGAGGAGGAGGCCTCGAAAATCACCGATCCCATCAGCGTTCGTGTCGAGGTAGGTTCCGACGGACAGGCAATAGAAGATTGCATTTTTGTACCAGAGGTCGTTGATCACGAGGAGTCCTCAGGTTACGGCTTACAACTTGCGGATCGATTTTACCTTGAGCGATATTGGGTTGGGAATCTAGGGGCCTGAGCGCACGCGATTTAAAGTGGTGGCAGCGTGGTGTTATCTATCAAATTTACCCGCGCTCATTTCAGGATAACAATGGGGATGGAATCTGCGATCTTCCGGGGATTATTCGCCTGGATCATGTTATAACCCTTGGGACCGACGCTATCTGGATTTCTCACAGCGAACGGGATCGGAAGTTGGCAGCCGCCAGGCAGCAGCGACAGATTCGTCGGCATCAAGACAAAGAGGGAAGCTTGAGATCTTGCATTGCGCGGGGAAGAGAGCAAACCAGTTTTCTGCTAACCGACGCTTTTAGGGATAATCATTTACCGGGCTCGTGCAAAGAAGAGACGGGTCGGGGCAACCCATGAGAATCTTGAACATGATCAGACCAAAAGGCATTTTTGTTCTTCTGGCTGCACTGACTATAGCCGAGCTCTCCTGGTCCCAGGATTTGAGAGGATGGACGGATTCTTACGTAAAGGGGCTTGCCCCTGCCAAACACTTCAGCGGGACTATTGTGGCCGAGAAGAACGGCCAAGTGCTTATCCAAAAGAGTTACGGCGCGGCGGTCGAAGGATGGCAGATCCCAAACTCTCCGGAGACAAGATTCGAGATCGCATCGGTCAGCAAGCAATTCACGGCAGCTGCGATTCTTCAGCTGGCGGACAACGGCAAGTTGAATGTTGACGATCCAATCAGCACGTACTACACGGAAGCACCGGCAAGCTGGAAAAGCATCACCGTGCATCAACTTCTGACCCACACATCTGGACTACCCAACAATGACTTGGGGAACTTCACCAAGGGCATCTGCTCCCCGTACGCACCAGACGAGCTGATCAAGACATTTCGTGATCGCCCGCTGGCCTTTCCGCCGGGCACCTCATGGGCTTACACGAACACGGAATATTACTTGCTCGCCTACATGATTGAAAAGCTTTCCGGAGAACAGTACGGAACCTATTTGGCTCATCACATTTTTTCGCCGTTGAAGATGACTCATTCGGGTTTCGCATCGACGCTGGCTATCGTGCCACAAATGGCCGAGGGGTACACACGTGAAGACGGCATTCTGCGCCATCGAGATTACTTTGACCGCAGCCTGGAGATTGGAGCCGGGGGCATCTATACGAACGCGGGAGATCTGCTCCTCTGGAACAAAGCTCTCGATTCACCAGGATTGCTGAGCGCGCATGCGCTGGGTCTAATGTTTACTGCACATCCACCCGGCAATTACGGTTATGGCTGGTTCGTTGAGACCTCGCCACGCCACAAGATTTACCACGAAGGAGGAGACCCTGGCTTCGCGGCCTTCGAAGCCCGCTATCCCGATCAACACCTCGTCATTATTGTGCTCGCAAATGAAGATGATTCTCCGGTCAGAGACATCGCGGACGCGATGGCAAAGCAATTGTTTGGCGACTGAGGCAGAGCGCTCCGGAACTCATTTCCGATGCACCAACGTGGATTGGGGCTACAATGGCTGCGCCAGGTGAAACGGAAGCGGGCCATGCAGGGATGCAACC
>Ga0307474_10001760_pt1 | contig 15678 bp, 20 predicted proteins | sample atmos_gasesECM1C_2_FD_203312 | JGI IMG/M metagenome (GOLD analysis project Ga0307474, IMG submission 203312) | Hardwood forest soil microbial communities from Morgan-Monroe State Forest, Indiana, United States - atmos_gasesECM1C_05 | ecosystem: Environmental > Terrestrial > Soil > Temperate... | reverse complement strand
GTGGGGGCTGGGAAACCGACTCCTCCTGGCCGTCGGGATGGGGTAGGCTAGCTGGAGCCATGGCTGCTCCTCGCAAGGAACTCGTCCGGGAGATCCGTCCGTACGTGAAGCTCTATCGCGATCCGCGTACCGGAATCGCATGGGTCGAGGACGGCACGACGGGGATGGGGCATTCGGCGCACCCGAACATCCACCACACGGGTTCGGTCGCGGGGATGAAGAATCCGCGGCACGTCCCCGGAAGGGGTGCCGCATGGGGCAAGCACGATCGGACCGTGCGCTCGCACGGCTGGATCTACAACATCGACCACTCCGCCGTGTCGGGCGAGCTGGATCGGATCGCATGCCAGGCGTGCCAGTGCGGTGGCAATCACGACGGGTGCGCCAAGAAGAAGTCCGCTCGCTTCGGCAACATGTCAGCCTCGCGCGCTCGGGTCCAGACCACGATCGCCGAGATGAAGCTCAACAGCATGAAGGCGCGCCTTCAGGCTCATGATCTGGTGGCACAGGCGCGCCAGGAGCTTCAGGCGCCGCCGCGAGCCAGTCGACCACGTCGTCGATCGGCGGAGCCGACGGAGGAGTAGGCGGCCGTGTGGGCGTCCGTCGGTTCCACCGTCCTCTCGACGGGACTGAGCGTCGCCAGGGCACCCCTGCCTCGTGAGCGGTTCGTGGGGTTCGCCTGCATGAACGCTTGTATGGCCTTCGCCGGAGGCCTCGTGGGCATGGCCCCCTTGTCCGTCATCGTGGCCGTGTGCGCGCTCCTCGGCCACGCGGGGCGTCCGAGGGAGCCGAACTACGTCACGGGATGGGGTCGCAACACATGGCGAACGTGAGCCTTCGGATCATCAGCCCCGGGTATTCCGGCTTCGAGGGGGCGTACATCGACTCGCTCTTGCGCACGCGCAAGCTCTGCGGTGAAAGAGAGATCCCGTTCCACTGGTCCTGTGTCGAGCACCGTGCGGACATCATCGCGGTGCGCAACTTCATCGGCGACACGTTCATGAAGAGCGGGTTCACGCACCTTCTCATGCCGGACTCGGACATCGGCTGGGATCCGAACGACCTCGCGAAGATGATTGACTACGACAAGCCGTTCGTCGCGGCTGCGCCGCCTGCGAAGGTGCTGCGGCTCGACACGTTCGCGAAGGCCGTGAAGCGGGAACTCGATCATCCCGAGCGGTTCCTCGCGAAGTTCTGGGTGGATCCGATTGCCGAGGACAAGGCCAAGGGCCGGTTCACGGTCGACGAGGCCGGTTTCTGCAAGGTCGAGTCGGTGGGTAGCACCTTCATGCTCATCAAGCGCGAGGTCTTCGAGACTCTCGCCAAGCTCCATCCGGAGCTACACACGAAGAAGGGCGTCGGCTACTTCGAGCACCTCACGGACGACGGCGATGTCTTCAGCGAAGACCTGAGCTTCTGCCGGCGTTGGCGCAAGGCGGGGGGCGACATCCACGTCTTCACGAACGCGACGATGACCCAGACGGGCCCGTACACCTTCACGGGCAACCTGGCGGAGTTCCTGCGGACGGACACCGGCTCGCTCACCTGACGGCCCGCGTCTCGCCAGCTTGCGCGAGTGTCTAACACTGCGTATAACATTCGGTGGATGGACCTCAAGAGCCTGAGCGACGAGGAGCTGCTCGCCGAGGACGAGAAGCGGCGTGACGCGGTCGTGAACGTCATCCGGCGCATCAACGAGCGGATGAGTAAGACGAAGCCGGGCGCCCGCAGCGAGGAGGAGATGCGCTCGATGAGCCTGCGTGAGCTTCGGAAAGAGCGTCGCATGCACACCGACAGCATCGCGACGCGGAAGCAGGAGGAAGTCGACATCGACAGGGCCTTCGACAGCATCATGGCCACGAGGATCGAGGTCGCTGCACGGCGCGTTGCAGCGAAGCTTCGCTCGGATCGGCTCGCGACGGGTGGAGTCGTCGACCTCGATCTCCCGGCGACCGCCCGTGCGGAGGCCCTCATCGGTCAAGGGCTAGGCAGCAGAGTGGCGTACGTCATGGCGGCCGTCGAGGCGGACTTGCAGGGCTATCTCGGCGACCGTGTACCGAATGCGCAGCTGCTCGATGACATGGCGAGCGACGCCTGGAACGGTGCCACGAAGGACACCGCGATGGAGGTCTTCGTCCGACGCATCTCCGAGGTCGCCATCGAGCGCCTCGAACAGTACGACGAGCGCCTGGAAGGCCCCGAGCTGGAGACGCTCCAGCAGTTCTCGGTGCTGCGCGATATCAAGGACCGGGCGCTCGAACAGCGCTGGACGGACGCCATGCTGACCGAGGCGGGCGTGCTCATCTGGAACCAGACCTACCGCGCCGGTCAGGACGACGCGGCGGTGCTCTCGTACTGCGAGAAGCTCGTCGAACGCTGGCAGGCAGAAGACGACGAGGAAGGCCAGGACGAGTCAGCCAACAGCGTCATCCGCGATCTGCTGGCCTTCTCGGCAAAGTGGGCGGTGCATGCGTTTCAGCGCATCACGACGACGCACACCTACGCGGCCGCCCTCATGTGCACCGACGCCGATCGGGAGAGCCTGGAGACCATCGAGACGCAGTGGCATGCGTTCATGGTGCAGGTGCCGAACGGCCTGCTGCGCGTGGCGCCCGACCTCGAATACAACCGCGTGCTCGTGCGAATGGGCGAAGGTCAGGCGGCGATCACGCTCATCGACCAGAACAACCGCACGAACCACTCGCGTATCCTCGACACGTGGGCGGCGACCTTGGCGGACGTCCTCGGAAATGAGGACGAGTCGTTTGTAGGCCATTCCGATTGGTCCCCGGAATCGGCGCGCGCGATGGTGCTCGCGAAACGTCTGGTGGCCGGCCTACTCCTCGCCATGCAGCACGTCGACAACTTCAAGAGCAAGACCTACCCGGCCCGCGAGAAGCGGCGCGACGGTCGCATGACGGAGGAGCCGTCGCATCGCATGGTGATGGTCGGCACGCCCATCTCGGTCGACTGCCGTCCCGCCGTGGCCGACTACATTGCGGTTGGCTCGAAGCGCAAGGGTGGCGCTCCACCTTCCGTGCAGGTCATCGTGCGCGGGCACTACAAGCGCCAGGTCATCGGGATCGGCAGGAGCGGCCGCAAGGTGATCTGGGTGCAGCCCTACTGGCGAGGTCCCGATGGTGCGCCGATCCTCACGCACCCCAAGCGCATCGGCCGTGATGTCTAACGGCGTCTGGCTCGTGCCGGAGGAGCTAGCGAGCGCGGATCATCTGGACGGCGAGGACGTACGGCACGTTCCGCTTCACATGCCTCAGCTCATTTCCGCGGTGGTCGACCTCGACGATGTCGACGAGCCCTGGCTTCGATCCTGGCCTGGTGATGAGCTGGGGCCCGGTCGAGCTGAAGCGAGCGCTGCGTCGCCTGCTCGCTCGCTTGGGTTGACGGCGTGACTTGCGGCTCTGCCTCTTACTTCCCGCTCGCATCGTAGTTCTCCGCTGGCCGCATCTCGCCTGGTTGTCCGTCTTCTTCGGAGCGGTCGGTGATGCTGACGCCCGTCTCCAATGTGCCCATGATCTCGTCGCCCTCCATGTCGAGGAAGGTGGTGCCGATGAGACTCGCCATGAAGGGCAGTGCCGTCTCGCTGGTGTTCTGGACGGTCAGGTTGATGTCCTGCGCGATGGTGGCGGTGTCCATCCCGAGGTTGACGCCGACCGCGCCCTCCACGAAGGTCGACGCCGGAAGCGCGGTCGATCCGGCGAGCTGGCTCTTGTTGCCGACCTTGAGGTCGACGATGGAGAAGCTCGTTGCGATGCTCGACGGGATGACGAGCCGTTCACCGCGGAAGCGGATCTGCGGATGCGAGATGATGTCCACGGCGCCGACAGGCGGCACGGGCGCGGTGCCGGTGATGAGGACGGGTGGTGGCAGTCCGAGCGGTGGAAGCCCGTCGCCGGAAACGAGGAGGCTTGCGCTGCTGCCCGTCAGGATCGTCGTGAAGAGGATGAAGTTCGTGATGGGCTGAATCGAAGCGATGGCGCCCGCGGGGATGGTGACGGCGTTGATGTCGGCGAGGAGCTGCACGTTGTTCGCGGGGGCGGGAAACAGGATGACGGTGACGACGGGGCCCCCGTCGATCGTGAAGTGGAGGATCGTGGACGCCAAGCTGCCGAGCGGTCCGTAGAGCGATGGCGTAAAGAGCGACACGCTGCCGGCCTCTTGGGCTGGCGTCCCCGGGATGCCGAAGGCAGGTCCCACCGACGGATTGAAGAATCCGAGCGGGAACTCCCTCGCGCGTGGAACGAGCTGTGTCGTACGGCGCTGGGTGGCCTGCCGGCCGAAAGGGATCCCGAAGCCGTGCGTCCATGGCGCGTAGTGGGCGCGTTTCTTGGGGTCCAGCGTCGTCCGCATCCGCGTCACGGCGTCATCGGCGGAGATGCCCTCGTAGAGCCCTAGGTCTCGTCCAGCCTCGTCCTTGACCTGCCAGAGCCGGGTCTTGCGCTCCCCGCGCGCCAGGGCATCGAATTCGCGGCGCCCGCGTGCAAGGGACGCGAAGTCGCGGTCACCTTGTGCGATGGCGCGCAAGTCCGCGCCGACGGTCACGATCCGTGCGGAAGACATCTGCTAGCGCATGATTGTCGCACGACCTAGAGGCTGGTGTCTGCCGATCGTGTACGATTCGTACGACATGGACTTGCTGGTCCTTCTCCTCGGCTTCGGCTTCTTCATGCTGATGCGCGGGCGCAAGCACGATGAAGAGCAGCGTCGTCGCGCAAGTGTACCGAGACTGCCGCCCGGCGTTACGGCTCCGATGCCGATGCCGCCTGGGATGCCCCCGAGCGTCCCAGGTTGGGTGGGCCCGGCGGCGCCCGCGCCTGCGCCGCCGTCGAGCTGTGCGACCAACCAGTGGCACCTGCCGGAGTACCGAGACCTACCGCAGGATGTCATCGAGCGGGCCAAGCAGATCCTGGTCTCCACGGCTCCCATGGGCCACGAGCTGGTCGAGCACATCGCGGGGCGCGTGTGGAAGTTCAAGGTGGAGGTGCACGGCGCCAACGAGATGAACCCGAATCCGCATCGAGGGGTTGGCGTACGAATCTGCGTATGACGTATGTACTTGGTTGCACGTAGTTGTATACGTGCATACGATTGCGGCCCATGGTCGAGCCGAACAACAGCACGCGTGCTTCCGGCGACGCGCATCGCGGACCCAAGTCGACATTCGGGCAGCCGCCGTTCGCTGACGCGACAGCGACCTTCTCCGTGTCCCCGCAGGAGTCCGATGGCGGACCGGTGCCGCCGCCTCCTCCTCCTCCAGGACCGCCACCGCAGCAGCCGCCGCCTGGCGGTGGCGGCGATCTCGTCGACATGCTCACGAAGACGGTGCTGCCGCTCCTCGTCGGTTCGAGCGGGCGGGCGCCGAAGTGGCTGCCGATGGTGCTCGGCGGCGCATGCGCAGGCGCAGGCCTCGCGTACGTCCTCTTCCGGGACTCGGATCAACCGCGTTCGACGCCGCGTGGCCTCACAGCGCAGCCCGTCACGAGCGTGCCCAGGTCGACGCCGTACCCGCCGGGCATGCGGCGGCCGTCTCCGTATCCGCTGCCGACCATGGGCGTGTCCGTGGTGCGAGGTCGCGGCGAGATGCCGCTCGGCTTCGTGTACGAAGCGGTGCCCGGCAAACGCGGCGGATCGAAGAAGGCGGCGTCGAACGTCGCATCGAACGTCGTCGACGTGACCAGTCGTCCGCAGTCGACGTTTCATGGCGAGCGACTCGTCGTACCGAGCGGCATCGCGAACTTCTTCGAGATCCGCGACATCAGGGTCGGTCGTCGCAGCCAGCTCGCGAGCGCGGAGGCGCTGCCGGCGGCGGCCTTCTCGGAGAACGCCGAGACCGTGCAGCTCGTCCTGGAGGTGGCTCTCGTCGGGCAGGACGTCACGCTCGTCGTCGAGAACATCACCGCCCGGCCGCATCGGTTCACGGCGGCGCTCGTCGGTGCGCAGAGCCACGGCCTCGCATAGGGTCTAGGCAAGGAGAAGTCCCCATGTTTCGCTTCGGTCAGGTAGCGGGCTGGATTGCCGTCTCTCTCGGTACAGTCGGCATGTTCGGACGCGGTACGCGGCGACTCGATCGGCTCGACGTCGAGGTGCAGAACACGTTGAGCAAGCTCGACCTGCTCCGGCGTAGGCGAGATCGCGCCAAGCGGCTCCAAAAGAACCTGTACGAGAAGTTCGAGATGGTGCTCCCGGTGATGCTCGCGCGTCTCGTCGAGACCTCCGGTCCAGGCACCGAATTCCTCGGCGAGTCGCTCCTCATGCAGGTCTTGGAGTCGCTCTCCGAGGAGCAGCTCAAGAACATCGTCGCCACGCTGGACGAATCGCAGCAGCTCGCGCTCTTTCAGCTCTACGAGATGTACCGCGACAAGTGGAAGAAGCGGCGCGCGGACGCTCCGGAAGGCGCCTCGGCACGGCCGGCAACGGAAGAGGAAACCGACACGGACGCGTCACCCTCCAGCACAGCGCCCAGCAGCAGCGAGTCGTCGTCGACCACAAGCGAAGGCGCCAACGACGAGCGCTAGCTCCGGCTCACTCCCATCCCTCGCGTGCCGAAAACTTCCGCGCCGCGGCGACGGCCTGCGCAGGCGTATTGAAACGGTAGGCGATCGCGCCCCCGCTTCCGCCGGAGTGGTTGATGAACTCGTCGGCACCGTTCGCGTGCCGAACGATGAGCACGTAGCCCTTCTTGAGCAGAGCAGGTTCCACGAAGTACTTGCGGCCCTCGAAGTCGAGCTGGAAGGTGCCGTCTCCGCCCTTCCACTTGCCGATGGGAGGCATTGCCATCGCACGCGCGTAGCGCTCGCGGCGCTGGCGATCGGTTAGTGGCCGTGACCTTCGGCTGGTGCGCTTCTTGGATACCATGCGGCGATCTTACAACGAAGCGTGCATGCCGAGGGCTCGCTCGTGTAGCATGACGACTTGTATGGCGGACAGTTGGCGATGAGCCACGCCGTCGCCCAATTGTGATGGTCGCCCAAGTTTTCCGTCCCGTGGAGCAGAGCGCGAGCGTCGATGACGTCATCGAGCAGGCGCGCGCCGCGCCGAGCATCGGTGGTGGCTCGATGCTCGACTGGGTCCTGTCCAAACCGGATCTCGTCGATCGCAGTGGCGTGTGGTGCGAATTCGGGGTGTACGTCGGCAAGACGCTGTCGCTCATCGCGAAGTACCGCGGCGCCGAGACCGAGTTCTGGGGCTTCGATTCCTTCCGTGGTCTGCCGGAGACCTGGAATGCCGCCCATCCGCGTGGCCGGTTCGCGCTTCCACACATCCCGATGCCGCCCGAGGGTGTGCGCCTGATGGTGGGCTACTTCTCGGAAACGCTGCCTTCGTGGTCTCCGACGCGAGCGGTCACCTTTGGGTACGTCGACTGTGATCTCTACTCCTCGGCGGCGGATGTCTTCGACGTGCTGGCGCGCGTCTGTGCGCCTGGCGCCGTCCTCGTCATCGACGACTTCTTCATGCCGCCGGTCGACAATGGCGTTGCGCGAGCGCTGGCGGAGAGCCGTCTCTCGTACGAGTGGATCGGGCGACGCGGAGCTGGCGAGAACGAGTCGGTGGCCATCCGACTGACTCCGACGCGAGCGCCCTTCTAGGCGTCGCGCGCGTGCAGGCTACGGGTGTGGCGGAGCCTGGCCCGCGTCAGTCGGTCTTCGGATCTTTTTCAGGCTCGTGTTCGACTTCGGCCAGGTCTTCGGATCGAACTGGTCCCACTTGTCGTTGAGCCCATCGAGCGGAGGAAGCTGGCCGCCCAACCCGTGGAAGCCGAGCTTGACCATCTCGGCGTAGGCTTGGTCCTTGGTCCAGTGATCGTGGAGCACACGGTGCTCGCCCTCGGCGATGCCTGTCCTGTCCTGCCCGTGGCTGCAATGGTCGATCTCGCCGTCGTCCTTGTGGGCGTCGATGTCGCTCTCGATCGCCTGCATCTGCTCGTCGGTGGGCTCGACGAACGTGTTGAGCACGTTGTCGAAGACGTCCTTGTCGTTGGCGGGCTCGATCGGATGCTTGATGACGATGAAGCCGACGGACGTGGCGAGGTCGTCGCTGCCTTCGTCGTCGTAGTTCATCTTGATGACGTAGTGCGGGCGCCCAGGGCACGACTGTTCGAGGTCGTTCCAGATGGTCTGCCACTGCGCCTTGGTCGTTGGTTGACCGCTGCGGCGGATGCACCTGTCGACCTGGTAGTAGTTCGGGACCCCCTCGACCAGTACGGTCTTCGAGCAGCCAGTCAGGACGGTCGCGAACAGGAGCAGCAGCAGGCGTCGCATGGAGCGAGCGTATCAAACGGGCGTGATGACTGGCGAGATCGCGCTTGGCTCGGCGGATGGGACGAGGCCAAGCGCCTCTTCCCAGCTCGCGACCATGGCGGCGGGGCTGCGGTCGACGATGGGGTGGGTCGAGAGCGGCGCGCCCAGGTGCGCGATGAAGTCGCGCTCGAACGTCGTGGGGTCGTCCGTCACGAGCGACGTGTCGCTGAGACCTTCGGGGATCCCGCAGCGGCCCGCCTTGCATAGGATGTGGGTTCGCGTGCGGGCACGCTCGGCGATGACGGCGAGGTTGCACCACGTCTCGGGGTAGGTGTTCACGAAGAAGAGGCCCTCGGCCGATGCGACGATGCGTCGGTACTCCTCCGGCGACGGTGCGCCTGCGTACTCGATGCCCGCGGTGGGGCTGGCGTAGCGCCCGTATCCGTCGCCCCAGCCGGGGTGGATGATGAGCAGGCGCTGGTCGCGCATCTTGTCGGGGTAGCGCTGCCGGAGCTGCTTCCAGAAGGCCGTGGAAGACGGCAGTCCCTTGAGCACTCCGCTGCCGTACACGAAGAGCCCCTTGACCTTGTCGACCGCGGGCGGCACGCCGACCATCGGATAGACGGCGCGTCTGTCCTTGGCGATCTTGAAGCCATCGGCCTGCCACTTCGAGTTGCAGAGCAGGCGCGCGCGTCCGTTGCCGAGCACGGGCATGTGGACGTCGTAGGCGTGGTTGTACGTGTCGTGGGCGAGGATGGCGACCGTGGGAGGTAGCGGTGGGGTCGGGAAGTCGATGTAGTGGGCGCGCTGCACCACGAGCGTCTTGGTCGGCCAGTAGCGCCAGGAGCGCAAGTGCGCCGTATTGATGCACTGCACGCCGCGAAACTCGAAGTTCCCTCCGCCGTGCGCGAGCGCGAGCTTGTGCCCGCGCTTGACGAGTTCCGTGCAGAGCATGACGGCGTAGACTTCGCTGCCACCCATCGCTCTCGCTGCTGCCTCCTCCGAAGACGGGAAGCGCACGCGTGGATCCCAGATGAGGATGTCGGGGCGTCCTTCCTCGGAAAGTTTGAACCGAGTGTCGACGAGCCACGCGACGGGCGGTCGACGGAGTCTGCGGACGCCGACCATGCCGCTAGCACTTCTTCGACGTGTTGCTGCCGTGGATGAGGTGCTCGACCCATCCAGGGCTGTCCATCACGAGAACGGCCTTCATGCCGACGTGCATGAGCGCACTCACGAACATCATGTCCTCGCCGCAGTAGAGGTTCGGGAACTGGATGCGTGTGGCAGCGTGGCGGCGGTACACGTAGCTGAACCCGAAGCCCCACATGTCCCCCGGGTTACGCGAGTGCTCCGTCCATCGGTGGCCATCTCTTTCGCGGCGTGAGTTCCAGGTCCCGAGCTTCACGAGGTCGGCGTCGGCCGTGACGATCTTGTCCACCATCGACTCGATGTACGTCGGGCAGTACCAGTCGTCGTCGTCGAAGTGAACGATGATGGAGCCGCCGGACTCCTGGATGAGCGAGTTGCGCTTGTAGCCTGTGCACTGACGCCCGGGTATCTGCCGGTAGTGCACACGCGAGTCCTTCTGTGCGATGTGCGCGAAGACGGGCGACGGCCTCGGCGTGTCGTCGTCGAGGATCCAGAGATCCCGATGCGGGTACGTCTGCGCCTTGAAAACCTCGTAGAGCGCGGCGTGCCGATTCATGCGGTGGGACGTCGGGCAGATGACCGAGACCGTGATGGGATCGGGCAGCTCACGCGGCGCGGTCACCCCTTCCAGTCCGCCGTACACGACGAGTGCCCTGGGGGATCGAAAACCACGACGGGCGTTCGACGGTTTTCGATTGCCTCCCTTGCCGTGAAGCGCGGGAGGTTGGCCGCGCCAAGCTCGTTGCACGGCTGCCTATCTTGTCACACTGGGGACCCGGAAGCGGCTGGGGCTGATGGCTCAGCGGGGAGGACTAGACACTGAGCACATGCGCAGGTATGTGTAGAAGCAGATGAGGCTTCCGGACGCGCACCGAGCGATCGTCTCGCGCGACAAGCTTCGTGACTACCTTCTCTCTCCGACGCATCCGCGAGGAGCATCAAAAGCCGAATTTTTTCGAAAACTTGGGTACACGCAAGCGGGATGGCGAAAGCTGGGCGACGACATTTTTCGTGAGATTCAGCGGTGCCCAGCCATGACCGATGCCATGACGGCACATGGCAGGTACTTCATTGTCAGATGCACGCTTACAGGGCCGTCTGGCCGATGCGCCGAGGTCGTGTCAGTGTGGATCGTTCTGCACGGTACCCGCAGGCCCCGACTGGTGACGGCCTATCCGGAGTGAGGTGTGAATGCTGCGCGAACTAGAGGTTGTGGTCCTCCAGAAGAACCTGCCGGCTCACGGACTGCGGGTGGGCGATCTGGGCACGGTTGTGGGAGTGTACTCTCGGGGCGGGAAACATGGAATCGACGTCGAATTTGTCCTCCCGAACGGGAGGACAAAGGCCCTCGTGACCCTCGATCCGCGCGACGTACGGAAACCGCGATCGACCGACGTGGCTACTGTTCGAACGGCCTGAGCGGAGCAGTGAGGATCTGACGCCTCAAAAGGCTGGGTTCACGCCCGCTACTTCCGATGCTGTCGGGACGTGCATTGGCAGACTTTCTGCGAGACGACGGGCCGATCGTGTCCGGTGGCCACGATTACGAGCCGGAAGACCTCTAGGTTTTAGTAGCCGCTCGGATCGCCGTAGTTGTAGCGGCTACTCGCGTAGTACTGGTGCCCCGGGACGCCGCGCCCGTAGTACCTGTAACGCTGGCGCTCCATCTCCATCGCGTACGCGCGCTCGGCTTCTTCCTTCTTGATCCACGCCCAGCAGCTGTCATCGAGGAAGAAGATGACGCCGCGTCGAGCGACGTCCTCGGGATCGACGAGCAGCTTCTGAGGGTTCTGGGTGAGGAGGTTCTCGACGATGTTTCGCGCGATGCGCGTCAGGTGGATGTGCCTCGTGCGCCGCGGGACCTCGCGTTCGTACTTGACGAGGCGCTCCTTGAGCATTGCCAGCATCTGTCGGAGGACGGATCGGTTCTGCTCGTTGATCTCGATGAGCAGCGTCTCGGGCTTCTTCGCGCGAGGGCTACGAAGTCGACCAACGGCAGTGGAGCTTGAGCGCACGTCCCCCCGAGTGTAGCTCGGCTAATTGGCCGAAGCTGTCGGACTCGGGTTGTCGGAGCGCACGACGGCCCAGCGGATGACATTGACGTCGGTGTCGAGGCCTGTGCGCTCGATCTTGCGGCCCATGATGACGCGGCCGCGGTTCTTGGAGAGGTACTTGGAGAGCCGAATCGAATCGGGCGTGCGACCCGGCATGCAGCGGGTGATCCCTTCGATGGCCTCGCGCATGTCCTCGAACCCGTCGGCCTGGATTGGTTCGCCGCGCTCGCGCGGGGGGAAGAGCCGCTGAACGATGCTGCGCGCGGTCACGCCCTGGCGGTTCGGATCGAGCTTCTCCATGCCCATCATCACGTGGATGAGGTTCTGGCGCTGCTCGTCGAGCAGCTCATCGGCCGTGGCGCGTGCGGCGAGCGGATCGTCGATTTCGAGCCAGCGGAAGACGCCGGGAATGAGCTGCGACCAGCTCTCGAAGGAGCCCCAGACGGTGCCCTTGTTCGGCGAGCCCGCGACGATGTAACCGCGGAGCATGGTGAGCGCGCAGGTCACGAGCCGGTTGCGCTCACGGCTCACCCACTGGAGAAGATCCGGATGGAGGAAGCCGGTGCGCTCCTCCGGGTTCTCGTAGTTGGACTCCAGTCGGATCTGTACGGTTCGTCGCGCCAAGTCGCCGTGGAGCGCGAGGTTGTTGCCCGTGGCCCACCACACGGGTCGGTTGGGCACTTGGATGGTGGAGTTGCTTCCGAGCTGACGGTCTGCCCAGGTCGTGGACGTGAGTACCGCATCGAGTGAAGCGCCGCCGAGGGTCTTGGCGACGTTGTCGATGAGGACGAGCGAATCGCCTCGGTAGAGGATGGACGTGATGCGCTTGCGGATCTCGTCCTCGTCTTCGGGCTGGGAGAACGCCGCAGCGTCCATGCCGAAGGCGAGACGACTCGTCGCCTGCACGAGCCTCGTCTTTCCGGTGCCTCGCGTCGTCGCGTCGACCGCGAAGAGAGGCACGGGCCCATCGATGGCGGGACGCGCGATGCATGTCAGCAGGCCCGCGAGCCATGCGGACATGTGATGCTGCTTGGCGAACGGAAAGTCTCTCGCGACCTCGCACAAGGCGAGGTAGTTGTGCCGGCACTGATCGAGCGTCGGCTCCTCGTCGACCACGGGGTAGGTGACGTCGCCGGGCATGTAGAGCAGGCCCGTGGCTGCATCGTAGCCGGGGGTCTGGAGCACGGAACCGTCGGGACGCATCGTCGGTGCGGTGATGACGCCGACCAAGGGCCTCACGCCGGACCACTGACCACGACAGCTGACGGCTTGTACGACGATCTCCGGCGGAGTGACCGGCTTGTGGCCACCGCTGCTCTTGTCCCACGTGAGGAACCGGCAGTCGGTGGAGAGTCGCTCGCGCAGGGTGGGAACCTTGACCGCCGTGATGACGGGCGTTCCACGGGGCCGCTTGTTGAATGTGTTGACCTCGCTCTCCGGCCGATCGGGCTGGAACACGACGTGCACTAGCTCGCCCGCGCGCTGGTAGATGACCGGATCGGCGGCGAGCCCCTGGATCGCCTTGTCCGTCATGACGGTGATGTCGGTGCCGAGAGGAACCTCGACGATGTCCGGTGCCTTGACGATGCGGACGTTGGGCGCAGTCATGGCCTAGCGTGCCGTCCTGGGTTGCGCCCTGTGGACATCCTGCGGGCATTCGCGCGCATCGCTCCGCTCCATGCTCATCACCACCACCCCATTGTTCTTGGCGCTACGAAAGTCGAGGCAAAGACGAACCGAGGCGGCCGAAGACGCGGCTCAAATGCCGGTTCCAGTTCGTCGAAGCGAGAGCGAAAGCTTGTTGCTCTCCCCCACGCCTGCACTCGAACCGCGTCCTCGACCGTCTACTTCCACCACGTCGCCATTCGCTGCCTGGAACGACAGAGGACAGTGCCGTAGCGAACGCTGACTCTCATCCACCCGGGCAAGAAGATCAAGCCTTGACTGACCCAAATCGAAGGCTGCACGCTGATCCAAATCACCGTGCGATTGGGATGACGGTGATCTCACCCCAGGCAGCATGTCACGTCGCGTCGCCAAATCGTCTCGTGTGCGGCTGCCGGCGGATCCGCGGCCGAAGGCGCTGGTGCGCTATGGTGCAGTGACGGGACACGTTTTCCACGATCCTTCCACACGGGAGGTCGTGCTGATGACGTCCGATCGCCGCCGGCTCATAACTCCGCTGGAGATCGTGCGTCGCTACACGTCGCCGAGGCACGAATCTGGGACCGAGATGGTGATGTACCGGGGCTTCATCGATGGTGTGGAGTTCGTGGGGAGGAGCAGTGGACTCGTGCTCGTGATGAGGCCCCGCGGCCCGGGAGGATTTCACTAGCCATGGCCGCGCGTCTCAACTGCTTCAACTGTGGGACGCGGCAGTACTTCCGCGATCGCGAGACGCCCACCATCTACTGCGGTAGCTGCCGCTCTCGCATGCACGTGAAGGACGAGCAGACGGACCTGGAGATCGCTCTGGAAAACGTCACGCTCACGCCGAAGGACGCGGCCAAGGTGGAGCACCTCATCGCCCTGGCGCTCGACAAGGGCGCGACCGAGCACGAATCCACGCAGGCCGCGAAGACCGCCTGCCAGATCCTCAAGGACAAGGGGGCCATGACCATCCTGAAGCGGCCGATCAAGCGTGGTCGCGGCGGAAGGTGATACGATTGGTAGCGCGATGGAAGCAGCGATCGAAGCGGCCGTCTGGGCGGGCATGTCCCTTGCGAAGTTCGACTCGCGACGCAGCGCCGTCGTGCTCACGCCGCACAACATGCGCGGTCACGTGAAGGCGTCCGCGCTTCGCGTGCCGGAGACGGGTTTCGCGAAGACGGTCGGCGCGGCAGGAGCGGATCTCGTCGCCTGGGCGCAGCGGGGCAAGGTCGTCGGCGTCGTTTGGCGCAAGGGCGAGAAGGTCCGCTACAACGAGGGCGCGCCGAGCGAACTGCTCCCCGCCTCGGTCATCGCCGTGATGCGTAGCGAGGGCTGGGCGTAGCGATGCCGTTTCCGCTCCTCGCCGTTCATGGCCTTGCGGCTGCTCGGGCGCTCACGGAAATGGTGGGTAGCAGGGGTGTCGCCAAGTTGACCTCGCGCGACATGGAGCACGTCGCCAAGGACATCGAGAAGGGCTCGAAGGCCATCAAGCAGCTGGTCAACGTCAGCGAGGGGAAGCCTGCCGATGCGACCGCGGAGCTGGCGCTCCGGCATCCGGCAGAGGCGTGGGCGCATCGCGGGAAGCCGGCCTGGTTTCACGGCAAGACCGTGAAGGTTGCCTTCAAGACCGCCGATGCAAGCGTCGAGTACCTCTGGGTAAAAGTTGTGGGCACCGGTCGTCAGATGGTCGGGCAGCTTCTCACGCAGCCTGTCGAGGTGAAGGCCGCGCTTGGTTCCGCGGTGACCTTCAAACCTGCGGACATCGTGGACGTGCAGCTCGGCGCTCCGAGTGGCCGGCATCACGCCCGACGCGGCAAGCGCTGAGCGAATCGGGCCTGTGGAAGACTTGTGAGTGGGGTGGCCCCGAGAGCCGCCATCCAGATCCGATCCAAAAAACGCTTTTTTGGCGGTTGCTCGGAACAGCGCGCTCGTACGAGAGGTTGTGGTGCTTGCTCCATGGCCCACTACCTGTGGCGCAACCATCTGTACGTAGGCTCGATCGTGGCGTCCAGCGGAGCGCGGGGCCGCCGTCAATTTCGCTGGCGACCGTTTGCTCGTGTGCAATACACGGCGTTGGACATTTGTCGTTGACGAGGCATTAGCGGATAGCTATACGATGCAACACACGGGCGCGATGGCGACGGGTGGGCGCGGCCTTGAGCCCCGAGTGGGAGGGATGACCGTGGGCCTGTGGTTCGACCTGTCGCGCCTGTACGCCTCCGAGGCGAAGTACGCCGAGGATCCGGTCGAGCGTGGGCGGCTGCTCGCGATCAGCCAGATGATGGAAGACAACGGCCTGGCGCTCATCCAGTGGAGGACGGCGTGTTCCAAGGGTTGACGAAGCTCCGCACAATCGTCGATTCGGTCCGACGCAGGACCGATCCGAGGGACACCGAGGCTCACGAGCTTTTCACGCTGAGTCTCCAGGCGGCCGAAGAGACCGTGCGTCTGGAGAAGGAGATGGCACGGGCCTGGGGTGACGCGGACCACGAGTCGAGGCGAGAGGTTGCCGCCAGGGTGCTCCAGTCGCTCGTCGTGATGACGGGCGTGCGCAACGGCAAGGAGCC
>Ga0307474_10001759_pt1 | contig 15682 bp, 7 predicted proteins | sample atmos_gasesECM1C_2_FD_203312 | JGI IMG/M metagenome (GOLD analysis project Ga0307474, IMG submission 203312) | Hardwood forest soil microbial communities from Morgan-Monroe State Forest, Indiana, United States - atmos_gasesECM1C_05 | ecosystem: Environmental > Terrestrial > Soil > Temperate... | reverse complement strand
TCTCCGTCGCTCGTCATTCCCCATTGCACTCCGCCAAGGAGACCGCCTTTGCCGACGCGCGCTTGCCACAGGATTTTCCCGCGCGCATCTGGATCGAGGGCATATACGACACCCGATTTCTGCCCGGCGACCAGCAAATCGTGCCCACCCGGATGAACGAGAATCGCAGACGAGCCGAAGTCGTGGTCCGGCCCGCATTTCGAGTCGTCATCCGGGCACGCGCCGCCGCTGTGAAAGTCGCCCGCAGTAACTTGCTGGGTCCAGATAATTTTTCCGGTCTTTAGATCCAGCGCCATGACGGCGTCACTCGTTTTGGTCGTCGGTTCCGTGTAGTTATCTCCCGTCGCGACATAAATCACTCCGCGTTTGGTATCGACCGTCGGCGCGGACCAAATCCCCGCGCCAGAAGGACCAAATCGCGGCGCGCCTTCTTTGTTCACGCCCGTCTTTTTCGGCGGATCGATGGTGTACGTTTTCCAAAGCACCGAGCCATCGCGAACCCGAAGGGCACTGAGGCTGCCGCGAAACGTGCAGCACGGATACTTCGGATTGCCGGACCGTGTCTCTTCCCACGACGCCGCCGGAACAAACACGACTCCGTCGTGCACGGCCGCCGAACCCGTAAGGCGAGTCGCTTCATGCGAATCGATTCTGCGTTTCCAGAGCAGGCGCCCGTCGGCGGCGTCCAACGCGTAAAACGAGCCGATTTGATCGGCAAACAAAATTGCGTGACCGCTTTCATTCGGTGCGATTGCCGTCGCCGCCCGCACGGGCCCGTCGGCCTGGAACGTCCAGTAAAGACAGCCCGTTTTCGCGTTCATCGCGTGGACCACACCGCCGGCGCTCCCGACGAACAGAACGCCGTTCTGAATCGTCGGCGCGGCGTAGGCTGTGATGTCTCCGGCAAATCCGAACGCCCACTTCAGCTTCAGATTGCGAACCTGTTCGACCGTCAGCGCGGCAAGCCCGGCAGGTTGAAACCGGTCGTTCGAGGGCGATGGACTCCAACCCGTCCAACTCGACCGCGAACCGTCAGACAACGAAAACTTTCGGTCGGAGCAGAACGCGGTCGCCGGCGGCGCGGTGTCGTCGTTTGCCTTGCCGAGATAATTCGCGACCGCTTCGCGCTGGTTGCGCTGCAGCCCATATGCGATTCGCATCATCACACCGGCGTCGAGCGTGCGAAGAATGCGCGCGGCAGACAGGGCTTGCAGCGCGCTGCGCGGCGGAATGCGAGGTCCGGCATGATCGTGACACGAGCCGCAGTATTCACGATAGACGGCTTCCCCGGAAACGCCGTCGGCCTTCACGCGGCGCGGGAACGGGCCAGCCATCAATAGCGCGGTCGCGGCTGCTGCGATGGCGGCACTCGTGAGTACCACGAGCAAAGTGGAGGAGAACTTCGGCGAAGTTCGCTTCATAAGCTGCTGCATAATCGCGCCGTTCTTGCAAAGAAACAATGGAATTAGACCCCGGCCGATACAAACCGCTTTCAGGGCGTGTTGCAGGCCGCCGAAAACTCGACAGAGGTCATGACTTTAGCCTGCAGGGCGTAGAATTCGGAGTGTTGGGGGTCGGAACACTCGCTCGCTGCCGAATGCCCAGAGCCAACCTCATCTCTTTGTTCGCAGACTTCGCGAATTACGCGCGCGACATAGCCATTGTGCAACGCCGCGGTTACCGGCGCGAAAGCCGAACCTACACACAGCTCGCTGCGAGCGCGAAGGTTTGCGCGCGCTTGCTGAAAGAGCATGGCGTGCGAACCGGTGACCGCGTGATCTTGTGGGGACCGAACTCATTTGAATGGACGACCGCGTTCTGGGGCTGCCTGCTTCGTGGCGCAGCCGCCGTTCCGCTGGATGATGGTGCAACGGTTGAGTTTGCGGCGCGTGTTGCACGTGAAACAAACGCAAAGCTCGTATTTGCGGCGCGCGGCAAACCGGGGATTCTTATCGGGAAGACCCGTGGTTCAGGCGGTGCCTCAGGCGTTGGCCCGGGCGACAGCGGGACAGTTTTTCTCGAAGATCTAGCCGGCAGAGGGAACTTCTTGGCGGCGAGCGACGCCGAGTCGGCGGACTACCAAAGCCTGGCTGACGAGCCCATCACGCGAAACCACATCGCCGAAATTTTGTTCACCTCAGGAACAACCGCCGAACCGCGCGGCGTCGTCCTGACCCACGGAAACTTCCTGGCCAACCTCGAGCCGCTCGAACGCGGCATCGATCCATATCGCAAGTATGAAAAGTGGATGCATCCGCTGCGCTTCGTTTCACTTGTCCCGTTGAGTCACGTCTTCGGCCAGGTGATGGCGCTGTTCGTGCCGCCGCTGCTGGGTGCGACGACGGTGTTCGAACCCTCGACAAACCCTTCTGAAATCATCCGCACAATCAAACGCGAACGCGCCACCGCCCTGATCGCCGTCCCGCGCATGCTCGACGGCCTTCACGACGGAATCCTGCGCGATTTTGAAGCCACCGGTTTGGGAAAGTGGCTCGCAAATTCCCTCGAATCCGCAAACGGCCAGAAATTCCTCCGCCGCGCATGGGGATTCCGTCGCATTCACCGCCGCTTCGGCTGGAAATTCTGGGCGTTCATATCCGGCGGCGCCGCGCTCACTCCCGAAACCGAGGAATTTCTCCGACGCATCGGCTACGCGGTGGTGCAGGGCTACGGAATGACCGAAACGGCTTCGCTGATCAGCCTCAATCATCCGTTTCGCGCGGCGCAAGGATCGATCGGCAAAGTTTTGCCGGGACGCGAGTTTCGCCTCGCGGAAGACGGCGAAATCCTCGTGCGCGGCGAAAATGTCAGCGCCGGGTATTGGCAGAACGGCGCCGTGCAGTCCTCAGGCGGCGAGGCGTGGCTGCCGACTGGAGACGTCGGCGAACTCGACGCAGCCGGCAATTTGCTGTTTCGCGGCCGCAAGAAAAACGTCATCGTCACGCCCGCGGGATTGAATGTCTATCCCGCGGACCTCGAGCAAGCTCTTCGTCAACAGCCCGGCGTAAAGGATTGTGTTGTCGTCGCAATCGACCGCGGCGGCAATGCAGAGCCATGCGCAGTGCTGCTGATGCGCGATGCGCGCAGCGGCAGCGGCGATGGCGCGATTTCAAACGGAACGGCCGAGCGCGCCGTTGAAACCGCAAACGCCTCGCTCGCCGAATATCAACACATGCGAAGCTGGATCGTCTGGCCCGACACGGATTTTCCTCGCACGCCGACCGGAAAGCCACGTCTCGGCGCCCTCACCGCGGCCGCGACACAAATGCTCAGTGGCGACGGTGCAAACTCGAACGCGCTGCGACAGAACGACGGTCGCGCCGGCGATTTGAGTTCGCTACTACAAAAATTTTCAACGCCAAGCGGCTCAACACAACAACTCGAAAATCAGCTCAATCTCAGCTCACTCGACCGCGTCGAACTCATGAGCGCGCTCGAGGAACGTTATCAGGTGGAACTGAACGAAACGCAATTCGCCCAAGCGAAAACCGTCGCCGACCTCGAGAAGTTGCTCCAGGCGCCATCGTCGCGCCGCACCGACTTTGTCTACCCGCTGTGGACTTTGAGCGCGCCCGTGCGATGGCTTCGCCTGGCCGTCTACTACGCGCTGGTTTGGCCGGCATCGCAGATTTTTGGTCATCCGAGAATCGTCGGCCAGGAGCAGCTCCGCGAATTGCGCGGCCCCGTCCTCGTCGTCTCGAATCACATCACGCGGCGCGACGACAGCGGACTGGTGATGGCGGGCCTTCCCCCCAGATACCGGCACATGCTGGCGACAGCGGTCGGCGGCGAAACGATGCAACTCCTTCGTCATCCGCCGCGCGAATGGTTTTTCCCCAAGCGCTGGGCCTATCAGGCCGGCTACTGGCTCGTGACCGCGCTCTTCACAACGTTCCCTCTGCCTCAGCATTCCGGATTTCGCGAAAGTTTTCGCTTCGCTGGCACGGCCATCGATCGCGGCTACAGTGTGCTCGTTTTTCCCGAAGGACACGGCAATGACACCGAAACCGGCGAGATGGATAAATTTCAGATTGGCATCGGCCTGCTCGCCGAAAATCTGAATGTGCCGATCGTGCCGATGCGGATCGACGGCGTCTGGAAAATGCGGCGGGAAGGCCGCCGCGTCGCGAAGCGCGGCGAAATCACCGTCCGCATCGGCTCGGCGGTGCGATTTCCGCCGGGCACGCCGCCAGAAGAGATTGCGAGCCAGCTTCGCTTCATCATCGCGGATCTCTGACGCGAATCTCCTTGCGAATGTGCAATTTGCGGCTAAAGCACGCGTGAACTCCTGTGTCAGGTGCCGGCTCGCAATCTGTGGCAAAATATATGTGGTCAAAGAAATGGCAAATCGAACCACGTTGGTAGCACCGCGTCCGCCCAAGACGGCGAAGACGCCGAAGACATCACCCTCTAATCCCCAGGAACGCGAGCGGATTTTTGACGCATTTCGCCGCTGGGGCTATCTCGAAGCCGATCTCGATCCGCTCGGGATCTTCAAGCCGCTCAAGTATCCCGACCTGCAAATCAGCGGACCGATCGCCGCGGAGGCGCGCGAAATCTACTGCGGCACCATCGGCGCCGACTTCATGCATTTGATGGAACCCGATCGCCGCCAGTGGATTATCGAGCGCATCGAAAACATCCACACAGACGTCGATCAGAACAAAATCCTCGAGCGGCTCGTGCGCGCGGATTTGTTCGAACAAGTCCTCCAGGCGCGCTATCTTGGTACGAAACGTTTTTCGCTTGAGGGCGTTACCGCGCTGATCCCGCTGCTCGATTCGATTCTCGACAGCGCAGGCGAAAGCGGCGCGCTCGACTCCGTGGTCGCGATGAGTCATCGCGGCCGCCTCAACGTCATGGTGCACGCGGCCTGCAAGGCGCCGCACGAAGTTGTCTCCGGATTCGAGGACGTCGATCCGCGCAGCGTGCTCGGCGCGGGCGACGTGAAGTACCACGTCGGCGCGACGGGAACGTACGTCACGACGAGCGGCAAGTCGCTCAACATTCACATCGTTTCCAATCCGAGCCATCTCGAAGCGGTTGATCCGGTCGCGATGGGTCGCGCACGCGCGAAGCAGACGCGCCGAGGGGCCGACGGGCCGATCGTCGATCGTTCGCGCGAAGCTTTGAACAAAGTTTGGCCGATCGTGATGCACGGCGACGCGGCGTTTGCCGGCCAAGGCATCCTCGCCGAAACGCTCAATCTCGCCGATCTGAAGGGCTACACCGTCGGCGGCACCGTTCACATCGTCGTGAACAATCTCATCGGTTTCACTACCCCGGCGAGCCAGGAGCATTCCTCGCGATTCGCCTCCGACATTGCGAAGCGACAGAGCATTCCCGTATTCCACGTGAATGCCGAAGATCCCGACGCGGTTGTTCGCATCGGCCGCCTCGCAGCTGAGTATCGTGCGAAGTTCGGCAGCGACGTGGTTGTTGACCTCATCGGCTACCGCCGCCACGGGCACAGCGAAGTCGACGATCCCACGATCACGCAGCCGCAAAAATACGACGCCATCAAGAATCACGCGCCGCTTTGGAAGATTTACGCCGAAAAGACGGGCATCGACGCCGCGACGGTGTCCGACTCGGTGCGCAAGGAATACGAAGGCGAGCAGACCAAAGCGAAAGCTTTGAAGAAGATGCCGCATTTGCGGCAGCTGCCGAGCTATTGGACGCCATATCTCCACGGCAAATCAGACGCGCTCGTCGAGCCCGAAACCGGCGTAGCGCGCGAAAAGCTGGTAGAAATCACCGACGGGCTGATGCGAGTGCCCCAAGGTTTTCATCTGCATCCAAAGCTGGCGAAATTGCTGGAGCAGCGCGCGGAAATGGGTCATGGCAAGCGCGCCATCGATTACGGCTTTGCGGAACAGCTCGCATTTGGCTCGCTCGTTCTGGAAGGCACGCCCATTCGTCTCACCGGACAGGATTCGCAGCGCGGCACATTTAACCAGCGACACGCCGTCCTGATCGACAGCGAGACCGAACACAACTATTTGCCGCTCTCGCATCTGTCGCGCGAGCAGGCATTTTGCGAAATTCACAATTCGCCGCTTTCCGAGGCTGCGTGCGTGGGTTTCGAGTACGGCTTCAGCCGCGACTACCCCGAAGCGCTCGTTTTGTGGGAAGCGCAGTTCGGCGACTTCGTGAATGGTGCGCAAGTCATCATCGATCAGTTTCTGAGCGCGAGCGAAGACAAGTGGGCGCTCCCGACCGGCCTCGTTCTACTCCTGCCGCATGGCTACGAGGGACAAGGCCCCGAGCATTCGAGCACGCGCATCGAGCGGTTTATGCAGCTCGCCGCCGAAGACAACGTCGTGATCTGCCAGCCGTCGAACGCGGCAAACTATTTCCACATGCTCCGCCGTCAGGCAAAGCGTTCGTGGCGCAAACCCCTAATCGTCTTCACGCCGAAGAGCATGCTGCGCCATCCTGACGCGAGCTCTGATCTCGCGGAATTTTCGCGGCCGCAATTTTTGCCGCTCCTCGCCGACAACGAGATTCAGGATGCGAAGCGCATTCTGATCGCGAGCGGCAAAGTCAGCCATGATCTGCGTGCCGAGCGTCGCAAGCGCAAAGACCCGAGTACGGCGATCTTCTCTCTCGATCAACTGTACCCGTTGCCGCGCCGCGAATTGGCGGGGGCAATCGCGGCACATCCAAACGCGCACGAGATCGTCTGGGTTCAGGAAGAGCCGGCCAACATGGGCCCGTATTCCTATGTGATGCCGCGGCTGCAGCGCATCGCCCAGGACCAGGGCCGAAGGATTCGCGCGGTAAAACGCTCGGCAAGTGCAAGTCCAGCCACTGGGTCCGCGAAGGCCCACGAACTGGAACAGAAAACTCTGCTGAGCCTGGCCTTCACAACCGCCGCAAGCGAGTAGATTTGGACCGTCCAACCGCCCATAAAAACGTTCTTTAACATTTCATTCACAATTGCGTTATCGCACCGTCATCCTCAGTCCTCAAACTCAAATCTTCAACTGTGCTACCACACCAGCCAGCTGACCGAACGTCTTCCAATGCCTACCGCATTTCGCCGGTGTACGGTACACTTCGGGCAAGCCGGCGGACGGAACGTGCTACCTGCATGAAACGTGTTCTGATCATTGAAGACGATAAAGATATCGTCGAGCTGGTGCGATACAACCTGACCAATGAAGGGTTTCAAGTCAGCGCTGCTTTTGACGGCAGCGGCGGCTTGAGCGCCCTCAAAAAGTCCCCTCCCGACTTGCTGCTCCTCGACCTGATGTTGCCAAAGCTTTCCGGCCTCGACATTTGCCGGGAAGTGCGGCGCGATGAATCGCTGAATCGACTCCCCATCCTGATGCTGACTGCGCGCGGCGAAGAAGCCGATCGCGTCGTCGGCCTGGAGATGGGCGCGGACGACTACGTCACCAAGCCGTTCAGTCCGCGAGAGCTGCTTGCGCGCGTCAAAGCCCTGCTGCGCCGCGCCGAGCCGCCCGCCGATTCACCGCGCATCATCGAGATCGGCAAATTGGCGATCGATCCTGCTTCGTATCGCGTCAGCCATTCCGGTAAGCCCGTTCCTCTGAGCACGCTCGAATTCCGGCTGCTCTATTACCTCGCATCACGCCCGAACCGCGTTTTTACGCGGGATCAGCTTCTGGATGCCGTCTGGGGCACCGATCGCTTCGTCACACCGCGCAGCGTGGACGTCTACGTCCGTCGGTTGCGCGAAAAGATCGAAAGCGATCCGGAAAACCCCAACCATCTGAAGACCGTACGCGGCGCGGGGTATCTGTTCGAGACACGTGCGGCGTAACCTTTTCTGGAAACTTGCACTGACGTTGATTGCGCTCCTGGCCGGAGTGCTGGTCGCGGTGAATTTTTTCGCCGAGAGGGCGTTGTACCGCGTCTCCGAAGGCTCGACGTTTGACGAGCTCGCCATCCTGGCGAGATTCTCGCAGCTTCACCCGCCGGATTTAGCTTCGGTCGTTTCGGGAACCACGGACTCCTCCGCCTTGCTGAAGCACTGGGCCGCCGACTCCGCCGCCGACCGCGTGCGCATCACGGTGGTTGGCGCGGATGGGCATGTCTTCGCTGACACCGCGGCAGACCCCGCCAACATGGAAAATCATGGCAACCGCCCAGAAGTGAGGGAGGCCCTGGAAAAGGGCGACGGCCGTGCCGTGCGTCACAGTGTGACCTTACAGCGCGATCTCGTGTATTACGCCGTTCGCCGGCACCTGCCCGACGGCTCCCCGGTTGTCTTGCGCTTCGCCGTTCCGCTGGACGAAGCGGACGTTGCGCTCGGATCGTTGCGGTGGAGCTTGTGGCTTGCATCGGCTGTGATTCTGCTGATTGCAGCTATCGCGTCGACCTTCGTGTCGCGCGGTCTGTCCGACCGCGTCGAACGGCTGCAGGAATTTTCGCGGCGCGTGGCCGAAGGCGATTTTCGCCCGTTGCCTGGCGGCGGCTCTGGCGATGCGCTCGAGGAATTGTGCGCTTCGCTGAATCAAACGGCGGCGCGAATGGATCGCACGATTCGCACGCTGACCGAAGAGCGCAACCTGTCGGCCGCGATTCTGGGCAGCATGGTCGAGGGCGTCGCTGTCGTGAACGCCACCGAACGGCTCGTATTCGCCAACCAGGGCTTTGCCGACATCCTCGAACTCGACGTGCCGCCGAAATCGGGGAGCGCACTCGTCGAAGTCGTGCGGCAAACCGAGTTGATCGAAGCGGTGCGGCGGGTGCTTGCCGGCGAGCCGCGTGTCGAAGCCGAAATCGTGACCGGTACGCTGCGGCAGCACTTCTTTGCGGCAACCGTCGCTGCGGTACGCGCGGGTGACACGCTGGGCGCCGTCGTTGTGTTGCACGACATCACCGAGCTGCGAAAACTCGAACGGGTGCGCCGCGATTTCGTCGCCAACGTTTCACACGAATTCAAAACGCCGCTGACCGCGATTCAAGGTTTTTCCGAAACACTGCTGGCGGGTGCAATCGACGATCCCCAAAACCGCGAGCGCTTTCTCGGGATCATCCTCGAACACTCGCGCCGCCTGGCGCGATTGACCGACGATCTGCTGAAACTTTCGTCGATGGATGCCGATCGGCTTGAACTCGAAATCCGCCGGGTCAGCGTCAACGAGTTGATCGAAAGCTGCCTGGAAACCACACAGCATCGCGCGGCGGAAAAAGAAGTTCAGGTGGAACTCGATCAAACGGGCGACTTGCCCGACATTGCAGGCGACCGGCGGCGGCTCGCCGAAATCTTGCAGAACCTGCTCGACAACGCCACGCAATACACGCTGCCGGGTGGGCGCATTACGCTGAACGCTGAGACGCGCGATGCCGACGTGGTTTTTACGGTATCTGACACCGGCATCGGCATCCCCAAGTCGGATCAATCACGTATTTTCGAGAGGTTTTATCGCGTCGACGCGGCACGCTCGCGCGAAGCCGGCGGCACCGGCCTCGGTCTCGCCATCGCCAAGCATCTGGTCGAGGTTCACGGCGGCCGAATCTGGGTGGAGAGCGAAATCGGACAAGGCTCGCAATTTCATTTCTCTGTTCCGATCTTCGATCCCGAACGCTCGGTTGTCCGCGCTTCCAACAGCTCAAATGTCGCACGCAGCTCTCCTCGATCCAGTTAGCGGCTTGGCGCCTGTTTTCCTCCTATTCACGAACGGTTAAAGCTCTGGTAACGGTGCTCTGAAACCATCTCGGTTATGAGCGGAGGTGTGTAACTACCCGTCGCTCCTGGGAGAACCATGGGAACTGCTCCGGGCCTTACCGAAACCGTTTTGTACGACACCCTGATGAATTACCTCGTCTCGATGGCGCGCACCGTCGAAGGGGCGATGAACCGTGCGCTCGATTCGCTGGTCGGCTTGCAAAGTCCAGCCACCACGTCTCTTCCGGGCGAAGTGTTCCTGCTCGAGCCTCGCATCAACGAAATGGAGATTGTGATCGACGAGCATGCAATCCGATTGCTGCGACGCGGCTCGTTTTCCGACGACGAGATGCGCTTGATCGTCGCGGCCCTCAAGATCACGAATGATCTCGAGCGCATCGGAGACATCGCGGTTAACGTTGCCGAACGTGTGATTTCGCTTCGCGAACTCCCCGGCACCGAATTGCCCGACGAACTCGGCCCAATGGCCTCGGCCGTCCGCACGATGGTGAGCAAGAGTCTCGGCGCGCTGATTTTTCGCAATGTCGATATGGCCACACAGGTTTTGGAGTCCGACGACATCGTCGACCAATATCGCGACCGGATTTTCGATCGCCTGCTGCAAGGGATGACGCAGGAGCCGGCGGCGGTCACCCCGGGCCTTCAATTCATTCTGGCGACGCGCCACCTGGAACGAATCGCCGACCACGCGACCAACATCGCCGAAGACATTATTTACTGGGTGCGCGGCCTAGATGTGCGGCACGGCCGCGGGCTGGTGCGCCCTGAACAGCCGGCGGACATCGAGATTTCACGAGCCCAGGCGGAAGCCGGGGTTACGGCGGGTTCCGCGGCGGCTTCCAGCGGGTCGTCCATACCGGCAACATCCGGTACGACCGCGCCGGCCATCGAAAATTTCCACCGGTGACGTTACGGAGAATTCACATCGCCGTCATCGGGATGTAGCCGGTGCTTGCGATACTCGCCGTGCTTGATCTTCAACTCTAGTTCCTACCACGGGGACCGGTGCACCCCTGGCTCCGGTCCCTGCTCCCCCCTTTTCGTTAGTTAGCCAGCTTCTAATGCATTCGCACTATTGCTGCTCCCCATCGCTCAACCCGACTATTTCTCCAACTCAAAAACAGGCGCCGCGACACCCGTGAAGACGCGCGGCATCGTGTCAATTCGGTCGAAGAACTCCAGGGAGTGTGTACGAAAGTGAAAAAGCTCGTCTTGTTCTTGTTGTTGTTTGCTGGTTCGGTGATTCCTGCTCTTGCACAGGATCCGCAGCCGATCGAAATCGGCGGCGTCACATTTTCCGGAAATATCCGCGAGCGCTACGAGGCGTGGGATTTCTTCACGCCGACGACCGGGCAAAATTTGTACGGCTTTTCGGGCACGCAAATCCGTTTCGGATTCTCGCAGACGCGCTCGAATTTTGATTGGAACATCGAGTTTGAAGTGCCGGTTCTGCTTGGGCTCCCTGACGGCGGCGTGCGGCCCGCTCCGCAAGGGCAGCTGGGGCTTGGCGGCTCGTACTTCGCTGCGAATGACAACAACACGAATACCGCTTTCATATTTCCCAAACAGGCGTTCGTGCGCTTCAAAGGCGTTCACTCGAGCCTGCGGGTCGGCCGTTTTGAATTCACCGACGCCAACGAAGTGAAGCCCAAAGATCCGACTCTCGCTTATCTGAATTCGGACCGCATCGCCCAGCGCCTGATCGGCAACTTCGGCTATTCCGATGTGATGCGCAGCCTCGACGGCGTACAGTACGCATACACCAACGGCCCATGGAATTTCACCGCGGTGAGCTTGATTCCGGATCGCGGTGTGTTTCAGGTGGACGGCTGGGGCTGGGTCAAGACGCCGGTCACTTACGCCGCGTTGAACCGCCAGGCGGATTTTGGTTCGGCGCACGCCGAATGGCGCCTGTTTGGAATTTTCTATAACGATGACCGGTCGATTCTGAAGACCGACAATCGCTCCGCAGCCGGGAAAGCTGCCGATCTGAACAATGGCATCGACATCGGCACGTATGGTGGAAACATCATCGTTGCCGCACCCACCAGCGCCGGCACATTCGATCTTTTGGGATGGGGAGTGCTGCAATCCGGCCGCTGGGGTGTGCTGACGCAACGAGCCGGGGCGTTCGCGGCCGAAGCCGGGTGGCAGCCCAACTTCGCAGCGTCCATACGGCCGTGGCTCCGCGGCGGCTACTATTATTCCAGTGGTGACAAGAATCCGAACGACGGCACCCATGGAACGTTCTTCGCCGTACTTCCAACGCCGCGCGTTTATGCCCGCTTTCCATTTTTCAATTCGATGAACAACACCGACGCCTTCGGCGAAGTAATGCTGCGCCCCGGCAAGAAGCTTGTGATCCGCAGCGACGTGCACGGCCTCTGGCTTTCGAGCAGTTCCGATCTTTGGTACTCCGGCGGCGGCGCGTTTCAGCCGTGGACGTTCGGCTTTCAGGGCCGGCCGTCGAATGGTCATACCAAGCTCGCCAACCTCTATGACATGAGCGCCGACTACAGGTTTGGTCACGGCGTTTCCGCGACATTGTACTTCGGCTGGGCGCAGGGCGGACAAGTCATCAAGTCGATCTTCCCGGCCAACAGCAACGGCGCGCTCGGCTACGTTGAGCTGAACTACAAGTTCTAGCAAAGCAACCAAACTTCAACCTGCGGAAACCAAGCATCGCCTCGGCAACTTCAGAAATCTCAAACGCAAAAAAGAAGGGCAGCTCCCTGGAGCTGCCCTTTCTTGTCTCTCGCGGCTGCTTCCCGCCGTGAATTTGTTTTTACGGGATGTAGTAACGGAACGAGGTGAACACCATGTTGTCGACTGCCTTGGGCGCGACGCCAGGAGCCGTCAGCACATTGTTGTTCCCCGACCAGCCAGTCCGCGTGGTGTAGGAGTACTGAATACCCCAGCGCAGACCGCCCTTCGGACCGTTGTAAATCTTGTGCCAGAAGCCCAGGGTGCCTTCCCAGATGACGCGCGTGTCGCCGGCGCAGGTGCCGCCAGCGGACGGGTCCAGTTGGTTTATGGGCGCACTCTCGGTGCTGCAGCCGGAGTTGTTGGCAAACGGTGAGCCGTAGCCGCCGATGCCGGTCGTGCTGATTTTTGTGGTAGTCGTCGACGGGATAGCGGGCGAAGTTGCCGTCGCCGGGATCGCCGCAGTGATCGTTTTGGTGATGCTGTCGTAACCCGTATATGCCGCACGGAACGCATACTCCGCGCCGTAGTAGGCATAGAGATCAAGTTTCGGAGTTGGGTGCAGTTCCAAAGCGGCCAAGCCATGCACGGTGCGGATCAGCGCTTCGCTGCCGTTCGGACGGAGGGTCAAATCGGCAAGCTGCGCCGAACCATAACGGCCGATGCCATCGCCGGCCACGCCCTTGATGCCGAGTTCAACTTTCTTCTGAGCCGCCGTCCAGCGCGCACTCGCGCCGAAGCCGCCGCCAGTATTCGTGTCGTTGGTCGCGCCAAACGAGCTAACCGTGGTCGGAGCTGTGGAACCGCAAGTGATCGACGTGGGAGTCGCCGGAGCTACTGTATCGCCCGCGTTCGTTCCAACCACGCCGCAAGGATAAATGCGGTTGCGGAAGGTGCTGATGATGCCGAAGACTTCGTAGTGTCCGAAGCCGGGATCCAGCGCGGCCTTGATGATGATGTCCGGCGACTTGTTGATCGTATAACCGGTGGCATCGCTGAAGTTGAAGAGACCGCCGCCAGCCCCAATCGCATCCAGAAAGGTATTCCCGGTAACGGAGGTGGTAGTACCCGTTGGGACGATTACGGAAGGCGCTGCGCCGTTGTTGATCGTAGTCACGTTGGAGAAGCCGCGGCCGCCGATTGTTGCCTGCGGCCCTTCGATCGCAACCGCGAGCGCGAACTTGTCGCCAAAGTTCTTCACGACGCGGAAGCCGTACTGGCGCGCCCAAGTGAAGCCGACGGTGTACTGTGGGTCGATCGTCAGAGGAATCGCTTCCTGACGGTTGTCGATGCCCTTGCGATCTTCGGTCGCCAACGTCCACATCTGACCGCCGGTGAAGCTCCAGCCGCCGTCGGTCTTCGCCTGGCCCCAAATCTGGCGCTGACGGAGAACGTAGCTGTTGCTCTGGCGGTTGTTCGAGGTGACGCCGGTTCCGAGCCAGTCCGCTTCGTAGTATCCGGTCAGTTTCACCGCTTCGTAGCGGCCTTCTGCCAGCAAGCTCAAGCGGCTCTGGCGTCCGGTGAAGTTGCTCTCACTGACCTTCGAAAGAGCGTTGCCCGGATAGGGAATGCTGTTGAACGGAGTGTTGATATCCGAACTCGTCGCACGCGAACGGGTCACGCTTTCTGCCGCGACGAAGCCGCCCGGGGTGAGCGTGATGCCCTTGAACTTGATCGACGCTGGCTCTTCCGTATTCTGCCCGCCGCTGCCGCCCGTGGTGGTCGTCGCCGCAACAGTGTTCACCGTCGAGGTGAGCGCCGCGTTGCTTGCCTTGAGATCGGTGACGTTCGAGTTCAGCGTGGCTTCACTCGACTTCACTTCCGCCGACGTGTTCTCCGCTTCGACCGCTTTGGTCGAGGCTTCTGCCGCGCGTGCGTTGGCGGCTGCCGCTGCCTCGCGGGCTTCGTCGATCTGCTTGTCGCGCTTGCTCAGCTCCTCTTTCAACAGCTCGAGCTGTTCCTGCTGCGCCTGCATGGCCTGCTTGAGCTCTTCGAGCTCGGCTGCAATTTCCGCATCCGTCTTCGTGGCCTTCTTGGCTGCGGCTTTGGGCTTGGCAGTCTCGGACGATTTTGGCGCCGGTGCATCGGCGTCTTTTGGCGAATCGGCGAACGCCACTCCGGAGGTCAGAAACAGCGATAATACGAGTGCTGCAAGTTTTCTCATTGCCTCTCTCTTTTACTTTTCAAAATTTCGAAATTCGGACGAACGAAATACAGGAAAGCTGGTAAGTTCACCCCGCGCGAGAACTTATAGGGTGCGTCTTACGGTTGCGTCAACCCAATGTGAATATCCTGTAACACACAGAGATAGGGCTCCGTATGTGATTGACTATATTGTAGTTACAGAGCGTAGGTGGGCGTCAACAACAGCCAAATGAAGGGCCACTGACACGAACTTCGAGAGTCTTTCTGCGTTCTCGACTCCGATTCATCCGGCGGCCGCCTAAGGGGAAAATACAGAGCCTCTGGCATTACGATTCAAGGACACTGCGAAGTCGAGGCCTTACTTCGGTGCCGCAATAGTATAGGCGAGCACGATTTGGGTCAAGCGGTAGCGATACTGCGCGTCGGTGTTCGCGATATCGGCTTCGGTTTTGCCGAGTTCGGCTTGCGTGAATTCCACGATTGAACTTAATCCCAAGTTGTAACGCGACTGCGCGAGATTGAGCGCGAGGTTGGCTTGCTCGCTCAGTTGCTGCGTCACCGTTAGCCGCTCGTACGCCTGATTCGTCTGCTGCCAGCTTGTACGGACGTCGCGCGCGATGTTGTTGCGAGAGTCCGCCAGCTTCTGCTTCGCGATCTCGGTCTGTAAATCGGCGGCTTTCGCGCGCGAGCTGTACAAGAATCCGTTGAAGAGGGGAATGTTCACGTTGACGCCGACCGCTCCGTACCAGTTCGGAACGTTGGGGTCGCGGACCGGCGCGAGCCCGACGGTTCCGAGCGCGCTCACACTTGGCCGCCACAAGTCGTGCTCGGCGGCGTCATTCTTTTGCTCCGATTCGATCTGAAATTGCAGAGATTGCAGCTCCGGCCGCTGCTGCAAAGCTTGCAGGATAAGCGGCTCGACTGCAGGAGCCGGCGGCGGCATCGTTTCGTCGGGGCGCTGGAGATCGAAGTTCTGCTCGTCCTGGTAGCCGAGAATCGCGGACAGTGCGGCCAGCGCGGTCTGAAAATTGTTCTGCGATTCCAGCAGCAGGAGCTTAGCCCGCGCTACGTCGACCTTCGCGAAGCTTAGGTCGAGGTCGGATCTTAGCTTTGCATTGGTGAGCGCCTGAATTTTGTCGACCAGCGTCTGCCGCGCGTGGACGGTTTGTT